>DGYFR06203__coassemble_12253_pt1 | contig 1617 bp, 1 predicted proteins | sample DGYFR06203__metabat2_high_PE_013 | metagenome-assembled genome bin DGYFR06203 | reverse complement strand
GCCCCCGATGAGGGGCGTCCGAAAGAAGAAATCAGGGGTGAATTTAACGCGAAAACCAATCATCCGGACGGTAACGGCAGTAACCTGACTCGCGATAGATACATCTTCAACTACACAGGAGGTGGCTGGGTGACCACACAGTCACACTTCGGGGGCACAGTGACTGACCCAGTCGCATACAGCGTCAACGTCGACGCGCAGAAGACCTCCACCGGCTGGGAGCTGACCCTCGACAACGGCCGTCAACTGCAGGTCACGACGTTGGACGAGGCCGCAACCCGCATCCGCACCCTGCTGGACATCTACCAGCCGGCGGTCAACCACGACACCGTGACGGTGACCCTGGCGATCTCCCCGTCGGCGGCCCCGGCGAAGACTGCTGCGCCGTCGGTGACTCCGGCGGCTTCGCCCACGGCGTCGACGGCATCGGCTCGTCCGACTGCAGCGTCCAGCGCAACGTCTCGTGCGACATCGAGCGCACCATCCACGCCTTCAGCGCGCCCCGCTGCCGCCTCCAGTGCAACGTCGAGCTCGACGTACACGCCTGCGGCACGCCCCACATCCCGTCCTGCGGAGTCGGCCACCCCCACGACATCGGCACGGCCGACCACCGCGGCACCCGCTCGTCCGACCGCCTCTACCCCGCCGGCGTCCACGCGCTCGGCAACCAGCCAGTCGTCCTACCGACAGTCTGCCTCCACCCCGCAGGCATCAAGCCCGTCGACCTACCGGCCGTCTACGTCCAACCCTCCAGCTTCCACTCCGCCGACTTTTGCCCCGCCGACAACGGCCTACGGCTCGGTCGGCCCGTCCGGCCTGGAATGCACGCTGTGGCTGACCGCCGCCAAGGAGCGGCACGCGAGGTTCGCCGACGCCGCCGTCGAGGTCTTCCCGTGGATCGACACGCTGCCCGCCGAGCAGCGACGCCGCTGCCTCGGCGACATCCACGTCGGGTTGAAGCGGGCCACCGACGACTACGCCTACGGCGAACTGCGCGACACCGTGTCCCGGTGGAAGAAGATCTCGGCCGCCCCTCCGGTCGCCCCGACCGCACCCCACAACAACGTGCGTCCTGCGGCCACCACCGCCACGCCGGGCCAGTCGTCATTCGGCAACTACCCTGCCGCAATCCACCGCACCTCCGCAGCGTCCACGTCGTCGACAGCGTCGCCCTCCCCGACCACCTCAGCGTCCTATCGCACTCCGTCATCGGCGGCATCGTCGAGCCCGGCAGATGGATTCAATCCGCAGGGACGTCATCGGCTCTAAGACGCACAGGTCAGCGCAAACAGGGCTGATGATTCCAGCACCAGCTTCCACTCAGCCCTTGTCAAGCTTGTAACAACGGTAGTACGTTCGACTACGGCCATGACACCCATAACGAAGTCAAGGCTTACCAGCTAAGATCTTTCCCTCACCATCTGATCTCCCGAAAAGGACCGTCTTTCCCGTGAAGCTTCCCTCTCGTTCCTCCCTCGCCGCCACCCTGGTGGTCGGCAGCCTGATTCTCGCCGGCTGCTCCTCCGATGACTCGGACACCTCGAAAAACTCCTCCACCGACGCCAGCACCGGTGCCGAGGCATCCGAGGTCACCATCGAGCACGTCTGGGGCGAGGA
>DGYFR06203__coassemble_6553_pt1 | contig 2747 bp, 2 predicted proteins | sample DGYFR06203__metabat2_high_PE_013 | metagenome-assembled genome bin DGYFR06203 | reverse complement strand
CTCCACCACGGGCAGCACCTCGACCTCGGCGAACGAGGTCTGGCGGCGTCCCTGGTTGTCGAAGGGGCTGATGCGCACCAGGCGGTGGGTGCCCTGTTCCACCGACAGGGTGCCGTACATGTAGTCGCCGTGGACGACGAAGGTCGCGGACTTGATGCCGGCCTCCTCGGCGTAGGAGATGTCGTAGACCTCGACCTTGTGACCGTTCTTCTCCGCCCAGCGGGTGTACATGCGCATCAGCATCTCAGCCCAGTCGGCGGCGTCCACACCACCGGCGGCCGAGCGGATGTTCACCACGGCCTCGCGGGAGTCGTACTCCCCGGAGAGCATGGTGGTGACCTCCAGGGACTCGATGTCGGTCTTCAGCTCGTCGAGCTCGGCGTCGGCCAGTTCCTTCGCCTCGGCCCCCTCTGCGGCGTTCTCGGCACCGGCCTCGTCGGCCATCTCGTACATGACCGGCAGGTCGTCCAGCCGGGAGCGCAGACCCCGGACCTTCTTCAACCGTGCCTGCACGTGGCTCAACTGCGACGTGACCTGCTGGGCGTGCTCGGGGTCGTCCCACAGCGACGGGTCGGCGGCCTGCTCCTCGAGTTCGCGGGATCGCGAATCCAACTCGTCGAGGTCGAGCACCTTCTCGATGGTGGTGAGGGTGGTGTCCAGGTCGTCGATCGCTGAGGTCACATCGGGCTGCATGGTCCCCCACTCTACCGGCCCATGTCCCTCGTCCCGTCAACAGTGCCCCACCCGCTGCAGGCCGACGCACTCCGGGGCACAATAGCCGGTATGACTCAGCCGTCTCAGCCGTCCCAGCCGAACCAGCCGATCCCCGAAGAGGCACTCAAAGCCGTCACCAAGACCTTCATCATCTCCCATGAGCGCGACGATGACGCCGCCCTGGCCCAGGCGCTGGTCTACAACGCGGGACGTCTCGCCTGGCGGATGCGTGAGGCCGGTCTGACCACCGAGTTCAAGACCTCGGTCTCCGACGTCGTCACCGCCGCCGACCGGGCGGCGGAGGACTTCATCGCCGAGACCCTGCGCACCCTGCGCCCGGAGGACGGCCTGCTCGGCGAGGAGGGCACCGTCGCCGAGGGGTCGTCCGGACGTACCTGGGTCATCGACCCGGTCGACGGCACCTACAACTTCACCACCGGCTCCGACTACTGGTGCTCCGCCCTGGCCCTGGTCGAGGGCGATCCGGAGGATCCGGACAAGCTGGTCTTCGGTGCGGTGCACCGTCCGGCGATGGGCTACACCTGGTTCGGCGGCGCAGGCATCCCCACCACCCTGGACGGCAACCGGCTGGGCTCCCTGGCGGACCTGCCACCCGCGGATTCCAGCCTCAGTGGCTACCTGCACCCCACCGACATCGCCACCCCGGAGCTCAACAACATCTTCACCAAGGTGGTCAGCCAGTTCGCCACGGTCCGGTTCAAGGGTTCGGCGTCGGTGGACATGGCCACGGTCGCCTCCGGCAACCGCAGCTGCTGGGTCCAGCACAGCGTCCTGCCGTGGGACCTGCTGCCGGGCCGCGCGCTGGTGGAAGGCGTGGGGGGACGCTGTGAGCGGGTCACCGCCGGCGGGCGGACCTGGTCGGTCGCCGGGTCGCCGTCCTGCGTCGAGGCGGTCACCGAGCAGCTCAAAGCGGTGTGAGATGTGGTGGCGTGATGCGGTGATCTAACAGGTCTACCCGCGGTCCTTCGCGGATTCGAACGGCGACGGGATCGGCGATCTGCCGGGTATCACCGCCCACCTGGGCCACCTCGTCGACCTGGGCGTCGACGCGGTGTGGATCTCGCCCTTCTATCCCTCGCCGCAGAACGACGCCGGCTACGACGTCGCCGACTACTGCGGGGTGGACGCTCTGTTCGGTGACCTGGACGACGCCGGCGACCTGGAGATCCTGCGGGGCCGGGTGCGGCGCTACAGCGGGATCCTGGCCACCCTGTTCGTCTCCCAGGGGATACCGATGCTGCTCGCCGGCGATGAGTTCGGCAACTCCCAGGGCGGCAACAACAACGCCTACACCCAGGACAACCCGACCGGGTGGATCAACTGGGACTCCGCCGATTCCGCCCTGTTCGACCTGACCTGCCGACTGATCGCCATGCGCCGCCGGGGTCCCGGTCGGCGAAGCACTGGAGGACGCCGCCTTCGTGGTGGTCAACCTGGGTGGAGACACCGAGGTGGTGCTGCCGGACGCCGGGGACGGCCGGGAGTGGGTTCTGCAGATCGACACCGCCCGGGCCATCGGGACGGTGCTCGGTGAGGCGGTCGGCGGTGCCGGTGCTGAAGCAGATGCTGATGCCGATAGCGACGGCGACGGCGAAGCGTCCTGCCGGGCCCCCTATCCTGTGGCCGCCCAGTCGGTGGTGGTGTTCGCCGCCGTCGACGCGTGACCGACCACGCTATCCATCACACCTCTTCGTCTGCGGCACCACGAACGACAACGCCCTGACCTGCAGTTATCACGATGTGGGAATTCGAAGAGGTGTGATAGATGACGAGCCGGGCGCCTACTCAGCAGCCACCCGGCGCGAGCACGACGCGAGCACGACGCGTGATCCCGCCACCCGGTCGTACACGGTGGTTCCGGACGGGCGCAGGACGCCCCACAGTCCGGCGCCGATGATGCTGCGTGGACCAGCAAACCCACCGGAAACCCCCCGATTGTTTCCGAGGTTCTTTGCGAGGTTCTTTCCGAGACCGTCAACGAGTCATTTCGATGCTGAAAACGTCCCCCGAAC
>DGYFR06203__coassemble_5290_pt1 | contig 3392 bp, 4 predicted proteins | sample DGYFR06203__metabat2_high_PE_013 | metagenome-assembled genome bin DGYFR06203 | reverse complement strand
CGGGAGCTTGCCGCCCTCCTCTTTCCCAGCGCCCCCAGGATCCTGCTACTCGAGTTCGCGGGCGATGGTCCGCAGGATCTCGGCGACCTGGCGTCCTTCCTTACGGTCGGGACGGCGTCCTGACTCCAGCGACGGCTGAACCCGTCCCTCCAGCAAGGTGATGGTGTCCTGGACCAGTTCATGGAGCTGGTCGGCGGTGTAGCGGTGGCCGCCACCGTGCCCTCCCTGACCGCTCGCTCCCTCGGAGCGACGGGCACCGCCACGTCGTCCACCCCGGTCACCACGGCCATCGCCGCGTGGGGCCGGCCCATCGTCCAGCACCGTGACACGCAGTGCCTGCGGACCCTTCTTGGCCTCGGCGAAGTCGTACTCCAGACGCTGTCCCCTCACCAGGTCGGTGACCCCCTGGGGCAGGACGGAGGCCCCGACGTACACGTCCTCTCCGTCGGGGTTGGAGACGAAACCGAAACCTCGGTCTGCGTCGTACCACTTCACATTTCCGGTGGGCATGGTGTCCGCCCGTCCTTTCTTGCAGCTGTCGACTATCACCCTTGATCGGGCACCCTTGGTCGGGGAACATGCCATCATAGCCGTTTCCCGTACGGGTGGTCAGCCGCGCCAACGGCCCGTAGGAACGGTCTGCAGCCACTACCCACAGCAGCCACAGCTGTCACATCAACCACATATTCGGAGAGTGTGACGAAGGTCACATTCATAATGTCACGGAACGGTAACGGTCGAGGCACGGAACTATAACATGCAGGACAGCGCGATTTTCCGTCAGATCGTGGCCAGGCCCACAAAAGAGCAGATCGGGCCGTAACCGGGCAATCTCGGCGAATCAGCGTGACTCAATCGTGACAAACCGATAGTGTCGTTCCCAGCAACAGTGAGACCTGCGGCGGACGGCCAGATGTCCGCCACACTTTTGAGAACAGTCAGAACACGTCAGATCCACGGTCTCACAACGACGCGAGAATCGACCCCGGAAGGAAACAGCCCAACATGGGACGACACAGCAACCGCAGCAGCAAGTTCACCACTAAGCGCCTCGCCGTCTCCGGCATGGCCGCACTCGCCCTCGGCGCCGCAGTCGCCCCGGCCGCGAACGCCGCCCCGGACTCCGACTGGGACCGCCTGGCAGAGTGCGAGTCCGGCGGAAACTGGTCCATCAACACCGGCAACGGCTACCACGGTGGCCTCCAGTTCTCCCCGAGCACCTGGAACGGCTACGGCGGCCAGGAGTTCGCCCCCTACGCTTACCAGGCCTCCCGCGAAGAGCAGATCGTCGTCGCCGAGCGCGTCCTCGCCGGCCAGGGCTGGGGCGCATGGCCCTCCTGCTCCGCCCAGCTGGGCCTGAACTCCCCGGCCGAGCAGCGCTCCGCCCCCGCCGCCTCCCCGGCACCGGCTGCACAGCAGGCCTCCACCCCGGCTTCGCAGGACAACGCCCTGGCCATCGACGCTGTCTGGGACGGCATCGTCAAGGACCTCAAGGGCGCCGGAATCGCCGTGCCGAAGGAGCTCCACGACCTCTACGAGAGCAACCGCCACGAGCTGAACACCCACTACAGTGCAGCCACCACCCAGCTCGACGCCGCCACCAAGCAGCTCGAGAACGCTGCCGACGACTACAAGGCCGTCGCCGGCGCCCTGCGCTAAGCAGAGCCTCCCTGCACAACGCAGGACATGAGACAGGTCCCCCTGTCAGCACCGCGGCTGACAGTGGGACCTTTTCTTCGCGCGATGCCCCTCGACGTGCCCGGCCTGGTCCTCCCTTTCTCCCCTCACTGTGCCTGTTCCTCCCCCATCGCCCCTCGCCGCGGCATGAGCGGAGGAGTGCCACCGCGCCATCACCGACGATCCAGTGAAGACCGCCTGGGCCCAGAAAGTAGGAGCAGGCCGCGAGCACACTCCCGAAGGTCGCTGTGCGGACCAGAACAACCACTTTCGATCGAGAATCCTCTGAGTGGATCCACTCAGAGGATTCTCGATCGAAAGTGGTTGTTGTCCCCTCCATGGGAGTGCAGCAAGGCTGGGCAGGTCGGTGACCCGCCCGTAAGAAGCAGACATTCTGTCGTTTACCCCAGAATGCACCGTCCCAGCGAGAAATGAGCACACCCCAGGAACGCTCTCGGTCTGAAAGCGTTCCTGGGGGTGTGTCAATGTGCCTGACCGACCCAACCACGATGACCGCGCTGTCAAAGCCAGCATGCCGTGAAGGTGGCCATGCCACGTAGGGCAGCAGGCAGGGTGGGGCGGCCCGTCCTACCTGTTGATCACCGTGTAGGGGTGGACGTAGTTGAGCTCCTCGGCGGGGATCGGGAACTCCGCGTCACCGTAGGGGCTCAGCGCGCCGGCGTCCTCGGCGATCAGCTCGGTGACCGCGTGCTTGCCCTCGGGCAGGTTCTGCGGCCAGCCCGGATCAACGTAGTGCTTCTTCTTGTCAGCCATACCCCATATCATTCCACACCGAAGCCGCCGACAGCGACATCAGCAAGGACATTGCATACCCCTATTGCCCCATGTGCGGGTAAAATCCCAGTCTGTTATGCCTGCCGAACCGACACCCAGCGCCCCGACCGCGCCCGACGCCTTCCCGACCTACTCCCAATGGCTCGCCCGCCACAATGACGGAGACCTGGTCGACCTGCTCTGGCGTCTCCGCGCTTTCCATCCCGGCGGACTGTCGGTCGGCGGCTCCCGGGGTTCCTCGGCCGCCGTCCTCGGCGCAGTCACCGACATCGCCGCCCTGCGACGACTCACCGCACTGGACCTGGCCGTCCTGCAGGCACTGGTCATTGCCGGCGCCGCCGTCGACCCAGTGACCAGCGAGGATCTGGTCGGCGAACTCGACGAACTGTTCGACCTCGCCGGCACGCCTGCCACCCACCGTCCGGACGCTTCGGCACTCGACGCCACGGTCCACTCGCTGGCTGGGTGGGGCCTGGTGTTCGGCCCGGGGCTGGCGCTCACCGACACCGCGAATACAGAGTCCGCGCCCGGCGCGATGATGGTCCCCTCCCACATGCCTCCGCTGTTCTCCGGGGTCACCGACATCCCGTGGGTCCTGGCCGACGGCTACCGCTGCCCGGTACCCACCGCGGACCTGCCGGAGACCCTGGCCGAGCTCCCGGCGCGCCAACGTCGCCTTTTGCAGACGCTGGAAGCCTCCGGCGGCATCGGCCACTCCGCGACCCTGAATGACCCGGAGCGTCCGCTGGCGAAGATGATCGCCGCAGGATTGCTCGACCAGGTCGACGACCAGACCGCCCGACTGTCCCCGCGGGTGGCCGCGTCCATCTCCGAGCGGGTCGTCCCCTCCCCCGGCGGTGACTTCAGGCCCGTCCCCGCCCCCAACGCTGTGTCTGAGTCCGACAGCTCCCGCGACCGGG
>DGYFR06203__coassemble_4709_pt1 | contig 3834 bp, 4 predicted proteins | sample DGYFR06203__metabat2_high_PE_013 | metagenome-assembled genome bin DGYFR06203 | reverse complement strand
CCCGCACGACCCCCTGCCGTGCAGTCCCCACACTAGGTGATCAGCCGACGATGCGAGAGGTGACGCTCAAGTTCGGCTTTTGCGCCCCCGATTCGTCGATCCGCTGGCAGGCATATCGCCAAACGGGGGCGGAAAAGCTGATCCCAGGGCGTCTGCGATGTGCCGGGGACGCAGGACAGCGGCGGCGGAACCCCACAGCGACAGCCACCTTCCCCCGGACCCTCCCTACAACAGCAGAACACCCGCCCCGCCACCATGCCGGTGACAGGACGGGTGTCCGGAGAACGTGCCGCTTCAGAAGAGGCGGCCGACCGTCTTATGACTAGCGGCGCAGGCCCAGTCGGTCGATCAGGGAGCGGTAACGCTCGACATTGTTCTCCTGCAGGTACTTCAGCAGGCCCTTGCGACGACCGACCAGCAGCAGCAGGCCGCGGCGGGAGTGGTGGTCGTGCTTGTGGAACTTGAGGTGCTCGGTCAGCTGACGGATGCGGACGGTCAGCAGTGCGACCTGAGCCTCGGGGGAACCGGTGTCGGTCTCGTGAAGGCCGAACTCCTTGAGGGTGCTGGCCTTCTGCTCCTGGGTGAGAGCCATGATGAATCTCCTAGTTGTTTCAGTCCGCGCAAAAAAGTTGAAGCGTCCGATGCCGTTTCCGACATCACTACTGGCGACACTGTCTGTGACTACCGCGAACCACAGTCACAGACCGGCCAACACTATCACCCTCGGTCGCGGGGAACCAATCGTCGGGTCGCATCGACGTCGCTGGTGATCGCGGTGATCAGACTGTCGAGGTCGGTGTACGTCTCCATGCCACGGATGTGGTCGATGAAACTGACGGTGACTTTGCGTCCGTACAGGTCGGCCTCGTGGTCCAGGACGAAGGCCTCGACACTGCGGGTCTCGTCACTGAACGTCGGGTTGGTGCCCACCGAGATCGCCGCCGGCAGGTGCACGTCCACCGGCATGTCGCCGACCTCGGACCCCGACGGATCCTTCTGGGTCGGCAGGATGCGCAGGTCACCGGCGTAGACACCGTCGACCGGCAGCGCCTGACTGTCCGGGAAGTACAGGTTCGCCGTCGGGAAGCCCAGGGCTGCACCCCCGCGTCCTGCACCACGGGTGACGACCCCACGGACGGTGAAGTTGCGTCCGATCGCCCCGGCGGCCGACACGACGTCGCCCTCCGACAGCCGGTCACGGATCCAGGAGGAGCACACCGTGTGGCTGCTCGACCCCTCTTCCGCGTCACCCTCATCGACGAGCAGCCCGTGGACAGTGACGTCCACGTCGTACTTCTCCCCCAGCTCGCGCATGGTGTCACTGGTGCCGGACGCCTGCGACCCGAAGGTGAAGTTCTCGCCGACGACGACGGCCTTCGCGCCCAGCGTCTCCAGCAGGACGTTGCGAAAGTACTCCTCCGGGTCCCAGCTGATGATCTCCTCGTCGAAGGCGATGACCAGCATGGCGTCGATCCCGTAGCGTGCGGCACTGACCGCGCGCTGTTCCACGGTGGCCAGCAGTGGTGGTGTGTTCTGCGGGTCGAAGATCGCCCGCGGGTGCGGGTCGAAGGTCACCATCACCGCCGGCACGCCGAGTTCGCGCGCCTTGTCCGCCGTCGAGGTGACCAACCTCTGGTGTCCGCGGTGCACGCCGTCGAAGACGCCGATGGTCACGACACTGCCGTCGAGATCCGTGGGAACCTCGTCTAGTCCATTCCAGATATCCACGGGCTCCACACTACGACATCCGGGGCCAACACCTAGACTGAACGCCATGTCTACAGGCGCCTCCGATACCTCCGGTTCCCCTGCCGCACCCTCCCCCGCCGCCGACGGGCTGTTGTCCCGCTCCGGCCTGGTGGTCGTGGACAAGCCGGCCGGGATGACCAGTCATGACGTGGTCGCCCGGTGCCGCCGGATCTTCGGGACCCGTCGGGTGGGCCATTCCGGCACCCTGGATCCGATGGCCACCGGTGTGCTGGTCGTCGGGGTGGAACGGGGCACGAAGTTCCTGGCCCACGTGGTCACCCACGACAAGCGATACACCGCCACGGTGCGCCTGGGGGCGTCCACGGTGACCGACGACATGGAGGGTGAGGTGCTCACCTCGGCGTCGGCGGAGGATCTCGCCGGGTTGGACGAGGCGACCGTGCGCGCCGCGTTCGACCGCCAGGTCGGCGAGATCATGCAGCGTCCCAGCAGCGTGAGCTCGGTGAAGGTCAACGGGCGGCGGGCCCACGAGCTGGTGCGCGAGGGTGTGGACGTCGTGCTTCCGGAGCGTCCGGTGACAGTGCACTCGCTGGATGTGCTGGACGTCCGACTCGGCGGCGACGCCGTGGAGATCGACATCAACGTGCACTGTTCCTCGGGCACCTACATCCGATCGATCGCCCGCGACGTGGGCGCAGAACTCGGCGTCGGCGGTCACCTTACCGCACTGCGACGCACCAGCGCCGGCCCGTTCGACATCTCCCAGGCCAGGACGTTGGACGCCCTGTCCGCCGTGCGTGCCGACACCGACGCCGCCCCGGAACTGTCCCTGACCTTGGACGAGGCGATGTCCACCTGCTTCCCGGTCCGCAAGGTCACCGAGGAGGAGGGTGTGGCCCTGTCGCTGGGCAAGTGGCTGGAGCCGGTGGGCGATAAAGAGGTCCATGCGGCGGTTACCCCGTCCGGACATGCCATTGCCCTGCTCCAGGAGCAGGGCAAGAGGGCGGCGAGCGTCTTCGTCGCACGCCCGGCGGGGATGGACTAGACCACCGGATAAGGTCGCACAGGGCGCCCCCGGGGGGCGCCCTATCAGGACGCTACGGCCGGGGGTTGATGACCCTGCCCCACGTCGACTTGTTGCCCCAGATGTTCTGGCGCAGGCCCTCCAACTGGAGGATCTGGTTGTGGTCGACGAAGAGGTTGCACTCATTGCCGTAGTTCTTGACGTACCACTCGACGACATTCTCGGTGATGCCCTCGGACTCGATCATGATGATCGAGGAACCGGCGTCGAGTGCGCGCTTACCGCGGTCGATGAGGTCGCCGACGTCCTTGGCCTCCTTGAGGTACTGGTCGACGGCGTCGTCCCCGTAGCGCAGGACGGTCTCGATCCAGCCGCCGGAGGAGACGTAGCCGTCATTTTCGTGGGCGATGTCGCTGAAGGCGCGGACCCGCTCCGGCGGCACCAGGGAGAAGGAGCCACCGGCCCACTTGACGCCGTCGACTCAGTTGCCGGCGACGTCGAAGACGTCCTGCAGGTGACGGGTGCCGTAGGTGTCGTAGTAGGCTGCGCGAATCTCGGTCATGCCGAAGGAGCGGGGCTTGGAGGGCCGCCACGCGCGGGTGGTGTTCACGCGTGCCAGTGCCGCAGTCAGATCGCTGGTGCGGTGGTTCTCCAGGCCGTGGACGATGTCGCTGATCTCGTCGCGTAGGCCCTGGTCGGCGAACGGGGTGGTGAGCGCGTCGAACTTGGCGCGGGCACCGGCCGAGTCCAGTGGCTGGGTGAAGAAGCCGTCATAGGCTGATTCCTCGGCGGTGAACACGGTCCCGTCCCCGGAGCCGTCCCCGAGGGTGACCTTCAGCAGCGCGGGCATCTCCTGCGGGAAGCGGTCGGAGAAGGGGTCGTCCGGGGTGATCGTGACGGTACGCATGAGCTGCTGGACGTCGTCGGCGATGATGCGCTCGGGCTCGTACTGGGCGGGGTTGAGTTCCCCGTCGAGCAGAGCGACCGCGAGCATCCATGGCAGGGAGTGGTCCGCCTCTTCCTTGGTGCGGATGGTCTGCTTGTCGCCCTCTTCCCCACCACGGATGATCGAGTAGGCCACGTCGAAGGTGGTCAGCTCG
>DGYFR06203__coassemble_4388_pt1 | contig 4102 bp, 4 predicted proteins | sample DGYFR06203__metabat2_high_PE_013 | metagenome-assembled genome bin DGYFR06203 | reverse complement strand
ATTTCCAGAGGTGTTTCCGGAGTTCTCCCGGGATGGTCCCGGGATAGTTCCGGAGTGGTCACAACCAGTCGTTGCGACGGAAGATGACCACCAGAGCGATGGCGGGGGCCAGGATGGCCGCGATCGCCGCCGGGTAGCCCCATGACGTGGCCAGTTCCGGCATGTGGACGAAGTTCATCCCGTAGAAGCCGGTGAACAGGGTCGGGACCGGGATCACACCGGCCCAGGCCGAGATTTTGCGCATGTCGGTGTTCTGCTGCATCGAGATTCGGTCACTGGCGGCGTCGATCAGGGTGGAGAGCCGCTGGGCATAGGAGTCGATGCGTCCGGATGTCTGGATCTGGTGGTCCAGTACGTCCCGTATGTAGGCCAGGTGCTGGGCGTCGTGGCGGGACAGCGTCGTCAGGACCGTGGTCAGCGGGTCCAGCATGTGCCGGATGGTCAGGACTTCCCGCATCTGCAGGTAGACGTCCTCGATGGAGAAGTCACCTGAGCGGGAGAACACGGCGTCCTCCAGTTCGTTGATCTCTTCCTCGAGGGCGTCGGTGATCGATCGACAGGACGAAGCTGTCGCCGACGACGACCAGGACCTCACCGGTCTGCATCCTGGGGCCGGAGCCTGTCTCCTGCGTGTTGTCGGGCTGCTCCAGTGTCCTGGCCACCAGCAGTAGTTGATCGTCGTAGTGCTCCACCTTGGGGCGTTGCTCCCCGATGACGGCGTCCTCCACGATCAATTCGTGGATGCCGAAGACATCGGCCAGGCCGCGCATCAGCGAGACAGACGGCGCGGGCAGACTGATCCAGCAGAACTGGTCAGACGACAGCCCGCGGTACATGCGTCCCAACTCGTCGGTGTCTGACGGGGTGATCTCCTGGGAGGAGACGGTGCCGTCACCGAAGCGGGTGAAGACGGTTCAGTCAATGGCGATGTCGGTGGCTTCTCCACCGCCGGGTAGGTGGGTGCTCGAGGTGCTCATGAACAAAAGTTAATCAGACAATGGCTTCGGGGCTATTCTGGGACGGATGCGAGAGATGAAGTGGAGGGTCCGATGTCACGGATGATCGCCGGTGGTTTGTGCGGGATGGCGGTGATTCTCGCGCTGCTGGGCAGTGGTTTGTGGATTCCGCATGCCGTCGGCGCCGTCGTGGCCACGGCTGCGGCCCTGCTCAGTGACCGGGCGCGGGGCTGGGCGATCGTGCCCTGGGTCGCCCTGGTCGTGGTGTTTGTGGTGGCATGGTGGTGATCAGCGCTGTGTGGTCGACGATCAGAGCCTTCAGGTCGAACAGAATGAACAGTCCGGACAGAATGAACAGGATGGTAGGCAGGACGATGCGGCGAAACCCTCGTACCCGTGTGGTGACCGGTGTGCTCTGTGCCGGGCTGGCAATGGGGGTCGCCGGCTGCACCTCCAGTGAGTCCACCCGGGTCGCGGCTCCGGCGTTGAAGGCTGCGGAGGAACGAACTCTGGAGTTGGGGGTCACCGACGATCCCGTCCAGCAGCAGCTGGTGGAGAACTACACCAGCGAGTTCGCCGCAGTGGGACGCGAGGTCGAGGTCAGCGAGGTCGAACAAGGTGACCGTGTGCCGCGCCTTCTGGCTGGGGACCTGACGGTGGTGTTGGGGTGCGTCGGCGAGCTGCTGGATGAGTTGGACCCCGTGAAGGGCCGGGAGCTGCGGGAGCTGTACACCGAGGCGCAGACGGAGGAGGCCGGGGGAGGCGAGCCCGTGGACGCCGCCCAGTGGCGGGACATCGCTCATACGACGATGTTCTCGGCGCTGCCCACCGAGCTGCAGGCCAGCGACCCGGGGGAGGCGGTGGGCTGTGCCGATGACTCCCTGCCGCAGAACATCGTGGCGGTATACCGTAAGGGTGAGCTGGACCGTCCGGACCGAAAGGCGTTGAACAATGTCGCCGGTGGCGTCACCAGCGCCGAGGTAGCCATCGAGGACGATTGATCCCGGACACGTCTTCCCGGACAGGATGCCTCGACCCAAACAACCATTCTCGATCGAGAGTGGTTGTTCACCGGTTACCGGAACGCCATAGAGCTCCACGGAACGCCGGCGTGCCTCCGAAACGCCGAACGCCCCGCCCGGGAGGGGCGGGGCATGGGAACCCGATGGGCGGGGCACAGGGCCCGGAGGTCGGGACCTCCTAGGCGAAGGCCTCGTCCAGCAGGGCCTGCTGCTCCAGCTTGTGGACCTTGGCCAGGCCGGTGGCGGTGGAGGACTGGGCACGACGGGAGACGCGCGTCATCGTGAAGTCCGGCAGGCGCTCCATGAGGGTCAGCGCCACGAACTGCCACGGACCCTGGTTGGCCGGCTCGTCCTGCACCCAGCGGAACTCCGCGTTCGGGTAGCGGTCGATGACGTCCTTGATCCGGTTGTGCGGCAGCGGGTGCAGCATCTCGACGCGGACGATGGCGACATCGTCACGGCCCTCATCGGCACGCTTCTTCTCCAGGTCGTAGTAGATCTTACCGGAGCACAACAGCACCTTGGTGATGTTGTCCTGCTTGTCGCCGTTGTCCACCAGACGCGGGTCGTCCAGCACGGAGGTGAAGCTGGTGGTCTCGGTGAAGTCCTCGATGGAGGAGGTCGCAGCCTTGTTGCGCAGCATCGACTTCGGGGTGAACACGACCAGCGGGCGACGCATGGTGCCCATGGCGTGGCGACGTAGCAGGTGGAAGTGGTTCGCCGGGGTGGTCGGCTGGGCGACCGTCATCGAGCCCTCGGCGGCCATCTGCAGGAAGCGCTCGATACGCGCGCTGGAGTGGTCCGGGCCCTGGCCCTCGTAGCCGTGGGGCAGCAGCAGGATCAGGCTGGACAGCTGACCCCACTTGGCCTCACCGGAGACCAGGTACTGGTCGATGATGGTCTGGGCGCCGTTGGCGAAGTCACCGAACTGGGCTTCCCAGGCGACGACGGCGTCGAGGTTGCCGACGGAGTAGCCGTACTCGAAGCCCATCCCGGCGAACTCGGTCAGCGGGGAGTTGTAGGCCTCGAAGGTGCCACCGTTGCCGAAGTCACCTGCCAGCTTTTCCAGCGGGCTGTAGGGCTCGGCGGTCTCCGAGTCGAACAGCACCGCGTGGCGCTGGGTGAAGGTTCCTCGCAGCGAGTCCTCACCGGCCAGGCGCACCCGGCGACCGTCCTCGGCGAGGGTGGCGAAGGCCAGCAGCTCACCGAATGCCCAGTCGATGCCACCGTTGCGGGACATCTCGTGGCGCCGCTTGACCACCGGCTTGACCCGCTGGTGGACAGTGAAGCCCTCCGGCACGTTGGCGAAGGCATCACCGACCTCGGCGATGACTTCGCGGGACACCGAGGTGTCGAGGCCGCGGGTCAGCGACTGCGAACCTGTAATGCCGGTCTGTTCGGCGGCGGCGCTGCCCTTCTCCGCCTCGCGCACCTGGTTGAAGACGGTTTCCATCTGGTCGTGGAAGTCGTCGGCGGCACGCTTGGCGTCCTCGGCGGTCAGCTCACCACGGCCGACCAGGGTGTCGTGGTAGAGCTCACGCACGGTCGGACGGTCCTCGATGAGGTCGTACATCCGCGGCTGGGTCATCGACGGGTCGTCGGACTCGTTGTGGCCGCGACGGCGGTAGCAGACCAGGTCGATGAAGACGTCCTTGCCGAAGCGGCGGCGGTATTCCACGGCCAGGCGGGCGACCCAGACCACGGCCTCGGGGTTGTCACCGTTGACGTGGAAGATCGGGGCGTCGAAGCCCTTGGCCAGGTCGGTGACGTAGTGGGTCGAACGGCCGGCGTCAGGGGTGGTGGTAAAGCCGATCTGGTTGTTGACCACGACGTGGACGGTACCACCGACGGTGTAGCCCTTGAGCTTGCCCAGGTTGATCGTCTCCTGGACGATGCCGAGGCCGATGAAGGCCGCGTCACCGTGCATCAGGATCGGCATGATCGGGTACTCGTCGGCGTTGGGGGAGAGGTCCTGGTGGGCCCGGGACAGGCCCTCCATCACCGGGTTAACGGCCTCGAGGTGTGAGGGGTTCGCGGTCAGGTGGATGTCGATGTCGTTGTCACCGAACATCTGGGTGTACTGGCCGGACTGGCCCAGGTGGTACTTCACGTCACCGGAACCAC
>DGYFR06203__coassemble_4289_pt1 | contig 4208 bp, 3 predicted proteins | sample DGYFR06203__metabat2_high_PE_013 | metagenome-assembled genome bin DGYFR06203 | reverse complement strand
CTTCTGCTTCGGCGGGGTGTCGCGGTCGATCCACAGGCGGCGGATACGGGTGACCAGGCCGTCGTAGGTGGTGGTGGAGAAACCGGAGTTGTCTTCTTTCGCGACCTTGAGCTTCTGGGTCGGGGCGTAGAGGAAGAACTCACGCTCCTCCTCGGTGAAGTCGCGGACTGGCTTATCCGGGTCGAGCCGGCCGTTGTGGGCGTAGGCGCTCCAGTACCAGTCGCCGACGTTGAACCCCGGCGCGTCGATCGCCCCCTCGTTGAGGGTCTTGTCCTCGTCGAGGAAGGTGGACAGGTCGATGTCGGCACCGGTGCCGGTGCCCTCGCAGGTGGGGCACCAGCCTTCGGGCAGGTTGAAGGAGAAGTGGCCGGACGCCCCGACGTACGGCGTGGACAGTCGGCTGAACAGGATGCGGACCAGGGAGGAGACGTCGGTGGCGGTGCCGACGGTGGAGCGGGAGTTCGCGCCCATGCGCTCCTGGTCGATGATGATCGCCGGGGAGAGGTTCTCGAGCACGTCGACGTCGGGACGCGGCAGGCTCGGCATAAAGCCCTGGACGAAGGCGCTGTAGGTTTCGTCGATCAGGCGGCGGGACTCGGCGGCCACAGTGCCGAAGACCAGGGAGGACTTGCCCGATCCGGAGACTCCGGTGAATACGGTGAGGCGTCGTTTAGGGATGTCGACGTCGATGTTCTTCAGGTTGTTGGCGCGGGCACCACGGACGTGGATGGTGTCGTGGGAGTCGGGGGACGCAACGGACAAGTCGTGGGCGGGGTCAGCACTCATTCGTCCCGTTATACCGGACGGTGTCCCCTCGTTCGGGCGGTCGTGCGAGCCACTGGCGACGTCAATGTTCTTCAGGTTGTTGACGCGGGCGCCGCGGACGTGGACGGTGTCGTGGCTGTCGGAGACGGAACCGTGGGAGGCTCGGCACAGTTTCGGTCCGTCAAACCGGAAGCCAGGCGGCTATGAACCGTCCCACATGTCCAGGACGACCACCCCCTCGTCGTCGTCGGGGGCTGGAGGGTTCGTGGGTGTGATCGCACTCCTGGGCACCTCGAACCTCGGGGGACCTGCCAGTGCGCGGTTCTCGTTGGTGGATCTCACGTACCGTTCTTCCAGGTCGGTCGTCCGTCCGGGTCGTCGTTGAGCGTGTCGAAGTTCCGCTGGAAATAGCTCGTCCAGTCGAGAATCTCCTGCGCCAGGTCACCGGTGATGCCGAAGTCCTCGGGTAGCACGTAGGGGCGGTGTGGACAAAGAGTACTACCTGGACACTCAGCGGCCAGCGTGAAATTCCTTCTCGACGAGAACCTGTCGCCCCGACTCGCATCTTCGATTCCTGGGGCACAGCACCTTCGCGATCTGCTGACAACCGGCATCGGTGGTCTGGACATCATCGACTTCGCCGCAACACACGGCATCACGATCATCTCCCCGTGCTCGCCGGCCTCGGGACGCCACTTCCGGATCGTGTAGCTGCGGTTGACGGCGAGTTCGTCGGTCGGCCAGTCGAGGACGCCGGCGTTCTGCGTCGGCGCCGGTCGGGGCATCCGCCGGAAGGTCAGCGTGACGAAGGACGACCTTGCAGTGGTCGTCGAAGCCATCGCAGTGGATCTCGTCGACGGGGTATCCGTTGGCCGCGGTGTGGGCCTTCAGCTCCGGGCCGCCGAGGGTGATCCGGCGCATGCCGGGGGTCACGTCGTCGACGCGCAGGACCTGTAGGGTCCGCGTGGTGATCGGGTGGATGGTCATGGGGCGCAATGAGCGGGGCATGATGTGATTTCCACCAGCGTTAGGTCACCTTTATAAGGGGGTCGATGATGCTGCCCCCGGAACCCCCTTCCGAGGTCAGCCCGCAAGCACCGCGTAGGACGCCGCCAGCCGGTCCAGCCACCAGTCCTTCCTCGCGGCCGGGGACGCCAGCGCGTCCAACCGGTCAGGCTGCGGCACCAACTGCTCCACCGCCAGGTGACCGTCCACGATCTCGCGGGGCCCGCAGACATCCTCCGCGTACAGCGAGCCGGTCGCCAGGCCCGCCGCCTGCGGGGCGGCGACCAGGTACTCGTCATCGGCGTACTGCGGCAACGACGCCGTCGCCAACAACCCGGCGTACATGCCCACGGCAGACTCCAACGCCGAGGACACCGTCACGGCGACGCCGTAGCGTCCGACCTCCTCGGCGATGCGACGTACCGCCGACACCCCGCCCAGCGGCGCAGCCTTGAGCACAGCGACATCGCAGGCACGTGCCTGCACGACGGCCAGCGGGTCGGACGCCTTGCGGATCAGCTCGTCGGCGGCGACGCGCACCAGCATCCCGCGGGCGCCGAGGCGACGGCGCAGCTCGGCAAGTTCTTCCACAGTGGCGCAGGGCTGCTCCATATAGTCCAGTGGGCCGCCACCGCGGGAGGGACCAGTCAGCGCGACGGCTGCCTCGAAAGCCTCGTCAACGCTCCAGCCGGCGTTGGCATCCACCCGGATAGCGATGCCGGGGCGTGCCTCGCGCACCGCGGCGACCCGGGCGATGTCGTCGGCCAGGGCCTGGCCGCGCTCGGCGACCTTCACCTTCGCGGTCATACAGCCGGGGTAGCGCTCCAGCAGCCGCGGGACGGCCTCCGGGTCGGCGGCGACGTCCACCGCCGGGATCGTGGCGTTGACCTCCACGGACGTCAGCGCCGCAGCGGGCGGCTCACCCCAGCCGAGCTCCACCGCACAGCGCAGCCAGCGGGACGCCTCCTCCGCCTCGTACTCCAGGAACGGCGACCACTCCACCCAGCCGTTCGGCGCCTCGACCAGCATGACCTCGCGCTCGGTCACCCCGCGGAAGGGCACACGCAGCGGGCAGGTGACCACGCGGGCGCGGTCGCGGACATCGTCGAGGGCGGGGAGCGTGGGAAGGCCGGGAATCGCGGGAATCTCCATGCCCACACCCTACGATGGCAGCATGACCAACAACCCCTTTGACCCGACGCAGTGGCGCGAGGTCCCCGGCTTCGACTTCGACGACATCACCTACCACCGGCACGCCGGCGAGGGCCGCGAGAACGGCATCGTGCGCATCGCCTTCGACCGTCCCGAGGTGCGCAACGCCTTCCGTCCGCACACCGTCGACGAGCTCTACCGGGCCCTCGACCACGCCCGCCGCTCCCCCGACATCGGTACCATCCTGCTGACCGGCAACGGCCCCAGCTCCAAGGACGGCGGCTGGGCGTTCTGCTCCGGCGGCGACCAGCGCATCCGCGGACGCTCCGGGTACCAGTACGCCTCCTCCCACGACTCGGATGTGGAACAGGCCACCGCCGAGGGTGTGGACGAGGCACGCGTGAAGGCCGAGGGAGGACGCCTGCACATCCTCGAGGTGCAGCGGCTGATCCGCACCATGCCGAAGGTCGTCATCGCCGTGGTCAACGGTTGGGCCGCCGGTGGCGGACACAGCCTGCACGTGGTCTGCGACCTGACCCTGGCCTCCCGCGAGCACGCCCGCTTCAAGCAGACCGACGCGGACGTCGGATCCTTCGACGCCGGCTACGGCTCGGCCTACCTGGCCAAGCAGGTCGGCCAGAAGTTCGCCCGCGAGATCTTCTTCCTCGGAGAGTCCTACGACGCCGAGACGATGCACCGGATGGGCGCGGTGAACCGGGTCGCCGACCACGCCGAGCTGGAGAACACCGCCATCGAGTGGGGACGCAAGATCAACGGCAAGTCCCCCACCGCCCAGCGAATGCTGAAGTTCGCCTTCAACCTCTCCGACGACGGGCTGATGGGCCAGCAGGTCTTCGCCGGCGAGGCCACCCGCCTGGCGTACATGACCGACGAGGCCGTGGAGGGCAAGGAGGCGTTCCTGGAGAAGCGCGCGCCGCGGTGGGACGAGTTCCCCTACTACTACTGAACCGATACCCGACGCCGGCACCGAACCGGCGCAGTCCCTCCACCGGCCCCGCACAGTCCCGTCGCCGGACCGCCACTGAACCGGTGCAGGAGTGTGAAATATGCCACACTTGCGCGGCGCCCGGTCCGGGCGTCCGACGGCCGCAGTAACGACTTTCCCATCAGGGGCCGACGGTGAATCCCGGTCACCATTCAGACCAAGATGAACACAGGGTTGCATAACACAGACAAGTCGGTGAATTCCTTCCCTCCCCCTCGAATCGCTGACCTGCAGGGAATTCGTTGGATATTCCCATAGTCTCTCAACCCCGCACCAGGAT
>DGYFR06203__coassemble_4130_pt1 | contig 4405 bp, 6 predicted proteins | sample DGYFR06203__metabat2_high_PE_013 | metagenome-assembled genome bin DGYFR06203 | reverse complement strand
GGCGGAGTGGACGAGGACGTCGAGGCGGTTGAGCGGACCGCCGGACTCGGGGTCGCGCAGTTCGGCGACGGCAGCAGCAATGGACTCTGGGTCGCGCAGGTCGACGTCCTGACTGGACCAGGAGATGACCCGGTGAGTACGGGAGAGATCGTCGACGATGGCGGCGCCGATGCCGCGGGAGCCACCGGTCACCAGGGCCAGGGGCACATCGGAGGGAACATTTTCAGGGTCTGGGCCGTTGTACCTGATGTCAACCATGGCCACGATCGTAGTCACCCGCTGCATCCTCGTGTCGTGCTCCAACGAAAGGACACCCCATGTTCGGTACAGCAATCACCGCTCTCATCTTCGGCACGATCTCAGGCGCCGGCGCCTGGTGGGCCTCCGACCAGGACCGCTGGGGATGGGCGACCATCCTCGGCGTCGTCACCCTGGTCCTCGCCATCGTCGCGATCAGCACCGCCTTTGCCGGAGCCGTCGCCGCGGTGTTCAGGCTGCTGCCGCTGCTGCTGATCATCCTGGTCGGCTGGCTCGCCTACAAGCAGTTCCAGAAGAACAAGGCCGAGTCCAACAGCTGAGGCCGTTCGAATACGCCCGAAGTTAGTGGGCCCTGTGTTACACAGAGTCCAAGACCACCACACCACCAGCTTCCTTCGACCACCTCATCCACTGGGGCTCTGACCTCTATGCCGCCATGTCTTCCTATGAGGCGGCAGGTCTCGCCACCCACGCAGCACTCACGATGCCCGGTTTCCGCAACGGGGCTTGGGGCATCGACGACGAGATCATCGTCGACACCGTGCGCTTCGAGGATCAGGACGCCGGTTTCACCGAGGTCTTCCTGCCCGACACCCCGGGTCACGTGCCCTTCTTCATCGCCTATGACCCACCCCGCCAGGTCATCGCCCAGATGCGTGCTGACCACCGCGCCGCCCAGGGTGAGGAGCTCGACCCGGATCGTCCGGACCTCAGTGCCCTGCTGGTCGCCAGCGGATCCGCCGGAGCAGGACGCACAATTCCTCGCGGACCTGCTCCAGATCCCCGCCGACGGCACCACAGTCCCGCTGCCCGGCGCGGCCGTCCGCTTCATCGGCGACGCTCCTGAGGGCGCCACCGGCCTGTACGGTCTGGAGGTGACCGGGCTAGACGAACTCCCGGTGGTCCCCCACGACATCCGGTCCGGACACTTCGTGATCGCCTCGGACAGGAATGCCGGCCCCTTCCACCGATCCCTCGTGGTCAGCAAATTCATGGACCAATCCCACGTGACGGTGACGAGCACTCACCGCACGGTGCGCCGCCCCGGCCAGCCCACCGAACAGACCTCGATCGGGGCAGAGGAGGTCATCACCACGGTTCACGACCTCGGCGTGCGCCTCACCGCAGCGGATGAAGACGGACTACGCCGTCACCTCGAGGGTGATGCCGCGGGTCAGGTCCGAGGAGTCCGCGCGCAACAGCGGCCCGCTGGACGCCTCGACCACGCTGAGGTCGGGCATCCCGTACTTCCCGATGAGCCCGTCCAGGAACCGGACGACCTTCGCCGAGCCAATGATCGGATTCCGTGCCGCGCGGGTGAGGCCACCGGAGTCGGTCCACAACACACAGTCCTCGGACAACTGTTCCACCAGGGCCTGCAGGTCCCCGGTGTTCAATGCCTCCGCCAGAGCGTCCAGCACGTCGCGGTCGGCGACGACCGGCGACGGAGCTTCCGGTGTCTTCGACAGGGACGCACGCGCCCGTCGCAGCCGCTGTCTGGTCGCCGACGGGGTCGTGCCGACCGACCCCGCGATCTGTGCATGGCCCATACCGGCGACATCGGCGAGCACCACGATCACCCGGTCCTGCGGTGAGAGTGTCTGCAGCAACCGGATGAAGGCCAGGTCGACCCGTTCTCCGAGGACCACCTGGTCGGCAGGCCCGGCATCGTCCAGGACGACCTCCGGTAGCCACGGTCCGACGTAGTTCTCCCGACGTTTCGCCGACGACGTCGCAGCGTCCAGCGCGAGGCGGGAGACGACCGTCGTCGACCAGGCCGGCATGTCCCGCGGCTCTCCGCCGGATCCGGACGCGGACTCCAGGCGCAGCCATGCCTCGGAGACGACGTCCTCGGCGTCCTGCCAGGACCCGAGGACGGTGTACGCCAGACCGAGCAGTCGCGGGCGCTCGGCCTGCCACAGGTGGAGAGAATCGGCGACATCGCTCATTTTTCGGACAGTACGCTGATCCTGTTCCACGTGTTGATCGCCGCGATCTCACTGATCAGCGCGCCGGTGAGTTTCTCACCGAACTCCGAGACCACCCGTCCCTGCAGCTCTGGGTCGTACCCCTCGGACAGCCTGGTCCCCATGGTGGTGAACTCCAGGATCAGTTCCTGCTCGGCGGTGAAAGTGTCGCAGCCGCCCCCAGGCTCCCAGTCGCGGATGGCCTCGCACCACTGCTCGCCGTAGCCGTGCTTGATCGCCTCCTCGGAGTGCATGTTGATGCAGAAAATGCAGTTGTTCAGGTAGGACGCCCGGAGCTCCACCAGCAGTCGCTGCTCGCGGGTCAGCCCGGATCGTGCTGCCAGTTCCAGAGCACCGGCGGCGGCGTAGGTGCGTTTGTGGGTCTTCGTGAAATCGAAATGTGCCATACGGACCAGACGAGGCGACTATCCGACTCGTGACAAAGTGCAGGTCACGGCGACCTCACAGCGCGGACCTCACATTTCCGTGACCCCGCGCGTCTACCCTGTATGAGGATGACACTCCCCTTCGACCGCGCGGTCAAGCAGCACGGAGCCACCGTGCTGCGGGTCTGCCGTGCCGTCCTCGGCGCGTCGACTGACGCCGAGGACGCCTGGTCGGAGACCTTCCTCACCGCGCTGCGCACCTGGGAGGAGACGTCCCGGGTCAACAACCTCGAGGCCTGGCTGGTCCGTATCGCCCACCGGAAGGCCGTCGACATCACCAGGGCGCGTGCTCGCCACGCCGTCCCGACCGACGAGATTCCAGACGTCGTGTCGTCCCGCACCGAACCAGGTGAGGACCTCGACCGTCATTCCCTGTGGGACGCCGTCGCAGCGCTCCCCGAACGTCAACGCCTCGCCGTCGCTTACCACTACCTCGGCGGACTCCCCCATGCCGAGACCGCCGAACTCATCGGTGGAACACCCGACGCGGTCCGCCGCGCGGCCTCAGACGGCATCAGGACGCTACGACGCACCTGGAACGCCGACGGCGCCACCGAACTCCCCGAACTGGAGAATCCCCATGTCTGACCTCACGGACCAACTACCGGTCTCCGACACCGAACTGCGCCGACTCACCGGACGCCTGGCAGAGGAAGCGGACCAGGAGAATCTGGTGGACGTTTCCTACCGCACCGTCGACTCCCCGATCGGTCCCCTGTTCCTGGCGACCACCGACACCGGCCTGGTCCGGGTCGCCTTCGAGAACGAGGACACCGACGCCGTGCTCACCGAACTCTCGGAGAGGATCAGCCCCCGCATCATCGAGAACCCGAAGCCGCTCGACGTGGTGGCCCGGGAACTCGATGAGTACTTCGCCGGCGACCGCCACAGTTTCGATCTCCCGCTCGACTTCAGCATGTCAGCATCGGCCAGTGCACGGGCATCAAAGAACACAGAGCCGTTCCGGCAGATCGTCCAGCAGTACCTGCCGCACATCGATTTCGGCAGCACCCGCTCGTACAAGGAGGTCGCTGAGGCCGTCGGGAACCCGAAGGCCGTCCGGGCGGTCGGCACGGCCTGTGCCACCAATCCGATCCCTGTCGTCGTGCCCTGCCACCGCGTCCTGCGGACCGACGGCACACTGGGCGGCTACCGCGGCGGTCTCGAGGCCAAGAAACTGCTGCTGGAGCTGGAGCGAAGTGCCCCCATCGCAGCTTGATCGGGGAACCATGCCGCGGTTCAGACACCGGACGGTACGCTGGACGTACACAAGCAGACCATCCGCCCTGCCGGTGGCGCATCCGCGCGCCGTCCGGCCCCAGAAAGGTACGCGTTGAACAGACCAGAGCCGACCACGACCTCGATCCCGACCCAGTGGGTTGGGCCGCTGCGGGTCAGTGGCACCGCATTCACCGACGGGTCGGGCTACGAGGAGGTGGAGGTCCCTCTGGCAACCTTCGAGACCCCTCTGTGGCCGTCGGTCGGTCGTGGTGCCAGCATCTCACGGGAGGTGCCGGACGGCATCCGCACCACCGTCGTCTCCGAGTGTATGACCAGGTCCGTTCTGTTCACCGCCGAGGACGGTGCGGTCGCCGCCGAAGCGTCCCGCACGATCACCGCCCGCCTCGAGGACCTGCAGGACACGGTGTCGACCACCACCACCCACGGTCGGCTGGTGGACCTGCACCCCGAAATCGTCGGCAACCTGCTTTACGTCCGTTTCGAGCTGCACCC
>DGYFR06203__coassemble_3838_pt1 | contig 4768 bp, 6 predicted proteins | sample DGYFR06203__metabat2_high_PE_013 | metagenome-assembled genome bin DGYFR06203 | reverse complement strand
CGCCGGACGCCGCGTCGCCGGACGCCGCGTCGCCGGACGCCGCGTCGCCGGACGCATCGGCGGAGGCCGGAGCGTCCGACCCCGGCTCCGCGGGAACCGGCTCGGGCTCCGGTGTGGACGGGAAGTCGAAACCGGTGCGCCACGCGACACCGAGCCACACCACGACCTGCACCGCGGCGAGGACACCCCAGACGAACAGGGCCCAGCGCCAGGCGTCGTCCCCCGAGAACCACAGTGCCGACAGTGGACCGAGCGCGCCGGACAATCCGAGCAGGGCGCCGTAGGCGGTCATCATTGCCACGGTGCGGCGTCCGCCGTAACTCTTCACCCACGCCGGGATCAGCACGTTTCCCACCGCGATACCGGCGACGACCAGGCCACTGAGCAGGATGAACCAGGCGATCCCACCGACCCAGGGGCGTGCGGCCAGGCCGACGAGGGCCAGCACCATGCCGATCACGATCACCCGGCTCAGGCCCATGCGTCGGGCCAGCGGCACCGCGCACAGGCCCATGATGCCGAAGAGCACGCCGGGCATGGCGGTGATCAGTCCGGCGAGGGAACCGGACGCACCGAATGCGTCCAGGACGTCCGACAGCACCGGCCCGAGGGAGGCGATGCCGGCGCGCAGGTTCACCGCGGCGACGACCACGGCGACGAACGCGAGCCCGACGGGGATGACGACGTTCTTCCTCGACACGGTCGATTCTCCTTACTTGTTCTCGGCCAAACCCTTGCCAACCTACTCGCAGGATAAGGTGCTTTCCATTCACCCTGTCGTGGGTCCTGTGCACAGATCCGGCGCCGATTCCGAAAGTTGTCCACATGTGCCCATCACGTCCACACCCGGCGAGGGGCATGTGGGTAACGTTCATGACGATGCCTGATTCCATCCACACCTCCCCCGCGCCCGCCTCCGCCGCCGTGTGGGGCACGGTCGACACCGCCACCGACATCCCGGACACCCTGCTCTGCCACGTCGTGACCACCATGATGGCCACCCACGGCGCACTGCGCGCAGTGCTCACCGACGGCGAGGACGGCGCTGCCGGCACTGCGACGGTGACCATCCCCGGGGAGCCAGCGGTCGGAGCGTCCGACCTCATCGCCGAGGACCGCACCGGGCCCGGGGTGCTGGCCGCGGAGTTGTCCCCATCGGACGGGCTGGTGTGGAGAATCAGCCGGCTGTCGCCGACCAGGCTGCTGGTGTGTGTGCACCGCGGGGTCGTCGACAGTGCGAGTTGGGCGACGGTGATCAATGATGTCCGCACGCTGCTGGACGGCGGGACGCTGCCGCCCGCCGGGTCCTGGACGGACGCGGCCGCCACCGCACTGGCCGCCCCGGTCGCCGCCCCGATCCACGGCGGCGGCCCGGCGACCTACAAGACCTTCGACGTCAGCGACGCCGAGGCACTGCTGGAGCTGCTGCCCGCCCAGCTGGGCACCGGTGTGGAAGAAATCCTCGCCGCGGCGGTGCTGCTCGCCCGCGCCGCCGCCGGACAGCCTCTCGACTCCGTGGCGCTGCGCAGTCGCCGTCCGGCTGGCACCGGGGCCTCGACCGCAGACACCCTGCGCCGCACCGTCGGACGCCTCGACCAGCAGTTCACCGCGGCCGTGCCCCATCCGCACGCCGTGGCGTCCGACCTGCTCACCGGGGCCCCGGTCGTGCGGCAGACCGTGACGGACACCGCGGCACTGCTGGACGCCACGGTCACTGCATCCGGCACAGCGACCGGCACGGCGACGGGTGCGTCAGAAGGGGCGGAGGTTCCCGGTGCCACCGTCGAGGTGAGCACGGCGAAGATCTCCGTGACCGGGCCGGTGCGTCCGGTCGACGGTGTGGCACACGTGATCCTCGGGACGCAGGCACTGGCGCGAATCTCCGTCGTCGACGAACGCGGCGGGGCCGACGGCGTACTGCTGTGGCGGTGGCTGGAACAGGCGCTGATCAGCCTCTCTGCCCTGGCCCGACTGATCGACGCCGGTGCGGACGCCACCCCGGACAACCCCGTGCCGGCCCGCAGCCGCAACCTCTTCGGCGCCGACCCGGCGGCCGGCCTCGCCGCGTCGGAGCGTCCTGAACGCACCGTGGACCTGCGTAACCTGCCCGAGGTCAACGGCTTCGAGGTCGCCCGACGCCTCACCGACAACCACCCCGGCGGCACCACCCTCGTGCTGCTGGCCGGGGTCACCGACCCGAAGGCCACCGGCGGACGCTCCGGCCGCGTCGGCAGCGGCGTCACCGCCCGCCTGATCACCGAGCGATAGACGCGGAGTCCTGCGGCAGCGTCCCGCGGCCCCCTTCCATTCACCCCTTTGGGGAACTCTGGCCGAGAAACAGACCGGGGGTCTACTCGTGGTCACGACACAGCCGCCACGACCAGAAGTACCCACTTTGACCTCTTCACTCGACGCACACACGAGCGCCCCGCCGCACCACGCAGCAGCCCTCTCCCCCACCAACTCCCCCGCCACCGTGCATGCCTGACGCCAGCCCCCTCGGCAGTCCGATGGAGCCGGCTGTCACCGAACTGAAACGCTCCGGACTGCTCGCCGCCACCGTCCCCGTACGGCTCGGCGGGCCGGGGCTTTCCCCGTCGCAGATCGCTTCACGGGTCGGCGCGCTCGCCGAACAGGACGGCTCCCTCGGCGAGGTTCCCCAGAGCAACCTCAGTTTCGGCCGGTGACTGTTCAGCGAGGCGGATCCGGCGAATACCCCGGAGGCGCAGCAGTTTTGGGCCGATCGTCTGCTCGGCATCCAGCACCACAGTGGCAGCGGCAGTAGCAGCGACAGCAGCATCCTGTTCGCCAATGCGCAGATCGACAGCGCGGCCGCTACCGCCGGTGGCGGACCCGTGGTCCTGGACAACGGACGACTGAACGGCCGCAAAATCTTCTGCACCGGCTCGATCTACGCCGAGGTCATCATGGTGACTGCCCGTCGTCCCGGCGAGGACCGCCAGACCCTCGCCTCCCACCTCGTCGGTGAACTGGTCGCCCAACGGTTCGCCGCCGAGTCAGTGGTGGAGAAGGCCGGACGTAACCTGGACGAGCTGTGGGCGTCGGGCGGGACGGACACATCCGCCGAGGCGTCCCTCCAGGTTGCCGCGGCGAAGGTGACGACCGGGGCGCTGACGGTGGACCTCGCGTCCCGCATCCACGAGCTGACCGGGACGCGCGGCACCGCTGGCGGGTCGAACCTGGACCGCCACTGGCGCGAACTGCGCACCCACACCCTTCACGAGCGCCGACGCGACAAGCTGGCAACCCTGGGGTGTGCCGCCCTCACCGGCGAGAATCCCCCGGCCGGCCCGAAGTTCTGAGTGAGGACAGGCCGCCGGGAGCGGGGTGCAGCTAACCGTCCCCGATTCGGTCACCCGACCACACGTGAGATGACCGAATCGGGGACACTTAGGTCACCAACCACGACTGCCGGCCATTGACCGCAGCGTCCTAAAACACGAAACCCCCGTCCCCGCTCCTGAGGAGCGGGGACGGGGGTTCGGCAGGTCAGGTGAGTGCCCTCACCGATGGACCGGAAGATTCCGGGCCAGCGGGAAAAGGACTACTTGGCCTTCTCGATGATCTCGACGAGACGGAAGTGCTTGTCCTTGGACAGCGGCCGGGTCTCCTCGATGCGAACGAAGTCGCCGATGCCGGCGGTCTCGTTCTCGTCATGCGCCTTCACCTTGGAGTTGGCGCGCATGATCTTGCCGTAGAGGGCGTGCTTCTTGCGGTCCTCGAGCTCGACCACGATGGTCTTGCTCATCTTGTCGGACACGACGTATCCGGAGCGGACCTTGCGTGCGCCCTTAGTGTTCTCGTTGCTCACGTTTGCCTCGCTCATTATGCGTCCTCACCGCCGGGGATGACGGACAGCCCGAGCTCGCGCTCGCGCAGGACGGTGTAGATCCGGGCGATGTCGCGCTTCACGGTGCCCAGACGACGGTTGTTGGACAGCTGGCCGGTGGCGGACTGGAAGCGCAGGTTGAACAGCTCTTCCTTAGCCTCCGTGAGACGGGTGGCCAGTTCTTCGTTGTTGAGCTCGCGGAGCTCGTGAGCCGGGGTTCCGGTAGCCATCAGAACTGATCCTCCTTCTTCACGATGCGCACCTTGCAGGGCAGCTTGTTGCCGGCACGACGGAGAGCCTCCAGGGCGACCTCCTCGTTGGGGTAGGACATCTCGAAGAGGATGCGGCCGGGCTTGACGTTGGCCACCCACTTCTCCACGGGGCCCTTACCGGAACCCATACGCACGCCGAGCGGCTTCTGGGTCAGCGGACGATCCGGGAAGATGTTGATCCACACCTTGCCACCACGCTTGACGTGGCGGTTGATGGCGATACGGGCGGACTCGATCTGACGGTTGGTGATGTAGGTCGGCTCCAGGGCCTGCAGGCCGTAGTCGCCGAACGTCACGCGGTTGCCGCCCTTGGACACACCGGTGCGGTGCGGCCGGTGCTGGCGGCGGTACTTCGTGCGCTTGGGGATAAGCATGGGTTAACCCTCCTGCTTCTGCTCGGCGCGCTGACGGCGAGCTCCACCACGACGCGGACGCTCACGACGGTTGCCACCGCGGTTACCGCGGTCGTCACGGGCGTTCTGCAGGGACTCGCGGCGGCCGCCGACGACGTCGCCCTTGTAGATCCAGACCTTCACGCCGATACGGCCGAAGGTGGTGTGGGCCTCGTAGGTGCCGTAGTCGATCTCGGCACGCAGGGTGTGCAGCGGAACGCGACCCTCGTGGTAGCGCTCGGTGCGGCCCATCT
>DGYFR06203__coassemble_3676_pt1 | contig 5039 bp, 4 predicted proteins | sample DGYFR06203__metabat2_high_PE_013 | metagenome-assembled genome bin DGYFR06203 | reverse complement strand
CCGGTGCGACAAAAATGCTTGGTTTGTTACGCTATTGAGTTCTCAAACAACATGCTGACCAGGCGATTCTTGCCCACCCCACTGGGGAGCGTCGTCGTCAAGGCCGAGACTCACTGTACAACAGGACGTAGCCGGAGTGCAAACTCTCGGTGAACATCTTGTTTCGGTCAGTCCCCAGTCCGCTACTCGCCGGGCTTGCACCCGGCGTCTCGCTGACTCGCATCAATCTACACATCGCGCAGCCACCGGAACAAACTTCCAGTTCACGGCGCTGATTTCCCCGTATTCGTCCCCTCAGCAGACGACGGACGCCGCCACCTGTTCTCAGGTGACGGCGTCCGTGGGATCAAGCACTGTGGCTACCGCAGACTAGGAGATCCGCGCCCCGGCGAAGCGCTTCTTGCCCTTGCGAAGCACCAACCAGTGTCCGTGCAGCAGGTCGTCCTCCCCCGGAACCCACTCGCCGTCGGTGATGCGTTCGTTGTTCACGTAAGCACCACCCTCCTTGATGGTGCGTCGGGCGGACCCCTTCGAGCTCTCCAGGCCGGCGGCAACCAGCAGGTCGACAACGGAGGTCCCCGCGGCAGCCCCGACTACCTCGGTCTCGGACAGGGCTCCGGCCAACGTCTGCTCGTCGAGATCCGCCAGCTCGGCCTTACCGAACAGTGCCTCGGCGGCCTTCTCCACCTTCGCGACAGCGTCCTCGCCATGCACCAGGGTGGTCATCTCGCGGGCCAGGGTCCGCTGGGCCTCCCGCTTGAAGGGGCGCTCCTCGACCTCGACGGCCAGACGGTCCAGCTCACCCTGGTCGAGGAAGGTGAACCAACGCAGGTAACGGATGACGTCGGCGTCCGCGGCGTTGAGGAAGTACTGGTACCAGCTGTAGGGGCTGGTCATCTCCGGATCGAGCCACAGCTTGCCACCACCGGTGGATTTGCCGAACTTGCGACCTTCAGAATCGGTGACCAGCGGTACGGTCAGCCCATGGACGGTCTCGCCGTCCACCCGTCGGTTCAGGTCCACACCGGAGACGATGTTGCCCCACTGGTCGGACCCACCGACCTGCAGCCGGCAGTTGTGGGCACGCCGCAGCTGCACGTAGTCATTGGCCTGCAACAGCATGTAGGAGAACTCGGTGTAGGACATACCGTCGTTCTCGAGCCGACGCTTCACCGTATCTCGGGAGAGCATCGTATTCAGACTGAAGTTCTTGCCCAGGTCACGCAGGAACTCGACGACCGACATCTGGGAGGTCCACTCGATGTTGTTCGCGGGAATCGCCGCATTGTCCCCGTCGAAAGAGACGAAACTGGCGAGCTGACCCTTGATCCGCTCGACATTGCCGGCGACCTCGTCCTCGGAGAGCATGGTGCGCTCCCCGACGTCACGGGGATCACCGATCATGCCGGTGGCCCCGCCAGCCAGCAGGATCGGGGTGTGGCCGGCACGCTGCAGCCGGGCCAGGATCAGCAGCGGCACCAGGTGACCGGCATGCAGGGACGGTCCCGTCGGGTCGAAGCCGACGTAGGCCACCGTGGGGGTGGACAGTTGCTCGCGCAGGGCGTCGATGTCGGTCGACTGGGCGATCAGCCCGCGCCACTGCAGTTCGTCAACAATATTGACGTTGTTGGTGCTGTTGGTGTTGTCGTTCACTTCGGTCCTTCCGACCACTCGATTGCTTCGTCGGCGAGCAGGACGGGGATACCGTCCTGCACCGGATAGGCGATACCCATACGGGGGTTGACCAGATAGTCCCCGTCGAGCTCCAGGGGTTGCTTGTCCTGGGGGCACACGAGTATCTCGAGAAGTCGCGGATCGATCATGCACATCAGTCTATCCGCATACCCGCCGTAACGTCCGCACAGGGGCCACCGAGACCGGTTCGCAAACCTCAGCTACCTGTTACCCGAGGCGGTTGAACAAGGTAACCCACTGATCCGCCGCAAGGTCCTTCGGCAGCGCTGCGCCAGACACCCCGGCCTCGCGCATGGCGACGTCGACCGCACCGTCAACACCGTCTCGGCCACGGCCGCGTCGTCCTCCTCTCCTGTCTCCGCTGCCTCCCCCGTCGCCCCTGCCGACGCGACGGAGGATCGCAGCGATGCCACGACCTTTGCCCGTGAAGACTGCATGGACGAAGGAGGTGTACCGACGTCGACTGTCGGCCGTGGTGCGAAATGAGACGCCGGTACCCGACGGTGCAGGTCGAATTGGATCCACGGCCACCACTGGGCTGTCATCATCGTCGCACCGCCGACACCAGCGCGGCGTCTGGCCACCTCCCACTGCACCAGCAGCACGGCATGCGCCCAGCCCGGCGAATGCAGGATGTGGCGCAGCATGGCGGTGGTCAGGTGAAAGGGTAGATTCCCGACGACGACGTGGGGCTTCTCCGGAAGCTTGTGCTCGAGGAAGTCCTGTTCGAACAGCCGGACGGACGGATCGAGTCGCTTCTCCAGCCACTGCACCGTCTCCGGGTCGATCTCCACGGTGGTCAACGACCGGCCCTCGGGTAACAGTCGGTCCTGTAGCGGGAAAGTCAGTGCTCCCTGTCCCGGGCCGATCTCCACGACCGGGCTGTGGTCATCCGGGACACAGGCGAGAAGGCGCTCGACGGTTCCGGTGTTGACGAGGTAGTTCTGGCCGTTCTCATGCCGGCCGTTCTGTTGATTGGGCCTGTAGGTAGGCATCAAGGAATACTCCGCGGAAGTGTTCCGGACTCCGTGAACTCACGGCGTCCGGTCAACGTTTCCGGGCAGCCCGACAGGACCGCCCAGCTGGACACGCTGGGCGGTGGGGGCCAGTTACGGCGTGAAATATCCCCCGGGATTACGCGCTACATGCACCCACCGACGACGCCGCGGGTGCGGAGACGTCCGTAGATGCTGAAAGTCGCGCTGCATGTGCATGATGCACTCATGACTGTCACCGTATCAGCGAAGACGGGTGCCCGTCCATGCTCTGGCGTCATCGACAGCGTCCACGACGCGGCCGAGCTGCTCGGTGACCCGGACACCTGCGGTACCGCCACGGGTCGCACGGGACGCCACAGCACCGTCGATGGTGAGCACTTCACGGACCTCCGGGGTCAGCCCCGGGTGCACCCCGCTGAGCTCCTCGTCGGTGAGGGACACCAGGTCCACTCCCCTGCTCTCGGCGATGCGGACGCACTGGCCGGAGGCCTCGTGGGCGTCACGGAACGGCACGCCCTGGCGCACCATCCACTCGGCCAGGTCCGTGGCCAGGGTGAACCCGGCCGGGGCCAGCTCACGAAGTCGCTCCGGGTGGAAGGTCAGGGTACCGACCAGACCGGCCATCGCCGGCAGCAACAGGTGGAGCTGGGCGACCGAGTCGACGATCGGCTCCTTGTCCTCCTGCAGATCGCGGTTGTAGGCCAGCGGCAGTGCCTTCAACGTGGCCAACAGCCCGGTGTGGTTGCCGATCAACCGGCCGGTCTTGCCGCGCATCAGCTCGGCGACGTCCGGGTTCTTCTTCTGCGGCATGATCGAGGAACCGGTCGACCACTCGTCAGCCAGGGTGACGTAGCCGAACTCCGGGGTGGACCAGGCGATGATCTCCTCCGCCAGCCTGGAAAGGTCGACAGCGACCTGGGCCAGGACGAAGGAGGTCTCCGAGGCGAAGTCACGGGAGCTGGTGGCGTCGATCGAGTTGTCACCGGCGGAATCGAAACCGAGCTCGGCGGCGATGGCCTCCGGGTCCAGTGCCAGCGAGGATCCGGCCAGAGCGCCGGAACCGTACGGGGAGACCGCCAGTCGCTTGTCCAGGTCACGGAACCGGGCCACGTCGCGCAGCAGCGGCTGGGCGTGGGCCAGCAACTGGTGCGCAAGCAGCACCGGCTGGGCGGCCTGGAAGTGGGTCTTGCCCGGCATGATCACGTCAGGGTTGGCCTTGGCCTGTGCCGCGATCGCGTCGACCACGTCGAGCACGCCGTCGGTGACCTCACGGATCGCGTCGCGCACCCACATGCGGAACAGGGTGGCGACCTGGTCGTTGCGGGAGCGTCCGGCACGCAGCCGACCACCCACCTCCGGGCCGACCCGGTCGATCAGGCCACGCTCCATCGCACCATGGACGTCCTCGTCGCTGGGCTCGGGGCCGAAGGCACCGGACGCGACATCCTCGCCGAGGCGGGCCAGACCGTCCAACATGGTCTCCAGGTCGGCGTCCGACAGCAGCCCGGCGTTGTGCAGCACCTTGGCGTGCGCGGTGGAAGCCAGCACGTCATAGGGGGCGAGCACCCAGTCGAAGTGGGTGGACTTGCTCAACGCGGCCATGGCCTCGGTGGGTCCGCCGGCGAACCGGCCGCCCCAGAGGGCCCCTTCGTTGGTGGCGTGCTTCTCGATCGGGGTCTCCGACATACCGTCTTACCGTCCTACTTCGCGTCGCGGTCGCGCTTGTTGGCGATCTTGGACGACAGGCCGTGCAGCTCGACGAAGCCCTTGGACATGGTCTGGTCGAAGGTGTCGCCGGTGTCGTAGGTGGCCAGGTTGAAGTCGTAGAGGGACTCCTCGGAACGACGACCGTTGACCACGATGGAGCCGTTGTGCAGCACCAGGCGGATGTCACCGGTGACGTGCTCCTGGGTGGACTCGATGAAGGAGTCCAGGGAGCGCTTCAGCGGGGAGAACCACAGGCCGTCGTAGACCTGGTGGGACCACTCGGCGTCGATGCCGCGCTTGTAGCGTGCCAGCTCGCGCTCGACGGTGACGTCCTCCATGGCCTCGTGGGCACGGATCAGGGTCATTGCCCCCGGGGCCTCGTAGACCTCGCGGGACTTGATGCCGATGAGGCGGTCCTCGACCATGTCGAGGCGGCCCACACCCTGCGCGCCGGCGCGACGGTTGAGCTCCTCGATGGCCTGCAGGACGGTGACCTCACGGCCGTCGATGGCGACCGGCTTACCGGACTTGAAGGAGATGGTGACCTCGTCGGGTGCCTGACCCAGCGACGGCTCCTCGGTGTAGGCGTAGAGGTCCTTCGTCGGCGGGTTCCACAGGTCCTCGAGGAAACCGGTCTCG
>DGYFR06203__coassemble_2805_pt1 | contig 7288 bp, 6 predicted proteins | sample DGYFR06203__metabat2_high_PE_013 | metagenome-assembled genome bin DGYFR06203 | reverse complement strand
ACCCCGGATCCGTGGTGCTGGATCCGGGGACGTGCGCGTCGTTGCGGTCCGAGGTCGACGGGGCGCAGGTCTACGCCGTCGTTGTCGACTACGGCCAGGATGTCAGCGGCCTGTGCGCCGCCGAAGCAGCCGGCGGTGGCTATTCGCGTGTGCTGGACAACCAGGCGTCCTACCGCTCACCCTGCTGACGGGGGAGTCGCGACACCGGGCGCGCTGTCGTCGTCGGGACGCCCGGTCCCGTCTGCGCCGCCGGTCGGGCGGTCGGCGTTGTCGGTGCTGTCGGACCCATAGGTGCCCGCAGTGCCTTCAGCGTCCCCAGCGACCTCAATCTCCTCGACAATCTTGTCGGCGCGACGTCGACGCAGTCGCAACCGCTGCCGGCTCATGTCGCGCGCCAGGGTCATCGGCTGACGGAGCTTGCGCTGCGCGGCCCACGACAGATTCTGCGTGCCCGGCAGCACCCAACCCCGCCAGTAGGCGGCGATCATCACTCCGGCACCGATGCACGGAGCGACGACCAGCCCCACCAGGATCAACGGGAAGTCCCCGGTCACACCGGTCTTCTGCACCTCGTCCAGGGCGACCATGATCGCCGCGGTCAGTGCCGCCGGGGTGGCATACAACGTCGCTCCGCCGAAGATCGCCGGGACCGACCCGGTCATCACGTCACGGATCATGCCACCGCCGACCACGGTCAGCACCCCGAGGAACAGCGCCGACGACCACGGCAGGCCACTGGCCAGGGCTTTCGATGAACCCACCGCAGCCCAGACGCCCAGCACCACCGCGTCACCATGGACCCGCAGCACTTCCCAGCTGCGCGAGTTCATGTGGATCAAAAGCGACACCAGCGCGCCGAGCAACGCCATGCCGAAGTAGCGCGGGTCCTGCATCGCCGCAGGTGGGCCGTTGTCGATGAGCAGGTCACGGATCATGCCGCCACCGAGGGCCGTGATGATCGCGAGGAAGACCACCCCGATGACGTCGAGATTGCGGGACCGGGCGATCATCGCGCCGATCATCCCGTAGAGGACAACCCCGATCAGGTCGAGTATCTCGTAGACCGCGCGGACTGAAGGATCGACGAAATCCATGGTGGGCCCCTATCCGTGCCTAACCCTGCTCAACCCTGCTCAACCGTGCTCAACCGTGACTCATCGCGTCCGGCCGGTCACCGCGAGACGCTCCGAGCGCAACTGCTTCACCTCGGCGTCGAGCTGTTCGGCGAACTGCCCCTGCATGTCGGGGAGCTGGTCGACGGTGGTGTCCATCGCCGCGGCCAGCAGGGTGTCCGCCAGCTGCGGGTTCCGCGCGAGCACCGGACCGTGCATGTAGGTCGCCACCAGCGAGCCCTGCACGGCACCCTCGAAGTAGACCTCCTTGGCTGCCCGGTCGTGGCCCAGACCGCCGGACAGTGCACCGTGGGCGTCGGTGTTGCCCACGCCTTCGGTCACGTAGCCCAGGGGGGCGGCGTCGGGGCCGAGCAGGGTCGCGCCCTGGTGGTTGGCGAAGCCGGTCAGCGGCTCGGTCAGCACACCGGCACCGGCCAGCGATCCGGGGGTCAGCCCGAAGCCCTTGAGGTTCGGGTCGGAGTGCAACTCACCGATGGTGCGCTCCTGCAGGGAGGACGTCGTGGCGTCCAACAGGCCCAGCCCGTCGACGGTGCGTCCGGCGGCGCTGAAGGAGTTACCGAATACCTGCAGGCCCGCACAGATGGCCAGGACGGGGCGTCCGGCGATGACGGCGCGGGTCATCGCACCGTCGGCGATGAGGTGCTCGGCGGCGAGGGTCTGGGCGACGTCCTCGCCACCGCCGACGGTGTAGACGTCGAGGGTCTCGGGCACGCCGTCGTCGAGGGTGATGCGGTGGATCTCGGCGGTGATGCCGCGCATCCGGGCGCGCTGGCGCAGGACGAGGGCATTGCCGTCGTCACCATAGGTGCCCAGGACGTCCGGCAGGACGAGGCCGATGTTCAGGGTGGCGTCGTTCACTTGTCGTTCTCCTTCGGGGCGGCATTCGAGGAGGCCTTCTGCAGCTCCCGGGCCAGGTTCTTGCGCAGGTCGCGGAAGGCGGTGTAGTTCGCCAGCACCTCGACCCGCCCGGTTGGGCAGGCCCGCAGAGCGGCGATGGTGTCGGGCACGGTGTGGTGGTCCACGGCGGCGTAACCGAGTCGGACGGCCAGGTCGGCACTGCGCTCACCGGCGGCGACGACGGTGAGGTCGTCGAAGTCCTCGAAGGTGACGTCCCACAGCCAGGACAGGTCGGTGCCGTCGGCGACCTGGCCGTTGACGGCGATGACCAGGCCGTCGGCGGAGCGGTCGACCATCGACAGCGCCTCCTGCCAGCCGGCCGGGTTCTTGGCCAGCAACAGGTGGATCTCGCGTCCCTCGAAGGTGACGGTGGAGTAGCGTCCGGCGACGTCGTCGACCCGCTCGGCGGCGGCGAGCGCCTGGTTCTCGTCCACGCCGAGTGCCACGGCGGCGGCGATGGCCTGGGTGGCGTTGCCACGGTTGGCGTTGCCCGGTAGCTTCAGGGTCATGGGCAGCTGTTCGCCGTCAGGGGTGGTCAGGCCCTCGGCGTCAATGGTCCAGGTGGGGGTCGGGCGGCGGAACTCACGGCCGTCGGGCAGTTTCTTCACGGCGTACCAGTCGGGGGTGCCGTCGGCGTTCTCGGTGCGCACCACCGCGCCACCGGTGCGCGGGCAGGACGTCGAATCCCCGGTGAAGCCGACCCCGGCGGAGACCCACACGACGTTCGGGCAGTCCCAGGCCACGGAGGTGACCTGGACGTCGTCGCAGTTGGCGATGATGGTCATGTCGGGACGCTTGGCCACCGCGGCGCGCAGTACCTGCTCGATCTTGTTGATCTCGCCGACGCGGTCGAGTTGGTCGCGGGACAGGTTGAGCAGCACCAGGACGGAGGCGTCGAGCTTCTCGACGATGGCCGGGACGTGCAGTTCGTCGACTTCGAGCACGATGCGGTCGGCGTGACGGCCGGCCAGCAGGGCGGAGATGACTCCGGCGTCCATGTTGTCGCCGCCCTCGTTGGTGGCGACAGTGCCCAGGGAGCGGATCGCTTCGGCGAGCATCCGGGTGGTGGTGGATTTGCCGTTGGTCCCGGTGACGATGACACAGGGGCGGGATCCGCCGAGCTGTTCCATCAGTTTCGGGTCGAGGAAGTTGGCGACCATGCCGCCGATCATCCCGCCGGAGCCCCGGCCGGTCTTCCTGGAGGCCCAGGTCGCCAGGTCGGCGGCGCGGATGGCCACTGTGGTCATCAGTCCCATGTGTGGATTACCCCTGATTCTGGTTGGTGTGGTGGTTCTTCCCGGAGCCGCGACGGCGGCGGCGCCGGCTTGACGAGGACGGGGTGGACGTTGCGTTCTGGCCCTGGCCCGACTTCTGGCCCGACTTCTGGCCGGAACCCTGACCCTGCTGGCCCTGCTTCTGGCCTGACTTCTGGCCGGGCCCCTGACCCTGCTGGCCCTGCTGGCCCTGCTGGCCCTGCTTGGGACGGCCACCGTCGGAGCGCTGCCGGTTCCGGCCGCCACCGCCGCCACCGCCGTTGCCACCGTTGCCGCCGCCGTGTCCCGAGCCATTCCCGCCGCGCTTGCGCTTGCGGTTCCGGTTGCCCTGCTGCGGCGGCGGAATCCGTGGTGTCGCCGGACGTGCCTCGGGCCCGCGGACCTCCGTGGAGCCGGGGGCCACATCGGCGAGAGCCTCGAGGAACTCCGCGTCGGTGAACAGCGGGATGTTCTTACGCTCGCCGTGCATCGCCTTGCCACGCAGCGGGTGGTTGGCATTGCAGACCACCAGCGACGAGGTGCGGTTGAGCTTCTCGCTATAGACCAGACCGGCGCGCATTGCCGCGCTGATCAGCACATCCGGGTCGGTGCCGACATCGGGACTGACCACGACCTCCATCCCCTCGACGAACTTGCCGTCCTGCGGGGTGCCGGGGTTGCCGAAGGGACGCGGGGAGGACGTGGCGTCCACCCGGATGGTGCTGCGCTGCAGACCGAACCGGTCGGCGGTGAGATCTGCGGGGTCGATGACCGACAGCCCACCCGGCTCATTGTCCGCGTGCCCCTCCGCGAGACCGCGCTGGGTGGTGTACAGCGGGAAGAGGATCCGGTTGTCGGCGAGCAGGAGGTCGTCGGCGACGAGGTCGGCGCGCTCGTTGCTGGCCTGGGCACCGACCTGCGGCAGCGTGTCCTGCGGAAGGCTGAGCCCGTGGTCGCGGACGTGCTCGGCGGCGATGCTGCGCAGCCGTGGATCCTCGCTGGTGGATGCCTGACGCCGGGCGGTGCCGAGGGTGTCGATGATCGAGGCAGGTACCGGCACGGCGATCTTCTTCGGCTTGCGCTGCCCACGCCGGCGTCCGCGAGAGTTGCCGCGCTGGGTGCCGCGGGTGGAGGCACGCTGGGCGCGCCGGTACTCGTACTGCAGGAACCCCCAGGTCAGTGCGGCGTTGTGGCAGATCAGCGTCCGGCCCTCGATGAGGTCGAACAGCAGCGGTGCGATGGTGGCGAAGCCGGGAGCCTGGCCCAGGTCCGCGTGGGAGTAGCCGTGAAGGTGCCAGGGGCCGGGGTCCTCGCCGGGGTTGACCTGCTGGACGATGCCGGTGACGGTGTTGGCTGCGGGATCCCCGCCGTGTGTCGAGCGGGGGTCGGCGGAGGCCGGACGGTTACCGTCGATGCTCACCCGCCCGCCGTCGGCGGTGTGCAGGGTGGCGGCGAAGGCCACCAGGCGGGAGGTCGAGGGGTGGATGCCGGACGTGGCGACGGTGATCTCCACGAACGGTGCGTCCTGCGCCGACGGCAGGGTGCCGTGGAAGGTCTTGGGCAGGGTACGGCCCCGGCCGTTGGACGGGCGACCGTTATCGCTGTTTCCGGGGACGTCAACGGTGTCGGTGGCGTCGGCGGCACTGTCTGCAGAGACGTCCGAGCCGGTGTCGTGATCCTGGTCAGCCTGGGTATCCGCCTGGCGGGACGCGGCCAGCGACTCGGCACGCTCGCGGGTCTGCTGGGACGGCGGTGCGGCCCGGCGGTGGACCTGGCGGCGCCGACGGCGCCGGGAGCTGGGAGAGGTTCCGGAATCCGGGTTTGCTGCTCCCTGTGCGTCGGACGGGGTGTCGCCCGAGGGGTCGGGAGAGCTGGAACCGGAGGAAGTCATGGAGCCATCATACTTTCCGCGGCGCAACCCGCCTAAGCGACATGAGGGGACGGTCCCGACCCCGGATCAGAGGCGACCGGCGACGGTGTTCGCCACGTAGTGTGAGCCTGCGTTCGAGGGGTGGACGGCCATGTTGTAGTCCGGGGTGGTGGTGTCGATGATCCCTGCGACATACCGGGCCTGGTCGGGGGCACAGGTGTCATGTCCGCGGGCGCCGTCCATGATCTCCACGAAATCGGCGCCCATCTCCGCGGCAGCTGACCGTTGGTTGTCGCGGTTCCAGTTCTCGACATCGCGCAGCACCGGTACCGGCGCGCCCAGGGGAAGTCCGGAACGACGTTGAGTGCACAGAATGTGGTGTTCGCCCGGTCGACGGTGGGCAGGGAACCGGTCATCACGATGTGAGCGTCGGGGGCGTGCGAGCGGATCCGGTCGGCGACGGTGCGCATGTTCGCCGTGAAGTCCCGGGCGACGGCGGGCGGATCGAACAAGGCGAGATTCTGGTTGTCTACGGCACCGAAGCCGCCGAAGGCGTTGAGTCCGATGGAGATGACCGCGGTCGAGTCATTGTGGACCGCACCTGAGCAGATGGCATAGTCGACGCGTCCCACCAGAGAACCGGAGGTCTGCGCGGTGCAGGACCAGTCGTCGACGTGGCGTCCCGTGGCGTGGGCGAGCTTGCGTGGCCAGTTGTTGGGGGCCTACAGGCAGCCGGCGGACGTGAGGATACGGGGGATATCGGGCAGGTAGCCCATGATCAGGCGCCTCCTCTTGGGGGTGAAACGTCTCTCATCCCACCCTATGACCGAGGTCTTCCTTCGGTCCATACAGGAGCTCGCCCAACCAGTGGCATGGTGGTTCCGCTGTTATCTCAATCCAGGAAGGAGTATGTTTTTGCCGGTCATCCCCGGAGCTCTCCTCTGGCATATCCGGGGGTGGTGAGGGGGGGAGGAATCCTGTTGTCTTTACATGTGAGATGCGGGCAGGTTCCTCCGGGGCCACCAATCCATGGTTCCGTGCCACGGATCAAGCAGAAAGTGGACTCGGGGGAACACCGTCGGAGCCCTGGACGACAAGCGGGGACGGTAGAAGGAGACGGCAAAACAGGGAGGCACAGTGGTGCCTCCCTGTGACCGGTTCAGGACGCTGCGTCCTGAATGGTGCGTCCTACACGCCGCCGGCCAGGACGGAGGCCTCGTTGGTGTAGGCCCGGTTGACCGCGGAAGTCATCGCCTTCAGCGAGGCGTAGGTGATGGAGCTGGCGATGCCGACACCCCAGACCTTCTGGCCGTTGACCTCGGCCAGGGTGTAGGCGGCGGCCTCGGCATCATCACCGGCGGTGCGGGCGTGCTGGGAGTACTCCTGCACCTCGAAGTCCACGCCGAGCGCCTCCAGCGCCTGGGCGTAGGCGGCCAGCGGGCCATTGCCACGACCCTGGATGGTCTTGTGCTCGCCCTGCCACTCGATCTCCGCGGTGACCTTGGTCTCCGACCCCTCGGTCTGCGGACCGTCGACGGTCACCGAGATCTGCTCCAGCGGGGTGGCGCGGTCCAGGTACTCGCCGGTGAAGATGTCCCACATGGCCTTGGAGTTGACCTCGCCGCCCTCGGAGTCAGTGACGGCCTGGACGACGGCGGAGAACTCGACCTGCATCGGACGCGGCATGTCCACACCGTGGTCGGTCTTCATGATGTAGGCCACGCCTCCCTTGCCGGACTGCGAGTTCACCCGGATCACGGCCTCGTAGCTACGACCGATGTCCTTAGGGTCGATGGGCAGGTAGGGGACCTCCCAGATGATCTTGGCGAACTCCTCGTCGCTGATCTCGTTGGCGTGCGCGCCCGGGTGCGCCTCATCGGCCATGTAGTCCATGCCCTTGTTGATGGCGTCCTGGTGGGAGCCGGAGAACGCGGTGAAGACCAGGTCGCCGCCATAGGGGGCGCGCTCGTGGACCTCCAGCTGGTTGCAGTACTCCACCGTGCGGCGGATCTCCTCGATGTCGGAGAAGTCGATCTGCGGGTCCACACCCTGGGTGAACATGTTCAGCCCCAGGGTGACCAGGTCGACGTTGCCGGTGCGCTCGCCGTTGCCGAACAGGCAGCCCTCGATGCGGT
>DGYFR06203__coassemble_2611_pt1 | contig 8216 bp, 9 predicted proteins | sample DGYFR06203__metabat2_high_PE_013 | metagenome-assembled genome bin DGYFR06203 | reverse complement strand
ACATGGGTGTAGATCTGCGTGGTCTGCATCGACGAGTGCCCCAGAAGTTCCTGCACCACCCGCAGGTCCGCCCCGCCTTCCAGTACCGCCGTGGCCGCGGAGTGACGCAGGCCGTGCGGGGAGATCCCGGGCACGCCGGCGTCCCGGGAGGCGGCGTGGACGAGTTCACGCACCCGTCGTTGGTCGATGCGTCCTCCCCGGCGCCCCACGAAGAGAGCGGTGCGTCCGGAGTCGGACCTGTTCGCGGAGGCGCGGAGGAGGTGCCGGACGTCGATCCAGGCGTCGAGGGCGCGCTGGGCGGTCGGCCCGAAGGGAACGACGCGGGTCTTGTCTCCCTTACCGGTCACCCGGAGTTCCCTGTCACCCAGGTCCTGCAGGTCAGCGCCGCACAACTCGGAGACGCGGATCCCGGTGGCGTAGAGCAGTTCGAGCATCGCCCAGTCCCGGACCGCAAGGGCATGGGTCGCAGGGTCAGCCGCCGGGTCGGTTGCAGGGTCAGCCGCAGGGGCTGCTCCAGACTCGGCGTCGGTGTCCGTGCCGGTTTGCGTGCCGTCCCCATCAGCAGTGCCATCCCGGCCACCAGCGGCCGCGGCCCGACGGCGGGCCAACTCCAGCACAGCCTCGGCCTGTTCGCTGTGCAGCACCCGGGGCAGGTTCTTCGACGCTTTCGGTGCCTGCAGCCCGGACACCGGGTTCACCGGCACCTGGCCGGTGTGGCTCAGCCACCCGCCGAACCCCCGCATGCTCGACACCAGCCGGGCGACCGACGACCGGGACGCCCCGGACTCGATCGCCCAGTCCAGCACGTCACGACCCCGCTCCAGGGTGAATTCGTTGACCTTCGTCAACCCCTCGCACGCCGAACGCAGGTCACGACCGTAGGCGCGCACGGTGTTCGCCGAGCGGCCCTTCACCAGTTCCAGGTAGGACAGGTAGCCGTCGATCGCCGACTCCACCGCCGAGTGTGCCTCAGCGTCCGGCGTGGGGGCGCCCGGTGCGGGATCACGTTCCATGGCCTCGAGTCTAGCCCGACGATCACGTCCGGACCTTCACCCACCGCGCCCCGTCGCGGACGGCGAGACCGACCTTTTCGAGCTCGCCGATGATCCGCACCACCTCGGTGACCGGCATCGCCGTCTCCCTGGCGATCTGCTCAGGCTCCCCCTGTGCCGGGCCTGCCCCGGCAGCTGATCCCACTCCGACAGCACCGTCATCGGGCAGACCGCAGCAGTCGTAGACCTTCAGCTGCTGCTGGGTGAGCAGCTGCACCGGGCTCGGCGCGCAGTCCAGGCTGAGCTGACGGTCGGTGTCGACCACGCCCAGGGGTTCGAGGACTTCCCGGACGTCCAACGCCCGGGTGACGAGGATCCCCGCCCCGTCACGGATCCGCTTGTGGCAGCCGATGTACTCCGCCAAGGTCACCGGGCCGGGCAGGACCATCACCGGTTTGACCATCTGGTCGGCCCAGTTGGCGGTGTTCACCGCCCCGGAGCGGTAACCGGCGGCCAGCAGCACCGTGCCTTGGGTCATTGCGGCGACCAGCCGGTTGCGGGTCAGGAACCGGTGCCGGGCCGGACGCTGCAACGGCGGGTACTCCGTCACCACCAGACCCGTGGTCGCCGCCGCGGCGAACAGTCGGGCATTCGCCGTCGGATAGGCCACCCCGGGCCCGTTGGCCATCACCACCACCGTCGACCCGCCGGTGTCGAGGGCCCCACGGTGGGCTGCGGTGTCGATCCCCAGCGCCCCGCCGGAGACCACCGTGTACCCGGCGGTGGCCAACTCACCGGCCATCTCGTGGGTCACCTCCCGCCCGTAGGACGTCGCCGAGCGGGTGCCGACCATCGCGACACTGCGCTGCACCAGGGCGTCCAACGTCCCCTCCCCGGTGGCCCAGAGCGCGAACGGCTGGGCGGCCTGGCCCCGCACCCCGTCGACGGCAACATCACCATCGATCATCATGAAGGCCTCCGCCAGGATCTCGCGCGGCCACTCGGGGTCATCCGGGGTGATCAGTCGCCAGCCGTGGCGTCGGGCCCAGTCATCGTCTGGCTGCGTCCCGTCGTCGACTGCAGCACCTGCTGCGGCAGTGCCGGATCCGAGCGACTGATCATCCCCGCGAGACGCTCCACATCCGCCGGCTGTGAGGAATCCCCGTCGGGCCAGAGACAGTCCAGGACCCCCACCGACGAGGCCTCGACCACCCGGCGCAGGTAGATCCACGCCCTGATCCGGCTGCGGTCGCTGTCCCCGTTCATCCCCACGCTGTCTCCCCCGGTCATGCCACGTCCCTTCCAGTCTCCACGGCCCCGGTGAAGAACTCCAGTGAGTCCATCACTTCCGCCACCCCGGGCTGTGCCACCTGGCCCAGATCGGCCAAGGTCCACGCCACCCGCAGCGTACGGTCCACACCCCGCTGCGACACTGCCCCGGCCCGCAGTTTCTCCTGCAGCACCGCCATCGCGGCGTCCTGCGCGGGAAAATCGCGGCGCAGGACGGTGCCCGGCACCGTCGCATTGATGCCGGCGCCGACCACCTGGTCCGACGAGTGCCACCGGTACCGGGAACGGTCCCGGGCAGCATGCACCCGCTCGGCCACCGTCGCGCTCGACTCCCCACCATCAGCCCCAGCGCCCCCACTGAGATCGGCGAGCTGGTTGCCGGTGGTGCGCACGCACACGTCCACCCGGTCCAGCAAGGGTCCGGACAGCCGCTGCAGATAACGGTCGCGCACTCCACCCCGGCACCGGCAGTCGCGCACGTCCCCGGCCCCACACGGACACGGGTTCGAGGCGAGCACCAGCTGGAAACGGGCCGGGAACACCACCGTGCCCCGGTGCCGCATCACCTCGATCCGGCCGGTCTCCATCGGCGTGCGCAACAGTTCCAGGGTCCCTGTGGCAACCTCCGGGGCCTCGTCGATGAAGAGCACCCCGTTGTGTGCCAGGCTCACCGCCCCGGGACGTATCCTGCCCGAACCCCCGCCAGTCAAGGCCGCCGGGCTGACCGAATGATGCGGGGCGACAAATGGACGCACCCCTTGCCACACCGCATCCAGCTGCCCGCGGTTGCCGGCCACCGAATGCACCGCCGCGGTCTCCAACTGCTCATCGTCGTCGAGGGCCGGCATGATCCCGGGCAACCGCTCGGCCAACATGGACTTGCCGGAGCCGGGTGGGCCGGTGAGCCACAGGTGGTGTCCACCGGCGGCGGCGACCTCGAGACCGCGTCGGGCCTCCTGCTGGCCCAGCACGTCGGCGAGGTCACCGGTGACCGGCCGGTTCCCGCCGAGAGGTGCAGTGGAGGTCGTAGTGGAAGCCGTAGTCGAGGTATTAGCGGCCGGTGACACGACAACTGCCGAGGGTCCAGCGAAGGCGGCCAACTGCGTGGGACGCGCAGCCGGACCGTCCTGCCCGTCGTCCCGGTCCTCCGACAATGCCTGCGGTACCCACCCTTCCCGGATCCACGGCAGCAGCTCCCGCAGGTGTGACAACCCCACCACCTCCACCCCGGCGACACGCTGTGCCTCGGTGACCATCCCCACCGGTACCGCGGCACGCCGACACCCCTGCTGACGCGCCGCCAACACCATCGGCAACACGCCATCGACCGGCCGGACCGTCCCGTCCAACCCCAACTCCCCGATGACCACCAACTCCGTCACCTCGCTGGTGCGTACCCTGCCCTGGGCCACCAGGATCGCCAGCACCATCGGCAGATCGAACCCCGACCCGCTCTTCGGCACCGACGCCGGCGACAGGCTCATCACCACCCGGGACTTCGGCCACTCCAGGCCACTGTTGATCATCGCCGAACGCACCCGGTCACGGGCCTGGACCACCGCGGTGTCCCCCAACCCCACGATGTTCATCCCCGGCAACCCCCGACTGATGTCACACTCCACCAGCACCGGGATCCCACTGATCCCCGACAGTGCGACACCGGTGGCCTGCCCCACCCGCACCGGCGACCGCTCCCCCACGGTGTTCACCACTCGACCCCCTCGTAGTGGGTGATCTCCCCGGCGGTGATGTCCAGGACGTCGAAGCGGACCTGCGGGGCACGATGCTCCGGGTTCTTCTCCAGCCAGCGGGTCGCGGCATGGCGCATCGCATTGAGCTTCGCCACGGTGACCGCCTCCGCCCCAGTGCCGTAGCGATCATCGACCCGCCACTTGACCTCGACGAATACCACGGTGGAGGGAGTCTGGTCGGCCGGGGCGTGCAGGACGATATCGACCTCGCCCCGGGCGGTGTAGAAGTTCCGGGCGAGCAGCCGGTAGCCGAGGTCCTCGAAGTAGGCCGCGGCCTCGTCCTCCCCACGGGCCCCGACATCCCGGAGATTGCGTTTACCCTGCGTGTTGTTCTGCGTACTTTTCTGGGTCATACCCCAGAACACTGGCATGGCCAACGCGCGCGCCAGCCGACGACAACGGCATTCGCCCAGGACGGTGTGGATAACCCGACCTGTGTGGATAACCCGGAACTAGTCGGGAATCCGCAGGTCAGGCTTGTCGAGTTCCTCGATGTTGACGTCCTTGTAGGTAATCACCCGGACATAGCGCACGAACCGGGCCGGACGGTACATGTCCCACACCCAGGCGTCCGACATCCGCACCTCGTAGTAGACCTCGCCGTCGGCGTTCTTCGGAATCAACTCCACGGCGTTGGCCAGGTAGAAGCGTCGTTCGGTCTCCACGACATAGCTGAACTGGCTGACCACGTCCCGGTACTCGCGGTACATGGAGAGCTCCACGTTCGCCTCGAAGTCCTCAAGCTCCTCCGCGCTCACGGTTGCTGGTCATCTCCCTCAACATCGACTCTGACTCTGGCTCTGGCTCTTCTACTTCTGCTGTTCGCACCACCGCGCATGGGCGGCGGCCACGTTGGAGTAAGTGTAACGGTGCTCGGGCGTGCCACCCTGCAGACTCACCGACTCCATGTGAGACGCGGTGCCATAACCCTTGTGTCCGGCCAGCCCGTAGCCGGGGTAGGTGGCATCCAACTCCACCATCGCACGGTCACGGGTCACCTTCGCCAGCACGCTCGCCGCCGAGATACACCGGCTGACCAGGTCACCCTTGAGCACCGGGAGGTGCGGGACGGGCAAGCCCTCGACCCGCATCGCATCGGTGAGCACGTATCCGGGGCGCACATCCAGTTTGGCGACCGCCCGGCGCATTCCCCCCAGGTTGGCGTGCTGGATGCCCCACATATCCACGTAGGACGACGGGACATTCACCACCGCCCAGTCCACCGCCACCGACAACACCTGATCGTAGAAGTACTCCCGGCGTGACGGGCTGAGTTTCTTGGAGTCGGTCAAGCCCTCCAGCTCAGGCAGCGGTCCCGGCGGCAGGATGCAGGCGGCGATGGTCACCGGGCCACAGCACGCGCCGCGTCCTGCCTCGTCGACACCGGCGACCGGGCCGAGGCCGGCGCGGTGGACGGCCCACTCCAACGTCCTGCCGTGCGGCATGGTGCGCACAGTGCGCACCGGAGGCCTGCCGGACGCTGCGTCCGACATATCCGACGCGACCACCTCTTCCCCAGCCACCGTGACCGACCCCGCTACTGGATGTCCGGGGAATCCACCCCGCCGATCCTGCTCAACGGCCAGATCTTCGCGGTGACCTTGCCGACCACGTTCTCCTCCGGGATCGTGCCCTGGAGCTCGTCACCCAGGTGGAAGCGGGAATCACCGGAGTTCGTGCGGTTGTCGCCCATGACCCACAGGTGACCCTCCGGCACGGTCACCGGGCCGAAGTAGGCGCCCTGGCAGGCATCCGACCCGGTCATCGGATCGACCTTGTAGGTCAGCGGCTGCTGGGTGTAGGAATCATCGACCTTCTCGCCGTCGACCATCACCCCAGGGTCACCGGCCTGGCACTGCACCGTCTGACCGCCGGTGGCGATGACCCGCTTCACCAGGGCGTTCTCGTCCGGCGCGAGGATGCCGATATAGGACAGGCCGGTCTGCAGCCCACGTAGCACGCTGTTGTCGGAACGCTGCGAGACATACTGGTCGTTCCAGGACTCCGGGCCCGTGAAAACGACCACGTCCCCCGGTTCCGGCTCGCCGCCGAAACTGTACGACAACTTGTTGACGAAGATCCGGTCACCCTCGCAGCCCTCACAGCCGTGCAGCGTCGGCTCCATCGACTCCGAAGGGATCAGGTAGGGCCGGCCGACGAAAGAATTGAACAGGGCCAGCAGCAGCAGCGCGATGACCAGGATGATCGGGAACTCGACCCACCACGGGTACGTCCGGCGGGCCGCCTGGGCCTGCTCGGCCTCCTCCCGGCGCGCAGCCACCTTCTCCCTCTCGGTGAGAGGGCGCTCCGCAGGGGCTGCGGACCGGTCGTCGGCGGGGATGTTCGGTTCACTCACGGGGTCAGAGGTTACCAGTACCGGGCGGGGCTTCCCGAACGCCGACGGGTCCCCCAGGACCTCTGCAGGACCTCTGCAGGTCAACCTCAGAGAATCATCAGAAGCGGTTGAACTTCCAGTAGAGCTTCTGGTCACGGAAGGCGGCGTTGATCCAGGTGTCGTAGGCGTGGATGCCCACCGGGACATAGGTGACGTACACGTTGTCCTTGAAGTGAAGCTTGCTCCACAAGTCCCAGGCGATGGTCGCTCCCAGGCTGCCGGTCTCGATCAGGGCACCGTCGAAGTTGGTGCGCAGCGGGTAGTTGCTGCGCGGGTCCGGGATGCCCGTCGACACCGCCATGTGCACCGGCATGTCGAGCTTGTCCACGTTGGCCCAGGGGTTGTTGGCGCGGCGGGAGGCCTCGCTCTGCCACGGCTGTCCATCGTTGACCTCGCCATGGGTCAGGGCGGTACCGTCGATGGAGATCCGCCCGGAAAGTGACTCACTGTTGTAGAAGCCACTGAGTGCCAGGACGGACCGGTACATCCCCGGGTTCCTCGACGCCAGGTTCACCGCGGAGTAGGCGCCCATGCTCAATCCCACGATGCCGGTGCGGTCTCGGCCGCCGTTCTCCACCCCGAACTCCTTCTCGAGGTAGGCGGGCAGCTCCTGGGTCATGAAGGTCTCGTACTTCATCTCCTTGCCGCCGGGCGCCGGATTGTCCCAGTCGACCCAGAAGGAGCGGGGATCGGCCGCGGGGAAAACGATGGTGGCGTCGTCATCGTCGACGTAGTTGATTGACCGGGCGCTCCAGCCGTCGCCCCCGTCGATACCATCGAGGAACTGGATGACCTTGTTGTTGCCGGCGGTCTTCGCCGGCTTGACCACCACGGGGATGTGCCGGTCCATCGACGGTGAATAGACCTTGCAGCTCACCGCGGACTTTTTGTAGGCCTCGCAGGACGCAGGGGTGTCGGCCGCCGCACCCGGCATCGCCGGCGCCAAGGTGGCCACCGCAGCAGCCAGGGCGGTCACCACGGCGACGGCGGTCGCCGACATCGTCCTGGTCACCGGCGCTGAGACCGCTGCCGTCGCTGACGCTGCAGCTGTCCGGGCCCGACCACTCGGAGATACCCTCCGCAAAAACTTTGACATAGGGTCAAGTTACACTGCGCTTCCACCCACCGGACTTGGTTCGGGAAAATTGAGATGCGGGTACCGGCACCGCAAAAACAAGAAACCCCCGACCGGCACCGTGGTGCCGGACGGGGGTTGGTGTGCCTCAAGGGCGCTGGTGTCAGCGCTTCTCCTTGATCTTGGCAGCCTTGCCGCGCAGGTCGCGCAGGTAGTACAGCTTGGCACGACGCACCTTGCCGCGGGTCAGGACATCGATGTGGTCGATGTTCGGGGAGTGCACCGGGAAGGTACGCTCCACGCCGACGCCGAAGGAGATCTTGCGGACGGTGAAGGTCTCGCGGATGCCGGAGTTCTGACGACGGATCACGACGCCACGGAACACCTGGATACGGCTCTTGGTGCCCTCGATGACCTTGACGTGGACGTCAACGGTGTCACCGGCGCGGAATTCGGGGATGTCGTCGCGCAGCTGTGCGGCATCGACCTTGTCGAGATAGTGCATTGTGTATTCCTTGCTTCATGTTCGATCGGACAGAGGACTCACACCGGCTACCCTCGTCGACGATGGTCCCCGTGCGTTCGTGCCCACACCATTCAATTGTTGCTGTATTCGCGAACGTGGCCTCGCCCACTGCACATGACGTCATGTGGACGACACATCCGCAACCCGGCCATTATGCCAGTGGATCGACTCAGCGACCAAACCCGGC
>DGYFR06203__coassemble_2596_pt1 | contig 8273 bp, 8 predicted proteins | sample DGYFR06203__metabat2_high_PE_013 | metagenome-assembled genome bin DGYFR06203 | reverse complement strand
GGGGCTGACGGCGTGACCGAAAGCCCCTGAGTGTCCGATTCAGGGCTCGACATACCGCTCACCTTACCTGGCTGCGCCGCCAGCCCCAAGAAGTGTCAACAACCTCCTGGCCAGCAACAGCTAGTCACCCCGGGACACACGGCGACGGCCCCGTGGTGCCGATGACGGCCGTGACGGCTGCGATGGCCGTGATGACTGTGACGCCCAGGGGGGGTCACAGAATTCCGGCGTCCCGTGCAGCTGCAACCGCAGACGTCCGGGACCGCACCCCATCTTGTTGTAAATATGAACCAGATGGGATCTAACTGTCGCTTCAGACAGGAATAGGTCGGCGCCTATCTGCCGGTTAGATTTCCCGTGAGCGACTTCCTGCAGAACCTCTATTTCCCTGGCCGACAGGGACGACGACGCCTCCCGGTCACGGTATTCCAACCGGTGCGCCACCGAACCCGACATTGTCGGTGTTCCTGCGGCAGCACTTCGCACAGCATCAATCAATTCTTCCGGCGGGGCGCCCTTCAAGAGGTAGCCCACCGCACCTGCTTCGACAGCGCCGAGAATGCCACCGTCCGAATCATAATTTGTGACGACCAGAATATTCGGCGCACTCTCCAGATCCAGTGCGAGGATTCTGGCGGTTGCCTGCGCCCCGGATTCCACCTGATGCCCGGATGCGCCCACCCCGAACCGCAGATCCATCAGGACAACATCCACCTCGATCCGCTGGACCGCCTGCACCGCGCCATCGGCGGTCTCGACCTCCCCGACGATCTCGATGTCGTCCGCGCTCTCCAGGGCCGCACGCAATCCCATCCGGACAATGTACTGGTCATCAGCGAGCAGTACACGGATCATGGACAGGCACTCCTGGATGCGGGGCGATGGGGGCGGTGTGATTCTAGTCGGTGGCCGTCCAGCGGTGCACTGGTGCGCACGACCGTCCCCTGCCCTGGGGCGGACTCGAGTTGGACGCTGGCCCCGATACTCGCCGCGCGCTGCCGCATCGTCAACAGGCAGATGTGCCCACCCTGGGCCCGACCGGACACCTCGCCGAGAGCCGAGGAGACGTCGAATCCGCGGCCGTCATCGACGATCTCCATCTCCACCAGGCCAGCGGGGATGTCGGCGACCACCGTGACCCGCACCAGTGATGCCGCGGAGTGATGCCGGACATTCGCCATCGCCGACTGCGCAATCCGCAGTAGCACCGACTTCACCCTGATCGGCGGGGACACCTCGAGCGTCCCCGGGGTGAGGGCACCGGAATCCGAGCGGTGGCCCACGGTGACATCGACCGTGAGCCCCGGGAAATTCTCTTCGGTGGTGGTCGCGAGACGACGCGGGGCATCGGTCAGCGTGCCATCCTGCAACGCCCGGGGCTGCAGCGCGGCGATGATGGCGCGGGTGTCCCGCAGGTTCTCGGCGGCCACCTTCCGGGCGAACTGTAACCGGTCGAGTGCCGAGGAATCGTCCGAAATGTCTCGCTCGGCGGCGTACAGCAGCATCTGGATACTGGAGAGCCCCTGGGCGACGGTGTCGTGGATCTCGTGCGCCACGCGCTGACGTTCCGCGGCCACGCCAGCCTCCCGCTCCGACTCCGCGCGCCGACTCCGGGTGAATATGAGTTCATCGATGAGCTCCCGCCGGTCCTCGCTGACCATGAAGACCTCCTCGACGATGACCGCCACTGCCATGGCGACGAAACCTGCCATCACCGGGCCGATGACCGCCCCGATGCTTGGCCCCCGACGGCGAGCAACCCCAGACCCGCGGCGATGGGATGACCACCAGGGTCGCCGCCACACCCCACCACAGCGACAGTCGGTAGAGGTAGAGGGCGAACAGGGCGACCACCATATAGTTCGCGGTCGGTTCCAGCACCGCCAATACCACCCACAGCACCGTGAGGGTGAGCATCCAGACTGCCCTGCCCCGCAGGTGCAGCAGAACCGGTCGTGTCAGTCCGTAGGCCGCGACCAGCCCGAACGCCAACGACGCGATGAATACCAGTCGCGCGGAGCCGTCGTCCGGATGCGTCGCAGACCACATGGTGGAGCCCAGAAGAAAACTGATCGCGTCGCAAAACCAGCCCTGATCAGTCGTGAATCACGCACTGCATCTTCATTGCCCATGCGAACACAGTATCCTCGACACGTGGAGTTCATCGAGTATCCGGTTTCCGGTGTGCTGAAGCTGTGGCACCTGGTCCTGACCGCAGTCGGCATGTCGGACATTCCGGCCTGGACGCTGTCCATCGCGCTACTGGTGGTCACGGTCCGCCTGATCCTGCTGCCGTTCGCCTACCGCGCGTACCGGTCAACCCGTGTACTGGTGAACCTGCGTCCGGCGATGGCCGCCCTCGACGCGGAGTACGCCGACCGGTTCACCTCCGCCGACCGCAAGGAACTGCTGGCCAAACGTCGTGAGCTGCAGAAGGCCGAGGGCTACCGGGTGCGGGACGGCTGCGTGCCGGCCCTGATCCAGCTGCCGATCTTCATCGGGCTGTACCGCCTCCTGCTGCAGGTGGCGCGACCGCAGGACCTGGAAGCCGCCTCACACTCCGGAATCGGTGCCCTCAACAGCACGGAGGTCTCGGACTTCCTGCAGGCCGAGATCTTCGGGATCCCGTTGACGGCGTACGTGGCGATGAGCGACGAACGCTTCGACTTCCTGGGCACCACCGGCTCCGAGGTTCTCCGGCTCGCCCTGCCGCTGTGCATCGCCGCGGCCATTTTCACCAGCGCGAACATGGCCTACTCGATCTACCGCAACTGGATGACCCTGGACGAGGACAACGCGACCGCCCGGGTGATCTTCCGGATGATGTTCGTGCTCACCGGTATCGCGGTGTCCGTGCCGCTGCTGTTCGGCCTGCTCGGCCCCGCCCCGGTCGCGATCCTGTGCTACTGGGTGATGAACAACCTGTGGACGATGGTGCAGAACGTGAGCCTGCACGTGGTGCTGGACCGTCAGGTGCCGTACACGGAGGAGTTCCGGACGCACCGGCGTGCCGTCGGCGAAGGACGCAAGGCCCGACGGGTCGAGGCCAAGGAGGCACAGGCCGGCCTGGAACGGCGCGCGGCCTCCCGCGACGCACGGATCTCGGAGCTGGACTACACGATGAACCACAGCGCGCTGGAAGAGGTCCGTCAGAGCGCAGCGGCGGAGAGGGACGCGCTGCTGAAGGAGCATGCCGATGACAAGGAGTCCGTGGCCCAGGTCGTGAACCGCGAGAAGCTGGAGAAGGAGAAGCGTAAGGCCCGCCAGAAGGAAGTTATGCAGGCCGAGCGGGCGATCCGGGCCAAGCGCCGTGCGGAGCAGAAGGCGGCGAAGGCTGCAGGCGCCGAGGGGCCGGAAAGCGCCCCGACGGAGGAGACGACGGAGGACACGACGACAGAAGCCGCAGGTGCGGCAATCCCCGAGGGCACCCCGACGGAGGAGGTTGCCGAGGGTGTCGTCGAAGAGACCCCTGCCGCTGACCAGCAAGCCCCCACCGCCGAGCCCGCGGAAACCACGGCCCCCGCGGAACCTGCTGAGCCTTCGGGACCTTCGGAACCCGATGAAAAACCCTACCGGGGGCGCCACCGTTTGGCGGAGTGACCGGCGGCGGGGCCGGACGGTAAGTGCCGGTCGCTAGATCGAATACATCATGGGGGCGGTGTAGAGCAGCTGCTTGGCCAGCTCGCGGGCAGTCTCCAGCGGCGTGACCGCGCGGCTCATCTTCGCCCCCGCAATGCCACCGTCCAGGAACACCATCAGCTGGTCGGCCAGCGTCCGGGAGGCATAGCCGAACTTCTCGGTGAGCAGGTCCGCCATCGTGTCTCGACACCAGCGTCGGTGCTCCAGTGCAGCCTCGCGAATGCGTCGCTCACTGTCGGTGTCGGGACGCGGGTACTCACTGGCTGCGTTCTGGAAATGCGATCCCCGGAAGTTCTCTCCCGGCTGACTGGCGATGCACATGTCGAAGAACGCAAGAATCCGGTCCTCCGGCTTCGGCAGTTCCTCACACATCTCCTCCCACTGCTGGCGCCAGGACCGGTCGAGCTCTTCGATGTAGGCCACCACCAGGTTGTCTTTGGAACCGAACAGTGAATACAGGCTGGCTTTCGCCACGTCCGCCTCACGCAGGATCCGGTCGATGCCGATCACCCGGATACCTTCGGTGGTGAAAAGCTCAGTCGCGCTGGCCAGCAGTCGCTGACGCGGTCCCGGACGGTCACGACGCCGGGAACCCCCCTTGGCCCCCTTCGCTGTGGAACCAGACATGCTGCCACCATTGCTCGTCGAGGAACCGGTGCTGGCCATGTCTCGTCCTTCCTTCACTGTCGGATTGGGGGTGCGTGCGTGAGGCAGTGTCGAACACTGCGCGGAACGTCGTGCGGAACGACGCCCGGAATATTGCTGCCGTCGGCGTTGTTGCTGTGCGCCAAGCTTACACGCGTGACGCACCGCACAAGCACATAAGCCGCCGCCGACAATGTCGGCGGCGGCAGTGGTGCGTCCTGACGCGTTCCTACTTCTTGGACGACGGACGGACAACCATCATCGGGCACGGTGCGTACTGCAGCAGCGCGCGCGAGGTGGAACCGAGCAGCATGCCGCGGAAGCCACCGCGACCGTGCGAGCCCAGGACCAGCAGCTGAGCATCCTCGGAGTTCTCCTTGAGCACCTGGATCGGGCGATCGCGCTCGACGACCTCCTCGACCTGGACGTTCGGGTACTTCTCGCGGTACGGGGCGAGCTCGTCTTCCAGGATCTTGCGCTCCTGAGCGCTCATCGCATCGAGCTGGCTCTGGACCGCAGCCAGGCCGACGAGGCTGGTCTGGACCTGAGCGTCCGCCCAGCTGTGGACCGCACGCAAGGTGGCTCCGCGGGCGTCCGCCTCACGGAAGGCGTAGGCCAGGGCCTCACGCGAGATGTCGGAGCCGTCAACACCGACGACGACCGGACCGTACTTGGTCTCCGGGGAGACGTCGTTGTCCTTGCGGACCACCACGACGGGAGAAGCAGCGTGCGCGACGACGGCGGAGGACACCGAACCGAGCACCAGGCCGGACAGTCCGCCGAGACCACGGGAACCCATGACGACCATGTCGGCATCCTCCGACACCTGCAGCAGCAGGTCGATCGGGGTTGCCTCGGCAACGTAGTGACTGACCGCAATGTTGGGGTCAACAGCGCTGATCTGGTCACGGGCGTTGTTGATCTTGTCCATAGCCTCGTTCTCGAGCTCGTCGTAGAGCTCCTGCGGCGGCACCATGCCGTCGGCGTACATGAACTGGGGCATGGTGTAGGCGGTGACGAGCTTCAGCGGTGCGCCACGCTTGGTAGCTGCATTGGCCGCCCAAGCGACCGCCGCGGTACCGGCATCAGACCCGTCGACAGCGACGACGATTTCATTGGTTGCCTTGGTGTCCGACATCACGGACCCCTTTCCTTTTGGTGACTGTTCTCCACCTCCCAGTATCCCCCCAAAGCGCCCATTCGTGCAGTGATCCTCCCCCCGAGAGGGGGAGGGTCACCAGGCTACACCCGGAAATCGGGTGCACCAGTCGGGGGTAGTAAGGTAACGGGGAGGGATTACGGTCCCGGTACGCCCGGAGCGTTGCTCGGATACAACAGCTCGTAGATGAACTGCAGACCCTGCAGAACGATGCGTCCGAAACCGGTGGCCAGGAAGTCAGTGATGATTGAGAGATCCATGTCTAGGAGCTTAGCGTGAGGAACCCACCGCTACCAATAGCGGACGGCCTGAATCCGTCACGGGTGCGTGTCGAACATTCCGGCAGCGCACGGGTCATTGTGCGGCACCTGATCGACACTCAACAGCATCACGACCCCACCGACGATGACACGGCACTACGTGAGCGCTTCGCGGAGGGACTGGTACGGCTCGATGACGGCACCAGGTTGTCGCCCACCTCGGTGGTGCCCGCCGGGGAGTTCATCTGGTTCTACCGGCGTCCGGCCCCCGAGCGGGTCGTCCCCGGTGAGCTGCGGGAGATCCACCGTGACGAGCACCTCCTGGTCGTCGACAAGCCGACGTTCATGTCGACCTTGCCGCGTGGCCAGCACATCACCGAGACCGCGGTCGTCCGGGCGCGGCGGCAATTCGGTCTGTCGACCCTGTCACCGGCGCACCGACTGGACCGGCTGACCAGGGGCGTCCTGCTGTTTACCGTTGATCCGTCGGTGCGCGGGGCCTACCAGCGTCTCTTCGAGGCACGCGAGGTCGTGAAGACCTACGAGGCGGTGACACCGGTGCCCGCGGGGTGGTTCTCCTCCGGCGATTCCCTGGAGGGGACGACGGATGAGTCGTTCCCGGTGCCGGCTGGCGCGCTCGGTTACCGGCGCCCCGCGACCGTGTTGGACGCACCGACCGAGGACGCGCCGTGGGTACTGCGCCACCGGATGATCAAGCTGCGGGGCCGGATGACCACCTACCTCGAGGCCGGCGAGCCGAACAGTGAGACGCGGGTGACGGGTGTCCGGCTCGTGCGGAGAAGTGCGCCGGGGAACGGCAGTGCCAGCGGCGAAGGCGGCGTCAGCAGTGAGTGCATCACTGGTGACGATGCTGTGGTGTGGACGCTCGAGCCACACAGCGGCCGCACCCATCAGCTCCGGGTGAATATGCGCCTCTTCGGTGTCCCGATCGTCAACGACCCGTTGTACGGCCCGTTGAGCGACGAGGCATTGTGGGACGTCGATGCTCCGATGCCTTTCGTGCCGGCGGTGGCGGATGAGGACTTCAGTGCACCGATGGGTCTGACGGCTGCGGCGATGCGTTTCATCGACCCGCTGAGCGGCGAGCCACGCGAGTTCCGACGGTAGTCGGCAGGTTCCGACTAGGAGTGTGCTGTGCAGCGACGGGCATCCTCGGGGACTGTTCCCGGGGTCAACGCTTCCCGAACGATGTCGTAGGTATGTGGCGAATACATCATCGAACTGTGGTCGGACTGGTCGATGGCGCAGGAGTGCTGCAGGGTGACGTTGTCCACCTCTGAGCCGGGACCGGCCTCAAGGAACGTCGCCGCATAAGGAGTCGACACCTGGTCGTTGACCGAGCCAATGACGGTGTAGTCGATTCCTGGCACGGTGTGCCCGTCGGCGTTCAACTCAGTGATGAAGGGCGATCCCACGAGTTGCTGCATTCCTGCCACCCCAACGATATGGTCCAGCGGCGTATCGATGTCCACACCGGTGCCGGAGACGATGTCGTAGAGCTCCGAGATTCCATTCATGGTCGTGCCGTTGTTGGTAGCGCCCAAGGTGACGATGTGATTGACCTTGTCCGCTCCGCCGTTGAACTTTGTGTACTGGCGGGCGACCACGCCACCCTGTGAATGACCGACGAGGTTCGCTTGTTCCGCGCCGGTGCTGGCGAGGACCCGGTCAATGAACTCGCCCATTTCTACGGCCGAGTCCGCGATGTCGCCGGTGGCGAAGGCCGCAGGCTGAGCCGCCTGGATGCCACCCTTCTCCATGACCGACGCTGCACCGAAGTTCGTGGCGTACACACAATGACCGTCGGCCTTGAGCTCGGCCGACAACCCCGCGAAAGTGCTGTAGGCACTGCCCCAGGTCCCGTGAATCAGGACGACGGGATAGGGGTTCTGCCCAGTGGGTTTGCAGTGCCAGTCGTTCGCGCCAGGGGGACTCCGGTGGGGTTCCTGCTGACTGATGTTCCCCGCCTGCTGTGCGGTGACGGGATTCGCGGGACGCGGTGCCTGTTCGGCGGTCCGCTCGGCTACCTGAAAGTTATCAACCTGATCTGCGGCGGGGTCGGTCGTGCCGGCAGCGTACGAGACGTTCCCGGCGGCCGTAGGGCCGGCGGTCCCCGCTACCGCCGGAGAAAGCGCTGCAGTGGAAACGACAAGCGCAGCACTTACAGCGAGGACACTGACTCGTGCCCGTGCTGTCGTAATAGCATTAGTTGCGTCCTTATGTGACATGAACTAACTATAGGGCAACTGAAGGCCCCGGGGGCTGGATTTCTCACAGCTCGACAACATTGCGCGCTCATGCGCAACCTTCGCCAACGCATCCGGAGCGCGGCACCCGGAGCACGGCGCCGACCCGAAGTGAGCATCGATGCCGCGAATCCCCGGCTTCAGCGGATCCATGCTCAGTTCGGGTCGCCCCCACACACCGAAGGTCCCCACCCCGGGGTGAGCGCCCTGCTGCCGCACCACATGCCCCACAAAACCGACATCCCCCAAAAAACGACTGAAGGCCCCGGCCGCCGACGATCCACACAGGATCATCAGCAACCA
>DGYFR06203__coassemble_2587_pt1 | contig 8332 bp, 8 predicted proteins | sample DGYFR06203__metabat2_high_PE_013 | metagenome-assembled genome bin DGYFR06203 | reverse complement strand
TGACCGTCGCCGATATGGACCTCATCGAGGCCAACGAGGCCTTCGCTTCCCAGACCCTGGCCACCCTGCAGGCATGGGAGTCCGAGGAGTACTGCCGCGAGCGTCTCGGCCTGGATGCCCCGCTGGGCTCCATCGACCGCGCGAAGCTGAACGTCAAGGGTTCCTCCCTGGCCGCCGGCCACCCCTTCGCCGCCACCGGTGGACGTATCCTCGCCACCGCCGCGAAGACCCTCGAGGAGAACGGCGGCGGCCGTACCCTGATCTCCATCTGCGCTGCAGGTGGCCTGGGCATCACCGCCATCGTCGAGCGCTAGTCGAGCGCTAGTCGAGCGCTAGTCCGGCTTCACGAACGACCCCACGGGGAGGAAACGCACTGTTTCCCCGTGGGGTCGTTGTCGTCGGAGGGCTGCTGGACGGTTATCCGAGCACCGCGTCCAGGTCGGTGCGGAGCATGGCGGTGTTGTAGCCAGACCAGGTGGTCGCGACGAAATAGAGCTTTCCATCGTCCTCGGGCGCCTGGTGCGGCAGCATGAACGCGCCGTAGGCGTCCGGTACCTGCAGCTTCGAGATCACCGTACGCTTCGGTCCCCAGGGGCCGGTGGGGTAGGCGGACTCGCGCAGGACGATCCCCTCCGTGGATTCGTACATCGCCAGCCAGCTGCCGCGGTGTTCGTTGTACTGCACGGACAGTTCTGACACCCGTCCGTCGATGACGATGGCCGCCTGCGACGGGGCATCGGTCCAGGAGGAGCCGTCCCAGTATCCGGCCTTCGACCAGTCGGGGAAGTTCTCCGGGGTGAAGCGGGCCAGACGCGCAGATCCGTCGCGGCCATTGGGGGTCCCGTAGACGTAGACATGATCGTCCGCCTGTGACGCCGGGTTCTTCGCCATGGCGGTCATCTGGAAGTTCTGGTCGCCAGAGCGGTGTGCGGGAAGCTGGGGCAGCCGGGGGTCTGTCGAGGGTGAGCTGTTCGTGCGGGTGGATTCGTCGACGGGGGTGAAGGTGCGGCCACCGTCCTCTGAGACCACGGTCTGGGCGTAGTTCGTGGTCCACTGACCTGCCTGTCCCCAGGACCGTACGGACATGAAGTCGACGTACTGGTGCCCACCGACCTCGATACCGGAGGTCGGGATCTTCGTGTGCTCCACGCCGGGTACCTTCAGCGAACGGGGGAGGAACTCACCGGATGTCTGCCCGTTAGCGGTGCCGTCGATGAGGAGTCCGTCGGTGGGGTCGGTGTCCCGTGAGCTGAACAGCGCATTGGAGTGCCACCCATTGCTGCTGGTCTTACAGGTGAAGCTGTCGCCGAAGGCGATCAGGGTAGTTCCGTTTCCGGCATCCCACATGAAGCCGAGATCGGTCGAGGCCAGGCCGAGTGCCGCTGTGTTGTCGGGGCTGTTCGGGCCGGTCACCATGTACATCGACTCGGTCGGTCCGGACAGTGAAGGCAGGTCGAAGGGGGTCCCATTGGACCAGGACGGTCCCACAGACCCGAGCGCCTGGGAGCTTCCGGAGGTGGAGGACCCCGGTAGTGACCCGGTTCCGGAACTCAACAGGGCGGCGGCGCGGTCGATCTGGCCGGGCGTGTAGCTGTCGCACGGGGCGGCGTGGGCGGTGCCGGAGCCGGGGCCGGCCACGGTCAGTACCGTACCGAGGACGGCGGCGGCGAGTACTGATGCGGTGACACTGCGCGCAGGGATGGGGTTCAAGGGGGACTCCTCATGTGAAGTTTTGTCGATATCAGTATAGTTCAACCGCATGAACACAACCCGGTACGGTATCGCGGCCATGCTGACGGCCGGTGCGCTGCTCGCACCAGCCGCCCTGGCAGATGCGGCAGAGGACACAGCTACTGCCGACACCACTGAAACGGTCCCCGATCTTCCGGAGCTGCAGGGGGTGGACGGCTCCGCCGGAAGCCTGCTGAACAACAATCTCGGCACGGGTGACCAGTTGTTCTGTGCCGAACTGGGTGCACAGCTTGCAGAGCTGTCGGAACAGTGGAACCTGCACCGCATCGCCCATGAGGTCGCTGTGGGCGACGGGGATGACGCAGCGGCCGCCGCCACGCGTGCGGCAGCGAACACGGTGCGGTTGGTGTTCACCAACGCCAACGCGGCTAACCTGCAGTGCCTCACTGCCGCACATGCTGCCCTGACCTCGTCACCGTCCGGATCCTTTGCTGCATAGCCCCTGACCGCACCGTCCGACTAGTCTGGGGGCCATGCGCATTATCGGTCTGACAGGTGGAATCGGTTCCGGCAAGACAACGGTGGCCGAGCGGCTGCGGCAGAAGGGGGCGTTCATCGTGGACGCCGACAAGGTCGCCCGTGAGGTCGTGGAGCCCGGCCAGCCGGCACTGGCTGAACTCGCCGAGGCCTTCGACGGGGTGATCACCGCCGAGGGCGTCCTCGACCGTGCGGAACTTGCCCGGCAGGCCTTCGCCACCCCGGAAGCCACCCAGCAGCTCAACAACATCACCCACCCGCGAATCCGGGAACGCACCGACGAACTCTTCGCCACCGCCCGTGAGGAAGGACGCGAGGTCGTCGTCTACGACATGCCTCTGCTCATCGAGAACGGGGAGACCGAGACTGTCGACACCGTGCTCGTCGTCGACACCCCCGACGAGACCCGCGTGAGCCGTCTCGTCGATTCCCGTGGACTGGACGAGGACGACGCCCGCCGTCGCATCGCCGCCCAGATCGACCGTGACACCCGCCTCGCCGCCGCAGATGTGGTGCTGGACAACTCCGGGGACGTCGAGGCACTCATCGACCAGGTCGACCGCTTCTGGGAGCAGGTGCAGGCGTAATGGCCTTCGCCGCAGAACATCCCGTCCTCTCCGAGTCCGAGTTTCGCCCGGTCGGCGAGGTCGAGCGCTCCGATGACCGCTTCGAGGTCGTCAGTGACTATGAACCAGCCGGTGACCAACCAGCGGCGATCAAGGAGCTCGACGAACGCCTCAACCGGGGTGAGCGCGACGTCGTCCTGATGGGTGCCACCGGTACAGGTAAGTCGGCCACCGCCGCCTGGCTGATCGAGCAGCAGCAGCGTCCCACCCTGGTCATGGCCCCGAACAAGACGCTGGCCGCCCAGCTCGCCAATGAGCTGCGCAGCCTGCTGCCGAACAACGCCGTCGAGTACTTCGTCAGCTACTACGACTACTACCAGCCCGAGGCGTACATCGCGCAGACGGACACCTACATCGAGAAGGACTCCTCGATCAACGACGACGTGGAGCGCCTGCGCCACTCCGCGACGTCCAACCTGCTGTCCCGGCGGGATGTGGTGGTCGTGTCCTCGGTGTCCTGTATCTACGGCCTGGGTACCCCGCAGTCCTACCTCGACCGGTCGGTGGTGCTGAAGGTCGGGGAAGAGGTCGAACGCGACCGTTTCCTGCGGCTGCTCGTCGACATCCAGTACGACCGCAACGACGTCTCCTTCACCCGTGGTGCCTTCCGCGTCAAGGGGGACGTTGTCGACATCATCCCCGCCTACGAGGAACTGGCGGTGCGCGTCGAGTTCTTCGGCGACGAGATCGACAGTCTCTTCTACATCCACCCGCTGACCGGGGACGTCCTGCGCGAGGTCGAGGAGATCCGGATCTTCCCGGCCACCCACTACGTCGCCGGTCCGGAGCGCATGGAGAAGGCGATGGACGACATTCGCGAGGAGCTGGAGCACCGCGTCGCCGACCTGGAGAACCGCGGCAAGCTGCTGGAGGCCCAGCGGCTGCGGATGCGCACCGAGTACGACCTGGAGATGATCCAGCAGGTCGGCTACTGCTCCGGTATCGAGAACTACTCCCGCCACGTCGACCAGCGTGAAGCCGGCTCCGCTCCGGCCACCCTGATCGACTACTTCCCGGACGACTACCCGACGATCATCGACGAGTCTCACGTGACCGTCCCGCAGATCGGCGGCATGTTCGAGGGCGACATGTCCCGCAAACGTAACCTGGTCGACTTCGGATTCCGGCTGCCCAGCGCTCTGGACAACCGACCGCTGACCTGGGAGGAGTTCGACGACCGCAAGGGTCAGGCGGTGTACATGTCCGCCACCCCCGGCGACTACGAGATGGCCGCGGCCGGCGGCGAGTTCGTGGAGCAGGTGATCCGCCCCACCGGGCTGGTCGACCCGCAGGTCGAGGTGCGTCCCACCGAGGGACAGATCGACGACCTCATCGAGCAGATCCGGCAGCGGGTCGAGAAGCAGGAGCGTGTGCTGGTCACCACGCTCACCAAACGGATGGCCGAGGATCTCACCGACTACCTGCTGGAGCACGGGGTGCGGGTGCGCTACATGCACTCCGACATCGACACGTTGAAGCGTGTGGAACTACTGCGCCAGTTGCGCCTGGGCGAGTATGACGTACTCGTCGGCATCAACCTGCTGCGTGAGGGCCTCGATCTGCCCGAGGTGTCGCTGGTGGCGATCCTCGACGCGGACAAGGAGGGCTTCCTGCGCTCGGAGCGTTCGCTGGTGCAGACCATCGGACGTGCCGCCCGAAACGTCTCCGGCGAGGTGATCATGTACGCCGACAAGGTCACCGACTCGATGCAGTACGCCATCGACGAGACCGAGCGCCGCCGTGCCAAGCAGATCGCCTACAACGAGGAACACGGTATCGACCCGCAGCCGCTGCGGAAGGCCATCGCCGACATCCTCGACCAGGTCTACGAGAACCGCGCGGAGGGTGACGGTGCAGGGGGCGCTGGTGGAGAGGACGCTGCGGCGTCCGGCTTCGGCGCGGACGTCAACGTCGCCGAGGGCGCGTCCGGCGCGTCCGCGGTCACCGGACAGGACACCGGGGAGATGGCGCGTCCGCAGCTGGAGAAGCTCATCGCCGACCTGACGTCCCAGATGCAGGACGCGGCCCGTGAGTTGAAGTTCGAGCTCGCCGGACGGCTCCGCGACGAGATCGCGGACCTGAAGAAGGAACTGCGAGGGATGATCGAGGCGGGTCTCTAGGTGCGGTAGTCTTTGGGGAGGAACGGATAACCTCCGAAGTCACACGAACACCACAAAGAGCACCATAAAGGGGATGGCAGTGAGCGAGTTCACCACCTACGGGACCATCGTCGTCGGTACGGACGGTTCGGAGTCGTCCCTGCTGGCGGTACGTCGGGCAGCGGCGCTGGCCGCAGCCTTCGATGCCCGTCTCGTGATCGGTTGCGCGTACTACCGGGATGCTGATGCAGCGGTGAAGGCCGTGCGCATGGACTCCAAGACGGTGGTGGGGGACGACCCCGCCCACGAGAACCTGCAGAGCGCCGTCGCAGCGGCCCAGGAGGTCGGCGCGAAGGACGTGGTCTCCGCCGTCAAGGAAGGCTCGCCGGTGGAGGCGCTGATGGGCATCGTCACCGATGAGTCCGCGGACCTGCTGATCGTCGGTAACCGGGGTATCAACTCACTGACCGGACGGCTGCTCGGCTCGGTGCCGGCGGACGTCGCCCGCCAGTCTGACTGCGACGTGATGATCGTGCACACGGTGTAGTTGGGCTGAGGTTGTCAGGGCTGCCAGGGCCTCTGCGGGTTCGTCGAGCCACAGTCGGATTTCGGAGATCTCTACGGGCTGGGGACGTTGCCAGGGCCAACGGTCAGGATCGGCGACCGATAGCCCGGCGTTGAGGGTGATCCGTATGTTCGTCCCCTCGCCGGTGCCCAACGTCAGCACTCCGTCGTCAACTGTTGCCTGGTCGGTATCGTAACGTCGATCGCGGGCACAGTCCCGGATCATCGACCACGGCAATTCGGCCAGGACCCGCCCACCACGCCGGAGAACCAGGGAGTCTCTGTCGAGATAGTGGGGGTAGGTTTTCTGTCGCCCGAGCATCGCCCACAAGATCATCAGTGAGTAGACCGACGCGATCGCCAGGATGATGCGCAGCTCTTTCCATGGGACGAGGAGCTCGACCGCGGTGATCTCAATGACTGTCGCCACAGAGATGGCACCAGGAAGGAACCACACGCCGGTGGTGGCGGGCATGGGCGTGGCACCATCCGGGACGATGAGACGGCCACGGATGAGGTACCAGAAGCCCCGCCACAGACGTGCCTCCGCCTTGCCCACCCGCACCGCAGGGTGCCTGGACAGGAACCTCAGTACGCTGGTCAGGGTGCTCACCGGGACCTCCGCGCCGGCTCCATGCGTTTCACCAGGTCAGTGAGGACTGTTCTCTGGGCACCGGTGGTCGGGATGTCCGTCGTCGCCAGGGGCACGTCGCCGTCGAGCAGGGTGTCGGGGAGCCCGCCCAGGACGCCGTCATCGATGGAGCGGATCATCACGTCCCGGAGATGCGCAACGGCGGGGTAGTCGGGAGAATCGGGGGAGGCGGATGACTCGGTGTAGCTGGCCAGGGTAGACCACGCCGCCAGCCCGTCGAGGGTCGCAGACCGCCGCTCGTCGACCAGGGTTCGGCGGAGAAGTTCCCAGGTCTCCGGGGTGGCGACCCCTGCGTCGGCCATCAGCTGCAACCCCTGGAGGTCCTGGTCGAGGAGTTCCGCTAGCGTTCCGTGCTCGTCATGGTCCGTGACCCATCGCCGAAGGTCGGTGATGAGTGCCTGGATGTCGGTCGGGATGCCCGAGGTTCCACCTTGCATTGCGAACAGGCGGCCCCGCTGGTGGTGCAGGCGGGTGATCTCCTTGTCGACATTGTCCAGTGCGTCCTGCACGATGTCGGCTCGGACGGACGTGTCCCTGGTGAGCACACCGTGCAGGGTGGCGGCGGGGATGCCGGCGTCCGTCAGGGTGCGGAGTTTCAACAGGAGGGCGACGTCTGACAGTTGGTAGTAGCGCACCATCCGTGGGGAACATCCTGCTGCCGCGGCTTCATCGCTGATCTTCATGACCCCGTCGTGCACCTTGTCAGCGTGACAAGGTCAAGGCCGGGGGCAGAGGTGCCAACCCGTGGCCTCAGCCCACTTCTCCGCCCGCGTCATGATCTCGGCAATCAGCGGTCCCTTACGGTCGTTGTAGACAGCCATGTCCTCCCAGGTGCGCCCGGACAGGGACAGCTTCAACTCCCCGTAGGCTTCCCGGTCGGCGAGGTTCTGTGGCCCGGAATCCCGCAGCCAGTCGCGGAACAGCGGGTGTCGACGTCCTCCATGTTGACGTTGATGTCGATCACGGGCTTTGCCGCGAGTCCTGGGACGGAGGTGCTGCCTATGTGCTCGACTCGTATTGCCGTGGTTCCCAGGGCAGTGAGGATCCGGTCGCGTTCTGCCTCGAACCGCCCGGGCCATGCCGGGTCATAGTGCAGGACGTCGACATGGCGGGGCTGTCGACCGCCGACCAGTGACTGGTCCTGCTCGAATGGAGTACGGTGCAGCCGCCGGACCTCGTCGGAGAGTTCCTCGTCGGGCCCGTCGACGATGATGTCGGGGACCACGTCCTGCACCGGGAGCGGGGCGATCGGGGACGCGTTCATGTGCTGTTCCTGCACGACCCACGCCGCCAACTGCGTTGAGGAGGAGGCGTAGACGATGCGTCCCAACCCTGCCCAGCCGTGGGCTGCCGCGCACATCGGACAGTGCTCACCCGAGGTGTAGACGGTGCAGGCCGACCGTTCCTGCGCTGAGAGGTTCGCGACCGCCCACTCGGCGATGGTGAACTCCGGGTGCAGCAACGGGCTGGAATCGGTGACCGTCCGGTTGCGGTCGGTGAAGAGGATCATCCCGTCGGCGGCGACGAGCACCGAACCGAAGGGGGTATCCCCGAAGCGCCAGGCCTGACGAGCCAGGTCGACCGCAAGATTGAGGAAGACTCGGACAGGGTGGGAGACACTCATGCACCTGAGACTACCCAGCGACGATGAGCGGCGGACCTCACCAGGGGAGGTCTGTGTCGTGGACCAGGGTCAGGCCCTGAGTGGCGCGGGTGACGGCCACGTAGACGTCGTTGAGGCCCTGGGGTGAAGCATCGGCGATCTCGGCGGGCTCGATCAGTACGACCTCATCGAACTCCAGGCCTTTGGCGCCGTTGACGTCGGAGATCACCACCTGGTCAGACATCCGGTCGGGGCTGGAGCCGGAGTTCGAACCGGAGTCGGAACCGGCGCTATCACCGGTGAGCCCGAGACGCACCAGGTCCTCCAGTTCCGGGACCCGTCCAGCAGCGGCGATGACCCCGACCAGTCCGTCACCCGCGGTCGCCACGGCATCCGTGATGGCCGTCGCGGCGTCCCGCAGGCCATAGGTGCGCACCCCGGTGCCGGTGTCACGGAGACACTCCGGGGCGTCCTGATCGGTGGAGATCTCGGCGAGAACGTCGGCGGCGATCTCGGCGATGTCGGCCAGGTGCGGTAGTTCACGGTCAGTTCGCGTAGC
>DGYFR06203__coassemble_2544_pt1 | contig 8612 bp, 9 predicted proteins | sample DGYFR06203__metabat2_high_PE_013 | metagenome-assembled genome bin DGYFR06203 | reverse complement strand
ACGTCCGGTGCGGAAAGTGGGGATACGCATGAGCAGGAATAATACCCAGCACTTTCCCGGATGAACAATGGCTAACCTGACTTTACTCCCGAAGGTGGGATTGGCTGGTACATTGAGCTGACGTGGAAGGACACAACGTGGTGGGAGAGAAGCGGCAGGTCCGGGTGGTGTGGATCAACGGGGCTTTCGGGGTTGGGAAAACCACGGTTGCCAACCTGCTGCGCGATGCCGTGCCGGGAACCGTGATCGTGGACCCCGAAGAGGTCGGCTCGCTCCTGAGAATGACGCTGCAGCCGGTCGTCCCGGTCCACGACTTCCAGGAGTGGGGTGCCTGGAGAGACCTGGTCGGTGCGACGGTGACTTCCGTCGCCCGAGAGCTTCCCCTGGGTAGCAGGGGACTGGTGGTCGTTCCTCAGACGATCACCGAGGAAACCTACTGGGCGCAGATTATCGAAGGTCTCGGGGAGGTGATTGAGCTCATCCCGGTCTCGTTACGGGTGGAGGAGAGTGAACACCGTCGGAGGGCGGAGGGCGACACGGAGGAGCCCGGGGCACTGCGGTGGAGGCTGGCTAAGTTCGGTCGGTTCGAGGATACGACCTGGATTGACAAATCCTTCACCGTTCTCGATACGACGGGCCGCTCTCCGGAGGACACCGTGGACGAGCTCATCGAGCTCATCGGTAGCCGGTAGATCAAGGAGAACGGAGCCTGTCTACCGCCCACGCAGCTCCGGGGCCTTGTTGGCGTAGTAGCGGCCGAGGAACTCGTCCCGGTAGTCCTCGAAGCGTCCCTCCTCGATGGAGGTCCGGATGTTGTTGGTCAGCGTGACCATGAAATGAATGTTGTGCAGGGTACACAGCGTGCCCGCCAGGAACTCCTTGGCGCGTAGCAGGTGGTGGATGTACGCCCGGCTATAGCTCTCGTTGACGTATCCGCCGGTCTCCGTGTCGATCGGGATGAAGTCACGGCGGTGGCGTCCGGCCATGAGGTTCAGACGTCCGTCCAGCGTGTACACGCCACCGCGCCGGGCGAGGCGGGTCGGGGCGACACAGTCGAAGGTGTCCGCACCTGCAGCGATGGCGGTGAACAGGTCGTCCGGCTCGGAGATGCCCAGCATGTGGCGGGGCTTGTCCTCCGGAAGTTCGTCGCAGACCCAGCCGGCGATGGTGCCGAGGTTCTCCTTCTCCAGGGCGCCGCCGATGCCGAAGCCGCCGAAGCCGCGGCGTCCGGCGTCCTCTGCCTCCTTCGACAGGTCCACGAGGCCACGGGCAGCTTTGCGCCGCAGATCCTCGTACTGCGCGCCCTGCACCACACCCCACAGCGACTGCAGCGGACGGTGCGAGCGCTCGGTCGTCAGCCGGTCGTGCTCAACGAGGCAACGACGCGCCCAGCGGTGCGTCCTGTCCACGGACTGCTCCTGGTACAGGCGGGTGTCGACCAGGGTGGTCAACTCGTCGAAGGCGAACATGATGTCCGCGCCGAGACCGTGCTGGATCTGCATCGACTTCTCCGGGGTGAAGCGGTGTGTCGAGCCGTCGATGAAGGACTTGAAATCCACCCCGTCCTCGTCGACCAGCGCCATGCGCTCCTTCTTCACCGCGCGGATGTCGGCCTCGGTGAGGTTCGCCAGGTCCATGGCCAGCACCTTGCGGAAGCCGGAACCCAGGCTCATCACCTGGAATCCGCCGGAGTCGGTGTAGGTCGGGCCGTGCCAGTTCTCGAAGGCGGCGACCCCACCGGCGGTGTCGACGATGTCCTCGCCGGGCTGCAGGTAGAGGTGGTAGGCGTTCGACAGGATCGCCTCGGCACCGGTGGAGCGGACCTGCTCGGGCGTCAGTGTCTTGACCGTGGCCTTGGTGGCGACGGGGATGAATGCCGGGGTCTGGATGTCGCCGTGCGGGGTGTGGATCACCCCGGTGCGTCCGTGGGACGGCGTGCCGTCGACGGTGCCGTCCCCGCCGATGCGGGTGCCGAGGTCGAAGGAGGTGTCGGACGCAGGTTCAGTCATGGTTGACCAGTGTATCCGGTGGGTAGGCTCTGGTCCGAGCACCGGGAGCTGAAGCCCCACGGCGTCCGGATTCTCACGCGGCTACCCTCGGGAACCAGCAGAACCCCCGCGACGAAGGAGCATGACCCCGTGAACACCGCCCGCCAGATCGTCCTCGCCAGCCGTCCGAAAGGTGAGCCGACCTCGGAGAACTTCCGCACCGAGACCGTCGAACTGCCTACCCCGGGTGAGGGCGAGGTGGAGCTGAAGGTCCGCTACCTCTCGCTGGACCCGTACATGCGCGGACGCATGAGCGACGCGAAGTCCTACGCCGCACCCGTCGAGGTCGACGGCGTGATGACCGGTGAGACCATCAGCGAGGTCGTGGCGTCCAACCACCCGCGCCACAATCCCGGTGACCTGGTGCTGGGCATCACCGGCTGGGTCGACGGCGCCGTCATCCACGGTGACAAGGTCCGTCCGCTGGTCAGTTACGGCGCCCCGGAGACCACCACCCTCGGCGTGCTCGGGATGCCCGGCTTCACCGCGTGGTCGGGCCTGAAGTTCATCGGCAAGCCGAAGAAGGGGGAGACGGTCGTGGTCGCCGCGGCGTCCGGCCCGGTCGGCACGATGGTCGGTCAGCTCGCCCAGCAGGTCGGGGCCCGCGCCGTGGGCATCGCCGGCGGACCGGAGAAGTGCGCCTTCGTCCGAGACGAGCTCGGCTTCGACGCTGTCGTCGACCACCGCGACCCCGACTTCGCCGCGAACCTCGCCGCTGCCTGCCCCGACGGTATCGACATCTACTGGGAGAACGTCAGCGGGGCGGTGTGGGATGCCGTCCTGCCGCTGCTCAACCTGTACTCTCGTGTCCCGGTGTGTGGACTGGCGGCCCAGTACAACAACGGTGGTCTCGGCGACCGTGACCGGCTGCCTGCGACGATGGGCGTCATCCTGTCGCAGAGCGTGACCGTCCGTGGGTTCATCCAGACCGAGTTCGCCGCCGACCACTGGGGCGCCTTCCTCGCCGAGGTCGGACCGCTCATCGCCGACGGCTCTATCAGCTACCGCGAGGACATCGTCGAGGGCCTGGAGACCGCCCCGGAGGCCTTCGCCGGCATGCTCACCGGCGGAAACTTCGGCAAGTTGCTGGTGAAGGTGAGCTGAGGGGCTGTGTCTGACATGCCCACGGTCTCGCGGCTCTACCGCTACCCGGTCAAAGGTTTCACCCCGGAGCCCCGCGACGAGCTCATAGTCCAGGGTGACGGGCGCATCGAAGGCGACCGCGTGCTGGCGTTCCGCTTCGCCGACGCCGCCACACCCGAGGAGAAGGACGGCCTGGACTATTGGCCGAAGACGAAAGGACTGGCGCTGGTCGACTTCCCGTCGCTGGCGCGGCTGCGGGTGTCCTTCGACGGCGAGACACTGGCCTTCCACGAGGACGGTGAGCTGGTGGTCTCCGCCGGGCTGGACCCGTCGGGACGTCGTGAGCTGTGCGACCGCATCGCAGAGTGGGTGCTGGACGGTCCGGATGCCCGCCGGTTGGGTAAACCGGGACGGTTGCCGTTGGAGTTGGTCGGTGACGGTGTGACCTCACGGTTCCAGGATCGCCCGCGTGGATTCGTGTCTTTGCACGGTGCTGCTTCTGTGGACGCGTTGGAGTCGGCGGTGAACAGCAAGGAGGCCGCGCCCGTCCCGGTGGACAGCCGTCGGTTCCGCTCCAATGTCGTGGTGGAGGGAACGCCCGCGTGGGAGGAACTCGACTGGGCGGCGAACGGCACGCAGATCACCGTGGGGGACGTCACCCTGACCGCGCAGAAGACGATCGTGCGCTGCATGGCCATCGCCGCGAACCCCGACACCGGCGAGCGCGACGCCAACCTGCTCAAGGTCCTGACCAAGGACCTGGGACAGTCCGAGCCGACGCTGGGTGTGTTGTTCCTGCCCTCGGAGGAGGGGGACGGGGGCACGATCCGGATCGGCGATCCGGTGGCCGTGACAACCGAGGTGAGCCGGTCGTGACTGCTGACCGTTCAATCGTCTTACTTGGTGGTGGTTTCTCCGAGGATGAGTACCGCGAGGTGGACGAATACCTTCTGGGGACGGTGCTCGCCGGGATCAGCGCCGGCGCGGCCTGCTGGTTCGAAGCCTGTCTCACCGACTCTTTCGGGCCACTGGCTCCGCTGAATGACGGCCTGGGTCTGCTCACGGGGAGTTTCTGCCCTCAACTCAACACCGAGGAAGGGCGGCCGGAGGTCTACCGGGAATGCATCAGCAGGGGCGATCTTCCTGCAGGGATCGGCCTGGACGATGGCGATGCCGTCAGGTTCACGAACGAACAACTGACGGATGTCTTCACCGTTGATGAGTCGGCGAAGGTGCACCACTTCGCCTGACGCACCTCAACGCTGCCGTGATCGAGGTCAACGCCAGAGGTGATGAACCTGCGGTAGATATCGGGCAGGTTCTGTGACAACTCTGTGACGGGATGCCAGGTGATCTCGCGGTGCTCCGCGCTCCTGAGTGGCATCAGTTGGCGGTCAACTGTGGTCGCGAGGGCGATGAGCGCCACCTGGCGTCCGGGCACCGGAGCGAACAATTCGGCATCAACGAGGGTGAACCGGTCTGCGTCCAGGTGGAGTCCGGTCTCCTCGCGAACCTCACGGACTGCGGTGTCGCCGATGGAGGTGTTCGCTTTGTCCGGCCATCCGCCGGGGAGCTCCCATTCACCCCGGTCGTTGAGTCCCAGGAGAACGTGGTCGTCCGAGATGACGATGGCCTTCACAGAGCACGGGACGGCGTAGTAGCCGGTGCCTTCCTCGATCACACCGGCCTCTTCCCACCGAAGACCGCGTAAAGGAAGGGCAGCGCAGAGACCACCATCATCGTCGTGCCCGTCGGCGCGGGCCACCCAGTGGACTGTCGCAACACAGCTCCTCCGATCACCAGCCCGACGAAGAGGATCGCCGCGACCACCCGTCGTGCCGTCCGTTCCAGACGCTTCAGCTGTCGCTCGACCTGCGGGGTGTTGACCGACAGGTCACCGCTCTCGACAACGGTGATCACATGGTCCAGGCGTCCGGGCAATCGTCCGAGCACCTTCGCGGTGTCCGCGACGGTGGTCACCGCGCGGCGCGCCATCTCGCGGGCAGAGTCGCCGGCCTGTTCACGCACCAGTTTCGCTGCGAAGGGCTCGACCGAATCCCAGATATTGAACGAGGGGTTCAGGGTGGAACACAAGCCCGACAGCATCGACACCGACCGCATGATCAGCAGGAAATTCTCCGGCAGCTGGAACGGCATCGACCGGATCACGTCACGGAAGCGGTGGGCGAACTCCTCGAACTCACGCCGCTCGACATGCTGCAGGTCCATGACCCCCATGCCGCCGAACCGCTCGAAGAGCTCGGTCATCGCCTTCTTCAACTCACCGGTGTCCGCCGTCGGCAGCAGCACACCGAGGTTCTCCATCGCGGTGACCATGCCGTCGCCGTCACGCGTTCCCACCGCCATCACCAAATCACGCAGGCCCGCGTGCAACGTCTCGTCCACCGATCCGGTCATCCCGAAATCGATGAACGTGAGTTTGAAGCCGCCGCCGTTCAGCCCCGGGGTGACGAAGATATTCCCCGGGTGCGGATCGGCGTGGAAGTGCCCGTTGTCGAAGAACTGGGTGAACATCACCTCGGCGAGGCGCTCGGCGACGTCGGACGGGTCGATGCTCGCCGCACGTAGCGCGGCAGTGTCGCTGATCTTGATGGCCGTGACGTCCTGCAGGGTCAGGACGCACCGGACGCTGCGTTCCCAGACCACGTCCGGCACGCACACCAGCGGATCGTCGACGAAGTCGCCGGCGAAGGCGTTCGCCTCGGACGCCTCGTGGAGGTAGTCGATCTCCTCGCAACTGGTGACCGCGAACTCCTCGACGAGCCCGGGGATGTCGGCGCGCTGGGAGATGAACCGGATGCGGGCCAACCAGCCGGCGATCCGACGCAGCGCCGCCAGATCGACCTCGACAATGTCGCCGATCCCGGGGCGTTGGATCTTCACCACGACATCGGTGAACGGGACACCGGTGTCCCCGTTCACGTCGGACGGTCGGAGCCGGGCGCGGTAGGCCTGCCCCAGGGACGCGGCGGCCAGGGGAGTGGTGTCGAAGGAGGCGAAGGCGCGCTCCAGCGGCATGCCTAGTTCCCGCTCGGCCAAGGCACGCATCGCCTCGAACTCCACCGCCGGCACCTTGTCCTGCAGTGTGGCGAGCTCATCGGTCACACTGGCCGGCAACACATCGATGCGGGTCGACATGAACTGGCCGACCTTGATCATCAGCCCACCGAGGTCGGTCGCCAGTGTCCGGAAACGCTCGGCGGCGCGCACCATGCGCCGTTCCTGGGTGCGGTGACTGACAGCGCGCAGGCCGATGTGTGGCAGGACCAGGTCATACCACCAGGTCTGCACGATGAGCAGCGCACCGAAGGTCATGATGCGCCGGTAGCGCGACCTCAGCTGGTGGGAGGAGCCCCGTCGTCCGGGGCCGGCACTGTCGCTCACTCTGCGGTGTCGGTGTCTGCCGCGTTCTCTGCGGTGGTCTCTGCGGTTGCATCAGCTTCGGCCGGCGCCTCGGCCGGTTCCTCAGCGAGGATGCTGTAGATGTCCCGACGGGCGTCATCCAGCAGGGCTGCGACGCGGGCCCGCTGCTCCTCGGTGCCGGTCAGTCCGACCTGATGGACGGCCTGACCGAGCTTCGCGCCGGCCTTCGGCAGCTCACTGCGGGATTCAGCGAAGTCCGCGACATCGGCGGTACCGGAGAACCGGGGGATCCGGCCCCACGGTGTCCAGGACGCGCAGGCAGTATCAGCGTCGGCAGAGTCTGTATCGTTCTCGCGGGCAGCGGCGAGAGTCGCAGCCTCCTCGCGTCCAGCATCGGTCAGCGAGTACTGACGACGTCCGTCCTGCTCCTCGACGGTGGCGAGTGCCTCGTCCACCAGCAGCTGCAGGGTGGGGTAGACCTCGGCGGCCGAAGGCTCCCACCCACCGTCGCTACGCTCGGTGATCGTGCGGATGATCTGGGCACCATGCTGCGGATTCTCGTTGAGCAGGCTCAGGACGGTGGTGCGGATGTCACGCTCAGGCTCATCGCCGGAGAACGGACGGATGGTGAACGGACGGGGGAACGTGCTGCCGTTGGTGACAGTGCCGACGTTGTATCGGACGGCCTCGACGACATCGCGGAGCGTGGGGATGCCGGGGTAATCGTGTGGTGTGCGTGTGGGTCCCATGGTGTGTGCCTCCAGTGCGCGGATTGGGCGCCGTAGCGGGTGTGCGGTGGTGGGTGAGGTGACGTGTTCGGTGGTGTGTGATGGTTCTGTTTCTCACGCTACAACTCCGACCTGGATGGTGCCTGTGACCTCGCTCCCATTCCCGGGTGGTGTGAGGGGGTCCGGAGCACCAGGGAGTGGGAGTGAGGGCACAAGCAGCCACGGAGTGGGGCCGCGATACCCTTGTGCACCATGACAGTCCCAGCCAGTGGCCGCTACGCCCCCAGTCCCAGCGGCGACCTGCACCTCGGAAATCTCCGCACCGCCGTCCTCGCCGAGGCGTGGGCGCGGACCACCGGACGGGGTTTCCGGTTACGCATCGACGATATCGACGCGTCCCGTTCCTCCGAGATCTCCGCCGACCGTCAGCTCGAGGATCTGGAGGCCATCGGGCTGACGTGGGACGGTGCGGTGGCCAGGCAGTCGGAGTCGGTGGAGCGCTACGAGGTCGCCCTCGAACGGCTGGCCGAGGACGGCCTGACCTATGAGTGCTACTGCTCGCGCAAGGACATCCGTGAAGCCGCCAGCGCACCCCACGTCACGCCCGGGCACTACCCGGGAACCTGCCGTGACCTCGACGATGCCGAGCGAGACCGTCAATGTGAGTCCCTCGCCGCAGAGGGACGCGTCCCGTCCCTTCGGCTGCGCGCGCAGGTGGACCGCTGGACTGTCCGGGAACGTTTCGCGTCCGCGGCTGGAGAGGACGGGGCGTACACCGGCGACGTCGACGACATGGTGCTGCGCCGTGGCGGGAGTGGGGCGGACGCCGGGTTCGCCTACAACCTCGCCGTGGTCGTCGACGACACACTGGCCGGGATCGACCAGGTCGTCCGTGGCGATGACCTGCTGGACTCCGCCCCGCGCCAGGGATACCTGGCACACCTGCTGGGCCTCCCCGAGGTCGAGTACGTGCACGTTCCGTTGGTGCTGGGCCCCGGCGGTCAGCGCCTGGCCAAGCGCGACGGCGCGGTGACCCTGCGCGAAATGCCGGGGGAGACCTATGCGGAGAAGGCCGCCGCGGCCCGTGGGTGGATCGAGGAGTCCATCGGACAGGACGCACTGGCGGACCCTGCTCTGCTTTCGCACGAACCGGTCGTGTGGCGGGGCTGAGGCTGCCCCGCCGCCCCTACAGGTCAGTGCACCGAGCGCGGCCGGAACTTCGGGGCGACCTTCTTCGCCGCCGCCGTGCGCGCGATACCGGCGTTCTTGCCGATGAGCAGACGCAGCTGGCGCAGACGCTCCTTGGCGAACGTCGCCCGGGCGCCGGACGTCCACGTCTCGTCCACCAGCTTCTTGCCGTAGGCCACGG
>DGYFR06203__coassemble_2442_pt1 | contig 9298 bp, 10 predicted proteins | sample DGYFR06203__metabat2_high_PE_013 | metagenome-assembled genome bin DGYFR06203 | reverse complement strand
TAGCGCAGGTCGATGACCCCGGTGCCGACCTCGATGTGCTTGGTGCGGGCGGCCGCCGCGGCGAGCACGGGCATGGGGGCGGCGTGCTGCGGGGCGAAGTGGTGGACGCGGTAGTAGGCCCCGTTGACACCGAGCTCGTCGGCGCCGACGGCGATCTCCACGGCGTTCTTGATGTTCTCCTTCGCGCCGGGCATGGTGCGGCCCGGGGTGGATCGTGAGGACGCGGCGAGGTCGTAGTGGCCGAAACTGAGGAAGCCGAAGGCCTTCATGTGATGCTCCTGGTGGGGATCGTTCGCAAGTGGTTGATATGTCAACTATATGCCTATGGTTGGACGTTTGCAAACACCCGGAGCTTCCCTCGAGCAGTTCTCCGCGGTAGTGTGTAGGTACATGCCTACATGAGGAGGTGGTGGAAGATGGTTGCATCGAGGATGGTGACGTCCAGGGAGTTCAACCAGGACGTCAGTGCGGCAAAGCGGGCCGCGGACGAGGGGCCGGTGATTATCACTGACCGAGGGGATCCGGCATATGTGCTCTTGACCATCGAGGAGTATCGGGAGCTGACTGGAGACGGCATGGACCTGGTTGACAGACTGAGCATGGGGGAATCAGGTGACGACATCGACTTCGTTCCGGCGCCACTGACACTCGGGCTGAAAGTTCCTGAGCTGTGAGGTACCTCCTGGACACGAACGTCATCAGTGAACTGCGAAAGTCCAGCGCACGCGTCAATCCGGGCGTCCGGAAATGGGTTGCTTCCCAGCGCCCGACCGATCTTTTCATCAGCGTGATCACGGTGATGGAGCTGGAGATCGGCATCCGGAGAGTGGAGCGCCGTGACACGGGGCAGGGGTACCGGCTGCAGCGGTGGCTCGAGGACGACGTCCTCGACGTCTTTGCGTCCAGGATCCTGGAGATCGACACGGAAACTGCACGACGCGCGGCAGCGTTGCATGTTCCTGACCCAGCGCCCGAGCGAGATGCGCTCATCGCGGCCACGGCACTCGCCAATGGGCTGGTCGTGGTCACGCGGAACGTCGCGGACTTCAGTTCCACCCGCGTCGAACTGGTAGCCCCGTGGACATGAGCGCTGGTCATCAACGTGGGGACACATAGCTGACGGCTGCGACCCCCGTTGCATCCACGACCTCCCCCTGCATGTTCACGATGATGAAGAGCGCACCGATGAACAGCAGCCACGGGCTCGCCAGGATCACCCACACCCGGACGTTCTGCCACCGGCGCATGACCACGCCGTTGAGCCCGGCGCCGAGGACGACCACGGCGTCCGCATGACGGGGGCGGGTGATCCGGCGTAGAGGATGGCGTAGACCGTGAATGCGATGAGCTGCACGAGGATCATGGCGACGGTCAGCGCGGCCAGGGGTGCGACGATGAAGAGCAGGATCTGGGCGGTCAGTATGTGCTCCACCGGGCCGCTGCTCAGCAGGCGGGCCCCAGTCACAGACTGGCGATGGTCCCCAGCAGCCCGACCCCGAAGACTGTGGGTACCAGGGTCGCGGCGCTGAACCCTTCGCGTCGGATCACCACGGCACCGTTGATCAGCAGGTAGACGCCGGCCGCGATGATGCTCAGCACACCGATGAGTAGGGCGCTGCCGATGACCAGTGAGGGAGAACGATCCTCCGGGTAGCCCTGCAGCTCACTGGCCAGCGCGGTGAGCCACACGAGGAACAGTGTGGCGATGATCAGCAGGCCGTTGCGGGAGTTGCGGGGTTCCCGGATGATCCGCCAGATCGTCCAACCCGCCACCAGGACGGTGAGGACGCCGAGGATCCAGGTCGCAGTCATGCGCGTCAGGCTAACCGCTGGGCCGCCGCACGCCCCGCCGTCCGCCCCGCACGGTTCGCACCCACCGTCGAGGCGGTGGATCCGTAGCCGACGAGCAGGACGCGGGGGTCCTTGGCTACGGTCACCTCATCGGTCATGGTGATCCCGCCGCCGGGTTCCCGCAGGTGCAGCGGGGCGAGGTGGGTGAGCGCGGGCCGGAAGCCGGTGTTCCAGAAGATCACGTCGACGTCCTCGACGTGACCGGCGGGATAGGGGGACCAGCTGGCCGGTTGTGCCAGGGCAGCATCCGAGGAGGACGAGGAGGACGAGGAGGACGAGGAGGACGAGGCTCCCCATTCCACGCCGTGGGCGGTGATTCGGGTGATCATCCCGCGGGAGACGAGCACACCGTCCGAGATGCCCTGCAGGTACTCCGGCCACGGTGGGATGCCGGTGTTGCGCACCACCGAGTCCGGACGCCGTCCCTGTGTCGTCGCCTCACGGACACGGTCCTCGACCTTGTAGCCCCAGCGTGGGTCGAACTGGTCAGGGGTGAAGTTCGGCGGCCGCCTGGTGGCCCAGATCGTCCCGGCTGCCCCGCCCGGTTCGTTGAGTTCCAGCAGGAACTGCACCGCGCTCAGCCCGCCCCCGACAACGAGCACCCGCTGCCCGGCGAAGTCCTCCTTGCGCACGTAGCCGACGGTGTGGAGCTGGCGGCCGGAGAAGTCGGCGATACCGGGGACGTACGGGATGTGCGGGTGGGTCCAGGTGCCCGTCGCGTTCAGCAGCAGGGAGGTGCGGATCGTGGTGCACTTCTCGCCGACCAGGACGGTGGCGCGCAACGCGCTGTCGTCTTCATCGCCGTCCGACTCGACCCGGATCACCGATGCGGGTCGCACCACGTCCAACCCGAACTTTTCCTCGTAGGCGTTGTAGTAGTCGGTCACCAGTGTCGAGGCCGGCACCGACGGGTCAGGACGCTCCATCGGCATCCCTGGAAGGTCCGCGATCCCGTGCGCCCGGTCCAAGGTCAACGAGTCCCACCGGTGCCGCCACGCCCCGCCGGGCCCCTCGTTGCCGTCGAGGACCAGGAAGTCCTCGCCCGGGGTGAACCCGCGCCGCACCAGTTCGTGGGCGGCCGCCAACCCGGCCTGACCGGCACCGACGACAAGGGCCCGGACGGTGCGGTTCATGCAGTCCGTGCGCGGCTCATTCACCATCAGCGGACCTTCTCCAGGAACAGCTCATCTGACCAGTATCCACTGTGGCCGGAGGTTTCGCCACGAGCCCAGAGCCCCAGGTCGGTCACCCAGTCCACCGCCTTGCCGACCGCGCCACCGCGATCCTCGGGTGCTGCACCATTGTGTGTGTCCGCACCGAATTCGCGCGACATCGGTGAGGCACCGTGGATGCCACCGACACCATCGGGGACGTTGATCAGGTCCCCCGGGGAAAGCCAGGCATGCACCCCGGACTGCCCGACCTGGCCGTCACGGGAACGCAACTGCAGGTCGTCGGCGCGGTCATGTCCCACCCCGGGGCTGCCCACCAGGTGCACCACGTCCGCTTCCAATGGTGCGGACTGATCCGACGCCGCCTGCCCCAGCACCGTGGACCCGTAACTGTGCGCCACGATCTGCAGCTCGGTCGTCCCACCCGTCGTCGCCCGCAGATTCCCCTGCAACTCGCGCAACCCCTGTGCCCCGAACTGTGCATGGTGCGGCAGCGCGCCGCGCACCGCATCGGTCGGTGCCTGGTAGCCGTGCCAGGCGATGACCGCGTGCCCGGGGCCGGCGATGCGTCCGGCAGTGGACGAGGTACCCGTGATCTTCCCCGGTTCTGACGAACCCACCCCGCTGACCAGCGTCGTCACCCGGTCTGCGGTGGCCAGCTCCCCGGCGACGACGACCGCTGTGCCGTTGAGGTTCTGGACGGTGACCTCCACCAGTCCCGGGTCGATGCCCCGCAGGGCCAGCGAGGTCCGCGCCTCGACCGCCGCGTCCTGCAGCTGCCCACGTTGGGCCTCGGTCAGTGTGTACTGCAGGGTGTCGGGGATGGACACCTCGGCAGCGAGAGCGTCCGGATCGGCGACCAGTGCGGCGGCCGCCCCGGCCGAGATCGTCACCGGGGTGGGGGACGGGGCAGCGTCCACCGCACAGCACCCGTCGATGGCGGCACCGGCGGCGGCATCCGTCGTGCGGACCAAGGCGATCGCCGCCTGCAGTGCGACAGTGGCACCGGCGGCCAGGCTGCTCACCGGGGAGCCCGGCACCGCCGCAGCCACCCCGGAGACCACGCCCATCGCCCCGCCGTCTCCGCCGGGGACCACGGTGCCGTCGGCGGTGACCGCCATCCCGGCGGCACTGGCCAACGCGAGGGTGGGACGCACTGCCACCTGGGCCGACGCCACCAGGCCGGCCTGTGCCTCCAGGAGGAATGATGTTCCGGTCGCCGCCACCGCCGTGGCGTGCATCCGGTGGGCGGAGCTGTCGATCCGGTGACGCATGGAGTTCGCCGCCTGCCCACTCCACGACGGCAGGTCACCGAGGGTGCGCAGGTCGTCGATACTGGTCTGCAGTGTGGCCTTGCCCGTCGCCCAGGATCGGGCGGCGCGCCGGGCCTGCTCGACCGGCGCCTCGGCGATGTCGTGGATGTTCATCGCGGCCCGCCCCCGGCGAAGGCCAGTGTGGCACCAGCCTCGGCGTCCAAGACCGCGTCGACGAAGCTGTGCAGGTCCCGGCCGACCACCTCGACGACGGTCGCCTCCCCGGCCACCGCATCGCCGACGCGTCCGGCCCCCGTTCCCGCGGCAGCCACGGCGCGTCCACCAGGCAGGCTCGCCGCCGGGGGAAGGCCGTCGCGGATATCGGACGCTGCGCTGGTCAACGCCCGTGATTCACCGGCCATCGCCGTGGCGACGGCGCGGACCTCCTGTGGTTCGATGCCGAATACGTGCTCTGCCATGACCCCTCCATGCCGTGCCTGCTGTGTGGGGACAGGACGTTACGGTAGCCGACCTGCTGTTGGGAAGGGACGGCCCACATCGGACGTTGCAGTGTGGATAACTTCCGTCGAATACCGCGAATGTTATCCACATTCGCCGGTGGCTGTGGACATCGGACAGCTGTGGCAACTAGTCTCCGCGTTACCCCAGCCGCCCCTCGAGCCGGTCGATGTAGCCGGAACTCACCGCGTCCAACCCGGTGAACTCCACCGACTTCCCACGTCGCGCGTACTGTTCGCGCACGCCCTGCAGCGCGGCGACCGTGGAGGAGTCCCAGACGGTCGTGTCCGAGAAATCGACCGTCACCGACTCCGGATCGTTGACGTAGTCGAACTGGTACACCAGGTCATTCGACGAGGCGAAGAACAGCTGTCCCTCCACCCGGTAGTGCCCCTCACCGGTGCGCTCGACATGGGTCAGGTGTGCCACGCGCCGGGCGAAGGCGATCATCGCGGTGACCACACCGAGGATCACGCCGACCGCCAGGTTGTCGGTGAGCACGGTGGCGACCACGGTGACCAGCAGGACGCAGGTCTCCGACACCGGCATCACCCGCAGTGTGCGCACCGAATTCCAGTCGAAGGTCGTGAACGCCACCACCAGCATCACCGCCACCAGCGCGGCCATCGGGATCTGGCCGACGAAGTCCGACAGGGACACCGACAGCACGATGAGGAAAGCCCCGGCCAGGAAGGAACTGATCCGGGTCCGTGCCCCGGCCTGCTTGACGTTGATCATCGTCTGGCCGATCATCGCGCATCCGCCCATGCCACCGAAGAAACCGGTGACCACGTTCGCGACACCCTGCCCCAGCGACTCTCGGGTCTTGTCGGAGTGGGTGTCGGTGATGTCGTCGACGAGTTTCGCCGTCAGCAGCGACTCCATCAGACCCACCATGGCCAGCGCGAAGGCGTACGGTGCGATGATTCCCAGGGTCTCCAGGGTGACGGGGGCGTCGGGAATCCCGACACCGGGGAAGGAGTCCGGCAGCTCCCCCTGGTCGCCGACGGTCGGGACGTCCCAGCTGAACACCATGACCGCCAGAGTGATCAGCAGGATCGACGCCAACGGGGCGGGGAAGCGACTGGTCAGCTTCGGGAAGAAGATGATGATCAGCAGCCCTGCGAGGGTCAGTGGGTAGACCAGCCACGGCACATTGAAAAGGTGCTGCAGCTGGGCGGAGAAGATGAGGATCGCCAGGGCATCGACGAATCCGACCATCACCGAGCGTGGGATGAACCGCATCAGTTTCGCCACGCCCAGGGCTCCGAAGACGACCTGCATCAGGCCACCGAGGATCACCGTGGCGATGAGAAACTCCACGCCGTGGTCGCGGGCGACGGGGAAGATCACCAGGGCGATCGAGCCGGCCGCGCCGGAGACCATGCCGGGGCGTCCGCCGAGGACGGCGGTCACACACGCCATGGTGAAGGCGGCGTACAGGCCCATCATCGGGTCGAGGCCGGCGACGATGGCGAAGCTCAGGGACTCCGGGATCAGGGCAAAGGCGGTGACCAGGCCGCCGAGGACCTCCACGGTGAGCAGCTTCGGGCTCTTCAAGGCGGTGAGGACACTCGCGGGCCTCGATTGGGTTGTCGGGGTGGGTTGGTCCGGACGGTCGGACTGTTCAGGCAGATCATGCACAGTGTGATCGTATCCCGTGCCGGTACGGACTGGAGAGTGCCGTAGCGTCCCACCGCTTTTCCGTACCCTGGATTGCATGCGCATTGCCGTGATCCAGATGAACTCCGAGCCGGACGTCGACAAGAACCTGGCGAAGATCAAGTCCTATATCGCCGGTTCCGCCGAAAGTGGTGCTGACCTGGTCGTCTTTCCCGAGGCGGCCATGTTTCCCTTCGATGCGGGACGTCTGGACATCGTCGCCCAGCCGCTCGACGGTCCCTTCGCCGCCGCCGTGGAGCAGGCCGCCCGGGACGCCGACATTACCGCCGTCGTCGGCATGTTCACCCCTGCCGACACCGTGTTCCGAACACCCTCCGGGGAGTTGCAGACCGAGCCGGTGGAGGGCAGCGGGGAGGCCAACAAGTTCAGGCGTGTCTACAACACCCTGCTGGTCACCGGCCCGAACGGTACGGAGCACTACCACAAGATCCACACCTTCGACGCCTTCGGTTACCGGGAGTCCGACACGGTCAAACCCGGCACCCGGCGGGTCACCTACGACGTCGGCGGGGTCACCATCGGCCTGGCGACCTGCTACGACATTCGTTTCCCGGGGCACTTCTACGCCCTGGCGGAAGCGGGCGCCACGGTGATGGTCGTGCCGACGGCCTGGACCGACGGCCCCGGCAAGCTCGACCAGTGGCGCACCCTCACCGCCGCCCGTGCCCTGGACACCACCAGCTTCGTCGTTGCCGCGGGCCAGGCGCGCCCAGGGTCACCGGAGCGCTACGGTCAGAACGACGGGCCGACCGGCATCGGCCATTCGGCGATCATCAGTCCCGGTGGTGCCCGGCTCGCCGAGACCGGTTATGTGGCGCAGACCCTCGTCGTCGACATCGACCCGAACCAGGTGGAGAAGGTGCGCAAGGGGCTGCCGGTGCTGAAAGGCCACCGCAGGGACCTGAAGCTGGGCAAGCGCGGAGAGTAGAACGTCCTACACCGCACTCAGGTGACCACCCGCGGCGTCCCCGGGAGGTCGGCGAGTGCCGCGGTGTCCGTACCGGCCACCAGAATGGTGTCGTAGGACGCTCCGGCGTTCAACGCCGCGTCCGCCACCGCGTCGGTGGCGGTGCCGACCGAGAACGTGAACCAGTCGAAGCCCCGGTCGAATCCCTCCAGGCCCACCTGTTCGTGCAGGTCCTCCGGATTCTCGGCGGACCAGTACAGGTGCACCTGCGGACGGTTCTGTCGGGAGGACAGGTCCAGCACCAGCGCGCGAAGGGCGGCGAGTCCGTCGTCCACGGCGACCATCAGGACCTGCCGGGCATCCTCCGGAACCTCCAGCGAGCCGGTCGGGTTCGCCACCACCCAGGTGTCCCCGGCGGCGACCACCGGCGCGTCCCCGGCGGGGTGGCTCAGGTGGAATTCCAGGTAGCCGTCCGGATTCGGGGGAATTGCGGAGGCCAGCTTCCGCCAGGAGTCGGGGGAGTCGGCCGAACGCACCTCCAGGTACTGCCCGGGCCAGCCGGTGTTCGCCTTGGGGCGGGTGAGATCGGCGGCCAGCCGGACCACTGTCACCCGTCGGGTGCGCTGTTCGACCTCGAGCACGGTGGCCGGCAGTGTCGCCGGGACGCCGGCCTCCTCGTCCTCCACGGCGCCCAGGGCGGCGATGCGTACCGCATGGTCGACGACCTGGAGTAACTCGGTGACGCCCTCCGGGATGCCCAGTTCCTCGGCATGACGGTAGGTCAGGTCGGTGCCGGGGTCGGGGCAGTCGAAGACCTCGGTGATCGCGGCGGTCGCAGCCTCACTGATGGCGGCGTAATGGCCGGTGCCGATGCCGTACTTGCGCAGGTCGCGACCGAGGTCGGCGAGGACTTCCGTCTGGGGGTCGGCGAAGGTGCCGTCGCGGTTGATGCCGGTGGAGGCGAAGAGTGCGGCGCGGCGCACGAGCGTCAGGTCGACGCGCGCCGGGGTGGTCGGTGCTCCGGTGCCGGACGGCTCGTCGACCGGATTTGCCGCCGGGGCGATGTCGGCATAGTGCAGACGGCCTCGGTCGAGGATGGTGTCTAGGTGCTCCCGCGCCGCCGCCAGGGTCGCGCCCAGCGCGGAGTCTGGTGTGCTCATGGACACTATTGTGTCACGTCGGAAGGAATGTGTTGCACATCACAGCTGTGGTGCAGTATTGAGTGGAACAGACTCAACCTTTGGGGCGTTGAGAGGAGCAGAACCACAGAAGTTGATACCATTGCACTCAACGCCAGATTCTTGAGAGGAAAGGCAGTCGCATGAGCGGTTTCACGCCCACCACCCGTACCCAGGAAGCCATGCAGGCGGCACTGCAGTCCGCCACCGCGAACGGCAACCCCGACATCCGCCCGGCCCACCTCCTGGTCGCTATCCTCGACCAGGAGGATTCCATCGCCCGCCCGGTCCTGCAGGCCGCAGGCGTGGAGCCACAGAGCGTCCTGTCCGACGCTCGCGACCTCGTCGCCGGCTATCCCACCGTGTCCGGGTCCGGCATGGCCAACCCGAACTTCAACCGGGACGCGCTCAATGCCCTGACCGCGGCCCAGGAGCTCGCCACCGAGCTCGGCGACTCCTACGTCTCCACCGAGGTGCTGCTCGCCGGCATCGCCAAGGGTGACTCCGACGCAGCCAAGGCACTGCACACCCGCGGCGGGACCTACGAGGCCATCCGGGGTGCCTTCGAATCCGTGCGCGGCAACCGCAAGGTCACCACCGAGGAGCCGGAGGGCCAGTTCCAGGCGCTGGAGAAGTACTCCACCGACCTCACCGCCCGCGCCCGCGAGGGCAAGATCGACCCTGTTATCGGCCGTGACCAGGAGATCCGTCGCGTGGTCCAGGTGCTGTCCCGTC
>DGYFR06203__coassemble_2341_pt1 | contig 10143 bp, 10 predicted proteins | sample DGYFR06203__metabat2_high_PE_013 | metagenome-assembled genome bin DGYFR06203 | reverse complement strand
CCTAGGCCTTGGCGGACTCGGGCACATGGGCGTCCAGATCGCTGTCGCGATGGGTGCGGATGTGACGGTGCTATCGCGTACCCGTAAGAAGGAACAGCTCGCCTTCGAGCTCGGAGCCTCTGGAACACTCGCGACCGAGGACGAAAGGTTCTTCAGCGACCATGCCGGGGAGTTTGACCTGATCCTCAACACGATCAGTGCCGACATTCCTCTGGATAACTACCTGTCCCTGCTGAAACCCCACGGTGCGTTGGCTGTGGTGGGGATGCCGCCTGCTGCGCAGTCACTGCACTTCGGCGCAGTGGTTGGGGGATCGAAGATCCTCGCTGGGTCGATGATCGGCGGAATCGCCGAGACTCAAGAGATGCTGGACTTCTGTGCTGAGCACAACATCGGTGCGATCATTGAAAAGGTCGGTGTAAACGAGGTAGACACTACATACGATCGGGTTGTACGAGGCGAGGTGTACTTCCGCGCTGTGATTGATACGAGCGAGTTCGACGGTCAAGAGGCCACCGCTTTGGCGTGATATTGCTGCGGCCCTTGCGCGATTCACGATATAAGCGAAATTCGCGGGACATGTACGCCGGTTCAGATTGTGGCTTCTGGGGAAGTGATTGAACGAGCCATCCTCCTTCCTCCGCCGCACATCCATCTCCCCGGCGATGACTGAGGCTGCGCTTCGACAACTGACCGACATTATTCGAGAGCACCGATTCGACCGTTCGATCGTAATCGCCGTGTACGACCCCGCTATCGAGCCTAGCTTCAGTAAGTACCGCTTGATTGAGGGGGACGACGGGTAGATTAGCGAGGTACCGGACGAATTGGACGCCGAGATTGAATCCGGAACACACCGGGTGCTCATCGACGGCAGCAGCAGGCCCTCAGCGATGGTGAAGTGACAGAACCCCCCGCCATGTAAGGCAGGGGGAAGGATCGAAAGGTTTTGGCTACTGGCCGCTTTCAATATCAGCGTCCCAGTTACCTTCGTCATCCTGCATCCACGAAATCGTGCCGTTCTCGAACTGCTGGGTCCAGCCCTGCATTGCGTCGCCTGATTCCGGGGCGGTGGGCAGACCGATGTCGTTATCGAGGCCACCGTCGTTGGCCCAGGTCTCGCCGATCTTCCCGATCAGTGGGGTCACTTCGCCGCTGTCATTTTCAACGGCCCAGCCATTCTCGAACGTTGCCAGGGTCGCACCGTCAGCGCTTTCAACGCTCTTCACCGCGCCCCAAGGACCCTGCTCGCCGCCTGCTTCGTCGTAGGCGGACTGCAGGCCCTCGGTGAGCTCGGTGTTCGCAGCTTCCTCCGATTCTGAGCCTGCACCCTCCGACTCAGTGCTGGAAGCGTCCGGAGATTCAGACGAATCCGAACCGCTGATTGCGTCCGATGCTTTCGCTGCACCGCTTTCGGCGGCTGAACTTGCGCCTGACGTTGCGTCTGATGCGTCGTCTTCACTGCATGCGGCAGCTCCGAGGAGTAGGCCGCCTGCAGCAACGACGGTGATTGTGCGCTTGAGGTTGATTCTCATAGTGGAACTGCCTTCCGTGTCAACGCGCGGGATGTAGTTCACCTACTGTTGTACATGAGACCTCGGTCTCTTGCATGGCTTTTCTTCGGTACGAACGAGGGGATGCGGCGAAAGTATCATTCCTATAAATCTCGGGAATGATTTCCAAAAAGGTTCAGAACCCGTACAGTATTGACGGCTCTATGACCTCGGCCCCGGCTTAACCGCAGTTGTCGGGTGCCCCCCGGGGTGGTGTGCAGTTCGTGTCGTGGTGGTGTTGGTGCGGGCGGTGGGGGTGTCTTACGTGGCGGGGCGGTGGGGTTTAGGGTTGTTATGGGTAGCCATAGGAGGTGGGGTGCTTCTTACTGGTAGCGGTAACGTGGCTGTTCAGCGCATAGGTTCCCGGCGGCGGGGTGGTCTGCCGGTCTTTTCATTATTGCCAATGAACGCGCTGGTCAGGCCCCTTTCATTCCCGGCTGTCTGCCCCTGCATCGTCGCCGTGAGCGTGCCTGTAGTTGGTCTGCGCGCCTGCCTGGGCGGTCGAATAGCACGATGACATAGTGAAGCCCCAACGACCGATGTGAGCGGCGTTGGGGCTTCTTCTGTGCTTGCTGGTCGGTGTTACGCGGTGGTGTCCATGCTCGCTTCGTGTGCCTCGGTGCTGAGCCGGTCAAGTGCGATGTAGAGGTCATGTGCGTGAGCGGCCGCGTCCGCGTACATGTTGGACTGGGCCTGGTAGCCGTCCGGTTCACCGTTATAGTCGAGGTGCGCGACGTTGAGTAGGTCGGTGATGGTCTGGTTGGCAAGGTTGACCAACCGTGCGTTGGTGGTCGGCGTATCAATGTCGAGGCTGTGGTCGACGATGATGGGTGCGGTATGGCTGGTGTTGGTACTCATGGTGTGGTCCCTTCCTGGGGCTGTTCTACTATTCTTTTCCTACAGGACCGTAGGTAGATAGTACGTTTACTGGTGCTGACCTGCTGATAGTGTCATTATGTTGTGGAATCCCCATAGCTCCACAGCAGATGAAGGGCACCTTCCGAGGTTATGGGAGGTGCCCTTCTCCGCATCCTGGGCAATGCTCCAGCGAGTCGAGATCACTGCTTCGTCATCGCTGGAGTCATGCCCTGGTGCTGGCACGGTATGTGCGCGCCTGCTTCATGACGTAGTCGGTCGGGCAGGAGCGAAGAGAGCGTTGTTCTCGAGTAATCGCTCTGCCGCCCTTGGCCGGTGTACAATCTCCCGCAATGAAAGTTCGTGACGACAGACTAGATAAGGCTAAAGGAATACTCATATTCCTGGTAGTCCTGGGCCACTTCCTTCAACGGATTGTGGGCCGGGACGATGAAATCAGTCGTGCACTGATGACGGCCATATACTCGTTCCACATGCCGGCATTTGTTTTCCTGGCTGGAATCACCGCTAAATCGAACAAGCTGCTGGACCGAGTGCTTGTATTCCTCGTTCTCGTGGTCACCGCGCAACCGGTGTACCGCTACTGGGTGGCATACTTCGATGAGCCGCCGGACGCCGACGTGTATGAACCGTACTGGATCACCTGGTTCCTGCTCGCCATGGTGTGGTGGTTCCTTCTTCTGCCAGTTATCGAGCGATTCCCCAAGACCATGCTGGTGTCATCCGTTGTGATCGCGGTGCTCGCAGGCCTGATCACCGTGGTTGACTATGAACTGTCGATCGCGCGAACGCTGACATTCCTCCCTTTCTTCGTGGTGGGAAAGCTGTACGGAATGAGGTTGCTGCAGTGGGCCGGAAGTTTGCCAACGATACACAAACTGGGGCTAACTCTGTTGTCCGCGGTGACGATAGCGGCAATCTACATCCCTAATCTGGAACACGCATGGTTGTATGGTTCACGAGGTTTCGATTATCTCGATGTCAGTGTCCCGTACGGTTTCGGAGTGCGATCATTTATTCTGCTCAGCGCATTTGTGTCGACTCTCGTCGTCCTGTGCTGGTCCGGGAATCTTCCAGAATTCCTGGTCACGATCGGAAAACGCAGTCTTGCGATCTACCTCTTACACGGCCTGGCCGTGAGAGCGCTTGATAGTCCCCTCAACGCGCTTCTCGAGGACGCTGCGGTGCCGATCGCGATTGCCGTCGGCATTGCTGTGTCGGTGCTCTTCACCTGGGTCTTGTCGTGGTCCGGGTTTGATCGGGCAATCCGTTGGTACAGCACCACCGTGGCAGGGTGGATAGCTAAAGCGCTCAGAGCGCCGTTCCAGAAGCGGGTGGCACCTGGTCACTGATCCACCCGTGGTTCGGGTTTCACCGCTGGCCGGCGGCGTCCACTACCTCGCCGAGACGCTGCAAGGCCTTCGTGCAGGTGCGCTGCTTGAACACTCCCTCCCTGGCGTGAGCGAACGCATGTAGTTCGCTGGGTGACCACACGATCTGCACAATGCAGGGATTCATGTTCATCGTGCCGGACCCGACGACGCCGAGAATCTTCAGGGTGGCGTCCCGTGATGCCGAGGGCTCCTCGGTCTCTTCCAGCGCGCCATCGCCGAAAAAATCAATGCGCACGGCCTGCTGGGAGGCGTCGGAACGGGGGATCGGGAACACCTGCTGTTCCCCGTCGAGGCGGGTGAAGTGTCTTGCTCCGAACCTGCCTCCCTTGGCACCACCTGAGGCACCGGGAGCTCCACCGCCCATGCCACCCCCGATGGCACCGGCATGGGCGATGCCGTCGAACAGCATCTCGTTGAGCTGGTCGAGCGTCAGCAAGGGAGACGGGACATCACTGTTGTCACGATTTCTGACCATGGTCTTTCACCGTCCGTGGAGTTCAGTCGACGCAGCGCGTGGGTTTCACGTCAGCCATGAAGTGCGCTGACTCGGTGTGCTGATGGTACCGCTGGGCTGGGCCGGCTGGCTAGGGGTGGGGATACCGGGACCTGATGAGGATCGGTTGTCGTCGGTCCGTCCCGCGGCCCACGACGACGTCACCGCCCACAGCACACAGGCGGTGCCGAGCAGGACGCCGTGGGTGATGCGCAGAGCGTCCGGCGCGAAGAACTGGGGGAGGTACAGGGCGACGAGTACCGCCATCGGGATGCCTGCCCACTGCGGCGTCCCGTGCCGCCAGGTTTCCCGGGCGAGTAGCGCGGCCCCGATGGCGACGGCGAGGAGGCCGACACCGAAGAGTGTCATCGCGGTCGGCTCGTTGCGGATCCCGGACTCGAGGTCGAGCAACGACAGGTCGGCCTGGTCCACGGCGGTGGAGCCGATGACGTGCAGCGCGAAGGTCTCCGCACCGAAGAAGGGGAGCAGTGCTGCGGTGCCGAGGGCGAGGAACCCTGTTGCTCGTGAGCTTCGATGTGGAGATTGTTGAGGCTGTGGGGGGTTCGGAGAACGCGCGGGGTGAGTCCACGCGGCCACGACCAGGACGCACCAGGCGACCATGCCGCAGAGGTGGGCGATGACCCAGAGTGGACTGGCGAAAGCGTCGGCCACTGCCGTGGGGTCTCCGGACTTGTCGCCCCAGGGCCGTAGGAGGGGGAACGCGGCGAACCCGATGCCGGCGATGATCCCGGCGATCGGTCGTGACCGTGCGTGAGTGCGGCTGGTGTCAGAGGTGTGGATAGACATGATCATTCCTTCCGAAGTGAGAGAACGATGTTCTCTGAAACTGAGCCTAGCAGTTCGGCGAACAATGTTCACTGACGCTAGAATGGCGGCATGCCCTCCCGATCCGAAGCCAAGGCCGACACCCGCCGCAAGCTCCTCGACGCCGCGCGCAACGCAGTGCGCGAGGAGGGAGCGTCCTCCCTGTCCTTGCGCGATGTCGCCCGGCGTGCCGGCATCGTCCCCTCCGCCGTCTACCGGCACTTCGAGTCGCGGGATGCCCTGCTCACCCAGCTGATCCTCGACGCCTACACCGGGCTCGCCGAGCACCTGGAGGCGGAGGGGGACGTGGGGGAGAGTCCGGAGCGTGGACAGGAGGCTGACCAGGAGGCTGACCAGGGTGAACGCTGGCGGGAGGCGGCGAATGAACTACGCCGCTGGGCGCTGGGGAACCGTCACGAGTTCCAGCTGATCTACGGCACGCCGGTCCCGGGATACCAGGCGCCGCAGGAGACGATCGCCGCCGCGGCACGGGTCGCGGCGGTGTTCATCGGCTGCCTGCCGGGGGAGGACAAAGGCGATGAGCACGGGATCAGTGGAGCAGCAGTGGGAGGCCAGATCAACGAGCAGCTGACCCAGCAGCTCGCCGGCCCGGCGGCGGACTTCGAGGTCTCCCCGGAGCAGCTGGCCATGGTGCTCGCCCGGTTGGCCCACCTGGTTGGCGTCCTCGTCCTGGAACTCGGCGGACACTTCGTCGGTACCGCGGACCCGGCCGACCACCTGTGGGATGCGATTGTGGACGGTCAGGTTGGGTGATCAGGCGGCCTTTTGTCTCATCGCTCTGCTCGATCGTGGTCCTGGGCACCACGGGGTGTCTTGACACTCTGGAGTGCCGGCGCTGCCGCCAGGCCGATCGCTGCCCGCAAGTATGGGCAGGCGGTTGCCACTTCGTCAGTGCCCCGTCAGCTAAGGCTTGGCCCGAACCCCGTGTCCACCATCCGGGCTTCGGGCCCTGTCAACCGTAAAGCGGGACAGTACCCGCAGTTACAGGATACCGGCGCTGAGGGCATGCACCCCAGGGCCGGTTTCTTTTTGTCTCGGTCCGCAGGGGGTTATACGACTACAGGATCGTGAAGTCTGCCTCCACCACGGGGCAGGACGTAGGGGTCGAGGCAAAGGAAAAGCACCGTAGGACCGAACCCCGCGATACTGAACACCAACTGTCTCCCGGCGAGAAGGTCGCCTGCCTCGTCAGCAACACGGCATTCGTAGGCCGTGGTTCCACCCGAGACGGGCTCGCCTGTCTCAGAGCCCATGCCCGGGGCGGCGGCCGAGGTCGGGGACGTGCACCATCGCATCGAAGGCCTCGGCGACGGGAATGTGGATGTAGTCGCAATCCGTCCTGACCCGGTCGGGGCGAGCAGCGTCCTGCCCCACAGGATGCCCGCGCGGTTCCCGCAAGCTTCACGGCCGCTGGCCACGGCTATCGAGGTTCCTGGGAGCCCTGGCGAACGGAGGTCCGGCCCCCACGGACCCCGGTACGGTCGCCCGCGATGCACACACGCGACTACAGACTGGACAAGGCCAAGGGACTACTCATCCTCCTGGTGGTCCTCGGTCACTTCCTGGAACAGATGTCGGGCTGGGTACTGGACTCCAGCAGTGTCCTGCTCACCGCCATCTACTCCTTCCACATGCCGGCGTTCATCCTGCTCGCCGGCATCACGGCGAAATCGACCAAGCTCCTGGACCGGATCCTGGTGTTCGTCGTGCTGGTGGTGACCGCGCAACCGATCTACCGCTACTGGGTGGCCTGGGTCGACACCGAGCCGGACACCGACCTCACCGAGCCCTACTGGATCACCTGGTTCCTGCTGGCCATGGTGTGGTGGTTCCTGCTGCTGCCACTGGTCGAACGCTTCCCGAAGACCATGCTGGCGGCGTCGATCACCATCGGAATCTTCGGCGGCGTGCTGTCCCACATCGACTACGCGCTGACCATCGGTCGGGCGATGACGTTCTTCCCGTTCTTCGTGATCGGCAAGCTCTACGGCATGCGGCTGCTGCGCTGGGCCGGCGGCCTGGGGATACCGCAGAAGGTGGGACTGAGCGTCCTGTCCGTCCTACCGATCGTGGCGTTCTGCGCCTACGAGGTCCACCACCGGTGGTTCTACGGAGCACAGGGCTTCGAGTTCTTCGACGCTTCCGTCCCCTACGGTGCAGCGGTGCGGGCAGGCCTCCTCGCCAGCGCGCTACTGACGACCATCGTGCTCCTGGCCTGGTCGCAGCACCTACCGGATTTCCTCATCGTGGTCGGGCAACGCAGCCTCGCGATATACCTGCTGCACGGGCTGATCGTGAAGGGGTTGGACGAACCGCTCAACGAGTTCGCGGGCGCCACCAATGAACCCGTTGCCATCCTGGCCTGCATCGTCGCCTCGGTCATCGTCACTGCGGTCCTCACCTGGAGCCCGTTCGAGCGGGGGATCCGGTGGTACAGCTCCACCGTGGCCGGCTGGCTCGCGCGGGTGCTGCGGGCGCCGTTCCCGAACCGGGCGAAGACCGGACGGCGGGAACTACGACCCCAGTCGTCGGGCGCGAAGGCGCACCAGCGCGACACCCATGCCGTCGACCGTGCCGGGGAGCCAGCTGACCAGATGGCACCTCGCGGTGGGACGGGTGCTCCTCCGAGAGGCGGAATGGCGCTCACGTCATCCCGATCATCCGGTCCTCCAATGTGATGAAATCCGGTTTCAGGCACTGTCGGTGGGTGACCTTCGCGCTCGCAGGCTGTTAGCGTGGGACTTCGATTGTTTTGCTGAAGAGTCTTATTTCAGGCGGCTGCGCCGACGTCACGGCTCGGGTGCCGATGTGCGGATGGGAGCCAGGTGAGCACACTGACCTACCGGGTCGAGGCCCGAGCTCGCCGACTCCCGGTCGGGTGGGACCTCGAGCTTTCCTCCGGTGGTTCCGGCGGTCGCGGTGCCAACGGTGGTCATGTGATTCACGTCGAGTCGCTGGACAATGCGGCCGAGGCGGTACTGCACTACCTGGACCAGCGGGGATCACCGATCGGCCATGCTCATGTGGAGGTGGCGATCGTCCACCCGGCGGTGGGGGACACCCCGCCGCACACTCCCCGTCCGGCCGTGGCGTCCCACCGCGACCCCGTGCGCGAACCTGAGACGACCGGCCTGGAGATGACGCTGCGACTGCTCTCGGCCCGGGACGCCACGGACACCTTCGGAGACGCCGCACAGCAGGTCTTCCCGTGGATCACGAAACTGCCGGGCTCGCAGATCCCCCAGTGCCGCGCTCAGCTGCTCATCGCCCTCAACACGGCGGTGCAGCACTCCCGGTACGGCGATCTTGAGGACGCAGTCCATCGTTGGCAGACTGCCGCTGGTACCGCCGGGCACCCGGAGCAGGGGCCCGAGGGCAGTACAGGTAGCGCACGCAGCTCAGATAGCGCAGACAGCGGAAGTGGCTCGGGTAGCGCGGACCAGGGCAGTAGCGCGGACCGGACCGGTCGCCACTTCCTCTCCGAGTACCCGTCGGCGGCCCGGCGATCGACGCCAACGCCTGCGCAGCGTCCTACGAAATCCTCACGCACCGGCCGGCACCGGTTGTGACTCGGTACCTTCAGCCGCAGCGTCCTATCTCACCGGCGCGGTCAGCGAATTCCCTGCCGGCACCGATCCGCACGACGACGGCGACGGACCCCCGTCGAACCGGGCATTGACCCAGGGCAGCATCTTCGCCGCCCACAACGCCCCGGCGTAGGTGTGACCGATCGGTCCGTATTCCTCGTACGTCACCCGCGTGCCCGCCTCGCAGTACTGCCGCGCCAGTGCCCGCGAGTCACCCAGCAACATCACCCCGTCGCCGTCACCCAACGTCGGATGAACCGGCGTGCCCTGCTGCTCCGCACCACCGCCAGCCTGCGCGATGTACTGCGGGTACGACGGAGAATCCACCAGGCCGAGGTTCGTGTCGTCAAACACCCTGCGCACCGGCGGCACGTCATCCGGCGTCGGGTACTCGGCACGGAACAGCTCCTCCCACCGCAGGTGGGCGTAGCGATCCTGCGCATCGGAGATGTGCACACCCTGCATCTCGCTGACCACCTGTTGGCCGTAGTCGGTGAGGTACGGGGTCAGGTCGTCGTCGTAGGCGTTAGCCAGCCCGGCCAGCGCCATGCCCACCACGCCGGACCATTTCGAGCCCTCGCCGGCGTAGTACAGGTTGTGCTCGGTTCGCGGCATCACGCCACCCTGTGCCACACCCACGATGTCGGACGCCACGTCCGGCGCGTAGTCCTCGGCCATCACCGCCGACCACGCCGCGCCGATCGACCCGCCGGAGTAGCCGGTAAGCGCAGTCTTCGAGTCGGCGGCGATGCGTGCCTTCGGGGTCGCGCGGGACGCCCGGATCCCGTCCAGGATGATGTACGCGTACTCCTTGCCCGCGGCGAAGATGCCCCGTTCGCCCTGGATATCCGGCATGATCACACTGTGGCCCTCGGCGAGCAGGGGAGTGACGAACGCGGCCTCGGCGAAGTCCAGTAGCTCGGTCTGGGCACCGCGGGCCAGCATGCGGGAGGGCCCGTCCGACGGGTTCATCGAGTCGTAGAAACTGGCGTACATCACCGTGTCGCCGGTGCGCGGAACCCCCTGTGGCGGGTGCAGCACGCTGGTGACCGCGGCCGTGGGATTGCCGTTGACAGTGGTGGTGCGGTACTGGATCTGCGTCATGGCGGCTGGGGTGTCCAGCCCGGCAACCTTGGCGGTGACGCTGCGCTGCTTGAGCGGGGTGCCCGGGGCGATGTCGGTGAGCTCGGCGGAGGGCGGGACGGCGAAGAACGCGCCCGGGTCGGCGACGGTGGGGATGGACGCGGTGCTGGCTGTGCTGGCTGCGTTAGCTGCACCAGTGGCATTGTCAGCCTGCGACTGCGCCTCCCCGGCAACCGCGGTGCCCGCGGAAACGATCACACCCAGTGCGAGCGCCGGGGTGAGCAGGGTGGCGGTGAGGGTGCGTCTCCAGG
>DGYFR06203__coassemble_2305_pt1 | contig 10480 bp, 10 predicted proteins | sample DGYFR06203__metabat2_high_PE_013 | metagenome-assembled genome bin DGYFR06203 | reverse complement strand
TGAACTTCGCCGGCCCGGAACCAGGCCGCTACGGCGAGGCCGTGCGGATCCTCGGGGAGTCGTTAAGAGAACAGCTCGGGTGAGATCACCGCGTAGCATCCTGCGGTTCCTCCCCGGGGACCAGGACGCCTGCTTCGGAGCCGTCGCGTCCGGAGACCACCATCTCGGTGCCTGTGTCGCTGACTTCCACGGTCGTGACCTGCAATAGCCACTGGGACCAGCCCTCGGAACAGGCCATCATCGTCGTGGCGAAAGGCTCGACGGTGGCGGTCCCGCCGTCGACCGAGTAGGTCGAGCGAATCCCGTTGCAGGCGTCGGAACCCCGCACCGCCCCGTCCTCAGTGAAGGTCAGGTACCCGAGACCGTCCGGATCAATCCAGGTGCCGATGAACGGTGCGGCGGCGTCTGCGTCCGGGGCCTCGCTGCCGTTGCCGGGGCCTTCGCTTTCTGTCACCGGTGCCTCCTGCGTGTAGATGGGGTTGTCGGAGTCCTGTGCGCTGGGGGAACAGCCCACGAGAACGGCCGCAACCGAGAAAGCGGCAGCGGCCGTGGCGACGCTGGTGCGGTGGTTCCTCATGGTGTCCACTGTGCCAGATGCGTTCCGGGGCAGATGCGGTTGCCGCACCAGGCAGGAGGACAGAGTGCTCAGAGCAGGGCCTCGATGACCCGGGCGACCCCGTCCTCGTCATTGGAGGTGGTGAGTTCGTCCGCGACGTCCTTCACCGCGGCCTCGGCATTGGCGACGGCGACCCCATGTCCGGACCAGGCGAGCATCTCCCGGTCGTTGAGTCCGTCACCGAAGGCCAAGACCTCGGAGCGATCGACACCCAGCCGGGTACACAGCTGCGCCAGGCCGGTGGCCTTGGAGACCCCGGCGGCAATGACCTCCACGAACGGGGCGCCGGACAGAGTCATCTCGAACAGACGTCCGTCCAGCTCGCCAGCATCCACCAGACTACGGGTGAACTCGTAGAGCTCCGGGCTGGGCATCGAGGCATGTCGGAAGACCAGTTTCAGTGCGGACGCCGCGGTGACGACCTCGAGTGTCTCGGCCCGCATCCCCGAGGGGTCACGCTTGTGGTCGGCGAAGGTCGCCAGCTCCGCATAACCGTCCTGGGCGACGAAACGCTCCCCGCCCTCCCGGACCGCGGCATAGCGCACTCCGGGTACGGCGGCATCGAGCACGGTGACGATCCGGGCGATGACCTCGGCCGGGACCTCGTCGGCGAAGAGTAGTTCGTGGGTGGTCAGGTGCACTCCGAAGGCACCGTTGCTGCACAACGCCCACTGGTCGAAGCCCACAATCGACTGCAGGTGCCGCAGGCCGACGGGATTGCGCGCTGTCGCGGGAACGATATGGATGCCGGCCGAGGTCGCGGCGTCCAACGCCTCCCGGGTGCGAGGGCTGACACCACCAGCGCTGTCCAGCAGGGTACGGTCCAGGTCCGTGGCGATCAGGCGGACGTTCACGCAGGCACCGCAGGAATCAACTCGCCGATCTCAGTGCTGCCCTGTGTGGTCGCGGTGAGGCGGTCACCGTCGTGGTCGACCTGGTGAATCGAGACCACCCAGGGGCTCCACGGGCCTGCACAGGCCATCTTCGTGATGGGGAAGGGGTCCACGATGGCCACCGAGCCCGCACCGCCGGAACCGGATTCCAGCGTCCAGGTCGACTCGAAGTTGTTGCAGCCGTCAGTGCCGGTCAGGGTGCCGTCGTCGGCGAAGGTGATGATCGCGCCGCCGTTCTCCTGCGGCGCGTCCGTGGCAGTTTCCGCCGGTGCCGCCGTCGAGCTGTCCGAGGCGGCCGTGCTGGGCGCGGCGGTCGCCGATGGTGTCTCCGGTGCGTCCTCGGCGGAATCGCTGCAGGCGGCAAGCGACGTCGCCAGCGCGGCGGCGGGGAGGGCGGCCAGGAGACGTTTGTTCATGTCTCCACTCTGCCATGGGTCTGGCGACGCGCTGCGCAGTCGTGTACTTTCGTCCTGGTAACTGTGAGAAGCGTCACAGTGCCCCCGATTCTCCACGGAAGGACACATTCCTCGATGATTTCCAATGACTTCTACACCGCAGAGACGCAGGGCCCCTACGAGACCGCGTCCATCGGCACCCTCGAGCTCGAGGAGGGCGGGGTGATCCAGGACTGCTGGCTGGCCTACGCCACCGCCGGTGAACTCAACGAGGACAAGTCCAATGCGATCCTCATCCCGACCTGGTACTCCGGCACCCACGGCACCTGGTTCCAGCACTACATCGGTGAAGGCCACGCCCTGGACCCGTCGAAGTACTTCATCATCTGCGTCAACCAGATCGGCAACGGCATGTCGGTCTCCCCGTTGAACACCGAGGACGAGTCGATCTCCATGTCGAGGTTCCCGAACGTGCGCATCGGGGACGATGTCGTGGCCCAGGAGCGCCTGCTGCGTGAGAAGTTCGGCATCGAGAAGCTGTTCGCCGTCGTCGGCGGATCCATGGGTGCCCAGCAGACCTTCGAGTGGATCGTCCGGTTCCCGGACAAGGTGCAGCGCGCCGCCCCGATCGCCGGCACGGCGAAGAACACCCCCCACGACTTCATCTACACCCAGACGCTCAACGAGACCATCGAGGCAGACCCCGGCTTCAACGGTGGCGAGTACTCGTCCAACACCGATGTGGCCGACGGGCTGCGTCGCCAGTCGCACCTGTGGGCGGCGATGGGCTTCTCCACCGAGTTCTGGAAGCAGGAGGCCTGGCGCGGCCAGGGCTTCGAGTCGAAGGAGTCCGTGCTGGCGGACTTCCTCGACCCGCTGTTCATGTCCATGGACCCCAACACACTGCTGAACAACGCCTGGAAGTGGCAGCGCGGGGACGTCTCCCGGCACACCGACGGTGATCTCGCCGCCGCGTTGGGACGGGTTACCGCGACGACGTTCGTCATGCCGATCAGCGAGGACATGTTCTTTCCCGTCCGTGACTGTGCCGCCGAGCAGGAACTGATTCCCGGTAGTGAGCTACGGGTCATCGACGACATCGCCGGGCACCTCGGACTGTTCAACATCAGCCCGAACTACATGGAGCAGGTCGACGCGAACCTCAGCGAACTCTTCGCCCGCGAGGTGTAGCGCAGGGCAGGTAGCGTCACTGCCCGTCAGCGTCATTGCGGATGTTCACCGGGGAGTATTACCAACTCCAACTCGGGTCACAGGTCCGCGACGGCGTCGTCACGCAGGAAACGTCCCGCCATCTCCACGGCAGGGCCGGAGGAGTCGGCACCCTCGATGAAGGCACAGAAAGCGATGTCGCCGACCACCCCGACGAACCATCCGTGGGCGGTGTTGCCGTCGACCTCAGCGGTGCCGGTCTTGCCACCGAGGCCGTCGATGTCGCTGAGCGACGAGGCGGACCCGGACTCCACCGTCTCCCGCATCATCGCCCGCAGTGACTCCACGATCTGCGGGTCCAGCGGCTCCGGTGACTGGTCGGCCTCGGTCTGCTCACCCTGGACCAGGGTCGGGGTCACCATCCTCCCGCCGTTGGCCACCGATGACTCCATCAACGCCAGACCGAAGGGGGAGGCGAGCACCTCACCCTGGCCGATCGCCGATTCAACCCGTGCAGCACCCTGTTCGGTCTCCGGCACCGACCCGGTAACCGTGGTCATCCCAGGTGCCTCGAAGTCCACGCCGAGGCCCAGCTGTGCCGCGGTGTTCTTCAGGTCCGTCGGTTCCAGATCGCGGGAGATCAGCGCCTGGGTGGTGTTGCAGGACTCGGCGAAGGCCGTGTGCATCGGCACCGTCCCCAGGTCGAAGTCCTTGTCATTGGGGATCACGCGGCCGTCGACCTCGACCGAGGCTGGGCATTCCACCTCGTCGTCCGGGGCGACGGTTCCCCGGGCCAACGCGGCAGAGGTGGTCACGGTCTTGAACGTCGACCCCGGGGGGAACAGACCGGTCAACGCCGGAGTGCCCTGTGCATTGGCGGCATCGTTCTGACCGGCGGCGAGGACGCCTCCGGTGGAGGCGGAGATGGCCACGAAGGACGCCGCCTTGTCCTCGGAGTCGACGGCCCGCTGGGCGGCAGCCTGGGCACCGAGGTCCATGGTGGTGCGGATCGGGTCGGACTCCTCCGGCGCCTTGTCGCCGAGCACGACCGGGTCGCGGTTCTCGGTACCGGTGGTGGTCAGACTCCACCCGGCAGTCTCGTCGAGCCGATGCTCCCAATACTCGCGCAGGCCCGCGTCCACCGGCGACGCAGTGGCAGGAGCGGGGAGCAGGCGTCCTTCTTCGCGGGAATCGACCCCGGGAACGTCGGTCATCGCCTGGCCGACCTTGTCGGCATCCTCGGCGCGCAGTGACAGCAGTGCAGTGCCTTGCTCACCGGCCTCGGTGATCTGCGCCGCGGCATCCTCGACATCGAAGTCGGGGATCGCCGGCCGGACCGCCTCGGCGATGGCGGACGCCTGTGCCTGTACGTCGAGTTCCGGGGTCGTCGCCGCGGTGAACACGGTGACTTCGGTCCAGGTCAGTTGCTCGTTGTTGCGCCGGTCCAGGACCGGCAGACCGTAGGTCCGGTCATCGGAGTAGGTGACCGAGATCTCCGGTGTCAGCTCCGTGGACAGAATCGCAGGGTCCCAGGTCACGGCATCGTCGTCGCCGGTGACCAGGGTGCCGTCTGAGGTGACCTCGTCGCCGGAGGGGACGGTCCAGGTCACCGTCGTCGCGGTACCGTCCTCCCCGTCGCTGCCGTCACCGTCGCCGTTTCCGGTCTCGAGGGTGAAGGTGGTGTCCCCGGTGTTCACGTCGAGGTCGTCAAAGTAGGCCTCGGCGGCCTCCGGGTCATCGGTGTGGGACGCCGCAGTCGCCCAGTCGGCGTTGTTCACCGCCTCGATGAACTCATCGGTGGGTGAGGACGACCAGGGCGCCGAACACGCGCCGAGCAGTAGTCCTGTGGAGCTCAGCGTAACCACCACCGCCGCTGCGACGGAACGGGGCGACGCAGCTGACGCAGTTGAAGCGGTGGAGCAGGTGGAGCCGGGGCCGGTGTTCTTCATGTCCGGAAGTACACCCGCACTACCGCGCGTATGCAACGAACGACACCGTATTCCGGTCAGTCGACCTACGAATAGCCACTGCTCACAAGACACTTCGGAGCTCGTCAACCATGATTCTCGCGACCTTGCCGATGGTGCTGTCGACGGTCGGGAGATTGCCTCCGGTCCGGGCCGACCTGGTCATGACGCACACCGTGACCGGTGGCTCATTGTCCACGGTGACCACGGACGTCTCGCCCCGGAAAGCACCGATGGTGCCGGTCTTTCCGTGGAAACTGACTCCCGACGCGGGAAACCCTGAGGGGATACGGTGCTGCCAGGCCTGCTGCCCCAGGATCTGCCTGCCGAGCATTCGCGCGGACCCGACAGGCGGGGAATCGCACCAGAACCAGTCGATGACGGCACACAGTTCCTTCGCCGTGCTCGTCGAGTGGAAGGCCACGGGGTCCGTGTCCGCACCGGGGTGATCTCTGACGTGCAGGACGGCGTCCTGCTCGGCGCTGCCCGGGCGTCCTGCGACCGTGTGACCGGAGATAACGGCTGTTGACCCTGCCACCGTCGTCGCGGTGAGTCCGAGGTCGTTGATGAACCGGTCGACGACGCCAGGGGCAACCTCGTCGAGAAGGCGGTAGAGCCGACGGGCTGCGACATTGTCGGAGACCATGACCATCTGGCGCATCAGGTCCCGGACGCTCAATTCGATCCCGTCGGTGTACCACCCGAAGCCGACCCCACCGCGTGGACCGTCCTGGGGCGCGACGCTGACCCGTGACATCGGGTCGACACGTCCCTCGTCAATGCCCCGGCATGCAGCACCCAGAAGGTGCATCTTGTACATGGAGGCGGTGGGGACGGTGTGGGTCCCACCGAGTCCGCGACCCGTGGAAGGCTTCCCGGTGAGCTGCGCCCAGACCCAGCCATCACATCCGGCGGTGGTGAACTCGGAGCGTATCCGGTCCCGCGTGTGCTCGAGAAGGACGGTCATGGCAGATCTCCCGTCGACCGCTGTACGGCGCTGCGGAGGTGTCGGTCCACCATTGCCCGGATGTCGCTGCCGTCGTCGAGGGTGCTGCGGTCGGGGTGCACCACACAACGCAGTCGCTGTGACAGTGCAGCTGGTGCGCGGACCGACGGCCAGAGTCCACTGAGTTCGGTGGGAACCAGGGCGATGGCTGCCGGGTTCGCCAAACGGGCGGACAATTCGGTCAGCGACCGCCACTGTTCGGTGCGCAGGGTGAGTCCCAGGGAGAACAAGGCATCCTCGAGTCGATCCGCCGCTGCCGGGCTGGCCGAGCGGGTGTTGTCGAGAAGTACCGCCTCGGGGTCCTTCGACAGGACGGACCACCGGGCCGGCTTCGTCGCCAGTCCGGCGACAACCCGGGAAACGTCGTGCAGCTGGCCGCGGAGAAGATCGCCGGTGGGGCAGGGGTCCTCGACGACCGCGACGTCCAGTCCCATCGTGTCCACGGCCTCCACCAGTTCGTCGGACGTTCCGATCCTCACTTGCGTGGTGTGCCGGTCATGCAGTCGCTCCATCAGCCCGTGGCTGATGCCCGGTGGCATCGAGGAGACGATGCCGACACTCAGGGAATCCGACGCCGCGGAGAGCCGGGACGATGCCGCCGTGAGTGCGGCGGCATCCCTGACGAGGACACGAACTTGAGGGAGGAGGTGGCGCCCTGCCGCCGTGGGGGTCACCCCGGAGGAACTGCGCTCGATGAGCGGAGTTCCGACATGGGACTCGAGCTTCTTGATCGCCTGCGACACCGGGGACTGGGTGACACCGAGACGGTCGGCGGCAGCTGTCATTCCGCCCTCTTCCACGACGGCAAGGAAGTACTCCCAATGTCTCAATGAGTCAGGGCGACTGTTCATGCCGCCATCGTAGCGCCGAGTCAGTCGGCGATCCCCAGGTTCTGCAGCAGTTCCGGGGCACTGTAGAGCACCACGATCGCCCCGACGATCCCGATCGTCCAGGAGAACGCACCGGCGGCATTGCGGATGCTCCAGTCCTGTACCCGGGTGAGCAGTCCGTCCAGCCGGGACCCGACGAGACCACGGGCCAGCGCCAGGACGATGCCCGGCAGGGACATCACCGTGCAGTAGGCCACCAGGAGCACCGCGGCGCGTCCGATGCCTGCGCCACTGTCGACGATGATGCCGATAGCCGCGAGGTAGGGGACCATCGACGCGGCCTCGATCACCCCGGCCAGCAGCGCCAGCCCGGTCAGTGCCCGGAAACTGCCGGCAGCATCCCGTGCCCGGGTGATCCACCGGCGACCGCTCTCCTCCGGGTCGCCGCCGCGTTTCCGGATCGCCTTCGGGTCCACGTAGAACGACCAGACGACCAGACCGACACCGATGGCGACGTACACCGCCAGCGCGGGCGTGGACACCAGGGCGTCACCGAAACGCTCGAACAAGGGCATTGCACCTGCGACAAGGGCGAGGCCCAGGGCAAAGTAGAACAGGCCGATGACCAGCAAGTAGTACAGGGTACGCACGGCGATGCGACCCGCGCTCATCGAGGCACCGGCGGTCACCAACAGAAGCACCGGGACAACCAGGGTGCCGATGCTCGTGGAGTCGACGAGGGCGAGCACCGCCAGCACGAGGTAACTGAGTTGATCAGGGATGGTGTCCATAAATCCATGATGCGGCACCGTGCCGCCCGTGAACCTCCCCCTTTCGGCGGAGATTCCGGCGGGTTCGGTCTTGCTAGCGTTGCAGGTATGAAGCCTGCGACAACCTCAACACCGGTGCCACGGATCACCGGGAAGATCACCGGGCGGGACACCCGCGCCGCGGCGATCTACGTCGTGGCGGCCCTGGTGCTGTTCCTCGCCGGCATCGAGGATGAACCGCTGCTGGGACTTCTCGTCATCGGAGGGCCACTCTGGTCCGGGTGGGGCTCCCTGGTGCTGATGCTCACCGGTGCCGCGTTCACCGTGTTCCGGACCTCCCGGCCCTGGTTGCTGCTCGTCGTGGTGGTGCCGGTGGCACTGGCGGAGGTCCTCTGGGGCACGCAGACCAGCGCCTATGTCTTGATGGTCGAGGCGCTGTGGGCGCCGGTGGCCCGGGGTAGCAGGAGGCTCGCGCGGGCGACCACCATCGTGGGCCTGGTGGTCGCGGTGATGCTCGGCGCGGTGTTCTTCGCCGCCGCCGTCACGGCAATGCCGTGGACCACGGCGGTGGTGTTCGCGGTGATGATCATCGTGGTCGTCATCTTCACCCCGTTGGCCTGGGCGTGGGAGGTGCGTCACCACCGGCTTGCGCAGGAGACCGCGGAGAACCTGGCGGCCAAGGAGCATGAGCTCGCCGGGGAGCGGGCCGCCCGGGAGGTTGAAGCGGACCGCCTGCGCATCGCCCACGACCTGCACGATGTCGTCGCCGGGCATCTGTCGGCTGTTTCCCTCCACACCAGTCTTGCCGCCGACCTCGACGATGAGGTGGCCCGGGAACGATCCCTGGAGACCGCCCGGGGAAGTGCGGAGGCCGCACTGCGTGACCTACGCTCGGTCATCGACATGCTGGCTCACGCCGTCACCGGCGGTGGCAGTGCACAGACCACGCTGAGCTGGGAGATCCTGCGGCGACGACTGGGCGAGGACGCCACAGTGACCATCGCCGACGACGTGGATTCAGTCCCCGCCGGCGTCCGGACGACGATGCTGCACATCGCTGCCGAAGCGGTGACGAATGCCAACCGTCACGGCCAGAACCCCCGGACACTGCAGGTCATGGTCCAGGACGGGGAGTTGGTCATGGTCTGTGTCAATGCACTGGCTACGACACCAGCGGACGCAGACCAGCAGTCAGTGCGGCATTCAGCGGCCGCGGCGGCACCAGCAGCCCCGACTCTCGGCCTGTGCACCATGACCAACCGGGCCGCAGCGGTGGGTGGCACGGTGCAGGCCGGCCCGACCCCCGGGAAGACCGAAGCGGGCACCGGTGCGAAGGCCTGGGCGGTCACTGCCCGGCTTCCCCTGGTTCCCCTGCCCCCGACTGTCAAGGACGGTGCCTGATGCCCAGCTCATCTATTCGGGTGATGGTCGCCGACGACCACGACGCCTTCCGTTCCGGGATCGTGACCCTGCTGGAGTCCGCACCGGACATCAGCGTGGTCGGGGAGGCGGCGGACGGCCCATCGGCACTCGAGGTCGCCGCCGCGACCCGGCCGGACGTGGTACTCACCGATGTCCGCATGCCCGGAGCCACCGGCATCGAGATCACCCCGCAGCTGTGCGAGGCAGGGATCAGGGTGTTGGCGATCTCCGCATTCGGTCTCGATGACTACGTCCTCGATGCGATCACCGCCGGGGCGGACGGCTACCTCGTGAAGACGGAGCGTCCGGCGAACATCATCGCCGCCGTGCGTTCGGTATCCCAGGGGGAGGCTGCCCTGTCGAATGAGACGACGACAGCGGTGATCACGGCACTGCGGCAGCGCGCCGAACGGGAAAAAGGCGCAGCGCAATCACGACAGGACACCCCGGCCGATGAGAGCATCCACCTCACCGACCGCGAGGAGGAGGTACTCGCGCTGGTCGCCGACGGACACTCCAACCGATCCATTGCCGCGACACTGTTCATCGGGGAGGCCACGGTGAAGACCCACCTCGGCAATCTCTTCACCAAACTCGGCGCCACCTCCCGGATGCAGGCGGCGGTGTGGCATCACCAGCACCGGTGAGCCGTTCACCTGGGGTGACTGTCCCAGAGTAGTGTCGGCGACATGACCGGTTCCCGCTACACCCACGGCCACGGCGAGGCAGTGCTGGACAACCACGCCACACGGACCGCCGAAGACTCCGTGGGCTTCGTCCTGCCGCACCTGCACCGGGATTCCCGGGTGCTGGACGTCGGTTGCGGGCCGGGCTCGATCACCGTGGATCTCGCCGCCCGGGTCGCCGGGCTCGGTGGGGCGGCGTCCCAGGTCACCGGGGTGGAGAACACGGAGGCGCCGTTGGACGCAGCCCGGCAGTTGGCTGCGAGGAGGGGAGTGGAGGCTGGTTTCCAGACCGGGGACGCCTACGCCCTGCCGTTCGCCGACAGTTCCTTCGACATTGTCCTCGCCCACCAGGTGCTCCAACACCTGGCCGATCCGGTGGCCGCGCTACGCGAGTTCGCCAGGGTCTGCGCCCCGGGCGGGGTGGTGGCGGTCCGCGACGCCGACTACGCCGGCATGCACTTCCGCCCGGAGACCGAGGGAATGCTCCGCTGGCGGGACAACTACCGGGCTCGGGCACGCGGCAACGGCGGGGAACCGGACGCTGGACGTCACCTGGTGCGCTGGGCCCTGGATGCTGGTTTCCTTCCCGGTCAGATCAGCGCCGGGACGTCCACCTGGTTCTACAGTGCCGGACGCGCCGACGGCACCGGGCACGCAGGGCGTCCCGGCTGGTTGGCGGACAGCTGGATCAAGCGGACCCGGGACGCGGCGGCTTGTGAGGCTGG
>DGYFR06203__coassemble_2273_pt1 | contig 10799 bp, 7 predicted proteins | sample DGYFR06203__metabat2_high_PE_013 | metagenome-assembled genome bin DGYFR06203 | reverse complement strand
GCGGTGACCGTGTGGCCCAGCAGGTTCGTCCACTGGTTGTTGGAGAGCTCGGTGAAGCGGGTCGACACCGTCTCATCGAAACGACGCAGCAGATGCTCCGAGCGGTTCACCACGAACACCTCCACGCCCAGGGCGGAGAAGATGTGCGCGAACTCGGTGGCGACGATTCCGCCACCCAGGATCACCAGGGTGCGGGGCAGCTCCTCCATCCGCATGATGTCGATGTTGGTGCGGTAGGGCACGCCGGACTCCGCGATCACAGGCGGTACCCAGGTACGCGACCCGGTTGCCAGGATGATCTGGTCGCCGGTGATGGTGGTGGCCACCCCGGTCTTGCCGTCGCCGATCTGCAGGGTGCGCTCGCCGGTGAATCGGGCGATGTCGCTGTAGAGGGTGATGTTCGGGGTCTCGTCGCCGCGGCGGTACTCCTCGCCGCCCTTCGAGATCGGGTCGATGCGCTTGCCGAAGACCCGCTCCTGCAACGCCTTCCAGTCCACCCGCCAGTCGGCGACCGGGATCTGCGCGGCGGCCGCCCCGCCGATGGGGTAGATGCCGTAGGTGCCGACGTTCTGGAGCTCGCGGACGACATCGGCGGTGTAGACGTACATCTTCGTCGGGATGCAGCCGACGTTGATGCAGGTGCCGCCGAAGATGCCCTTCTCGACGATGGCGATCTTGCGGTCGTTGAGTTCCTCGGGGATGGAGTTGCCGGAGCCGGTGCCGATGACGATCAGGTCGTAGTGCTCGGCGGTGCTGGACTGGTTCGTATCGCTGCTCATGGTCCCGATGGTACGTAGGGCACCGGCCCGCTTGCTGCCTACGCGATGGTGAGCACCCCTGCCCGGTGTCGGAAGCCGGTCTCGATGTCGGGATCCGGCCCCGATGCCGCCTGTTCCGTGGTGGGCGCCCACTGTCGGGAGGCGGCTCCGGCCCCGATATAAGAATCGTGGGATCAATCGTTGGTTTTTCTGCCGGATCACGACGATTCATCCCACGAATCTGACAAGTTTTCCGAAATGAACCACTGAAGGGTCGATGGTGTGGTGTGATGACTGCAGCACTGCGAGGGGGTCGTGGTGCAGGGAGGGGACCTAAGCCTTGACACGACAAAGTGCGAAGCGCCAGACCGGCGCACGCCAGACCGTTGCCCGGCAGAGTGCACCGGCGAACCCGGCGTGGAAGCTGCCGCCGGACATCGCCCGAGCCCTGTCCGAAGGCCGGTACACGCCTGGCAGAGGACCCTGGTACATCTCGCGTATCCTGCCGACGCATCTTCCGGAGCGGCGGGAATGGCTCGAATCCTCCGGGGTGAGCCGGTGGGCCATCGACCGGGGATACGACACCCTTGCCAGTGGGGTGGTGCTCAAGCGCGTTGGAGACGGAGGTACCGGGAGCGACGGAAGTGCCGGACGTGCTGGTAGCCGTGTAGGTACCGGACATGGCGGAGGTACCGACAGTAGCGGTGGCCGTGGAGAGCGCACGGGTCCGAGGTTGGAGATCGACACCGGGGCGTACTGCCACTGCATCATCACCCGTGCCCGGGCCCAGCTGATCAAGCACCACGAGACCTGTGTCCTCGGCGGGTGGGGAGCTGCCGCATTCCACGGGCTGAAGTACTGGGCGGACTCCGCGCCGGTGCTCCTGCTGAGCTACCAGGTGGCCAAGCGCGATTCGGACGACAGCAAGGTGGCGGCGAAACATCCGCTGCGGGCGGCGGTGCGCGAGTTCCCGAAGCATTTCGACATCGAACGGGACACTGTCTGCCCCGATCCCGAGTTTCCGCATCACCGCGTGGTCAGCGCGCCATTCGCCCTGGTGCAGTGCCTGCGGTCGGTCCTGTCGGGCAAGCACACCTGGTATGTGTCTGACATCCCGGGCCTGACCCGGCAGGAGGTACGGGCCATCCAGCTGATCGACGCCTTCATCATGTGCTCCACCGTGACCCGGGCGGAGATTCTCCGCGCGGCTCGGGGAATGGTGAGACACCGTACCCTGAACCGACTCCTGCGTTTCGCGTCCGTCGGAGCAGAGTCACCCAGGGAGACCGAACTGCGGCTGTTCATCCGCGACCTACTGCCGAAGGGACACCAGTGGCAGACCCAGGTCGAGGTCGAGCTTGCCCCGGACGAGTCGACCGGGCAGGTCCGCCGGACGTTCTTCGACATCGCCTGTCCCACGCTGAAGATCGGCCTGTACTACGACGGTGCCCACCACATGAACGCGGATCAGGCCGAGAAGGATTTCGAGCAGATCCAGGACCTGCACGACGGTCGGTGGACGGTCATCCGGGTCGACAAGAAGCTGATGGCCAATCCGGAGAAGATGCTCCGGCAGATCCGGAACGCCATCACGCGTGCCGGTGCCATGTCAGAAACGTGGGATCAATCGGCGTGATCCGGCCGGAAAGCCATCGATCCATCCCACGAATCTGACACCCGCGGGGAGGGGAGAGGAGCTACGCCTGACCGAGCACCCCGGCCAGCCACTCGTCGGTGGCGGCCAGGGCGTCCGCCCGGACCTCCGGCCTCGACAGGAAGACGTCGTGCAGCGCGCCGGGGACCACCCGCACCTCGCAGTCCGGGTCGACCTTGTGGGCGGCCTCCTGCATCTGCCGCACGCTCAGGATCGTGTCGGTGACGAACGCCCGCTCCACCGGAACCTCCTTACCGGAGGCATCGGTCTCGCTGCGTCCGGAACTGGATCCGTCGGAGCGCAACAGCAGCGTCGGCACCCCGGTGGACCACCTGCCGGAGTGGAGCTTCTCGATCTCCCGGTTCACCCCCACCAGCCAGCTGACCTGCTTCGGGCGCGGCAGCAACGGCTTGTAGTAGCGGTCGTAGTCCCACTCGCCGGACTCGGCGACGTGCAGGGTGCGCCCGTAGGTCGGGTTGATGCCGCCGGGCACGTGCCAGGCCGGGGCGATCTTCGCCACGCGCGGGAAGATGTTCCGGATGATGAAGTTCGTCGGCTTGTCGAACTGAAGGCCCAGCCACGGGCTGTTCAGTACCGCGCCACGCACTGCTCCGTGCAGGGCGGCCCGGGCGGTGTCACCGCGCCGGGTGGCGTCGTGCAGCCGGGAGAGAAACATCGTCACGTCCAGTCCGCCGGTGGAGTGCCCCACCGGGATGACCCCGTCGTGGCCGGCACCGAGCAGGGAGACGGCGATGGAGAGGTCCTCGTCGTAGATGCTCTGCGAGGTGACGTGGTGCCAGGTCTGGCCGTCGCGGTGGCTGCGTCCGCACTTGCGCAGGTCGATGGCGTAGACGGCGAAGCCGCGGGCGTGGAAGTGCTCGGCGACGTGGGTCTGGAAGAAGAAGTCGGTCATGCCGTGCACGAAGAGCAGGGCCGGACGCTGCGACCACTCAACGTCGTCGGCTGCATCGTCGGCTGCATCGGCGGCTGCGCCCGCCTCGGCGTCCCCGGCCGTGTCCTCCCCCCGCGTGGGGTCATCGGACGCACTGGGACGGTAGCGCACCAGGGTGGTGACCACCGGGCCGGGTTCACCGTCGGGATCTGAACCGATCTCGATGGTGTGGCGGGTGTAACCTTCCCCGAGGAGATCCGGCTCAAAGTCCAGCTCATGGACACTGGTTCCCAGGGGTTGGGAAAGGACGGTGGCGAGGGTCTGGTGGCTCATCGCCCGGGGGCGGCGGGAAGTCGGAGTGCTCACGATGGTCATCCTAGCGTCCCACCAACGCCTCCACCGGGGGTTGGTTGTTTGTGGAGAGACCCCCGACAAGTAGGATTGGCTCCATTGTGGATGCCGACCATTGGTCGCCGGAGTCCCGACGGGAGTCCTTCAGACAACATGCTCGGCGCAACAGCAGCGATTCAAAGGAATGAGCTTAACGTGTCACCTTCCCAGAATGATCACGTCGACGTCGCCCTCATCGGCGCCGGTGTCATCTCCACCACCCTGTCCGTGATGTTGCGCCAGCTGCAGCCGGACTGGACCCAGGTCATCATCGAGCGCCTCGACACCCCCGGTGCAGAGTCCTCCTCGCCGTGGAACAACGCCGGCACCGGCCACTCCGCCCTGTGCGAGCTGAACTACACCCCCGAGGTCAAGGGCAAGATCGACATTGCCAAGGCCGTCGGCATCAACGAGAAGTTCCAGGTCTCCCGCCAGTTCTGGACCCACCTGGTCAACGAGGGCGTGCTCGGTGAGCCCAGCGAGTGGATCAACCCAACCCCGCACATGTCCTTCGGCCACGGCACCCAGCAGGTCGACTACATCAAGGCCCGCTACGAGGCCCTGAAGGACCACCCGCTGTTCCAGGACATGCACTACACCGACTCCTTCCGCGAGTTCAGCGACAAGCTGCCGCTGATGGGCGAGGGGCGTGACCCCTACGAGCCGGTCGCCATCTCCTGGATCAACGAGGGCACCGACATCAACTACGGTGCGCTGACCCGCCAGTACCTGGACGCGGTCACCTCCGAGGGCGTCGAGGTCCGCTACGGCAACCAGGTCACCGACATCAAGCGCGAGGGCACCGGCTGGAAGGTCACCACCAAGAACCTCCACAACGGCGACATCTCCACCGTCACCGCGAAGTTCGTCTTCGTCGGCGCCGGTGGAATGGCCCTGCCGCTGCTGCAGAAGGCCGGCATCCCGGAGATCAAGGGCTACGCCGGTTTCCCGGTGTCCGGCGAGTGGCTGCGCTGCACCAACGAGGAGCTCATCGAGCAGCACTCCGCCAAGGTCTACGGCAAGGCCGCCGTCGGCGCCCCGCCGATGTCGGTCCCGCACCTGGACACCCGCATCATCGACGGCAAGAAGGGTCTGCTGTTCGGCCCGTACGCCGGCTGGACCCCGAAGTTCCTGAAGCAGGGCTCCTGGCTGGACCTGTTCAAGTCCATGCGCCCGGGCAACATCCCGTCCTACCTGGGTGTCGCCGTGCAGGAGCTGGGCCTGACCAAGTACCTGGTCGAGGAGGTCCTCAAGGACCAGGCTGCCCGCGTCGAGTCGCTGCGTGAGTACATCCCGAACGCCAAGGCCGAGGACTGGGAGCTGGTCACCGCCGGTCAGCGCGTCCAGGTCATCAAGCCGATCGGTGCCCCGAAGTTCGGCTCCCTGGAGTTCGGTACCGCCCTGATCAACTCCAACGACGGCTCCATCGCCGGCCTGATGGGTGCATCCCCGGGCGCCTCCATCGCCCCGCAGGCGATGATCGAGGTGCTGGAGCGTTGCTTCGGTGACCGGATGCACGACTGGGCTCCGAAGATCAAGGAGATGATCCCCTCTTACGGCCAGAAGCTGTGGAAGGACGAGTCCCTGTTCAACAAGCTGTGGGACGAGAGCCAGACCGCCCTGAAGCTGGCCTAGTCGCTCGAGCCTAGTCGCTCAATCCTCTGAGCCTCTGAGTCTCTGGGCTGCTGAGCCCTTGAGTCTCTGGACTGCAAAGGCTCTGGCGGGACCGCCCCGGTTGTCCCGCCTGCCGGACGCCTCCGCCCGGCCGCTGCACTGTTCTTCCCCTCACTGGGGAGGTGGTGCCGCGGCCGGGCGTCGTCGTTTCCGGGGCACGGTTGTGTCGGTGCCTGGGTGGGGCAGTCTCTGCAGGTTGGTGCGCAGGCACGCGCTAGACTTGGTCACCATGAGTCTTGTGCTGACCGGTGTTCCGGTGTTGGTGGTCGATGGTCCGGAGGCCGACGTGACGGCTGAGCTGCTGCGCGACCAGGGCGCGATCCCGGTGGCGTGGGGCGACATCGCCACACGCATCGGCATGGTGCGCGTCCCCGCCGGCAGTGCGGACCAGGTTGCGGAGGACGCCATCGCCTGGGCGCACCGCAACGGCATCCCCGTCGACGACCGGCGGGGGAGGGCGTCCCGCGCTGCTGATGCTGAGCAGCCTGCAACCGGCAGCGTCACCCTGGTCGGTGGTGGCCCCGGTGACGCCGACCTGGTGACTGTCGCCGGTGTGCGCGCCATTGAGGCAGCGGATGTCATTCTTGCCGATCACCTGGGTGCGATCACACTGGCCGAGGAGGCTGCCGAGCGCGGCGCGGAGGTCATCGACGTCGCCAAGATCCCGTACTCCCGCCAGGTCTCCCAGGAGCGGATCAACGAGATCATGCTCGAGAAGGCGAAGGCCGGGCTCAACGTGGTGCGACTCAAGGGCGGCGACCCGTTCATCTTCGGACGCGGCCACGAGGAGGTCACCGCCTGCGCCGAGGCCGGTATCCCCGTCAAGGTGCTCCCCGGGGTGACCTCGGTGACTTCGGCCCCGGCCGCCGCCGGGGTGTCGCTGACCCACCGCGGGGTCAACCATGATGTCACCGTGGTCTCCGGCCATCTCCCGCCCGGCCACGAGAAGTCCCTGGTGAACTGGGATGCTGTCGCGCAGATGACCGGCACACTGGTGCTGATCATGGCGATGCGCAACGCCGGTGCGATCGCTGAGGAGTTGATTGCCAAGGGGCAGGACGCTGCGATCCCGGCGGTGGTGATCGAGAACGCGTCGACCGACAAGCAGCGGGTCACCGGGGCGACCCTGGCCACGCTGGGGGAGACGATCGAGCGCGAGGGCCTGGGCTCCCCGGCGATCATCGTGATCGGCCGGGCCGCGGCACTGCGCTGATCAGGGAAGCTGGCCCAGCACGGTCAGGCTCCGGTTGTGGAAGTGGTCATCCTCGGCGAGCACGGTGATGCTGCCGGAGCCGACCCGGAAAGCAGCATAAGCGCAGGCGGTGAGGGGAATCCGCATCCAGGACGCGATGACCGGCGTCGCTGTCCCTCCGTGGGTGACGATCACGAGGTCATCCACGCCGCCCGGCGTGGCCTGGCCCGCGGCGTCGTCGGTGTCGTCAGCCGTGCCGTTCACCAGGCGCTCCATCGCGGCGTAGACACGGGTGAACCACTCGAGCTTGGTCTCCGAGCCGTCGATGCCTTCGTCGTGGTCCATGCGTTCGCCGACGGACGGGGGAGTGATGAACCGCTCGTCCAACCAGGACTGCGGTCGCCCCTCGGCGACACCGTAGGACTTCTCCCGCAGCCCGCGCTCCAGCTCGACCGGAACGCCCAGAGCATCGGCGATAGCCCCGGCGGTCTGCCGGGTACGCAGTAGGTCGGAGGAGACGATCCGCACTCCGGCGCTGGGCCGAGCACCGTCTCCGGCGCCGTCCACAGAGCCCAAGCCGAAGTCCGACCGCAGCGTCTCAGCGATCCGCCCGGCATCCCGCAGGCCCCGCTCGGTCAGCGCAGAGTCGAACCAGCCTCCTACGAGACCGTCCACGTGGTGGGTGGCTTCCGGGTGCGTGACCACGAACAAACGCTTCATCACACCACCAGGGTCAGTGTGTCCTTCGGCGGGGTTGTCTTTCCGTTGGCCGCCACCGGCGGCTCGTTGATCTCCATGGTCAGACCGGCATCGCGGGCGATCGCGGCGATGTCCGCGGCACCCCGGGCAGCATCGGCAGCAGAACCCGCCGTCGCCAGCACACGGGCGAGGACGCCCTTGTAGTGCTTGTTGAAGTGGCTGACGACCTTGCGCGAACCATCCGGCTGCACCGACTCCACCCGCACCGTCACCGCCCCGGTGCCGGTCGTCGCATTCCATGCGGGCAGCTTGCCGAGGCCCTGGTAACCGCCGGAACGCAGGTCCACGATCACCCCGTCGCCGCGTCCGTCGGCCGTCTCCGCCAGAGCCTCGGTGATCAGGCGTCCCCACCGCTTCTTCATCGTGGGTGCCGCGGTAACCACAGCAACGCCACCAGCCGCACTGTCCGACCCGCCAGCCGGACGCTCCGGCAGCTTCGTCCCCGAGGACAACCGGTAGTGCGGGATCGCATCAGTGGCCCGCAGCACACCGAACAACGCCGAGCCGACGCCCAACCGCGACCACGAGTCCGGGTCGGCGTCCTGCAACGTCGCGGCGTCCAACGCATCGTAGAGCACACCGGTGTAGCGGAAGAGCGCCGGCATCGTCGGAGCGTCCTGCAGATGGGTGTTCGCCTCCGCCTCGGAACGCAGCTTCTCCGAGATCCCCAGAATCCCCAGTGCCGCATCAACGTCCAGCGCCTCCAGATCGGCGATGACCTGCTCGCGAACGGGGGTGAGCGAGGGGAATGACAAGGCATCCAAAGCCAACGTCGGGCCATCGCCGCCGGGGGCCTTGGTCTCGGACGGGGGGAGAAGAATAAACATAGCTACACCCTAGTGATACGTGTGCATGGAATGAACTAGAGTACCGGTCATGATCACCCGGATGTCCTCTCTCTTCCTCCGCACGCTGCGCGATGACCCCGCCGACGCGGAGGTCCCGAGCCATAAGCTCCTCGTCCGGGCCGGTTACATCCGCCGTGCCGCCCCCGGCGTGTACTCCTGGCTGCCGCTGGGGCTCCGCGCGCTGCAGAACGTGGAGAAGATCGTCCGGGAAGAAATGGACGCCATCGGTGGCCAGGAGATCCGCCTGCCCGCCCTGCTGCCGCGTGAGGCCTACGACGCCTCGGGACGCTGGGAGGAATTCGGCTCCTCCCTCTTCCGCCTCAAGGACCGCAAGGGCCAGGACTACCTGCTCGGCCCCACCCACGAAGAGCTGTTCACCACCATGGTGAAGTCGGAGTACTCCTCCTACAAGGACTTCCCGGTCACCCTGTACCAGATCCAGACGAAGTACCGCGACGAGGAGCGCCCGCGTGCCGGCATCCTGCGCGGCCGCGAGTTCATCATGAAGGACTCCTACTCCTTCACCATGGACGACGAGGGTCTCGAGGAGGCCTACCAGGCGCACCGCAAGGCCTACCAGGCCGTCTTCGACCGGCTCGGTGTGGAGTACGCCATCTGTGCCGCGACCTCCGGGGCCATGGGTGGCTCGGCCTCCGAGGAGTTCCTCGCCGTCTCGCCCAACGGTGAGGACACCTTCGTGCGTGCCACCGACGGCGACTACGCCGCCAACGTCGAAGCCGTGGTGACCCCCGCACCCGCTGCCCGCCCCATCGACGGCTTGCCCGCCGCCGTGGTCCACGACACCCCGGACGCCCCGACCATGGACGCCCTGGTCGCCTGGGCCCGCGACAAGGGCATCACCGTCGACGGACGCGAGGTCGAACTCACCGACACCCTCAAGTGCCTGGTCGTGAAGGTCACCCAGCCCGGTGGCAAGCCCGAGCTCACCGGCGTGCTGCTGCCCGGTGACCGTGAGGCCGACATGAAGCGGCTGGAGGCCTCCCTGGAGCCGGCCGAGGTCGAGCTCGCCACCGAGGCTGACTTCGCGGGTAACCCGTTCCTGGTCAAGGGGTACGTCGGCCCGAAGTCACTGGCGGACAACGGTGTCACGGTGCTGGCCGACCCGCGCATCGTGCCGGGTACCTCGTGGATCACCGGTGCGGATGCCCCGCGCCAGCACGTGGTCAACATGGTCGCCGGACGCGACTTCACACCCGATGACTACATCGAGGTCGCCACCATCCGTGAAGGCGACCCGGCGCCGGACAACAAGGGCACGCTGACCCTGGAGCGCGGCATCGAGATCGGCCACATCTTCCAGCTGGGCCGCAAGTACACTGAGGCCTTCCACGTGCAGATCCTGGACGTCAACGGTAAGCGGTCCGTGCCGACGATGGGTTCCTACGGCCTGGGCGTCTCCCGCCTGATCGCCGTGCTCGCCGAGCAGATGCACGACGAGAAGGGCCTGCGCTGGCCGGTGGAGGTCGCCCCCTACGCCGTGCACGTGGTCATCGCCAACAAGGACGCCGCCGCCGGTGAGGCTGCCGAATCGCTGGCCAACGCCCTGTCGGACACCGGGCTTGAAGTCCTCTTCGACGACCGCCCGAAGGTCGGCCCCGGCGTGAAGTTCAAGGACGCCGAGCTGCTGGGCATGCCGTATGTGGTCATCGTCGGCCGTGGTTTCGCTGACGGCACCGTGGAGCTGCGCAACCGGCTGACCGGTGAGGTCACCGAGGTGGCCTACGACGACGCGGTCGCCACGATCCGGGAGCTCGCCGGGAAGTAGGCGCACGCTCCTCCTCGCGCTCCCACTCTGGCCTTGGTGTCAGAAAGATGGGATCGATCGATGGTTTTCGGGCTGATTTCCATCGATTGATCCCACCTTTCCGACATGTCCGGGCGAGGGGTTGGGAGGGAAGAGACACCTCGGGGAAGTCGGGGGACGTGTTAGTGTCACGGGCGACCATGAGACCGCTGACGCATCCGTCAAGGAGGTGAGACACTTGGCGCCCAAGAAGGCCGGTAAGACTATCAAGGCGAGGCCCGGGGAGACCCGGCTCGTCGCGGGGAACCCGAAGATGGGCCCGGAGGAGCTGCAGGAGCACCTGAAGCTGAAATCCCGGGCACGCACGATCCCCGACAAGAAAAAGAAGAACGACCGAAGGGCCTGCCGGAACTCCCGGCAGGCCCTTCGGGGTTTCCGGGTGCGTCATTCCTCACGGGCGCCAGAACGGCTGGTACCCGAAGGCCTCGGCTATGAGGAACCCCTCCATCACCGTGACCAGCGCACACAGCAGAACCAGGAGCACCAGGGTGTTTCGGGTGATCTTCGCCCCGAAGTGCAGGAGCTCCCGCGGCCGGGCCAGCAGCAGGCCACCGAAGATCGCAGGCAGCAAGAACGGGATGAACAGCTGGGAGGCGGGGGAGGCGTCATGGGGTGCCGCGCGTCCGCGTGGTCCGGTGGTCTGGACCGTCGCACCGTCCGGCGCGGCGAGGCCACCGGCGACCACCACGGCACTGACAGCGACCGTCCGGACACGCCGAAGTAGCTCCGGGCCGACCTCGGCGGCGCGACCCAGGTCATCGGCGGGTGGGGTGGGGCGCCGGAAGAAGATCACGGGGTCGTCCTCTC
>DGYFR06203__coassemble_2218_pt1 | contig 11450 bp, 10 predicted proteins | sample DGYFR06203__metabat2_high_PE_013 | metagenome-assembled genome bin DGYFR06203 | reverse complement strand
GTCCGACGTGACCGGAAGGTCCGTCGGCAGACGACACTACACCGGACGACACCGGATCAGCCCGGACAACACGGGCGAAGAACGCAGAATGAGCACACCAGCCGCACCGTACACGGAACACGGCGGGCGCTGCAGAACCAGGAGATAGCGCACTATGACCCCCACCCCGACTCGCCCCTCGGGCCGCCACCACGTCGTCATCATCGGCGGCGGATTCGGCGGATTGTTTGCCGCCCAGAAGTTCGCCGGCGCCGACGTGGACGTCACCCTGATCGACCGCACCAACCACCACCTGTTCCAGCCGCTGCTGTACCAGGTGGCCACCGGTGTGCTGTCCTCCGGTGAGATCGCCCCGACCATCCGGCAGATCCTGCGCAAGCAGCGCAACGCCCGGGTTATCAAGGCCGAGGTGCGCGATGTCAACGTCGCCGAGAAGACCGTCACCGGTGACCTCGGCGGCAAGGATGTCGTCCTGTCCTACGACTCGCTCATCGTCGCCGCCGGCGCCGGCCAGTCCTATTTCGGCAACGACCACTTCGCCGAGTTCGCCCCCGGCATGAAGAGCATCGACGATGCCCTGGAGCTGCGCGCGCGCATCACCGGCGCCTTCGAGCGTGCCGAGATCACCGAGGACCCGGAGGAGAAGAAGCGACTGCTGACCTTCGTCGTCGTCGGCGCCGGCCCGACCGGTGTGGAGCTGGCCGGCCAGCTCGCCGAGATGGCCCACCGCACCCTGCGCAACGAGTTCCGCCGCACCGACACCGAGCAGACCCGCATCCTGCTGGTCGACGGTGGCCCCCAGGTCCTGCCGCCCTTCGGCAAGAAGCTCGGCCGCAAGGCCCACAAGACGCTGAACAAGCTCGGCGTTGAAGTCGTCACCGACTCGCTGGTCACCAACGTCGACAAGAACGGCGTGACCTGGAAGAACATGAAGACCGAGGAAGAGACCAGCGTCGCCGCATACTGCAAGATCTGGTCCGCCGGTGTGGCCGCCAGCCCGCTGGGCAAGCACATCGCCGACCAGATCGACGGTGTCGAGGCCGACCGCGCCGGTCGCGTCCCGGTGAACAGCGATCTCTCCGTGGGCGACCACAAGGAGATCTTCATCATCGGTGACATGATGAGCTACGACAAGCTGCCCGGCCTGGCCCAGGTGGCCATCCAGGGTGGCGTGCACGCCGCCTCGATCATCATCAACGAGGTCGAGAGCGGTGCCGGCGAGCGCCCGGCCTTCGAGTACTTCGACAAGGGCACCATGGCCATCGTCTCGCGTTTCAACGCGGTGGTGAAGCTGGGCAAGACCGAGATCTCGGGCTTCCCGGGTTGGCTGATGTGGCTGGCGGTCCACCTGATGTTCATGGTGGGCTTCCGCAACCGTTTCGTCGCCGCCTACAGCTGGGGCATGAACACCGTGTCGCCGAACCGCTGGCACCTGGTGGCCACCCGCCAGCAGCTGCACGCCCGCAACGCCTTCTCCAAGCTGCGCGCTCTCGAGGATGAGGCCGACGTCCGCTCCATCGAGGTCCGCGACAACCTGAAGTTCGGCGAGGGCCGCGACGTCAAGACTGTCTCCGACTAGTCTGTTCCTGCCTCCAGCCAGCACCTGCAGTACCCAACGACACGGGGTGCGCTGCACCGGTCCCACCGGTCACGCGCTGAGATCACACCCGCCGAACCTGCTCTAGTTCACACTAGCGAAGGGATTGTCCATGGCATCCACACTTGCCCACGCTTTCACCGCCGCCCAGGCGGAGTTCTCCCGGGCCGCCCCCTTGGTCCAGTGCCTGACCAACATCGTGGTCCCCCAGATCACGGCCAATGCCCTCCTTGCCGCCGGGGCGTCCCCGGCAATGGTGGACACCCCCGAGGAAGCGGCAGACTTCGCCGCCATCGCCTCCGGGGTCCTGGTCAACACCGGCAGCCCCACCGCCGCCCAGTACACCGCCATGCGCGAAGCCGTGCGCGGTGCCACCGCCAACGACACCCCGTGGGTGCTTGACCCGGTGGCCTGCGGTGGACCTGCCGCCCGCACCGGTTTCGCCCGTGACATCGTCGCCCACCGCCCTGCCGCTGTCCGGGGCAATGCCTCCGAGATCATCGCCTTGTCGGGGGTTTCCGGCGGTGGCCGTGGTGTCGACTCCACCGACGAGGTCGCCGCCGCTCGACCATCGCCCCGGAGGAGATCTACGACCCGGCCGCCGCTCTCGACGCCGCCCGTGACCTCGCCGCCCGCACCGGTGCGGTGGTGGCGGTTTCCGGCCCCCGGGACCTCATTGTCTCCGACGACCGTGTGACGTGGCTGCACTCCGGTGACCCGATGATGCAGCGAGTCATCGGCACCGGGTGTTCCCTGGGCGCACTGTGCGCGGCCTACCTGTCGACCTCGCTGGACCCGCACGATGCCGTTCTTGCCGCCCACGCCCACGTTGGTGCGGCAGGCAGCATCGCCGCTGGAGAATCCACCGGTCCCGGCAGCTTCGCCGTTGCCTGGCTCGACGCCCTTTTCGCACTCTCCGCCCACTCCGCCCCCTCCACCCCTGAACCGGGTGGGTCCCACGACCGCCTGGACCATCTCGTCAGCGTCGAGGAGACCGGGGCATGACCCCGGCATCAGCTGATACCCGACGACCGTCACCTGCCCCGGACTGGTCGCTGTACCTGGTCACCGACCCCGATCTCGGCGGCGGACGCGACGCGGTGCGCCCACTGGTGAGCGCCGCTGTCTCCGGTGGAGTCAGCGTGGTGCAACTGCGCGACAAACACCTGGACCCCGCCGGATTCACCGCCCGGGCGGCAGAACTTGCCGCGGCCCTGCGTCCCACCGGGGTTCCGCTGTTCCTCAACGACCGGGTCGACATCGCCGCCGAACTTGGCCTGCACCTGCACATCGGGCAGGACGACATGGACTACGTCGGGGCTCGCGCAACCCTGCCGGATACCTCGATGATCGGCCTGTCGGTCGACCGGCACGAGCAGATCGACGAGCTCCAACGCCTGGTCGGGCTCGGGGTCCGTCCGCCGGACGTCCTCGGTCTCGGCCCGGTGCACCTCACCGACACCAAGACCAATACCGGCCGCGCCCTGGGGGTGACGGGCCCCGGCAGTGTGTCCGAGCTCGCCGCCCACGCGCTGACTCTCGGTATCCCCTCGGTGGCCATCGGAGGGGTCGGCACCGGAAACGCGACCGCTTTGGCGCATACCCCCGTCGCCGGACTGTGCGTGGTCTCGGCGATCATGGCCGCCGGATCCACCAGCGCCGCCACCACGGCAGCACGACAGCTGCTCTCCCTGTTCACCACATCGAAGGAAGCCTCATGACCAACCCCGCCCCTGCCCTGCCCCGCGTCCTCAGCATCGCCGGTACCGATCCCACCGGTGGTGCCGGGATCCAGGCCGACATCAAGTCGATCGGAGCCGCCGGAGGGTTCGCCATGAGCGTGGTGACCGCCCTGGTCGCCCAGAACACCCACGGGGTGCGGTCGATCCACACCCCGGGCACCGGTTTCCTCGTCGAACAGCTCGACGCAGTCTTCGACGACGTCACCGTCGACGCGGTCAAGATCGGGATGCTCGGCACCGCGGAGATCACCGACGTGATCGCCGACTACCTGGCCGCCCACCCCGTGCCGGTGGTTGTCGTCGACCCGGTGATGGTCGCCACCAGTGGCGACCGGTTGCTTACGCAGGACGCCGAGGCCGCACTGGTCGAACTGTGCCGGGCCGCGGACGTAATCACCCCGAACCTCGCCGAGCTGGGCGTGCTGTGCGGCTCCCCCCGGGCACAGAATCTGGACGAGGCGCTGGACCAGGGGCGTACCCTCGCCTCTGAGCTGGAGACCACCGTCATCGTCAAGGGTGGACACCTGTCCGGTCGGGGTGCCGACAATGCGGTCGTCGAGCCGGACGGCACGGTGACCACCATCCCGGTGCCGCGGGTGGACACCAACAACACCCACGGCACCGGATGCTCCCTGTCCTCGGCCCTGGCCACCCGGCTGGCCGCCGGTGACTCCCATGCCGAGGGTCTACGCTGGGCGTCCGGCTGGCTGGCCGAGGCGATCCGTTACGCTGATGACCTGCAGGTCGGCTCCGGCAATGGCCCGGTTGACCACACCCACCGGGCACGTCGGCTGGCCGCGGCCGCCGACACCACCCCGTGGGCGCTGACCGCCGCTGTGCCGGCGGCGGTGGAGACCCCGGACCAGCTCGCCGGACTCGGTAGCGTCAGCGGGGTCACGAGCGCCGCCCGGATTCCCGCGGCCGGCCCTTGGACCCAGGCACTGTGGCAGGCCTCCACCAGCCTGCTGGACGATATCTGCGACCTGCCGTTCATCACCGACCTCGCCGCCGGTACGGTCAACACCGACGACTTCTCCTTCTACCTCGCCCAGGACGCCCTGTACCTCTCGCTGTACTCCCCGGCGCTGGCCGCCCTCGCCAGCTCCGCACCGGATCAGAACTCCGCCCTGTTCTGGACCAAGGGTGCCGCCGAGTGCCTCGAGGAGGAGGCTGAACTGCACCGCACCTGGCTCGCCGGATCCGGCGAGCCCGGCAGGGCAGACACGCCGTCCCACGTCACCGCGTCCTACACCTCCCACCTGATGCGTTGCGTGCAGACCCGTGACCAGGTGGTCGGCGCGGCGGCGGTGCTGCCGTGCTACTGGCTCTACGCGGAGGTCGGCCTGCGACTCAACGACACCTCCGACGACTCCAACCCCTACGCGGCCTGGATCGACACCTATTCCGGTGACGAGTTCACCAGCAGCGTGAAGCAGGCACTGACCCTGGTGGAGGACGCCCTGGCCGCCGCCACCCCGGCCCAGCGGGCCGAAGCCACCCGCGCCTACCTCGACGCCTCCCGCTGGGAGGTCGAGTTCTTCGCCCAGGCGGATCGCCGCCTGTCCTGAGTGCACCTTCCCCCGTATACTTTTCGGGGTGAACATGATTAAAACCTATCGGCGGGACGAGGCCGGGGCCCTGCACTACCTCGAGTGCTGGGACCACAACTCCACTTTCTACGTCCACAAGGGCAAGGTCGGAACCAAGGGACAGTCGCTGACGCGTGTCCTCAAAGGACGTAACCGTCCCACGAGCCCCACCTTGCAGGAGAGCGTCGACTCCTTCCGGACCGAGGCCGCCGCGAAGGGGTACGCGGAGCTCGCCGACGATGACCGGGGGTGGCTCGTCCTGCAGGTCACGCTCCTCTCCGAGGATCTCAGTCATGAAGCCGACCTGCGGGTCTTCGACGAGCTTCCCGACGCCATCAACGACTACGTTGGCTGGCGCGGGGTCGGCCACTACGACGGCAACGACATCGGCGGCGGGAAGATCAACTTCTTCCTCCCGGTGGCCGACAACGAGATCGCGGTGAAGGTCGTCCGGCGTTTCCTCAAGGAGTTCGGGGCCCCACAGCCGATGCTGATCGCCACCCGCGCACCCGTGAGTTCAGACCCGGAGGCCGACTACACCGTCGCCTGGGCCCAGCGTAAGGGTGACCGGGAGTCCTTCAGCCTGTTCTAGCGTTGATCGTCAGTCGTTCCGGACGACAGTGCGCAGCTCCGTGGTCGCCAGCAACTTTCCGGACTTCGCGTTGGTGTGTTCGATCCGCCACAGCTGGCTGGTGCGGCCGATGTGGACGGCGTGAGCGGTCGTGCGGATGACGTCACCCGGACCGGACGGGCGCAGGAAGTTGGTGGAGTTCGTGGTCCCCATCACTCCCTTGCCCCCGCTGGCGATGAACCCGGCGAAGGAACCGGCGGACTCCCCCAGTGCGGCGTAGGTACCACCGTTGGTGATGCCCCACGGCTGAACATGGTCGCCGGTCACCTCGAGTTCCAGGACAACTTCCGGTGCGAAGGCGATGTACTTCAGCCCGAGCAGTGCGTCCAACCCGCCGACCTTCGTCTCGAAGATCGTGGCCAACTCCGAGGACTCCTCCTCGGAGATCTCACCGGCACCAGCCTTGGACAGTAGCTCTGTCATCCGTGCCATCACCGTCGCCTTCTCTGCCCGGTAGGCCTTCTTCTGCTCCTCGGTGTATTCATGCTGGGCGTCACTGTTCGCCATAGTCGGGGTCCTTTATTTCTCAGTTGTCGTCGGTGGGGTCATCGGTGGGACGGTGCGGGCCGCTGGGTTGTCCGGCGGCCGCGTCCTGCCGTGAGTCTATCGTCGATCTCGATCGCCGGGGGTCTGAACGCCGCCACCGGTGCAGCTGTCTCAGCTGCCTGCGGTGGGTCTGCGGTAGGCATCGACGGTGGTGGTCGGCGGGGGGCGGTAGTATGTGGGACCATGACTGATTCCTCCGCTCAGATCGGTGTCGTCGGCCTGGCAGTGATGGGCTCCAACATCGCCCGAAACTTCGCCAGCCACGGCCACACGGTCGCCGTGTACAACCGCACACCTGCGAAAACGGATGCCTTCGTCGCCGAGTTCGGCGAGACCGGCAGCTTCGTCCCCGCCGCCACCATCGAGGAGTTCGTCGCCTCCCTGGAGCGCCCCCGCCGCGCCCTGATCATGGTGCAGGCCGGCCCCGCCACCGATACGGTCATCGGCCAGCTGGCCGATGCCATGGAGCCCGGCGACATCATCATCGACGGCGGCAACGCCCTCTACACCGACACGATCCGTCGTGAGGCCGAGATGGCCGGGCGCGATCTTCACTTCGTTGGCGCCGGCATCTCCGGTGGCGAGGAAGGCGCACTGAACGGCCCGTCGATCATGCCCGGCGGCCCGGCGAAGTCCTATGAGTCGCTCGGCCCGCTGCTGGAGGACATCTCCGCCACGGTCGACGGCACCCCCTGCTGCACCCACATCGGCCCTGACGGTGCCGGCCACTTCGTCAAGATGGTCCACAACGGCATCGAGTACGCCGATATGCAGGTCATCGGCGAGGCCTACCACCTGCTGCGCTACGCCGCCGGTATCGAACCCGCTGAGATCGCGGACATCTTCCGCACCTGGAACGCCGGCGACCTGGACTCCTACCTGATCGAGATCACCGCCGAGGTGCTCTCCCAGACCGACGAGTCCACCGGAAAGCCGCTGATCGACGTCATCGTCGACGCCGCAGGGCAGAAGGGCACCGGACGGTGGACGGTCAAGGCCGCCCTCGACCTCGGCATCCCCACCACCGGCATCGGTGAGGCCGTCTTCGCCCGCGCCCTGTCCGGTGCCCGCGACCAGCGTGCGGCCACCACCGGCAACCTGCCGTCGGGCGAGCTGACCTCGCTGGAGGCCCTCGGGGTGTCGAAGGAGGACTTCATCGAGGATGTCCGCCGTGCGCTCTACGCCTCCAAGCTGGTCGCCTACGCGCAGGGCTTCGACGAGATCAAGGCCGGTTCTGCCGAGCACGGCTGGAATGTCGACCCGCGTGACCTCGCCACCATCTGGCGCGGCGGCTGCATCATCCGGGCGAAGTTCCTCAACCGCATCGTGGACGCCTACAACACCGACCCGGACGTCCAGTCCCTGCTGCTCGACCCCTACTTCAAGGGCGAGGTCGAAGACCTGGTGGATTCCTGGCGCCGCGTGGTCGTCGCCTCGACCCAGCTCGGCCTGCCCATCCCGGTGTTCGCCTCCTCGCTGTCCTACTACGACTCACTGCGCGCCGAGCGCCTTCCCGCTGCCCTAATCCAGGGCCAGCGTGACTTCTTCGGCGCCCACACCTATGAGCGGACCGACCGTGATGGTCACTTCCACACCCTCTGGTCCGGCGACCGCGGCGAGGTGGAATCCTAACCCGTGTCAGGTCATTCTCAGAGCCGACGGTCCGGTGGTTCCGACCGTCGTGGCTCCGGTCAGTCCGGTTCCAACACCTCCGGTGGCTCCAGCAGTTCCCACAATTCAGGTCGGCGCGGCAACCAGGGCGGCTCCGGCCACTCAGGTCAGGGCGGACAGGGCGGCCAGAACAAGCGCCGCCGGGTCGTCCGCGGCAGCCGCGCCAACGGCGTCGATGTCGTGGGTGGCAGCTCCCGGGGCAGCGGCTCCCGCGGCGGTAGCCCGAAAGGCAGTGTGAAGGGTAGCCCGAAGACGGGCAACGCACAGTCCGGCAACGCGCCCTCCGGCGGTGCCAAGTCCGGCGGCGGCCAACAGGGCGGCGGTGCCAAGGGCAACCGCCAGCGTTCACGCTCCGGCCAGGGCCAGCGTCAGCAGGGCAACCGCCCGCAGAACCAGCGCCAGAACAACCAGCGCCAGCAGAACCAGCGTCCTGCTGCCACGGCGGTGGCCAAGGCCGCCACCGCAGCAACCGCAGCCAGTCGTGCGACAGCCGGTGTCCCGGCCGGTGTCGACACCTCGACAACCTTCGGCGACATGGGTCTGCCGGTGCCGGTGGTCCAGGAACTGACCGCCCAGGGCCTCAAGCACCCCTTCCCCATCCAGGCCGCCGCCATCCCCGATGCCCTGGCTGGCCGGGACGTCCTCGGCCGTGGGCCCACCGGCTCCGGCAAGACCTTCACCTTCGGTCTGCCAGTGATCACCCGGCTTACCGGCGGTGCTTCGGCGACCCACCGTCCGCGGGGGTTGATCATGGTCCCGACCCGTGAGCTCGCCCAGCAGGTCGCGGGCCGACTGCGTCCGCTGGCCGAATCCGTCGGACAGCGCGTCATCGAGGTCGTCGGCGGAGTCAACATCAAACGCAACCTCAGTGCCCTGGCCCGGCCGGTGGACATCCTGGTGGCCACTCCGGGCCGCGCCGAGGACCTGTGCAACCAGAAGGCACTGGACCTCTCCGCGGTGGAGATCCTCACCCTCGACGAGGCCGACCAAATGGCAGACATGGGGTTCCTCCCCCAGGTGCGCCGACTGATCAACCGGGTCCCGAAGGACGCCCAGCACCTGTTCTTCTCCGCCACCCTCGACGGTGACATCAACGTCCTGGTCAAGCAGTACATGAACGACCCTGTCACCCACTCCACCGGTGAGGTGAAGGCCAAGGTCGACACCATGGACCACTTCCTCGGGGTCGTGGCGGACAAACCGGCCCGCAACGACGTCGTCCTGCAGCTCGGCCGGGCATCCACCCGCACGATCATGTTCATGCGCACCAAACACACCGTCGACCGTCAGGTGAAGAAACTCGTGCGTGACGGCACACCAGCCGTCGGTCTGCACGGCAACAAGGGCCAGGGTGCCCGGACCCGTGCGGTCGACGAGTTCTCGACCGGCAAGGCCACCGTCCTGGTCGCCACCGACATCGCCGCCCGCGGTATCGACATCAAGGGCGTCGACCTGGTGGTCCACATCGACCCGCCGGCCGAGCACAAGGCCTACGTGCACCGTGCCGGACGCACCGCCCGTGGTGGAGAGTCCGGCACCGTCCTGACCCTGACCACCGCCGACACCCGGCGAGACACCGAACAGATGATGCGCAAGGCCGGGGTCACCCCGACCGAGTGGGTACTCGACAAGCACGGCATCACCGCCTACCTCGGCGAACTCGGACTGCACCGGTAACCAGACGGATCGACGATTCCCATGGACATCCTGCTCAGCATCCTCGGCCTCCTCGGCTTCGTGCTGTTGACCGCCGGCACCGGGCTGTTCGTCGCCGTGGAGTTCGCTACGACCAGCCTGGAACGCTCGACCATCGAGAAGGACGTCGCCGAGCGTGGCGACGCCGCCTCCCGCATGGTAAAGCGTGCCCACGGCAACCTGAGTTTCATGCTCTCCGGCATGCAGCTCGGCATCACCCTGACCACCCTGGCCACCGGCTACCTCGCCGAACCCATCCTGGCGAGGTTCTTCACCCCGGTGCTGGAGTTGGTGGGACTGAGCGAATCAGCCTCCGGCACGGTCGCGTTGATCCTCAGCCTGATCATCGCCACCGTGCTGTCCATGGTCTTCGGCGAGCTCGTGCCGAAGAATCTGGCAATCAGCAACCCGCTGGGAGTCGCCCGTGTGCTCACCCGGCCGGTGTGGCTGTTCAACAAGGCCTTCCACTGGTTCATCCAGACGCTCAACGGGACGGCGAACTTCATCGTCCGGCGCTTGGGCATCGAACCTGCCGATGAGCTGGCCTCGGCCCGTTCACCCCAGGAGCTCTCCGCCCTGGTCCGGCACTCCTCGGGCTCCGCGGGGTTCAGCTCCTCGAAGGTGCGCATCCTGGACCGCTCCCTGCGGTTCGGCGATGCCACCGCCGAGGACGTGATGACCCCGCGGTCCACCGTCGTCACGCTGGAGACCACCGACACCGCCCTGGACCTGATCCGCGAGGCCCACGAGTCCGGGCATTCGCGTTTCCCAGTGGTCAACGGTGATCTCGATGAGACGGTCGGGGTGGTCCACGTCAAGGACGCCCTGACCATCCCTGCGGCAGAGCGTGCGACCACACCGGTACGCACCCTAGCCCGGACGGTACCGACCGTGCCGACCAGCCTGGGCGGCGACGCGGTGCTCGACCTGGTGCGGTCGGCGGGCTCCCAGCTGGTGCTGGTCGCCGACGAGTATGGCGGCACCGCTGGCATCGTGTCCATCGAGGATGTCGTCGAGGAGATCCTCGGCGAGGTCTGGGACGAGCACGACAACCGTGACGAGGACACCGAGGTCCGTCGTCGCGGGCAGCTGTGGGAGATCTCCGGGTTGGTTCGCTGCGATGAGCTGGAGGACGCCTGCGGCTACATTCCGCCGGACGGCCCCTATGAAACGCTCGGTGGGCTGGTGATGTCCACCCTCGGACGTATCCCGGCCGAGGGTGACACCATCCTGTTGCCGGCAAGCACCACCCGCGAGGCCATCGACGTGCTGACCGCCGACACCCCGGTGCGGTGGGAGGCCATCGTGGATTCCATGGACAACCGGCGGGTCGACAAGGTGACCTTGCGCCCGGTGACCGAACCTGATACCGCCGATACCGAGGGAGGTGACCACCGTGGGTGACCTCTGGGCAATCCTCTTCGCCGTGTTCCTGCTCGCGCTCAACGCCTTCTTCGTCGGGGTCGAGTTCTCGCTGATCTCCTCGCGCCGTGACCGCGTGGAGAACCTCGCCGCAGCGGGAAATCGGCGCGCACCCAAGGTGCTCTACGCCATGGAACACCTCACGATCATGCTGGCCGGCGCCCAGTTCGGCATCACCGTGGCATCGGTGCTGCTGGGTAAGGTCGGCGAACCGGCAATCGCGCACCTCATCGAGGCGCCCTTCCACGCCATGGGGATGCCGGACGACCTGCTGCACCCGGTGTCATTCGCGATCTCCCTGCTGATAGTGACGATCCTGCACATCATCCTCGGCGAAATGGTGCCGAAGAACATTGCGCTGGCAGGTCCGGAGAAGGTGGCGACAATTCTCGTCACCCCGCACCTGTTGTTCTGCAAGCTGGCCCACCCGATCATGGTGTTCCTGAACTGGATCGCCCGCATCACGCTGCATGCCTTCGGTGTGGAGCAGCGTGATGAGCTCGACTCCACCGTGTCCCCGACCGAGCTCGCCGAGATGATCTCCGAGTCCCGGTCGG
>DGYFR06203__coassemble_2127_pt1 | contig 12672 bp, 15 predicted proteins | sample DGYFR06203__metabat2_high_PE_013 | metagenome-assembled genome bin DGYFR06203 | reverse complement strand
CTCATAGATTCTTGACGTTACCCCGAGGAGTCCCTCCGATGGCTCGCACAACGACCGCTGCCGATCCCGACAAGCTCGACGATCACGGCATCGAACGGTCCACAGACGATGCACCCGGCGCCATTGACGCCTACCGCGACAAATGGCCGTGGTTCGACCACGTCATGCGGATGAATGAACGCTACGGCGACCAGGGCGGCAACCACTTCGCCGCCGGCATCACCTACTTCTCCGTGCTGTCCATCTTCCCGCTGGTGATGCTGATCTTCGCCACCGTGGCCATGGTGCTCGCCGGTAACGAGGAGTTGATGAACGACATCGCCGACTCGGTCACCGAATCGGCCGGCGATGACCTCGGCGCCACCATCAACGACATCATCGACGGTGCCATCGACCAACGTGGCAGCGTGTTCGGTATCGGTCTTGTTCTGGCCCTGTGGACCGGTCTGGGCTGGATGGCCAACCTGCGACTCGGGGTCTCCGAGATGTGGAAGGTCGACGGCAAGGCGGCGAACTTCATCACCGGCAAGATCAGCGACCTGATCGGCCTGATCGGCCTGCTGCTCGCCCTGGTCGTCGCCTTCGGTGTCACCGCCATCGGTGGTGGTGGATTCACCCGGGGCCTGCTCGACGCCATCGGACTGGGCGATATCCCGGGCATCCGCTTCCTCACCTGGCTCGTGGCCCTGGTGGTGGCGTTGGTGGCGAACTGGATCGTCTTCTTCTGGCTGATGATGTTCCTGCCACGCACCCACGTGCCGCGCGCCGCGGCCGCCCGGGCGGCGGTCATCGGTGCGATCGCCTTCGAGGTCATCAAGCAGTTCGCCACCCTGCTGTTCTCCAACGCCCTGTCCAGCCCGGCGGCGGCCGCCTTCGGTCCGATCATCGGAATCATGGTGATGCTGTACCTGATCTGGCGCATCGTGCTGTACGTCGCGGCCTGGACCGCCACCACCCCGGAGGCACTGGCGCAGATGGTGCCGGACGCTCCGCCGCCCGCGGTCATCCGCGTGCGCCAAGAGGTGCGCCCGGGTTCCCGCCAGGTCAGCCGCGCCGGACTGGTGGGTGTCGGTACCGCCGCCGGTGCCGCGGCCGTCGGCCTCATCGGCCGGGCGTTCCGCCGCAAGTAGCGGGGACACCGCGGTCCCCGGGAAGTACAGCTATCCGCGACCGCGCCGGTGCCTGACACCGGACAGGACGGCCCCGCCCAGCAGGACCACGATCAGGACCACCGCCACGACCACCCGAACGTCCACCCCGTCGGGGGACGCTGTGGAGTCGGGGTCCGCAGCACCGTCGACTGTGTCTGCGCTGTCTGCGCTCTCTGCCTGGGCGGCTGCGTCGGGGTCAGCGGCATCGTCCTGCGATACAGCGACGAGTTCGCCGACGCTGGCATCGTCGGGGGTGTCGAAGCCGGCGTCCAACAACTTCTCGGCCTGCTCGTACGGTCGACCGCCGGCGATGGTGGAGTTCAACAACACCACGCCGAGACGTCGACCGTCCCGCTCCGCGCCCACCGCGAAGGTGTGCCGGGCATTGTCGGTGAACCCGGTCTTGCCGCCGACCGTGCCCGGGTAGGAGAACAACAGCGGATTGTCGCTGGAGAGCTCGAAACCCTCGAAGTCGTCGAACCCGGGGAAGTCCATCGACTCGGTGCCCAGCAGGTCCAGGGCCGTCTCGTTCTGGAACACCGCCTGGTAGATCAACGACATGTCATAGGCGGTGGTCTGCACCCCGGGAGCGTCCAACCCGTGCACCGTCATCACCCGGGTGGACGTGGCCCCGAGCGAGTCGGCGAGGTCCTGCATCTTGACGACCGTCTCGTCCTGCCCGCCCATGGCTTCGGCGAGGGCGATCGCCGCATCATTGCCCGAGCGCATCACCAGGCCCAACAGCAACTGCTTCGCGGTGTACCGGCCGCCGGTGCCGATGCCCACCCGCGAACCGTCGACATTCGCCGCCTCGTCACTCACCGGGATGTTCTGCTGCAGATCCAGCTCATCGATGGCGGTGAGCAGCAGCAGAGCCTTGATGATCGACGCCGGACGGTACAGCCCGTAGGGGTCCTTCGCCGCGAGCACCTCACCGGAGTCGATGTCGAAGACGCTGAAAGCGCCCAGGCTCAGATCCTCCGGAATCGTCATCCCCGAGGCGGCGACCTCCCCGCAGGTGTCCAGGTCCGCGCCGCCGGGACCGGGCAACTCCACCGGCACCGGGGTGGGGGCGTCCTGGCCTCGGGCGGGCAGGGCGTCCGCATCGAAAGCCGGTGGGAGCTCCTGGGCGAAGGGGCAGTCGTCGGTGTCGAGGAAGGGATCGTCCGGCATGGGCGCGCCGATGTCGGGGGTCAGCGGCAGCCAGTCGTCCTTGTCGACGCCGTTGCGTCCCACCTCGGCGGAGGCGGGGGCGGCGAGCATCAACGACGCGGCGAGCAGTAGCGAGCCGACGCCGCGGCGGGGGTGTGAGGAGAGAAACATCAGGAAAACCACTCTAGTCGCGGGCCGTGCAACATTCGGTAACGTGGCTCGCTATCCTGGATCACCATGAGCGACAGCGACTTCGAGACCACCTCAACCGTCGACCCTGCGGTGGTGAAGCGCCTGCCCAAGGTGGCGCTCCACGACCACCTGGACGGCGGACTGCGTCCCCAGACCATCATCGACATCGCCGCCGAGACCGGCTACGACGGCCTGCCCACCACCGACGCCGTCGAACTGGAGAAGTGGTTCTTCGACTCGGCCAACTCCGGTGACCTGCCGACCTACCTCACCACCTTCGACCACACCACCGCCGTGATGCAGACCGTCGACTCCCTGGTCCGCGTCACCCGCGAGGCCGTCGAGGATCTCGCCGCCGACGGCGTCTGCTACGCCGAACTGCGCTATGCCCCCGAGCAGCACCAGGCCAAGGGCCTGACCCTGCAGCAGGTCGTCGACGCCACCGTGCAGGGCGTCAAGGAAGGCGAGCATGCCGTCGCCGCGTCCGGCGGACGCATCCACGCCCGCCTGCTGCTCTGCGCCATGCGCCACGCCGACCGGGCCGCCGAGATCGCCCAGCTCACCGTCGACAACTACGGGGCACATAGCCCGGGTGAGGGCTACGTGGTCGGCTTCGACATCGCCGGGGCCGAGGACGGTTTCCCGCCGTCGAACCACGTCGAGGCCTTCCGTATCCTGCGGGAGAACCTGGTGCCGGTGACCGTGCACGCCGGTGAAGCCGCCGGGGTGGAGTCCATCGCCGACGGGCTGCGGCAGGGTGCGGTGCGCATCGGCCACGGCGTGCGCATCTACGAGGACTTCGAGGCCACCATGAACGGCATCGAGCTGGGCCCGGTCGCCACGTTCGTCCGCGACCGACAGATCCCGCTGGAGATCTGCCCGACCTCCAACACCCAGACCGGTGTGTGCGAGACGGTCGCCGAGCACCCCTTCAACCTGCTCTACGAACTGGGCTTCGCCTGCACCGTCAACACCGACAACCGGCTGGTGTCCGGCTGCACCATGAGCAGCGAGTTCGAGGCGCTGGCCGAGGCCTTCGGTATGGAGTACTGGCAGTTCCTGGAGATGACCACCAACGCCCTGGACAACGCCTTCTGCGATCAGCCGCTGCGCGAGACGCTGGAGCGCGAGGTCATTTACCCGGCCTACGCCGAGCTCGGCGATACCCTGGGCGCGGCTGCTGGCGACGGCGAGGGGGCCGCTGGTGGGCTGGGGCAGCTCCACGGTGAGGGGGAGAACGGTCACGAGCACGGGCAGGGCTTCGGCACTGAAGAGGTCGAGCTGTCCATGGAGAACCTGCGTGCCGAGCTGGAGGCACTGGGGCTGAGCCTCGACGAGGGCGAGGATGAGGAAGGCGCTGACGGTACTGATGGTGCTGATGGCGAGGACGGCACCGAGAAGTAGTTCCTCCCCGTTATCGCCCTCTGGTCGGTTCCATGACCGGCCGCCGTCGAAGGGCGTTCTGAAATAAGGCTACGGAGAGGTCACTTTTAGCCCCTGTCCGTGACCTCTCCGTAGCCTTATTTCTCGTCGGCACTGTCAACGGCACTGTTAACCGCTCCGCCAGACGCACCGTCAACCGCTCTGCCAGCCGTACTGTCGACGCGGAGAACGGCCTCGGCCCGGGAGACAGCGTCCTGCATGTCCTCCATCATCCGGCCGACCGTGGCCATCAGCGCCGCATCCACCCGCACGGCCTCCCACCCCAGGGCACGCAGTCGCTGGTATACCGGGAGCGGCATCTCCCGGGAGGTTCACCTGCTCACCGGACCGGCGGTCAACATCGAGCCGACATGGCCGCGCGTCACGACCGGTGGTGACGTGGTCACCGTCAGGACGAAGGTCACGAACACGACCGATGCCGACACCACCGCCGAGGTGGCGGGAGTGGTCACTGGCCCGCAGGGTGACGAGCACCCGTTGGCGGCGCAGACCGTCGACATTCCGAGGTGTGGTGAAGCGATCGTCGACCACGAGCTGCGCATCGACGGGGCACAGCACTGGTCACCGGCACACCCGCACCTCCATGAGGCCCGGGTCGTGGTCGGTTCAGCCGACACAGGTCACGGTGAGGCTGACAAGACGGACGAAGCCACAGCACGCTTCGGCATCCGCGACCTCAGCGTGACGGTCGACGGGCTGTCCATCGACGGTGAAGACCACATGTTGCGCGGAGCCTGCATCCGCCCCGACAACGGCATGCTGGGTGCGGCGACGTTCCGGGACGCCGGGACCCGCCGGGTGCGCATCCTCAAGGAGGCGGGCTTCAACGCCATCCGCAGCGCGCACAACCCGGCCTCGCGGGCGTTGCTCGACGGCTGTCGAGGCCGGGCTGAGGTGGAACAAGACCCTCGCCGACAAGGTCCGGGCGCTGGACCCCACCCGGCCGGTCACCAACTGCATCAACGGCCTTCTGAACCTGGCGGCTGACGCTGACGAAGACAAGGTCCAGGCGAAGGCGGCGAAGACCAGGGAGAGCGGGAAGCAGGCATCCAACCGCGGTGTGACCCTGCTTATGAACATGGTCGAGGGTGCGATGTCGCGTCTGATGACCTGGATCGTCCCGAAACCGATCATCGACCGGAAGACGAGGGACGCCTACGCCCAGCTTGAGGTGGCCGGCTACAACCACACGGGCGTCCGTATGGTCGCCGACCATGAGCTCCATCCCGGGCGTGTGACGGTCTGCAGTGAGGAAACCCCGAAACTGTTCATGCAGACCTGGCGCGATACCCAGGATGCGCCGTGGGCGCTGGGGAACTTCGTGTGGACCGGCTGGGACTATCTCGGTGAAGGCGCTGTCGCCGCCGCGCGGTACAACGACCATCCCCGCATGTTCGCCCCGTTCCCGGCGCTCACCGCGGGAACCCCGGTCTTCGACATCACCGGGCACCGTCAGCCACAGTCCTACGCCTACGAGACCGGGTGGGGTCTGCGCGACGACCCCTATATCGCGGGGCGTCCCCTCACCCATGCGGGCGAGAAGATGGTCGCCTCGAACTGGCGGATGAGTGATTCAGTGCGCAGCTGGACCTGGCCGGGGCATGAGGGTGTGGGCGCGACGGTCGAGGTCTACGCACAGGTGGGGGCCACCGTTGAGTTGAGTCTGGACGGGGCGGTCGTCGGACGTGCCACCGCCGGTGACGATCTCTGCGCCCGTTTCACGCTGCCTTATGCACCCGGGGTCCTGGAGGCCCGTACGGAGACAGGTGTGGACCGGCCCGCCACCGAGCCTGACCAGACTATGGGCCTCGACTCTGACCGGGGACGTCCTGCGTCCCAATGGTCAGGACCTCGCCTTCGTCGATGTCAGCAGCCCCGGAGTCGACCGTGGCATCCGGGTCACCGTCGACGGTGTGGGCAGCCTGCAGGGGTTCGGCTCCGGCAACCCGATCACCACCCAGGGTTATACGACGGGTGTCCACTCCACGTTCTACGGACGTGCCGTCGCCGTGGTCCGGGCAGGTGTCGTTCCCGGAGAGATCCGGGTCACCGCGACAGCAACCGGGGGAGAGGTGGCCACGACGGTGATCACCGTGGAGGAGAGTCAGTAGTCCGGCTCGTCGATCTGCTTGGTGGGTCGGAACTGGAACTCGACGTCACTGCCGTCCACTTCGGTTGCGACGACCTCGATCTCCACCCATTCGTCCTCGACGCGCATGGCGCAGGTCTGTTCGGCGTCCTCCTCGGCCTCCAGGTCGCCCTCGCAGCGCACCTCGTCCGGCTCTTCCCCTGCCTCCGCGGAGATCTCTTCATGGATCTTGTCCTCCAGGTCGCCCTTGCTCACACTGCCGCCGAAGAGTGAACAGCCGGACACGAGCAGGGTTCCGGCGAGAGCGGCGGAGGCGGCGGGGAGTAGACGGCGTCGCATGGTGACGTTCCTTTCCTAGGGGAACTCTACTGTAAAACACAGGTCCGGGGCTGTGCAGGAAATCTCCCCGCTCACTCCGTGCCGGTCACTCCCGGCCAGTAGTGGGAGTCCGGCACCGCGCGGGCGCCGAAGATCGCCTGGCCCACCCGCACGCAGGTCGAGCCCTCCTCCACGGCGATCTCGTAGTCGCCGGACATGCCCATCGACAGCTTGCCGCCGCCTGTGCCGCCCAGCAGTTCCGGGGTGGACGCCATGATCCGGTCGCGCAACTCCCGCAACCGCACGAAACAGGCCCGCACCAACTCAGTGTCGTCACTGAACACCGCCAGGGTCATCAGTCCGCGGACGTGCAGCCGGGGGAACTCGGTGAGCTGGGTGAGGAAGTCGGCGACGTCGTCGGGTGACAGCCCGTACTTCTGTGGTTCGTCGGACGTGTGACCTGGACGTAGACGTCCAGCTCGCGGTCGGCGGTCTCCAGGCGTCGCTGCAGGGCGGACGCGGCGCGCAGGTTGTCCAGCGCCTGGAATTCGGCGGCGTGGGCGGCGACGTCGCGGGCCTTGTTCGTCTGCAGGTGCCCGATGGCCACCCAGTCGACATCCAGGTCCGCGAGGTTCGTGGACTTCCGGGTGGCCTCCTGCACCTTGTTCTCGCCGAGGCGGGTGCAGCCAGCCTCGACGGCGAGACGGATCCGGTCCTCCGGGACGGTCTTGCTCACCGGAAGCAGCTCGATCTCGGCCGGGTCCCGACCGGCGCGGACTGCGGCGGCGTCGATGCGTGTGCGGACCGTGGAAAGGTTCTTCCGGAACTCCTCGACTGTGCCGGCGGTGAGGTAGGTGGAGGCGGTGGCGGTGGTCTGCTGTTCTGGAGCCATGACCTGGAGTCTAACGGGTTTCTCCCTGCTGGCGCCGTGATCTGTGACCTGTCCTGGGGAAGTTTGGTCCGGTACATGGGCCTGTCGGCACAGGCTCGATGACTACCCGATGAGCCAGGACCACCAGGAGCTGCGGCTGCGTTCGCCTGGTTCGCGGACGCGGATGGTGATGTCCCCGCCGTAGCTGCGTCCTTGCAGGACGACGGTGGGGGAGGACGGTCCGATGTTTCGTCCTGGGGCCTCGGTGACGTCCGAGAGGATCCCGGTCATCCGGTTGTCGACCCGTATGCCGGGCGGCACCGTGAGGTCGATGGTGCCCAGGTAGGAGGTGACGGTGATGGTGGTGACCGGGCCGGAGAGGGTGGCCTGCCTCAGGTCGAGGTTGATGTCGGAGGCGACCAGCGTATGTGTCTCACGCTCGGCCAAATGGTAGCCGCCGGCCCGGGTGATCTCGTTGAACCAGATGACGTCGACCAGGTCGGAGAACTCGGCCAGGTCGATGCGTCCCTGGCCGACGGCGAGGGTGAGGTCGTCGTTGAGTTGCTGACGGCGGGAGTCGTCGATCCGGTCGGGGAGTTCTGTCATGACTCCAGGTTTCGTCGGTGGGACGGTGGCCGGTACTGGTTCAGCCCTCGGTGAGCCAGCTCCAGAAACTCTGCTTCTCGCCAGGTTCGGCGACCCGGACCCGCAGGTCACCGAAGGTCGAGCGTCCGGTGAGTACCACCGTCGGAGCGTCCGGGTAGTTCGGGGCCGGCCCGCCCTCACGCTGCGTCACCTTGACGTCCCCGAACGGAAGTGTCATCTGGTTGACCACCTGCACACCCGGAGGAACGGTGAGCTTCAGACTGCCGAAGACCAGACTGACCTGCAGCACGGTGGTGGATGCGGTGAGCGAGGCCTCCCGCAGATCCAGTGTCAGGTCGCCGAAGACCAGGCTGTAGCCCTGCCGTTCGCCGAGCTGCATGGTGCCCGTGAGTTCGATGTCGCCGAACCAGGATGACTGGGTCGGCACATGATCATGCGGGACGACGGTGGTGGCCTCGAAGTTGCTGATGGCCGCGGAGAAGGAGCTGATACTGCCCTTGGGCTTCTTCGCTGGCGGGTTGTCCGTTCCGGATTCAGGTGACGGGCCGGCCTTCTCGGCGAGACGGTCGATCTCGGCGTCATCGGGGGTGCCCGATTTACCGGCGATGAGCTGCTCGAGGCGGGCGAAGCGGTCGACATCGGTGACCGACCACACGGCGTCGGTGATCGTGGAGAACTCGCTGAGGTCGATCCGACCCTGACCGACGGCGAGGGTGAGCTTCTCGTTGAGGTCCTGGCGGCGGGCATCGTCGATGCGGGCGGGCAGCGGGTTGCCGGGGTCGCTGGCGTTACTGGGGTCGGACGGGCCTGTCGGTTCCGGGGTGGTCATATCGTCGAGGATACTGTGTGGTCCGGACAGGACGTGGCGTCAGGTGTCGGTGTCCTACCGCAGGTGGAGAATGCTGTACCGATCAACTTGATCGGTACACAAACGACTAATATGCAGGTCAGACGGCTTGACTTAATCGCTTCAGAGGCCTTGACTGGCACCTTGTGATGTTCAAGAAGACGCTCAAGACTGTTGCCGCCACGGTGACGGCAGCCCTCGCGGTATCCCTCGCCGCCTGCTCGTCCACCGGTGGTGCGCCACGCGGAAACGGTGACGGGGAAGGCGGCGGCACCGTCGACACCCCCCGCTACACCGTCTCCATGGTCAGCCACGGAGCCCCCGGCGACACCTTCTGGGACCTGGTGCGCAAGGGTGCGGAGGACGCCGCGCAGAAGAACAACATCGAACTTCGCTACGCCTCCGACCCGCAGGCCCCGAACCAGGCGTCCCTGGTGCAGTCCGCCATCGACTCCGACGTCGACGGCATCGCGGTGACCATGCCCAACGCCAGTGCGATCGGCCCGGTCGCCCAGAAAGCCGTCGACGCCGGCATCCCCGTCGTCGGCCTCAACGCCGGTATGGACGAGTACCAGGACTACGGTCTCACCGGTTTCTTCGGCCAGGAGGAGGGCGTGGCCGGTGAGCGCGCCGGGGAACGTCTCGAGGACGAGGGTGCAGACAAGGTGCTCTGCGTCATCCACGAGCAGGGCAACTCCTCCCAGGAGGCCCGGTGCGACGGCATCCGTAAGGGACTGGGCAGCGGCAGCGTCGAGATCCTCTACGTCAACGGCCAGGACCTCACCTCGGTGAGCTCCACGGTGCAGTCCAAGCTCACCCAGGACCGCGACATCGACTGGGTCATGGGCCTGGTCACCCCGGTGTCCCTCGTCGCCGCCGACGCGGCCGACTCCGCCGGTGTCGACATCCAGGTCGGCACCTTCGACACCAACTCCGAGCTGGTGCCCGCCATCCGGGACGGCCGGGTCAGCTTCGCCGTCGACCAGCAGCCCTACCTGCAGGGCTACATGGCGGTCGACTCGCTGTGGCTGGCCAAGCGCAACGGCACCACTGTCGGCGGCGGACGTCCTGTCTACAGTGGGCCCAGCTTCGTCGACGCCGACAACATCGACACCATCGCCGATGCCACGAAGGAGGGACTGCGATGAGTAGCCCGGCCACCGTCCCCGCCGCGGACACCGAGCCGCCACGGACCCGCCAGGGACTCGACAAGCTGCTGCACCGTCCGGAGCTCGCCAGCCTGATCGGCACCATCGGCGTGTTCGTCCTGTTCATGATCGTCGCCCCGAGCTTCCGTTCCATGGACGCCTTCGCCACGGTGCTCTACACGTCCTCCACCTTGGGGATCATCGCCCTGGCCGTCGGTCTGCTGATGATCGGCGACGAGTTCGACCTGTCCACCGGTGTGGCGGTGACGACCACCGCGCTGGCGGCCACCATGCTGGCCTACAACTTCCACCTGCAGACCTGGGTCGGCTCCCTGCTCGCCCTGGCGATCGCGCTGGCCATCGGCTTCTTCAACGGGTTCATGGTCACCCGCACCGGCATACCCAGTTTCCTCATCACCCTGGCGACCTTCCTCATGCTGCAGGGGCTGAACCTGGCGATCACCAAACTGGTCAACGACCAGGTCGCCACCCCGGTCATCTCCGACATGCAGGGCTACGAGTTCTGCCGGATGATCTTCGCCGGCTCGGTCGACATCTTCGGGGTCACCGTGAAGGTCACCGTCTTCTGGTGGATCCTCTTCGTCGCCGTGGCCACCTGGGTGCTGTTCAAGACACGCTTCGGCAACTGGATCTTCGCCGTCGGCGGGGACAAGGAGGCCGCCCGCGCCGTCGGTGTCCCGGTCGACCGGGTGAAGATCATCCTGTTCATGACCGTCGCAGCGTCCTGCTGGTTCGTCGGTCAGCACAACCTCTACGAGTTCGACTCCATCCAGGCCGGGCAGGGTGTGGGCAATGAGTTCCTCTACATCATCGCCGCAGTCGTCGGCGGCTGCGCGATGACCGGTGGTAAGGGCACCGCGATCGGCACGGCACTCGGCGCGCTGATCTACGGCATGACCAACCAGGGCATCGTCTACGCCGGCTGGAACCCGGACTGGCTCAAGTTCTTCCTCGGTGCCGTCCTGCTGATGGCTGTGCTGGCGAACAACTCCTTCTCGAAGTTCTCGGAGGCCAAGAAATGAGCGCCGACATGAGCGGAGACACGACGGACGCACCGGTGATCGAGCTGCGCGGGGTGGGCAAGAGCTACGGGTCCTTCCGCGCCCTCGACGACATCTCCCTGTCGGTGCGGCAGGGCCATGTGACCTGCGTGCTCGGCGACAACGGCGCCGGCAAGTCCACGCTGATCAAGACCCTGGCCGGACTGCACAAACCCACCGACGGGGAGATCCTCGTCGACGGCGAACCGGTGGAGTTCGCCAACCCGCGGGACGCCCTGGACCACGGCATCGCCACGGTCTACCAGGACCTTGCGGTGGTCGGGCAGATGCCGGTGTGGCGCAACTTCTTCCTCGGCCAGGAACTGACCGGACGCTTCGGTCGGATGAGGGAGACCGAGATGCGCGAGATCACCCGGGAGCGGCTCACCCGCATGGGCGTTGACCTGCCGGACGTCGGGGTGCCCATCGCCTCGCTCTCCGGTGGGCAGCGTCAGGTCGTCGCCATTGCCCGCGCGGTGTACTTCGGGGCCCGGGTGCTGATCCTGGACGAGCCGACCGCCGCCCTGGGTGTGAAGCAGTCCGGGATGGTGCTGCGGTTCATCGCCGCCGCCCGGGACGACGGCATCGGTGTCATCCTCATCACCCACAATCCGCACCACGCCCACATGGTCGGGGACCACTTCATCCTGCTCAACATGGGCCGTGAGGTGCTCGACGCCACCCGGGAGGAGGTCACCCTGGAGGAGCTGACGATGCAGATGGCCGGGGGTGGCGAACTTGATTCTCTGGCGCATGAGCTCGAACGGTAGGAGTATGAGCCCATGACGTTTCCTGGCCAGATCCTGATCGACGACCTCATCGGCAACCGTGTCGCGCTGAATCCGGGGCAGCGGATCACCCTGGGGCGTGCCGCGCAGTTCCCGCTGGCCGCCGACGATGAGTTCATGCACCGGATGTTCCTGCAGTTCTGGGACGCCGATGGCACCTGGATGGTCACCAACCTGGGCACCCGGATCACCGCCAGCATCGAGCCCCGGGCGGAGAACTCCTTCAGCCAGCTGCGTCTGGGACCCGGGGCGACCCTGCCGCTGCCGTTGGGTGAGTCCTCGATGGTCTTCGCCACCTCGTTGACCACCTATGAGCTGGCGTTGACCGTCGCGGCGACGCTGCGTCCCCCCAGCGGAGGCAGCGCCCCCGTCGGTTCCACCATGACCACAGGTGACTTCATCCCCAACGCCGAGCAGTCGGCACTGCTGCGTGCGCTGGCGTGGCCGCTGGTGAAGCGTCCGGGCAGTGATCTGTCGGACGTCCCCTCGGTCAAGGAGCTGGAGGAGTCCCTCGGCTGGACACAGAAGAAGGTCAACACCAAGATCGACTACATCTGTAAGTCGCTGGAGGCCAGCGGTGTGCCGGGGTTCTCCGCGAAAAACGGCAATGCGCCGACCCGGCGCCTGGCACTGGCCAGGTATGCTCAGGAAAACTACTGGTCTCTGTAGTCGGAAAGGTCCGCAGGTGGGCAATAATGAGTGGGGGTCGCCTACCCCGCGCAATAATCCGTGGCTGCCGGACGAGACGGCCGTGCAGCCCGTCCCGGACGCTGCGGCGGCCGCTGGAACCCCTGGCGGGGCACCGCAGCGTTCCGGCGGTGGCCGCGGCCCGATCATCACCGTCGCCCTCATCGCCGTGGTGGCTCTGGTCATTGCGGCCGTGGTCATCTGGGGGATGTTCGGACGCGACGGTGACTCGGACTCCAACAGCTCCGACGGGGCCGGCAACGTCACCTTCGTTCCGGTGCCCGAGTCCGGTGCCGCCGACACGAATGACGAGTACGAC
>DGYFR06203__coassemble_1983_pt1 | contig 15281 bp, 18 predicted proteins | sample DGYFR06203__metabat2_high_PE_013 | metagenome-assembled genome bin DGYFR06203 | reverse complement strand
TACTTGCGGGAGATGGGTCGGAAGATCTGGGCTGCGGCCTGGTGCGCCTGGTTGGCAGTCGCCCGCAGCTTCTTCGGGAGTTCGAGGTTGATCATTTCTTATGCTCCTTCGAGTGGTTGCGGACTAGAGGACGACGACACCCTCGGCGACACCGACGGCACGCAGGTCGCGGTACCACCGCTCGACCGGGTGCTCCTTGGTGAAGCCGTGGCCACCGAGCAGCTGGACGCCGTCGGAACCGATCTGCATCCCCTTGTCGGAGGCGAAACGGCGGGCCAGACCGGCCTCGCGGTTGAAGGACAGGCCCTGGTCGAGGCGGGACACGCCACGCTGGGTGATCAGGCGCATGCTGTCGAGCTCGATGCGGATGTTGGCGACCATGAAGGCCACGGACTGGCGATTGGCGATCGGCTCACCGAAGGCCTGACGCTCCAGGACGTACGGCTTGACGTACTCCAGGACGGCCTCGGAGGTGCCGGAGGCCAGTGCAGCCCAGCCCAGGCGGGCGCGGCGGATGATCTCGGTGTAGTTGTCGGCGCGGGTCTCGTCCTCGAGATCGGCACCACCGAGGAGGTTGGCGGCGGGGACCTTGACGTCCTTCAGCAGGACGCGGCCCAGGCCGGCGGCACGCAGACCCATCGACGGGTCAGCCTCGACGACGACGCCCTCGGTGGAGGACTCGACGATGGCGAAGGTGTTCACACCATCCAGGTCGACGGCGATGACGAACAGCTCAGCGGATCCGGCGTTGGGGACCATGGTCTTGACACCGTTGATGATGATGTCGGAGCCGGAGCGCTTCGCGGTGGTCTGCAGGATGAAGGGGTCGAACAGCGGGCGCGACTCGTTGACGATGACGGCGGCCTGCGGGACGGACTCGCCGGCGAACTCCGGCAGGTAGGTCTTCTGCTGGGCGTCGTCACCGTAGTTGGTGATGGTGGTCGCGACACCGGCCGGGGCCAGGATGGCGACGGCCTGGCCCATGTCACCGAAGGCCAGGGCCTCGGCGACGAGGGCGGAGGTGGTGGAGGCGGACTCGGCGGCCAGGCCCTCGAACTCCTCCGGCAGGCTCACCAGGGAGATACCGAGCTCGGCGGCGTTGTCGAGGACCTCCTTGGAGGTCTCGGCAGCTTCGTTGGCCTCGGCGGCGACGGGGCGGAGCTGCTCCTCGGCGAACTCGCGGACGGCGGAGACGAGCATCTCCTGGTCCTCGGTGGGAGTCAGGTCGAAGACGACCTTCGCCGGCTTCTTCGGCTCGGTGGAGGCGTCTCCCTCGCTGCCCTGGGTCTCGAGACGGACGGGCTTGCCGGAGCCCTTGGACTTCTTGAACTGGCGGTTGATGGCACCGAGGGTGCGCATGCCACCCTTGGTGGACTCGTAGGCGACCCGGTCGATCTTGTCGCTCAGGCCGTACTTCTGGGCGATGTCAGAGCCGGTGAACCGGGTGAGGGCGCGCATCACGGCACCGGTGGCGTCACGCTTGATCGTGTGCAGGCCCGGGGTCGAGTCGTTCCGCTTGCTTCGGTCGCTCATGGTTTGGCAGCTACCTTTCGCTGTACTTCAGCCGTACAGCATGGACTGGGACGGACAAATAATGATGTTTCTATCATAACCACAGGCCATGATCCGCGTCACAAAACCCGAACTTTGACAGCTGGCACACAGCGGAACGTACCCCCCTGAAACTCCCCCCGCCGTGCTGCAGAAGTTCTGCAGCACAGGCGCCCTGCAGGGGTAATGCTAGTTCTCGCGCTCGGGCTTGACCATCGGGAACAGCACTGTCTCGCGGATACCCAGGCCGGTCAGCGCCATCAGCAGACGGTCGATACCCATACCGGTGCCGGAGGTCGGCGGCATGCCCTGCTCCATGGCGGCGAGGAAGTCCTCGTCGAGCACCATGGCCTCGTCGTCACCACCGGCGGCCAGACGTGCCTGGTCCTCGAAGCGTTCACGCTGGATGACCGGGTCGACCAGCTCGGAGTAGCCGGTGGCCAGCTCGAAGCCACGGACATACAGGTCCCACTTCTCGGTCACGCCCCGCTTGGAGCGGTGCTGGCGGGTCAGCGGGGAGGTCTCGACCGGGAAGTCACGGACGAAGACCGGACCGTCGAGCTGGTCCTCGCACAACAGCTCCCAGATCTCCTCGACGAGCTTCCCGTGACCCCAACCACCCTTGGCCGGGACATCCAGGCCGATCACCGTGGCCAGCGCCTTGAGTTCCTCGACGGTGCTGTCGACGGTGACCTCGGACACGGCGTCCTGCTCCGGGAACTTGGCATTCAGAGCCTCGTTGAGCGAGGGGTACATCTCCATGGTGCGCCACTCGCCACCGAGGTCGTACTCGGTGCCGTCGACCAGGGTGACGGTGGTGGTGCCGAACACCTCTTCGGCGATCTCCTGGATGATCTCGCGGGTCAGCTGGGCACCGGTGTCGTAGGTGCCGTACGCCTGGTAGGTCTCCAGCATGGCGAACTCCGGGGAGTGGGAGGAGTCCACGCCCTCATTGCGGAAGTTGCGGTTGACCTCGAAGACCTTGTCGATGCCGCCGACCACGCAGCGCTTGAGGTAGAGCTCCGGGGCGATACGCAGGTAGAGGTCGATGTCGAGGGCGTTGGAGTGCGTCTCGAAGGGGCGTGCGGCGGCACCGCCGTGCAGGGTCTGCAGCATCGGGGTCTCGACCTCGAGGAAGCCGCGGCGCTCCAGGGCGTTGCGCAGCGCACGCATGACCTTGATACGGGTCATGGCGTTGGTGCGGGCCTGTTCGCGCATGATGAGGTCGGTGTAGCGGTGGCGGATACGCGAGTCCTCGCTCATCTCCTTGTGCGCGACCGGCAGTGGACGCAGCGACTTGGAGGCCATGGACCAGGAGTCGGCCATCACGGAGAGCTCACCGCGCTTCGAGGCCACGACCCGGCCGTGGATGAAGACGATGTCGCCGAGGTCGACGATGGCCTTCCACTCCGCCAGGGCGTCCTCGCCGACCTCGGCGAGCGACAGCATGGCCTGCAGCTGGGTGCCGTCGCCGTCCTGGATGCGGGCGAAGGCGAGCTTGCCGGTGTTGCGCACGAAGATGACGCGACCGGCGATGCCGACCTGCTGGTCGGTCTCGTCGCCGGGTTCCAGGTAGGTCACGCCGTCGACGCGCTCCACGGCGGCCGCTTCGTCCTCGTCCTTCGGCAGGACGACGTAGGACGAGACGATCTCGGCCAGGCCGTGGGTGCGGGGGACCTCCACGGGGTACGGGTCATTGCCCTCGGCGATCAGCCGGTCACGCTTGCCGAGGCGGACCTGGACCTGCTCGGGAAGGTCGTTCGCGGCATCCGCTACGGGGGCCGCCTGCTGGCTCTGGCTGGGGTTCTTCGCGTCAGTCACGGTGATCCAGCCTACTGCATGGCAGGTGGGCCGCGGTATCCCGGGACCAGGCAGGACGCGACGGCCCCTGTCTAGTCGGTGCCCTCGGCGTCTCCGTCTTCGGCCGGATCGTCGAGCAGGCCACGGTCGAAGATCTCGCCCCGACCCCGTCGCTGATTCCGGGACGCGGATGTCGGGCATTCATCCAGCCTCTCCCAGCTGACGCTGAGATACCTCCGGTGATCACCGGTTCCCCGGACCAGGAGACCTGTCCCGAGGTGGAGGTACACCTCCTCGTCGCGAGCCGTCCGGGTGAAGACAGGCAGGTAGGCCGCATTGCAGTGATGCGCCGTCAGCACAACCCCACCCGGGAAAAGCACCTCATATCGCCCGCCGCCCCCAGAGCCGAAGGTGACCCGGACGAAATCCTTACCGGAGAAGTCACCCGTCGGCAGGTCGCCGGGAGCAACTCCGCCGGTGGTACCGTGCCCCGGCGCGTCGGTGTCGCACTCCCTTTCCTGGTCATCTGCCCGCGGCAGGAGCAGCCTTGGGTCAACTCCGCGGAAGAGTCCGTCAGTGGTCTTCGGTGATTCGCCACCCTCCCAGAAGGGGTTGATGGTGGCGCGGGCGACCACCAGGCCGTTCTCGTCCACCCTCGCACACATGAGCACCCCGGAGTACGGGACGTACTGGACCAGCCCGCGACGGGATTCACCGGCGAACTCGGCGACCTGCTCGGGAGAATGGTTCCACCCTCGTACGGCGACCCCGTCGATGTGCGTCCGGAAATGTCCCTCACCGAGGTCCTTCAGTTCCACCGAACGACATCGTTCCGGGAAGTGGTCGAGGTACTCCGAGGTCAGGCGGAATTGGATGAAGTGGGCGGTATGCCCGGCGCGGTAGCTCGGACACCCGTACTTGCCGCGTTCACAGACGTCGTTACCGGTCATCGCGCATCTCCTGACGGGACGCGGCGCGGTCGGCGGCGCAGGAGCCGGCCTTGCCCCAGGTGGGGAGCAGGACGGTGCCGGCGTTCCCGTTGCTGTTGCCGTCGACCCACCGGACGAGCGCGGCGAAGTCGGGGACGTGGACCACCTCCCCCAGCACGGAGTCGCGGGCGATCTCGGTGACGAGATCGTGGTCATGGTTCCAGCCGAGGCGGGTCTCCCCGTCGATCTTGGTCTCGAACCAGCCGGCGCCGAGGTCGGTCACCGTCACGGCGTGGCACCGCTCCGGGTAGTGCCGGGCGAAATCGGTGATCTGCCGGTTCTGGATGTAGTGGACGCTGTGTCCGGGGGTGTGCAGGGTGCAGTGCGTTGAACGCATGGTGCTCCTTGTGAATCGCGGTTTCCCCTCACCGTCTTCTGTGCGGCGTGGGGCCGATCTTCTCCGGGGGCACCGATGTACGCGACACGGTTGCCAGTCATCACAGCCAGCCGGGGACTGGGCAGTTCGGGGATCACGTGGATCCCGACAGTGCACTGCGCGATGAACTTCTTGATCGTGGGGTCGAGCATAGCACACATCCAGACCAAGCTGTCTAGCGCTGTCCAGCCATAACGTTCAGCGTGAATCTTTGGCGTGGACATTGACCCTGTCACAATGTGTGGGTCTTGGATGAGGACCATGAACCGCTTGACCAGAGTTTCCCAGGCTTCCCGCGCACAGGACACGAACACCCGTCTGCAGGCCGCCCTCGCCGCCGGTACCGACCCAACCCCGCAGGACGTCGGCGCCCTGATCGCCCAGTGCGCTACCGAACCAGACTTCTTCGTCCGCGACATGCTGACCTGGGCACTGACCCGGCACCCGGCCGGAACAATCGTCCGGCAAGGGACTGCAGCCATCGATGCCCTGACCGCCGCGGGGTCGGACGCCCCCGCCGACCCTGCCGACTCCACCATCCGGTGCCGTATCAGCGAAGCCCTCGCCGACATCGATCTGCCACAGGCCACCGCCGCCCTGCAGGACCGGCTGACCCAGCCGGACACCCGGGCGATTGCCGCCCTCGCACTGGCTCGGCGCGGCGGCGGAAGCAGCCACCGCGCCGAGCTCATCGACACCCTGGTCACCATGGTCGTCGAGGGTGACCACGACGCCGCCGAGGCTCTTGCCGGACTGACGTCCGGACAGCACGACGGAAACGACTCAGCCCGCGCCGAAGTCGTCCATCAGCTGCTCGCCACCATCACCCCGGCCGCAACCGTCGAGCAGCGGCTGCGCATCGTCCAGACACTCGGCGACCTGCCCGGCGATGCCGCGCACGAGGCACTGACCCGACTCGCTGCCGATCCCGACCCCCGCGTCGCCGGGACCGCGCGGCATCTCGGTCACTGATTTCAGTCGGTCATCACCCGGGAGTAGATCGCCAGGTCGTTGAAGCGTCCGTGCAGTAATTCAGCATCCCGCAACGTCCCCTCCCTGGTGAACCCGGCGCGCTCGGCGACCCGGCAGGACGCCACGTTCACCGGGTTCGCCTTCAACTGCACCCGGTGGACCCGGTAGTCGAAGAGGAATTCGGTGACGGCCGCGACCACCGCGCTCATCAGACCACGACCACGCAGATGCGGTGCGGTGGTGTAGCCGAGTTCCACACAGTAGGCCGACCGGTCGACCAGACGGACCTCCAGGGTGCCGCCGAAGGTACCGGGCTCGTCCGGATTGTCGAGGATCCACAGCATCGTCGTTGGCGAGTGCATCATCGCCCGCAGGAAACCCTCGGCGTCCGCCGCGGTGTAGTTCTCCGGCATATGGGTGAATTCCCGGGTGGAGGCGTCGCGACAGGAGATCACCATGCCGGGTATGTCGGCCTTCACCGCGGCTCGCAGCCGCAGCTGTGTGCCGTCCGGCAGGTCGCCGACAATGTCCGCCGAGGGCAGGGGCCAACTCAGCGGGTGCAGTGGTTCGGTCATGCTGACTCAGGGTACTACCCCGACCCTGCCGCAGGAGGCAGCGTCGGGGCAGCGACGGGGGCAGAGGTCAGGAGGCGACAGTGACCTGGTGCTCGACGAGCCAGTCGTTCGGGCTGAACAGCTCGAAGTGCAGCGCGGCCGGCTGCAGCACGCCGGCGTGCTCGGCCAGCTGACCGCGGATGTCCTGCAGGAAGTTGTTGCCGCCGCACAGGTACCAGTTCGCACCGTAGGGGATGCCGGATTCCTCGGCGATGGCGACCAGGTCAACCCCCTCACCCTTGTCGCGGTACCGCACCACATTGCGCACCGGGGTCCCGGCGTCGCGCAGGGCGTGGACGTAGCCGTCGGTCACCGAGCGCTGAGCGTAGGACGCCTCACTGTCGTCGGCGTGGATGACCGTGACATCAGTGCCGCCGAGCGCCACCAGAGTGGAGAGCATGCCGGTCATCGGGGTCGAACCGATTCCGGAGCTGACGAGCACGACCGGGGCTCCGTCCTCGACGAGGACGAGGTCACCGGCGGGCAGGGTGGCGTCCACCCGCTCGCCGACCTTCAGGGTGTCCAGCAGGTAACTCGACACCTCCCCGTCCCGCTGTACGGCGATGGTGAAGCCCTTGTCGTCCCAGTCGACCAGGGAGTACTGGCGGAGCTGGCGGGCACCGTCGGCGAGGGTGGCGCCGAGGGAGGTGTACTGGCCGGGCCGGGTGGCGGTGTAGGCCCCGCGGTCCCCGGGCACCTCGAAGGTGAACTCGGTGACGCCGGCGTCGCCGGCGGTCAGGACGGTGGAGCTGACCAGGTAGGCGTCACGGAAGACATCACCCGGGGTGACGGACGCGGTGGCGTAGAGGTGATCCTCCTCCCCGATGAGCACCTTGGCCATCAGCCAGTAGACCTCGTCCCAGGCGGCGGCGACCTCGGGGGTCACTGCGTCGCCGAGCACCTCGCCGATCGCGGCGAAGAGGTGGGTGTGGACGATGTCGTACTGGTCGGCGGTGATACCCAGCGAGACATGCTTGTGGGCGATCCGGGAGAGCATCTCGACCGGGTCGGGTCCGTTCGGGTCGACGAGCATGGTGGCGAAGGTGGCGACAGAGGCGGCCAGGGCCTTCTGCTGCTCACCGGCAGCCTGGTTGCCACGGTTGAAGGTGTCGCGCAGCAGCTCCGGGTGGGCGGTAAACATCCTGGCGTAGAAGTTCTTGGCGATGGTGCCGATGTTCGCGCCAACGACGGGGAGGGTGGCCTTGATGGTCTCCTCGTGCTCCGGAGTGAGGTGGGCGCGGCGGGCGGCGCCGGGGAGGGTGGATTCGGTGGTGAACATGGGGCTCTCCTTGGATACTGTGTGCAGTGTGGGGTGTGGTCGGTCAGCGTGTGGCGGGGGCCGGTGCCGGCAGTCCGATGGGCACCGGACCCTGGGACCGTGCCGACCCGGCGGGCGGGGTCTGGTCGATGAGCTCGCCCAGGGTGACGCCGTCGAAGATGGCGAAGAACCGCTCCTGGGCGTCGGCGAGCATGTGGCGCAGCTGGCAGCCACGTCCGGCCAGCGGGCAGGGGGCGTCGCCGTCACAGTCGACGACCTCCTGGTGCCCCTCCAGTTCACGGATGAGGACGCCGACGTTGGTCGACCGCCCTCCGTCCGCGAGATACACCCCACCGCTACGGCCCCGGACGGATTCCAGGATGCCCAGGCCGGTCAGTCGTGCCACGACCTTCTTCACATGGGACGCTGGCGCGTTCGTCTGGACGGCGAGCTCTCCGATGGTACGTCGCTGCGCCGGGTCGGTGGCGCCGGCTGCCCCGGTGTCCCCGAGGATCATCAGCGACCGGAGTCCCAGATCGGTGAACTTCGTGAGGTGCATGAACCCCACGCTAGTGCCGGATCAGGAAAAGGTACATCTGAAATACCCCATAAAAGTGGACCCCGTCAGCAGGTCAGGGTACCTTTACCGCCGCTTCACCAGTGGCGTCGTTCGAGGGACCCGGTCGCAGTTTGATCTCCGTCACATTCTCGTCGACGCACCGCCCGGTCACCCCCTCCAGCTACATCTCCAGGTCCTCGGAGGAGTAGCACCGCGGCCGCGCCGAGAGCAGCTGCACCTCCGGGCGGGAGGCCACCATACGTTCCACGGCCTCCATCACCTCGACGGCGTGCGACCGGTCCCCACTGACCACCGAAGCCCCGATGATCGTCCGGCGGTGCACGTCCCGGTGGCCGACCTCGGCCACCGAGACGTCATGGCGGCGTCGGATCTCCAACACCAACGGCCGGACCACCGATCGTTTCTGCTTCAGCGAATGGACATCGCCGAGCAGCAGGTCAAGTTCCAGAGTTGCGATCCACATATGGACGCCCACTCTAGCCTGGGCACCTGTCCGGCGGGAAGGGTGCTCAGACCGGGAAGCGCGGGTTGAGCAGGCCGGATCCCACCGGGACGTCCGCCGGATCGGAGCTCAGCGTGACCTGACGGTTGGCGGCGTCGACGAAGACGACCCGCGGGTTGTAGTCCTTGAGCTCTTCGGAGCTGTACTGCCCGTAGCTGATGAGGATCACCAGGTCACCGGGGTGGACCAGGTGCGCGGCAGCGCCGTTGATCGAGATCATCCCGGAACCGCGCTCCCCGGTGATGGCATAGGTGGTCAGGCGGGCGCCGTTGTCGACATCGACGATGTCGATCTGCTCGCCCTCGAGGATGTCGGCGGCCTCCATCAGGTCCGCGTCGATGGTGCAGGACCCGACGTAGTGCAGGTCGGCCTGCGTGACGGTCGCCCGATGGATCTTGGACTTCATCATGGTGCGAATCACGAGAGAAACACTACCCTTCGGTCTTGATCAGTGTGTCGGCATCGGCGGAACCGGCGGCTTCAGCCTCGGCTTCTGCCGCTGCTTCTGCTTCTGCCGCTGCTTCTGCTTCTGCCTCGGCGGCTTCGATGTTGCGGAAGCCCACTCCCACCGGCACCCCGACATTGTCGATCAGTCGGGTGGCACCGACCCGTGCGGCGACCAGCAGGCGTGCGTTCCCCACCTCAGGAGCCTCCCCCAGGTCCAGGCCGCGCAGCGCGAGGTAGTCCAGCTCGATACCCTCGGCAGCGTCCAGGATCGCGCGGGCGGTGTCCAGCACCGCGTCCGCCCCGTCCTCGGCGACGTGCGCCCCGGCGAGCAGTGCGGCCGACAGGGTCAATGCCAGCTGCCGCTCGTCGTCGGAGAGGTAGATGTTGCGCGAGGACTTCGCCAGCCCGTCGGATTCCCGGACCACCGGCACGCCGTGGACGACGACACCCAGGTTCAGGTCGGTGACCATCTGCTGGATCAGCACCAGCTGCTGGTAGTCCTTCTCGCCGAAGAACGCGTGGCTGGCGTTGGTGATCGTGAGCAGCTTCGCCACGACGGTGAGCACCCCGGCGAAGTGGGTGGGACGCTCCGCGCCCTCCAGGATCTCACCGGCCGGGCCGGGGTTCACCGTGGTGCGCGGCCCGTTGGGGTACATCTCGCGCGGGGTCGGGGCGAACACGGCGTCCACACCGACCGAGCGCAGCTTCTCCACGTCGGCCTCGAGGGTGCGCGGGTAGGCGTCCAGATCCTCGCCTTCGGCGAACTGCAGCGGGTTGACGAAGATCGACACCACAACCAGGGCCCGTGGGACGGACTGTGCGGCGCGCACCAGCGACAGGTGGCCTTCGTGCAGCGCGCCCATGGTGGGAACGAGAACGACCGGACGACCGGCCTTACGCATCGCGCGGGTGAGTTCGCCGATCGTCTCGGTCTCGGTGTAGACGGTGGCCTGGCCCGGGGTGAAACTCACCGGCGACGCTCCTTTGTGGGTATGAGTGGGTGGAACAGGTATTACAGGATAGTCCTCCCGGTACCACAATCTCTAGTCGGCGCCTGATCCTGTGCCTGAATGCCTGACGAGGCGCACGGCACGTTCCACATCGAGCGATCCGACGGCACGGGCGGTGCGCTCGGCATCCTGCCGGTACGCCTCCGCGAGGCCGGATCCGCCGGAGGTACTGGTGTTGTCACAGACGTCCGCCGCGTCCAGCGCAGTGAGATGACGCAGCACCGTCGCCGCGTCGTCACGGGCGGTCGGCCCGGTCAGCGCGCTCATCCGGGAGGCCAACGCAGCGTCCACCGCCGTCGGCAGGATCCGCCGCAACAGCAGTGCCGACTCCGGATTCTGCACCGACGGGTCCCCCAGCACCCGGTCGAGGATCGACAGCGCCTCGCTGACCTGGGTGACGACATGGTTGGCGCCGTGGGCCATGGCCGCATGGTAGAGCGTCCGGGCGTCCTCCGGGACGGCCACCGGCACCCCACCGAGGGAGCTGACCAGTAGCTCGGCGACGGCCGTGCCGGTCTCCGAGTCGGTGGTGACACCCCAGGCGCAGCCCTGCAGGTTGTCGGTGTCCTCCGGGCGGTTGAGGAAGGTCATCGCCGGGTGCAGCGCCAGCGGCAGTGCCCCGGTGTCGGTGATCGGTTGCAGGACGTCACATCCCAGCGCACCGGCGGTGTGCAGGACGATCTGTCCGGCCCGCACCGTCGTGGCAACCTCCTCGACCACCGCGGGCAGTTGCGGGTCGGGGACCGCCAGGACGACCAGTGCTGCCTGGGCGGCGTCGGCGACGGTGGTCACCGGGACTCCGGGCAGTCGGTCCTCGGCGCGGGCGCGGGAGGCTTCCGAGCGGGCGACGATGCCGTGAATATGGTGGCCGGCGCGCTGCAGCGATTCGGCGACCGTGGTGCCGACGGCCCCGGCGGAAATGACTCCGACCGACAGGCGGGGTTCCTGTCGGTCGGAGGGGTGGGCCCCGGGGGACGATGTCACGACTTGGCGTTCTTCTTCATCTGGGCCATCAGCTCGGCGACGGTGACGCCGCCGGAATGCTCGTCAGCGCGGCGGCGACCGTGGGCCTCCTCCGGCTGCTCGGCCGCGCGGCGACGACCCGAGGTCTCAGGCTGCTCCGGTGCCGGCTGCGGCGTCGGCTGCGTTGCCTCCGGAGTTTCCGGAGTCTCCGGTGCTTCGGCCTGCGGCGTCGGACGGCCGAACTGCCCAGCGGACTCAGCGGACTCAGCGGGCGCTTCAGGCTCAGTCGGCTCAGCGGGCTGAGCCTTCTCACCCTGCTGCGTGGTGTCCTCGTCGATGCCACGGGTATCGACGACCATCGGGATCTGGGTGGTCTCCTGGTTGTCGGAGCCCGACCAGCGCACCGCGGCGAATGTCCCGGTGGCGAAGGCGCCCTTGCGGGAACCGGTCCGCTCCTGCGGCTCGGACTTCCCGACCTGCTCGGTCGCCTGGTCTGTGGCGGCTCTGTGCTCCGGGGACGAACTCGAGCTCGAGTACGAGGACGAGCGCACGGTGCTGCGTTCCAGTTCGATGATTCGTTCTGCGCGTGCCTTCAGTGACACCTGTTCATCGGTCCACGGCGCACCGGAGAGATCGGTGAGCTGCTCCCGCATGACCTCGAGCTCCTTGCGGATCGCCTCGAGGGTCTCGTCACGCTGGGTGGCCAGCCGCGTGTTGTAGTCACGCTCCAGCTCGCCCTCACGACGCTGAGCCTCGGCACGCTCGTAGTCGATCTCGGCGCGGTGGCGGCGCTCCAGCTCCTTCCGGCGGCTGGTTTCCTCGCTGAGGATACCGGAGTACCGGGACACCAGGATCGCCCCGAAGAACGCCGCCCACAGCGAGGTGATGACGGCCACGGTGAGCCAGACCTCGGAGTCGACGAAGAACATGATGATCGTCGCCGCCAGGGCCAGGACGAACACCAGGTACATCAGAATCTTGAGGCCGCCGCCGGGCGTGCGGGGAGCGCTCCGGCTCGACGGGTCGGGAAGCCGGTGCGAGTCGTCGGGCACATACGCAGAACTCATGGGGTCAACAGTACATCGCCTGTGCCGTTGTCTGGGTCGGCCCCGCCGGGCGGCACCAGACAACTGCGTTCCAGCCACACCCCCGACGCCGCCATGGCCGCCCCTGCCACCAGGCACGTCACCGCCCCCGGGGTGTCCTGTTGGGCCGCGAGCAAGTCACTGTGCCGCAGCAGGACGTAGATCGTGACCCCGCCGTACAGACCACCGACGACCGCCCCGATCCATGCCGTGGCCATGCCGAGAACCGCACAGCGGGCGACGAATACCGGGGAGAGCTGCGAGGAGTCCTGGCCGATCCGTCCGTCCTCCACCCGGTGTTTCACGACCACCGCGAGCACGACCGCCAGCGCGGCGAACACCCACATCGCCACCGACCCGCTCACTTTCACCGGCGGGAGGTCACCGTAGAACATCCAGCTTCCGGCCAGGCCGACCAGTACGGCACCGGCGGCGGCGAGCAGCAGCAGGCCGATACTGGTCGTGGACAGGGCCGGACCAGGACCGGTGCGATTCTCCCGTCGGGGCGTCATGCCACCCATGCTACGGTGCCCACTCGACCTCAGGCAGCGCCCGGATTCCCGCCGTGGCGGCATCAGGGCCCAACTCAGCGAGCCACTCCGTGACGGCGCGCCCGGACAGTGCGGCGTGGGGGTCGGCGTCCAACCACGGCACCAGGACGAACGCCCGCTCGTGCGCCCATGGATGCGGCAACCGTAGTTCGTCGGTGTCGCTGGTCTCGCCCTCGATGTGCACCAGGTCGATGTCGAGGGTGCGTGGCCCCCAGTGGCGCTCGCGGACGCGGCGGGCGTCCTGCTCCAGCGTCTGACCGGTGTGCAGCAACTCCAGGGCACTGAGCGTGGTGTCCACGATGAGCACACTGTTGCGGAACTCCGCCTGGTCGGTCACACCCCACGGCGCGGTGGCGTACATGGCGCTGGCGGCGACCGGGGTCACCCCGGTGCGGTCGGCCAGGGCGGCGGCGGCGACACGGATCTGCTCCTCTGGCCCGGACAATGGACCGGCGAGATTCGAACCGAAGGCCAGGACGGCTCGGCGTGGGCGGGTCATGACCGGGGTGTGGGGGTCTTGCGCGACCGGCGGGCCACGACCCGCACGTCGGAGAACGGATGGTGGATCGGCGCATCGGGCTTGTGGACGGTCACTTCGACGGCGAGTATGCCGTCCAGGGCGTTGATCCGGTCGGCGATCGTCGCCGACACGGTCTCGATGAGGTCCAGGCTCGGACCGGAGACGACATCGACCGCGATGTCGGCGAGGTCGACATAGGAGATCGTGGCGTTGATGTCGTCTTCGGCGACGGCGACGGTGAAGTCGGTCCAGACCACCAGATCGACGATGAATTTCTGCCCGGCCTCCTTCTCGAAGTCGTATACGCCGTGGTAGCCGTAGACCTCCAGCCCGTCCAGTTCGATGCGGTCAGCCACGACGTGCCCTCCATCCTTCGGGTAATGCGGGGCCGCGCCCGGTGGCCACGGCGTGGGCGACGTCCGCCGCCACCCGGTTCGATGCGATGTCATGCACCCGGACCGCCCACGCTCCGGACGCGGCGACCAGTGCGGTGACTGCGGCGGTCGCCTGGTCGACGGCCGCGGAATCTGCGGCAGCGGGTGCCCCGTCGGCTGCCGGACGCAGTGCGGTGAGGAACCGCTTCCGGCTGGCGCCGACGAGCACCCGGTGGCCCAGTGCGGTGACGTCGCCGAGGCCGCGCAGCAGGGACCAGTTGTCGGCGGGATCCTTGGCGAAGCCGAGACCGGGGTCCAGGATGATCCGGTCGCCGGGCACCCCGGCACGCTGGGCCCGGTCGGCCAGGTCCACCAGGTGCCCGGTGACGTCGGCGAGTACCCCTCCGGTGTGGTCTGCCCGGCCGGCGGCGGACTCGAACCGTTCGGCGCGCCAGTGCATCAGGCAGTAGTCCACCGCACGGTCCTGGTTGGCTTCGGCGACCACCCGGTCCATGTCAGGGTCTGCCAGGCCACCGGAGACGTCGTTGACGATGGTTGCCCCGGCCGCCACGGCCGCTGCTGCCGTGGTGGCGCGCATGGTGTCCACACTGACCGCGATATCCTCGGCGGCCAGCGCCTGGATCACCGGTACGACGCGGGCGGCCTCGACCTCGGCGTCGACCCGGACGGCGCCGGGGCGGGTCGACTCACCGCCGACGTCGATGATGTCGGCCCCGTCGGCGATCATTGCGCGGGCGTGGTCGACCGCACGCTGCGGGTCGATCCATTCGCCGCCGTCGGAGAAGGAGTCCTCGGTGACGTTGAGGATGCCCATCACGAGGGTTCGGTCCGAGCTCCGTTCAGGCATCAGTGGTCCCGGATCAGGCTCAATGCCTCGGCACGGGAGCGGGAGTCATTGCGGAATCCGCCGCGTACCGCGGAGGTCACCGTGGATGCCCCGGGCTTGCGGATGCCACGCATCGCCATACACAGGTGCTCGGCCTCGATGACGACGATGACGGCCTGTGCTTCGAGGTGCTCCGCAACGGCATCGGCGATCTGGCTGGTCAGACGTTCCTGGACCTGGGGTCGCTTGGCGTAACCGTCGGCCAGCCGGGCCAGCTTCGACAGGCCGGTGACCGTGCCGGTGTCTCCGGGGATGTAGCCGATGTGGGCGTGACCGTAGAAGGGCACGAGGTGGTGCTCGCAGGTGGAGTAGATCGGGATGTCTTTGACCAGCACCAGTTCGCGGTGGTCCTCGTTGAAGGTTTTGGCGAGGACGTCTGCGGGGTCGCGGAAGAGCCCGTCGAAGGATTCGCGGTAGGCCCGGGCCACCCGGGCGGGAGTCTCCTGGAGTCCTTCCCGGTCCGGGTCCTCACCGACGGCGATGAGCAGTTCACGCACCGCGGCCTCGGCCCGCTGCTGGTCGAAGACTGCCCCGGTCGACACGTTGACGGCGGCGTCGCCGGTGGCGTCAGTCGTTTCGGTCACTGTGGTCCTGTTCTCTTTCATCGTCACGTCGGTGGTGTCGGCCACCGGCGTCATTTCCCTCGGAACGACCCAGGTTACGCGTCGGGCTGTTCTCGCTCGGCCACGGGTGCTCCGGCTGCTCATTGTCCGGCAGGCGGAAGCCACGCTGCTCCGGACGCCGCGACTCCGGCGAGTCGGTGGCACTGCCGTCGCCGTAAC
>DGYFR06203__coassemble_1922_pt1 | contig 17504 bp, 13 predicted proteins | sample DGYFR06203__metabat2_high_PE_013 | metagenome-assembled genome bin DGYFR06203 | reverse complement strand
GTCCGCACTGGAACCCGGGGAATCATCCGGAAATCAACTGGATAAGTGTTCTCCCGCAGACGCGTAGCCTTGTGTTATGGGTGCAGAGAACACCACACCACAGGAAAATCTCACGGAGAAGGCCCAACGCCTTCTTGACCTCCACCACGGCCACTCCCCGGTCGTCCTACCCACCGTGTGGGACGCCTGGAGCGCCCACACCGCCGTCGACGCCGGGTTCGCCGCACTGACCGTCGGCTCCCACCCGGTCGCCGACTCCCTCGGCTACTCCGACGGCGAGAACACTCCCCTCGACCTCTACTTCGCCGCGGTCGCCCGCATCACCGGGGCCGTCGACGTGCCTGTGTCCGTGGACGTCGAGTCCGGCTACGGTCTCGACGCCGCCGACCTGGTCGGCCGTGTCCTGGAAGCCGGCGCCGTCGGCGTCAACGTCGAGGACACCGTCCACTCCGACGACTCCTGCCGTGCCGCCGAGGACCACGGCGCCTACATCGCGGCGATCCGCGCAGCCGCCGAGGAACACGGAGTGCACCTGGTGATCAACGGGCGCACCGACGCCTTCACCAAGGACGGTGAAGACGAGGCGAAGCTGCAGGACGCCCTGAACCGGCTCGCCATCCTGGAGAAGTCCGGCGCGGACTCCCTGTACCCGGTGGGCATCCCCTCCACCGCGGTGCTGACCACCATCCTCGAGACCGTCTCCACCCCGGTGAACATCACCGCCCACCCGGTCGACGGCGGCATCCCCGACGGCATCGACCTGGCCACCGCCAGCAAGCTCGGCGTGGGACGCATCTCCTTCGGCCCGCTGTTCCAGGCGTCGCTGAAGGACGCCGCCGGCCCGGTGCTGGAGCGCTGGACCTGAGCGTCCGGGCCCCGGCACCAACCCCAGAACGAAAAAATCTCTGACCAGGGAAAACCCCAACTGAAAGGACACCAACCTACCGTGACCTCCATCGACCGCGTCTACACCAGCCCGTCCCGCTACGTCCAGGGCGCCGGGGTCATCGACCGCGCCGCCGGTTACCTCGCCCCGCTGGGCACCTCCCCGCTGATCATCACCGACGACATCGTGTGGGGTATCGCCGGTGAGCAGCTCGAGAACTCGCTGAACTCCGACGAGGACACCGACCAGAACGCCACCCACGAGATCTTCGGCGGAGAAGCCTCCTACAAGGAGATCGAGCGCATCTCCCAGGTCGCGTCCTCCCGTGGCTCCGACGTCATCATCGGCCTCGGCGGCGGCAAGATCATCGACACCGCCCGTGCGGTCGCCGACAAGGGCGGACTGCCGGTCGCCATCTTCCCCACCGCAGTCTCCGCGGACGCACCGACCGCCCGCGTCTCGGTGATCTACACCGACGACGGCGTCTTCGACTCCTACCTCTTCTACGACCGCAACCCCGACCTTGTCGCCGTGGACACCACCGTCATCGCCAACGCCCCGGTGAACACCCTGCGCTCCGGCATCGGCGATGCTCTGGCCACCTCGGTGGAGGCACGCGCGGTCGCCCGGGCGAACTCCCGTCGCATGGACGACACCGCACGTCCCACCCTGGCCGGTATCGCCCTCGCCGAGAAGTGCGAGGAGACCCTGTTCGCCTACGCCCACCAGGCTCTGCGCGACAACGAGGCACACATCGCCAGCCGCGCGCTGGAGAACATCGCCGAGGCCAACACCCTGCTGTCCGGTCTCGGGTTCGAGAACGGTGGCCTGGCCGCGGTCCACGCCATCCACAACGGGTTCACCGCGCTCTCGGGCGACATCCACCACAAGTCGCACGGTGAGAAGGTCTCCTTCGGCATCGGCGTGCAGCTGGTCCTGGAGGGTGCCCCGAAGGAGGAGCTGGACCGCTACATCGGCTTCCTGCAGTCGGTCGGGCTGCCGACCACGCTGGAGGAGATCAACCTGCCCGAGGTCTCCGACGAGGACCTGTTCCGCATCGCCGAACTGGCCGTGTCCCCCGACGAGACGCTGAAGCAGCTGCCCGGCGAGTACAGCGCCGCCGATGTCGTCCAGGCCATCAAGTCCGCGGACAACTACGCCCACGGCCTGAAGGAACGTACCGCCTGAGTAGGGCGTCCTGCCGACCCGTCACTCGCCCCTTCGCAGCGGCAGAGCGGTATTTTCCGCTACCGTGGTGACGGAGAACACCATCAGCAGCGAAAGGGCGACACCAGTGACGTTCACCGTCCCGAACACCACACCCGTGATGAAAACTTCTGAATGGCAGGCTTTGGTCGCCCACGCCACACAGGCCAAGGGCACCACCATCAAGGACCTGTTCCGGAACGACCCCGGTCGCGCCGGTGACATGACCTTCGACGCTGGCCCGCTGCACGTCGACCTGTCCAAGAACCTCGCCGACGAGAACACCCTGCGCCTGCTGACCAACGTCGCACGCGCGATGGGCATCGAGAACTACCGGCAGTCCATGTTCAACGGTGAGCACATCAACACCACCGAGGACCGGGCCGTCCTGCACACCGCCCTGCGCATCCCGATCGAGCAGGACATGACTGTGGACGGGCAGGACGTCGCCGAGGACGTGCACGGCGTCCTCGGCCGGATGCGTGACCTGGCCCGCGCACTGCGCAAGGGTGACTGGCGCGGAGTCACCAACCACACCATCAAGAACGTGGTGAACATCGGCATCGGCGGCTCCGACCTGGGTCCGGCGATGGCGGCGAAGGCGCTGCGTCCCTACTGCACCGCCGGCATCACCCCCTACTTCGTGTCGAACGTCGACCCGTCGGACATCACCTCCACCCTCGACGGGCTCGACCCGGAGTCCACCCTCTTCGTGGTCTCCTCGAAGACCTTCACCACCTCCGAGACCCTCGCCAACGCCCACGCCGCGAAGCGCTGGCTGCTGCGCGAGCTGGGCCACACCGGTGTCGACGTGAAGGACGATGCGGTGGTCAAGGACGCCGTCGCCAAGCACTTCGTCGCAGTCTCCACCAACGCCGAGGCCGTCGCCGAGTTCGGCATCGACCCCCGGAACATGTTCGGTTTCTGGGACTGGGTCGGCGGCCGCTACTCGGTGGACTCCGCGATCGGCCTGTCGCTGATGGCTGCGATCGGACCGCGTGACTTCATGGAGTTCGTCGGCGGCTTCCACGAAGTGGACAACCACTTCTACTCCGAGCCGCTGGAGATGAACGTTCCCGTCCTCATGGGTCTTCTGGGGGTCTGGTACACCTCGGTGCTCGGCTCCCAGTCCCACCTGGTGCTGCCCTACTCGGACGACCTCGCGGACTTCCCGTCCTACCTGCAGCAGCTGATGATGGAGTCCAACGGTAAGTCACGGCGCCTCAACGGCGACCTGACCACCGTGGAGACCGGGGAGGTCTACTGGGGCGCTCAGGGCACCAACGGACAGCACACCTTCATGCAGCTGATCCACCAGGGCACGCACCTGATCCCGACGGACTTCATCGGCTTCGTCAACCCGCACACCGACGCCGTCGCCTCGGACGGCGAGACCAGCATGCACGACATGCTGCTGTCGAACTTCCTGGCACAGTCCCGCGTGATGGCCTTCGGCCGTGACGAGGACGAGGTGCGTGAGGCCGGTGTCGAGGAGGAGCTGGTCCCGCACAAGGTGATGCCGGGTAACCGTCCCTCGACGACGATCGTGGCCGACAAGCTGACCCCGCGGACCCTGGGCGCCCTGATCGCACTGTACGAGCACATCGCCTTCGTGCAGGGACTTGTCTGGGGCATCAACAGCTTCGACCAGTGGGGTGTGGAGCTCGGCAAGAAGCAGGCCAATGAGCTGCTGCCGAAGCTGGGTGCCAACAACGGTGGCGCGGACGTGTCCACCGGTGACTCCTCGACGGATTCGCTGACGAAGCACATCCTGCGCAACCGTCGGCGGTAGGTGAACGAGCCCTGTCAGCGCGGCTCAGCCCGGCTGGCAGACGGGGCACCACCAGATGACGCGCTCGAGCTCGCCCTCGTCGCCGTCGGCGTCGACGCCTCCGAGGAAGCTCTTGAGGATCGGTGTCCCGCACCGCCGGCAGGCTTTCTCCGCCCGGCCGAAGACGTAGTTTCCCATGCCGGGGCGCCGGTCTCCGGTGAACAGGCGCCGTGGCTCCATACGGTTCTCCCACATCACCTTGCGTGACAGGTCGAGCAGGTGGGCGGCGGTCTCCTCCGCGCCTTCCCCCTCACCTGTCGGACGGCGGGGGTCGACTCCGGCGAGGAAGCACACCTCCGCCCGGTACTCATTGCCGATCCCGGCGACGTTGCGCTGGTCCAGCAGGGCTGCGCCGATAGTGCGCTCAGGGCGGGCGAGGATGCGCTGCAGTGCTTCATCGCGGTGAGACAGCCCGGAAGTCGCATCGGCCCAGTCGGGGGCGAGGATGTCCGGACCAAGGTGCCCGACCACTTGGTCGTAGTCTGACCGGTCGAAGAGCCGGACGAAGCCCAGGGAGTGCCCGACGACCTCGATCTCAGGGCCTCCCGTGTGCTGTGGGGCGAAACGGAGGATGGTCCGGGCGGTGTGGCCGGGGCGCCGCCACCGGGTGCCGGCGGTGTGGATCGACCAGACGCCCTCCATCTTCAGGTGGGTGTGAAGCACCCGACCGGAGAAATCGATGAAAAGGTGCTTCCCGTATGGCCAGACGTCTGTGACGGTGCGTCCTGCGAGATTCTCGGTGGCGAAGCGGGGAACGCGAATGTCGGAGCGAGTGATGGTTCGGCCCGACATCCACTGCATACGCTCGGAGAGCTGCAGGACGGAATCACCCTCTGGCATGAGTCCCCCTTTCCTGAGCTCTCTGGTGTTGACCTCTACGTTGGATTCGCTCTCACACTACTCTGCAGCCACCAAGCGGAGTCCTGCACAGTTCACTACAGTTTTTCGAACAGCTCAGCCAGTGACTCGACCCGCATCGTGGCGGTCCTCGCCTCCGGCCGCTGTGACTGGATGACTCCCCACGGACCCCGACGAATATGACAGGTCAAAAGTCCTGCGTCCGCAGCAGGGACGATGTCGTTGTCGACGCGATCCCCCACATAGAGAACCTGCTCCGGTGCGCAGCCACACACGTCGACGAGCTTGGTGAAGAACTCCGGTGAAGGCTTTTCCACACCCCATCCGGTCGACGAGGCCACGAAATCCGCCGGAAGGCCCATGTCCTTGAGGAGCGACTCCGTTCTCTCCGGTTGATTGCCTGCGATGCCAACCGTGATGCCCAGGCGGCGGAGGTCTTTCAGGAACTCTGCCGCGTCCGGGTAGAGGTCCGACGCAGCGTGTTCCGGCCAGTACCGGGGTCGATCAATGCCAAGTTCGTCCCACATCTCCCGGTGGTCCCGCCCCCGCGCGATCAGCCCGCCGAGCGTGGCCATGAAGGTGAATCGAGGGACCCCGACCTGGTCGGCGAGTTCGGACCACAAGGCGGACTCGTCGACCAGTGTCTGTCCAACATCGCACACCACCGCCGAGATCCTCATGCCACAACGGTACGGCCAAGTAACTGATATCACCGCACGATCAGGCCCTTCGGTGTCAGCCGTGCGCCGGCCTCCGTCCAGGCCCGGGTAGCTGCGCCGAGTGACATCACGTCGATCCCGTTGACCTTCTCTACTGTGACCGGTGACAGTCGCTTCGCTTCAATGGCGGCCGACAGAGCGGAGACCACCGCCTGGACGTCGCCGGGATCGACGTCCACCGGCCCGTCTCCCAGGCTCGGACGTCCGAAGGCTGTCACCGTCCTGCCCCCACGGGTGAGGTGGGCCAGCAGTCGACCATCCTGCACCACGACCAGGGCGCCAGCGCCACGAGTCGGTCGGGCGGAGGCTCTATCGGTCGAAGCGTCAGTGCCCGCTGCCCCATTGTCCGGCCACGGCACCGCCGCGCCGAAGGGGTTCGCCGGGTCGGACGCCGCCAGCAGCACCGGTGTCGATGACTCTGCAGGTGCCGGTTCCTCCTCCATGTCGCGCAGCCGGTCGATGACCTCGCGGGAGGCGAACTGTGCCCCGCCCAGACCGTCGACGATGTATCCGCGCAGCACGGTTCCGTTGTCCTCCCAGGCGGTCAGCATCCGGTAGGCCGCGGCGAACCCGCCTTCGGTGTGTTCGGCGACGATGGATCCGCGGGTGACCACGGCGTAGCGGTCCAGCCATGCCTCACCCCGGGCGATCGCCCGATCGGTTGCGGCACCTCCGGCCGGCGGCACCAGTGACCAGCGTCCGGGCACGCCGGCATGGGCGTTCATCGCCGCCCGGCGCAACCGCACTTCCTCGGAGCGCACGGTCTGGGCGAAGGTGGTCCGCCCCATGCGCAGTCGTCGGGTGGAGCCGCGACCGGCGTTGCGTCGCGGTGCCTTGTGCGCGCCCCGGTTACCCGCCGCGCTTCCGGACGCACCGCTTCCGGACGCACCGGCACCCGTAGTTCCTCGCCCGTCACCGCGGCCGGCGCCAGCAGGACGGTCAGTGAAGCCGGTACCGGCGAGCCGGGCACGGATCGGGGCGAAGGAGTCCGGCATGAGTTGACCGGCGTCGAAGAGTTCCCAGATTGCGGAATCCACCGCATCGTGGGAGGGCCTGGTTGCCGCACCCGAAGTCGAGTCACCAGCTGCACCGGCGGCTGTACCCGCAGCTGTGCCGGAAGGATCGGCCTCACCCAGGGTCCGTTCGATCTCGGCGGCGAGGAAGGCTCCTCCCCCGCTCACCTTGTCGCGGATGACCTGGGCGACGGGACCGAGTGCCACCGGCGCGGTCAGGTTTCCTGCTGCCCCGTCCTCTGCCTCGAGATCCTCCACCAGCAGCGGCGCAAGGTCCGCGGGCAGCAGCATGATCCGTGGGTCGGTGGCCCCACCGGCACCACCGCCGACTCCGGCTCCGACAACCACGATCTCCCCACTGGCCATCAGGTCATCCAGGTCAGTGGACTGGTAGCCGGGGATGCGGGAGGGCAGCACCACGGTCTCCCAGGCACTCGCCGGCAGCGCGACCCCGGCGAGCTGTTCGATGACAGCCGGAAGGTCCTCCCGTTCGCCGATGCCGAGGGCATGCCATTCCTGCAGGAAGGACGCATAGGTCTGCGGGCTCACCGGTTCCAGTGATCCGCGGGCCTTCGCCAACGTCGCCGCCCGCAACCGTCGCAGGACACCGTAGTCCGCGCTGCCACTGGTTGCGCCGGCAGTGTCGGCAGTGTCGGCAGCGATGGTGCCGGATGTATGTGCCTCCAGCCGCCGCGCCGACACCCACCGCTTCGCCAGAGCATCCGCCGTCGCCACGCCGAGGCCGAACTCGGTGGCGATGTCGGATGCCTCGAACGGCCCGTGGGTCCGGGCCCACCGTAGGACGAGCTGGTCGACGGCATCGACCACCCGGTCCTGCGAGGCGGCGACCCCGGGCGGTACCGGGATGCCGAGGCCGTCGCGCAGCAGGGCCGCGTCCTCCACGACCGCCCAGCGCAGCGTCCCACCGACCTTGACCTCACAGACCCGGCGCGGAATCACCGCGCGTACCTCGGCAAGGATCGCGTCCGGACCACTGCCGCGAATTCCATCCGAGGCCGCTGTTGCTATCGAGGACCCCGAAGCTGCCGGGGTCGCCGGGGTCGCCGACGGATCGATCCGTCGTGCCACCTCCTCGGGCGTCAACGGGCCCAAGGCGCGCAGCATGTCCACGACCTGTTCCGCCGAGCGAGCCTGTCGCCCGGAGGCCAGCCACTGCAGGGAGGCGACGATCTCCTCGACCACGGCCGGGTCCAGCTCCAGACCCTCACCTCGTTGGCCCAGTACGGCGGCCAGCAGGGCGGGGTCCACAGACAAAGCAGCGGCCCGCTCTGCGGAGTCACCCTCGTAGAGGAAGGCTCCGGTGTAGCTGAACAGCAGGGACTCGGCGAACGCGGAGGGTGCGTCGGTGGTGATCTCGGCGACGCGCATCCGCCGGGACCCCACCGCACCGACGACCTTCTCCAAGGCAGGCAGGTCGTAGACGTCGCGCAGGCATTCGCGCATGGTCTCCACCATCACCGGGAACTCCGGGTGCGGCCGGGCGATGTCCAGCAGTTGGGAGGCACGCTGTCGCTGCTGCCACAGGGGTTGGCGTTTGCCGGGGTTACGCCGCGGCAGCAGCAGGGACCGGGCGGCACACTCGCGGAACCGTCCGGCGAACAGTGCGGAGGAGCCCACCGCATCGGTGACCTCGTTGACCACCGGGGCGGTGTCCACGGAGCCGCCGCTGCCTGTGTCCTGAACACCGCCGGCACCACCGGTGAGCAGTTCCACACCCGGCGGGTCCTCGGTGTACGGCAGGCGCAGGACGATACCGTCGTCCCCGGCCACCGCCATCGCGTCGATACCGGAGTGCCGCGACAGGGTCGCCCCGATCGCCAACGCCCACGGTGCATTGACCGAGCGTCCCCACGGGGTGTGCACGACCACCCGCCAGTCGCCGACCTCGTCGTGGAAACGTTCGATGAGGATGGTGCGCTCATCGGGCACGACCTGGGTGGCCTCCCGTTGTTCGGCGTAGAAGGTGTCGAGGTTGGTTCGCGTGTTGTCGTCGAGGAAGGACGCGGTCCGTACGTCGTCCTCACCGCCCTTGCCCCAGCCGCGACGGGCCGCGCCGATGACGGGGGCTAGTTCTGCGGGGCGTCCTTCGGCATCGCCGACCCAGAACGGCAGACGTCCGGTATGGCCGGCCGCCGGGGTGACGATCACCTGGTCGCGGGTGATCTCGGTGATGCGCCAGGACGATGCCCCGAGGGTGAAGACATCACCGACGCGGGACTCGTAGACCATCTCCTCGTCAAGCTCCCCGACCCTCCTTCCGCCAGCGCCCGCGCCGCTCTCCGCGCCGTCGGCGGGCAGGAACACCCCGAACAGACCCCGGTCGGGGATCGTCCCGCCGCTGGTCACCGCGGTTCGTTGGGCACCGGGACGTGCTTCGAGGGTTCCGGCGACCGGATCATAGATGACCTTGGGGCGCAGATCGGAGAAGTCGGTGGAGGTATAACGCCCACTGACCAGCTCAATCACCCCGTCGAAGGCTTCCCGCGGCAGGGCGGCATACGGGTGGGCCCGCCGGACGGTGCGGAACCACTCCTCGACCTCGACCATCCCAGGGTGCGGAGTAATCCGGCTGTCACCGGAGTCCGCAGCGTCCCCAGAGCCTGCAGCCTCCCCAGTACCACCGGAGCCCTGGCCAACCCGGTGGGTGGCCTGCGCCGTCATCGCCACGGTCTGCTGCGCCAGCACGTCCAACGCATTGGTCACCACCTGCAACGGCTCCAGGTCCCCGGCCAACATCCGGTCGACGATCACCGCCGCCACCTCGGCATCCGCCCGGTGCAGCGGGTACACCGTGCCGCGGGAGACCGCGCCGACGGTGTGGCCGGCGCGTCCGAAACGCTGCACCGCCGAGGACACGCTCGGCGGTGCACCGACCTGCACCACATGGTCCACCAGGCCCATGTCGATGCCGAGTTCCAGGGAGGACGTGGCCACCACGCAGCGCAGCGAGCCATCCTTCAGTGCGGTCTCGATGTCTGCGCGTTCGTCCTTCGACACCGACCCATGGTGGGCCCGGGCGATGACCTGCGGGGCGGCGGCGACCGATCCGGACTGCGCCATGAGCTGTGCCGGATCCCGCCGGGTCGGGGCGGCCAGCGAGTCCGGGTCGTGCTCTTCGGCCCACATCTCGTTGAGCGCCCCGGTGAGTCGCTCGGCGGTGCGTCGGGAGTTGACGAACACCAGGGTGGAGCGGTTGTCCATGATCTGTTCGTAGATCGCCCGCTGCACATGCGGCCACACCGACTTCTGCTGCGGCAGGGCGGATTCCTTGTCCACCCCGGAGGCCACACGACGCCCGGAGCCGACGTCGGTGATGCCGCCGACACCCTCGCCGATGAGGGAGGGACCGAGCAACGCCTCGTCGATGGGATCGGCACCGCCGGCACCGTCCGTATCGTCCGGCAGCGCATCGTCCAGCACCGGCGGGTCGCGGAAGTCCTCGACCACGCTGCGCACCTTCACGTCCCACAGCTTCTGCGTGGGTGGGTTGACCACGGTGACCGGACGGTCGCCACCGAGGAAGGACGCCACGGTGTCCACCGGGTTCACCGTCGCCGACAAACCGATACGCTGCACATTCTGCTCGGTGAGCTCGTCAAGGCGTTCCAGGCTCAACGCCAGGTGTGTGCCCCGCTTCGTGCCGGCGACGGCGTGGACCTCGTCGACGATGACGGTGTCGACGTTGCGCAACGTCCCGCACGCCTTCGAGGTCAGCATGAGGTACAGCGATTCCGGGGTGGTGATGAGGATGTCCGGCGGGGTTCGCAACAACTTAGCCCGCTCGGCCTGCGGGGTGTCACCGGAACGCACACCGATGCTCACCGGAGCGATGTCGGCGTGGGTGGGGTCGTCGGACGCCGCGGCGGTGCGGGCGATACCCGCCAGCGGCACCTGCAGGTTGCGCTCGACATCCACACCGAGGGCCTTCAGTGGGGAGATGTAGAGGACCCGGGTGCCGGAGGTTCGGTTGGCGTCCTGCCCCGTCCCCCGCATCAACCCCTGCGAGGTCAACCGTGACAGCGCCCAGAGAAAGGCAGCGAGCGTCTTACCCGAACCGGTGGGAGCGACGACCAGGGCGTGGTCGCCGCGGCTGATCGCGTCCCACGCCTGCGACTGCACGACCGTGGGTTCGATGAACACGTCACGGAACCAGGACGCCACCGGCGCGAAGAAGCGGTCCAGCGGGTCGGTGGTATCCGGCGTTCGGTTCATGCTCCCCAGTCAACCACGCGCCCCGGACACGAACTGTCACACCGGACTGCATGACGGATCAGGGCAGGCCCGATGCAGGGCGTTTTCACCGGATGTCTGCCCCATCTCTGGTGATCTGCCCGTCCGGTGGGCCGAACTGTGGTCCAGGCGACTAGACTAGGCTGCCATGACGTCCTACATCGACGACGAGACCCTCGCCCGCCGCCTCGCCCTGGGGACCGGCGAGATCCTCAAGGGGGTCCGCAACGTGGGCCTGCTGAGCGGTGGAGAGCTCGGTGCGGCTGGCGACGCCATCGCCCAGGACTGGATATCGCGCGCCCTGGCACGGCACCGGCCGGACGATGCCGTGCTCTCCGAGGAGGCCACCGACGACCTGGTGCGACTGGACTGCGAGCGCGTCTGGGTCATCGACCCGTTGGACGGCACCCGCGAGTACGCCGGCGTGCGTCAGGACTGGGCCGTGCACATCGCACTGGTGGTCAACGGCACGGTCGACACCGCCGCCGTCGGCATGCCCGACCTCGGCCAGGTGTTCACCTCCGGGGAGTCCCGTGCGGTCCCGGGGCGTCCGACGAACCGTCTGGTGATCTCCCGAAACTCCACCCCGGCCGTCGCCACCCACGTCGCCGAGGCGACCGGGATGGAGCTGACCACCATGGGGTCCTGCGGCGCCAAGGGCATCAGCGTGCTGCTCGGCGACAACGACGCCTACGTGCACGCCGGTGGCCAGTACGAGTGGGACAATGCCGCGCCGGTGGGCGTGTGCCTCGCCGCCGGGCTGCACTGCAGCCGACTGGACGGCTCCCCGCTGGTCTACAACAACGAGGACACCTACCTTCCGGACCTGCTGATCTGCCGCCCCGAGGTGGCCGAGCCGATCCTCGCCGCCGCCGCGGCATTTCACGCCGAGCAAGGCAGCTACACCCTGTAGGGACAGTCTCCTGAGCGGTCATGCATGGCTGCCGCATGCCACACACATGTTCCGTGCCCCAGGAACTCCAACCATCACCTGCTGCACTTATGCTGCATTATTTGGACAGCCTCCGGGGACACATAACCTGAAAGGATTCATCATGCTCGGTGGACTTCTCTTTGGCCTCGGCGCCACCCTCGGCAGCCTCGTCTTCGGCCTGCTCGCCCTGGTCGGCGGCACCGTCGGCACCCTCGGCACCGTCGGCACCGTCGGCACCGTCGGCTCCATCCTCTAGGACAATTCTCCAATAGTCTCCCCTTCCGAAACGCGGGGGAGTTCCGGACGCCACAGGTGCCCGACACTTGCCGACCGACCAGTCAGCTCCGACCGGTCGGTTTCTTGATGCCACTGTCGCCCCACTGATGCACGGCAGGGTCCTGCGGAACTATCATGGGATCCATGCACGATGCCCCCTCCTCCCCAGGCAACGCCTCCGAATGTCCCGCTGGCAGCGTCCCCACCCCGTACGAGGACCTCCTCCGCGAGATCCTGGCCGACGGCGTCCACAAGGACGACCGCACCGGCACCGGTACCCGGAGCCTGTTCGCACGCCAGATCCGCTTCGACCTGGCCGACGGCTTCCCGCTGATCACCACCAAGAAGGTGCACCTGCGGTCCATCGTCGGCGAGTTGCTGTGGTTCCTGAAGGGCGACTCCAACATCGGTTGGCTGCACGAGAACAAGGTCACCATCTGGGACGAGTGGGCCGACGAGAACGGCGACCTCGGCCCGGTGTACGGCGTCCAGTGGCGCAGCTGGCCCACCCCGGACGGCCGCCACGTCGACCAGATCTCCGCCGCACTGGAGACGCTGACGTCCAACCCGGACTCCCGGCGCAACATCGTCTCCGCCTGGAACGTCTCCGAGCTGGAGAACATGGCTCTCCCGCCGTGCCACCTGCTGTTCCAGCTCTACGTCGCCGACGGCAAGCTGTCCTGCCAGCTGTACCAGCGCAGCGCGGACATGTTCCTCGGCGTGCCCTTCAACATCGCGTCCTACGCCATCCTCACGCACATGTTCGCCCAGCAGGCGGGCCTGGAGGTCGGCGAGTTCATCTGGACCGGCGGCGACTGCCACATCTACGACAACCACGTCGACCAGGTGAACCTGCAGCTCTCCCGCGAGGCGCGCCCCTACCCGACCCTCGAGCTCAACAAGGCGGCCGACATGTTCAGCTACACCTTCGACGACATCGTCGTCACCGGCTACGACCCGCACCCCGGCATCAAGGCTCCGGTGGCGGTCTGATGGGCGCTGCAGAGAACGGCGCCGCCTTCACCGAACAGCCGACGATCACCCGGGCCGACCTCCCCGGTTTCCCCGAGGGCATCGAGATCGGCATGATCTGGGCGCAGACCGTCGACGGGATCATCGGCGACGGCACCGACATGCCCTGGCACCTGCCGGAGGACCTGAAGCACTTCCAGGAGTCCACCGTGGGCACCCCGGTGGTCATGGGCCGGGTGTCCTGGGAGGCACTGCACCCGAAGTACCGGCCGCTGCCCGGCCGCGACAACCACGTGATCACCCGCGACGGCTCGTACGACGCCCCGGGTGGCACCGTCCACACCTCGTTGCCGGACGCCATCCTCGCCGCAGGACGCTCCGCCGTGGCATCCGGCGCGCCGACGGTGTGGATCCTGGGCGGCGGCCACGTGTACCGCCAGTGCGTGCCGGTCTCCGACCGGGTGGTGGTCACCGACATCGCCTGCGGCGCCCCGGAACGCTTCCAGGTCACCGCGCCCGACATGCGCGCCGACCCGGACTTCACCGCCGAGGACGGCCCCTGGCTGGACTCCGCGCGCGGGACCGCGCTCACCGGGGAGGACCCGCTGCACTACCGGATCTGCGAGTTCCACCGGAATTCCGCCCCGCACTGACACGTTGCAGTACACAGCCCCACTGTTAAATAAGGAGAGAAAAATTGTCCGCTGACGCCCCCGTCACCCTCTACACCACCACCTGGTGCCCCTTCTGCCAGCGTCTGACCGCCGACCTGGACGCGACCTCGACCCCCTACGAGCGTATCGACGTCGAGGAGCACCCCGAGGCCGGCGAGTGGGTGAAGTCGGTCAACGACGGCAACCGGGTCGTCCCCACCGTGAAGTACTCCGACGGCAGCCACGCCACCAACCCGCCGGCCGACGACGTGCGCGCCAAGCTCGCCGAGCTCGCCGAACAGTAGAGCTGAATCACCCTGACCAGTGGAGACCCCGGCACGTGCCGGGGTCTTCACTCATGTACGGGGCAAGGATGGGGGTAATGACGGGGGTATCAATGCGGCGGGCAGGCGTGGGAAGTTCGGACACTCCCGCCCCTCAGCGTCAGCGGCGGGGGCACTGAGGCAGGGGCTGCGGAGGCACTACCCCGCACGAGACAACCATTTAGACATGTTTTCGCACACACTTTCAGAACCCCCCTCACACGCCGCCTGAACACTGTGACGCGCACCACCCCCATAGGGCTTCACTGTACCTGCATGTCAACGCAGAGTGTGGGGGTGGAGTTTCCACCATCGGCACTGGTGACAATCTTTCACCTTGAAATGGTTTCCACGCTGTCTGTAATTTATCCCCCATCCACAGTTCTGCTGTGACCATGATCACTGACAAGAAAGGGAGCCGATGTCGACACCCGACGCCAGGCACACACCCACGCCGGAGGAGTTCCTCGCGGCACAGGCAAGCCCCGAATTCCAGGAACTCAAGAAGAAGCACCGCGGCTTCGCATTTCCCGTGACCATCGTGTCACTGGTGTGGTTCGCCGTCTACGTCATCCTCGCCCTCTTTGCACCGGACATGTACGCCACCAAGGTCTGGGGGAACATCAACGTCGGCATCATCATGGGTCTGCTCCAGTTCGTCACCACGTTCGCCATCACCTACGTGTACGTGAAGTTCGCCAACAAGCAGATCGAGCCCCGTACCCAGGCTATCCGCGACAAGTTGGAGCGCACCGGCGAGTTCGCCGGTACCGGCCCGGCCACGGCGTAACCCGTCGACCACGAACTGAGAGAGATTCATGCAGACACATTTCCTCGCCCAGTCTGACGCGGGCAATCCCCTACTGAACATCGCGATCTTCGTCGGCTTCATCGTCGTGACGATGTGGATCGTGACCAAGGCCAGCAAGTCCCAGCAGAAGGACTCCGCCAAGGACTTCTACACCGGTGGCGCCAGCTTCTCCGGTACCCAGAACGGTCTCGCCATCGCCGGTGACTACCTGTCGGCGGCGTCCTTCCTCGGTATCGTCGGCGCCATCGCGCTGAACGGTTACGACGGATTCCTCTACTCCATCGGCTTCTTCGTCGCATGGATCATCGCCATGCTGCTCGTCGCCGAGCCGCTGCGTAACACCGGTAAGTTCACCATGGCGGACGTGCTGTCGTTCCGCCTGAAGCAGCGCCCCGTGCGACTGGCCGCATCCATCGCGACCCTGTTCGTCTCGCTGTTCTACCTGATCGCCCAGATGGCCGGTGCCGGCTCCCTGGTCTCGGTGCTGCTGGACATCCACGAGACCTGGCAGCAGGCCCTCATCGTCGCCATCGTCGGTGCCGTCATGATCGCCTACGTGCTGATCGGCGGCATGAAGGGCACCACCTACGTCCAGATGATCAAGGCCGTGCTGCTGTGCACCGGTGTGTTCGTCATGGCCGCCATCATCCTGGTCGCCTACAACGGCAACTTCTCCGAGCTGCTCAACGAAGCAGTCAAGGCCCACGAGGTCGCTGGTACCGAGAACCCTGAGGGCATCCTCGAGCCCGGTATGCGGTACGGCGGTTCCCTGATGAGCAGCCTCGACTTCATCTCCCTGGCCATGGCACTGTGCCTCGGTGTCGCCGGTCTGCCCCACGTGCTCATGCGCTTCTACACGGTTCCGACCGCCAAGGACGCCCGTAAGTCCGTGACCTGGGCCATCGTCCTGATCGGTGGCTTCTACCTGCTGACCCTGATCCTGGGCTACGCCGCTGCCGCCTACGTCGGTGTCGACACCATCCTCGAAGCACCGGGTGGCGCCAACGCCGCCGCACCGCTGCTGGCACTCGAACTCGGCGGATCGATCTTCATGGCGGTCATCGCCGCGGTCGCCTTCGCCACCGTGCTCGCCGTGGTCGCCGGCCTGGCCATCACCGCCTCCGCATCCTTCGCCCACGACTTCTACGACTCAGTCATCCGTGGCGGCAAGTCCACCGAGGCCGAGCAGGTCCGGGTCTCGAAGATCACCGTGGTTGTCATCGGTATCGCCGCGATCATCCTGGGTATCCTCGCAATGAACCAGAACGTGGCCTTCCTGGTCTCCCTGGCATTCTGCATCGCAGCATCCGCCAACCTGCCGACCATCCTGTACTCCCTGTACTGGAAGAAGTTCAACACCACCGGTGCCGTCTGGTCCATCTACGCCGGCCTGGGCTCCGCGCTGATCATCCTGATCTTCTCCAACGCGGTCTCCGGTACCCCGTCCGCGATGTTCCCGAACTCCGACTGGTCCCTCATCGACCTGACCAACCCGGCTCTGTTCTCCATCCCGATCGGCTTCCTGGCCGGCATCATCGGCAGCTACGTCGGCAAGCCCGACAACAAGGACGCCCTGCAGGCCGAGATGGAGGTCCGCTCCCTCACCGGTGTCGGTGTCGAGGCTCCGGTCGACCACTAGCCACCATCCCACCACGCCCGGTGGCTCACCACCCATCACGGGCCACACCACGAACCCCCTCCCCCGCACCAGGGCAGGGGGTTCGCCCGTTGCTTCACTAGGCTAGGTCACCATGACCGACGTCCTCGTCTCCTTCGCCTGGATCGCCACCGCCGGCCTCCTGGCCCCCATCCTGGCGTTCCTCACCGGCAAACGGGTTCCCGCCGTGGTATTCCTGCTCGTCCTGGGCGTCCTCATCGGCCCCTACGGGTTAGAACTGGCACAGGACGGCGATGCCATCGAACTACTCAGTGAGCTCGGCCTCGGCATGCTGTTCCTGCTGGCTGGTCTGGAGATCAGTCCCGCCTTGCTGAAGAGCAGGGAAGGTGGACATGCCCTGGCCACCTGGGTGCTGTGCATCGTGCTGAGCTTCGGCGGCGCAGTGGCACTGACCGGCGGCGACATGGGCATCGCGGTCGTCCTCGCCATCGCCCTGACCTCCACCGCGCTGGGCACCCTGCTACCGATCCTGAAACAGGCCGACCTGACCGACACCCCGGTCGGCAACAGTGTGCTGATCCACGGGGCGATCGGTGAGCTCGGTCCGGTGCTGGCGATGGCGGTCCTGCTCTCCACCCGCTCCACCTGGGCCACCGCCGTCCTGTTGGTCGCGTTCTTCGCCATCGCCCTGCTCATCGCGCTACTCCCCCGCACCGTGCGTGCCGTCGTCCCCGCCGTGGGGTGGGCCATCCGGGACGGGGCGGGGTCCACCAACCAGACGGTGATCCGCAGTATCGTCCTGGTCCTTGCCGTCCTGATGGCCGTCGCCGCCGTCTTCGAACTCGACGTGGTCCTCGGCGCTTTCGCCGCAGGCATCATCCTGCGACAACTCGTCCCGGCCGAGAACCGCCACGGGCTGGAGTCCCAGCTGGAGGTGATCGGCTATGGCCTGCTGATCCCGGCATTCTTCGTGGTCTCGGGCATGGGGATCGACACCGGGGTGATCACCGACCGACCGTGGTTCCTGCTCGCCATCCCGGCGCTGATCCTGGTGACCCGCGGACTGCCGGTGTTCCTCCGCGAAATGTGGACGGCCACCGGATCCGAGTTGTCGGGCTGGCGTGAGAAGTTGCAGGTCTCGCTGTACGCCGCC
>DGYFR06203__coassemble_1904_pt1 | contig 18101 bp, 18 predicted proteins | sample DGYFR06203__metabat2_high_PE_013 | metagenome-assembled genome bin DGYFR06203 | reverse complement strand
CTGCGTCCATCATCGGCGACGCCGCCCCGATCAACGACGTAGCGTCCGGCAGCGGTCCGAAGGTGACCCACGCGGCCGGCAAGACCCGGCACCGTGATCCTCAGGCCGGCACCCCCGCCATCCCCACCAACTTCGATGCTGAAAGCACCAACGGTAAAAACAACTTTGACGACATCCTCTGAGTCCAGCGCGCCCATCGAAGCCACGGAAGCCACCGAAGCCACTGTGCCCCGCCACCCCGCAGTCGTGGCCTTCGCCGCGGCCTACGAGTTCCCGCTGGACGACTTCCAGCTGACCGCTGCCGACTCCATCGCCCATGGCCGCGGTGTACTTGTCTGTGCGCCCACCGGCGCCGGTAAGACGGTGGTGGGGGAGTTCGCCGTCCACGAGGCATTCCGGCTGGACGGCACCTGCTTCTACACCACCCCGATCAAAGCGCTGAGCAACCAGAAGTACCACGACCTGGTCGCCATCTACGGCGCTGACCGGGTCGGACTGCTCACCGGTGACGTCAGCATCAACGGGGATGCCCCGGTCGTCGTGATGACCACCGAGGTGCTGCGCAACATGGTCTACGCAGAGTCCGACCGTCTGGACCGGCTGACCCACGTGGTGATGGACGAGGTCCACTTCCTGGCCGACCCGTCGCGCGGGCCGGTCTGGGAGGAGACGATCCTCAACCTGGACCCCTCGGTGATCCTGGTGAGCCTGTCGGCGACGGTGTCGAATGCCGAGGAGTTCGGGTCCTGGCTCTCCACCGTCCGCGGGCAGACCGATCTGGTGGTCACCACCCATCGCCCGGTACCGCTGGACCAGTTCATGATGGTCGGCTCGCAGATCCTGCCTCTCTACGAGGAACCCCGCAGGAAGAAGTCAACGACGTCGCAGCACCAGCCCCGTGACCGCGAGGTCAACCGGGCGGTCGTCGCCGCGTCCGCGCGTGCCGAGGAGTCCGGACGCCGCCAGGGCCCGAAGCGCACCGACGTCGTCATGTCAATGCGTAAGGCCTCGATGCTGCCGGCGATCTACTTCATTTTCTCCCGGGCTGGCTGCGATGGTGCGGTCCGGCAGCTGCTCGTCGACCGTATCCGACTGACCACCGATGCCGAACGCGATGACATCCTGACCACCGTCGATGCCGGGGTCGCCGGCATCGACACCGAGGACCTCGGGGTGCTGGGCTTCCGGCAGTGGCGCCGGGCGTTGGGCAACGGCTACGCAGCCCACCACGCCGGGATGCTGCCGGCCTTCCGCCACATCGTCGAGGACCTGTTCTCCCGTGGCCTGCTCAAGGTCTGCTTCGCCACCGAGACCCTGGCGTTGGGTATCAACATGCCCGCCCGCACCGTGGTACTGGAGAAGCTGATCAAGTTCGACGGAGAGGGCCACGTCGAGCTGACTCCGGGGCAGTACACCCAGCTCACCGGACGCGCCGGACGCCGCGGCATCGACACCCAGGGCAACGCTCTGGTGCTGTGGCACCGCGGCATCGACCCGCACGGGGTGGCGAACCTGGCGCAGACCCGCACCTACCCGCTGGACTCGACCTTCCGCCCCGGCTACAACATGGCGGTCAACCTGATCTCCACCAAGGGCTATGTCGAGGCCCACCGGCTGCTGGACCGTTCCTTCGCCCAGTACCAGGCCGCCTCGACGGTGGTGGAGCAGGCCGAGCGGGCCACACGACGTCGCCGGGATCTCTCCGAGTTGGAACGCGAGCTGGCCAGCGCGGTGTCCCGCGTCGACCGCGGCCGTGGAGGGCCTGCCGAGGGGTTGAGCACGCAGGACGTACTGGACTACGCGGCCCTGCGCCGTGACCTGACCCTGGAGGAACGCCGCGCGAAGAAGGACGCGTCCAAGGACCGTTCGGTGGAGACCTCCAAGCTGCTCTCCAGTCTGTCGGTCGGGGATATCATCGCCCTGCCGACCGGCAAGAACCCGCAGATCGCCGCTGTGGTGCGCAGCGACTCCGACCACCGGGACCCTCGTCCGTGGATCATCACCGAGGATGGCTGGTGCGGTCCGGTGGCCACCGAGTCCTTCGGCAATGTGCCGGTGCCGTTGGGGCATATGCGCCTGCCGAAGAACGTGCAGCGAAGCCCGAAGCGCAACGCGCGGACGGTGGCGTCGATGCTGCGTCGACAGAAAGTGGACCGTCCGAAGCAGCTCAAGCCGAAGGCACGCGGCGGCTCGAAGAAGGCCGCCGCGCTGCGCGACCAGGTGCACATGCACCCGGTCCATGCGCTACGGGAACGCGAGGATCTCGCCCGCCCGGCCGAGCGGGTCATCGCCGCCAGGCGCACCTTGGAACGCGAACTCGAGTCCCAGGCGCCCGAGACCGAGTCCCTGTCGAAGACCTTCGACCGGATCCTGGAGCTGCTCGGTGAGCTCGATTACGTCGAGACCGACGGTGGCACCGATGTGCGCGAGGGCGACATCACCACCACCCGGATCACCTCGGAGGGACGTCGCCTGGCCGGGGTGCACCACGAGGCCGACCTGCTGGTCGCCCAGTGTCTGCGTCGCGGGGTATGGGACGACCTGGACCCGGCCGAGTTGGCGGCGGTGGTCTCCACGCTGGTCTTCGAGAACCGTCGGGAAACCGACGGCGGCGATGACGGTGTGCCGACCGAGGCGCTGGCCACCGCGATGTCTGCGGTGTACCGGATCCACGGCGAACTGACCGCGGACGAGCAGCGTCACCGGCTGCCGTTGACCCGCGACCCGGACCCTGGGTTCGCCACCGCGCTGCACCAGTGGACCGCCGGTGCGCCGCTGGACTACTGCTTGCGTGCCGCCGACGCCTCCGGCGCGAGCCTGAGTGCCGGCGACTTCGTGCGCTGGTGCAACCGGGTCGTCGACCTGCTGGAGCAGATCCGGCACACCGGCTACTCAGACTCGGTGAAGGCCGCGGCGCGTAAGGCCGTGCCGGCCATCCGTCGCGGGGTCGTGGAGCTGGGTGCCTCCACCGGCTAGGACAGCTGGTCGGTGACTGTGCGCACGCACACCTGGACGGCGCGGTTGATGGTCTCCTGGTCCATCACGTCCGGGTGGGGGACGTGGATGAAACCGGCGGGGATCGCACCGGTGTGGGTGCTCGTACACGCCAGGGAGTGAAGTACCCGGTAGAGCACCGTATTGCACACATAGGTGCCCGCCGTCATCGACACCTCGGCCGGGACCTGTGCTTCGGTGAGGGCATCTACCATCGCCTTGACCGGCAGGGTAGAGAAGTATGCCGCCGGGCCATCGGGGACGACCGGCTCATCGGTCGGTTGCGTCCCGGCATTGTCCGGGATGCGTGCGTCCATGAGGTTGACCGCGAGGCGCTCGGGGGTGACCCTGGTCCGGCCGCCCGCCAGCCCGAGACAGATCACCGCGTGCGGATCGGTTTCGGTGATCAGTTCGCTGATCTGCTGCTGAGCGCGCTCGAACTCGACAGGGAGAACGCGGCCGGTCAGGCCCACACCGGGCAACTCACCACCGTCCACCGTGGAGCGCAGAGCCTCCAGTGCGGCGATCGTCGGATTGACCGTGTCTCCGCCGAAGGGTTCGAAGGCCGTCACCAGTACTCGTCTACTCACATACCCAAGACTAGTCCAGCACCACCACAGTGACCTGCAAGGTTGGCGGACTAGTGTCGGAGTCATGAAAGAAGCAGGAATCGTCGTCATCCGGAACCGCGGCATCGGGGAGCCGGAACCCGGACCCACCCTCTCCGGTGTCACTGATCTGCTGCCCTCAGACTGGACTTGCCTGGAGAACCCCTGGCTCGCACAGTACGGACCGGCCGGGGAACGCCGCGAGGGACGCGTCCCGTTCCTGGATGCCGTGGACAGTGGGTCAACCAGCCTGACCACCATGGTCAGGAAGGCCATCGGTGACGGCAACCGCGTCGTCCTGCTCGGCTACTCCGGTGGGGCAGTGCTGGTCCACCGCACCCTGGACCAGCTCAGTACCGGCGAGCGTCGGAAGATCGCCGCCGTCGGATTCGTCTCCGACCCCGAGCAACCTCGCCTGGCCACCGGGGATGCCGACCGGTACGGGATCCGGGGTGAGTCCCCGATCACGGATATCCCCGCCCGGTGGGCCGCCGACCCTGACGACGGGATCTGCCTGTGTCCCGACAACAGCCCACTGCGGCTTCTCGCACAGTGGACCCCGGACGTCGGGTGGGGCTCTCCGCTGGCGCTGCGTCAGCAGGCCAGGCGTGCGGTGACGCTACGCCGGAACCCGGCCTACGCGGTCGACATGAAGGACCTCGACGGCGAGAAGGCCCGGTTCGGCGAAGCACGACGCCTCATCGACGGGTACCGGGGTGATGACCACATCTCCTACGGTGTCCGCACGGAGGAGGGGACGACCGCGACCTACCTGGAGAATATGGCCCTCTGGTTGCGTGCCACGGTGGCCGGGCAGCCGACCGGTGACCGCGGTGTCGCCCAGCTGGGCTGCTCAACGAGCGCCTAGACTTGGCAACCATGCATTCTCCACTCCCCACCGACCTGTACCGGGCCCGTCTCGACGCCGTCGCCGACCAGCTGGCCGACCGCGATCTCGACGCCGCCGTACTGACACCCGGCCCGGACCTGCAGTTCCTGCTCGCCAGCGACCTCGACACCCACGAGCGGTTCAGCGCCCTGGTCGTCACACCGGAGAGTCGCCGCATCGTGGTGCCCGGCGTCGATGCCGCCGCTCTGCGTGCCGGAGTCACCGGCGAACTCGGCGTGGAGATCGTCCCCTGGACCGACGGGGAGGATCCGCTCGACCTGCTGCATCTGCCGGAGAAGGCGACTGTCGCCGTGTCCGGTGCCATGACCGCCGATCATCTGTTGAACCTGCAGTCCAGGGGAGTGACCACCGTCAACGCCACGACCGTGCTACGCGAGGTGTTCATGGTCAAGGATGCCGGGGAGATCGACCAGCTGCGTCGTGCCGGACAGGCCATCGACACCGTCCACCTGCAGGTTCCGGCAATGCTGCAGCCGGGACGCACCGAGGCTGACGTCGCCGCCGAACTCACCGAGCTGATCCTTGCCGAGCATGTCGCCGTCGACTTCGTGATTGTCGGCTCCGGTCCGCACGGGGCAGACCCGCACCACAGTTTCTCCGACCGGGTGCTGCAGGTCGGGGATGTGGTGGTCGTCGACATTGGTGGCACCCTGGACTCCGGCTACCACTCCGACTGCACCCGTACCTATGTCATCGGTGAGCCGAGCCCGGAACAGCAGAATGCCTACCGGGTGCTTCAGCAGGCACAGGAGGCGGGGCTGGCCGCCGCGAAGCCCGGGGTCACCGCCGCTGAGCTGGACAGCCTTGTCCGCGACATCATCACCGACGCCGGCTACGGGGAGTTCTACACCCACCGCACCGGCCACGGCATCGGATTGTCCGGGCATGAGGAACCGTTCATCATCGCCGGCAATGATCTTCCGCTGGTGGAGGGGATGGCGTTCTCCATCGAACCGGGGATCTACGTTCCCGGCGACTGGGGTGCGCGCATCGAGGACATCGTGGTGCTCACCGCTGAGGACTGCGAACCACTGAACACCACCAGCCACGCCCTGACCGACACAACCACGACAGGACACTGATCATGAGCCGCATCGCACTCTTCGGCGCCACCAGTGAGATCGGCGGGGAGATCATCACCCGCCTGGCCCCGGACAATGACCTCGTGCTGGCAGCCCGCCGCCCCGAGGCGCTCGAAGACCTCAAGGCGTCCTGCCGGACGGCCGGGGCACGCAGTGTCGAGACGGTATTCTTCGACGCCACCGACTGCGCGGCCCAGCCGGGCGTCATCGAGACCATCGAGGAGCAGGGCCCGATCGACATCGCCATCGCCACTTTCGGGGTGCTGGGTGACCAGCAACTCGCCGAGCGTGACGGTGGGGAGGTGGAGCGGGTACTGCACACCGACTTCACCGCCCAGGCGGTGTTGCTCACCGAACTCTCGCACCGGATGAAGAACCGGGGCACAGGCACGCTGGTGGCGTTCTCGTCCATCGCCGGCGCCCGGGTACGGCGTCCCAACTACGTCTACGGTTCCGCAAAGGCCGGGTTGGACGGTTTCTGCCAGGGCATGCAGGACGCCCTGCGGGGCACCGGTGTGACGCTGACGGTGGTGCGTCCTGGTTTCGTCATCGGTCAGATGACCGAGGGGATGGATCCGGCGCCGATGTCGGTGACCGCCGATGTCGTGGCCGAGGCCACCGTCGACGCAGTGCGCCGGGGCACCCGTGATGTGTGGGTGCCCCGGCGACTGGGAGTGCTTGCCGCAGCGACTTCGTTCGTCCCGCGGTGGCTGTGGCGGATGGCTCCGCGTTAGATCCTTGGCCAGATCCTAAGCCAGATCTTGGGCTAGATCCCGGCGACCTCGTAGAGCACGGTGCGCAGCACGCCGACGATGGCGAGAGCTGCGGTAACACCGACCGTGGCGGCGAGCGCGCAGCTGATCAGGTCGCCGAATTCGGTGGTGCCGCAGGCGTTGTCGAGGGAGCCGCTGATCTCGCCGTCGGTCAGGTCCGACATGGAGCCGACGATATCGGAGGAGGAGGCCGGGAGATCCAGGTCGCTGGAGCCGGAGGCGAAGTCGCTGGACCCGGAGGGCAGGTCGGCGGAAGACCCGTCAATCGACTGGGTGATCTCCGAGGAGGAGATGTCGGAGGACTGTGCGACGGCGGGGGTCACGGCGGCACCGGCGAAGACGGTGGAGACGGCGACAGCGAGGGCGACGCTGCTGCGGCGGAGACGCTTCATGGAGTTGTTCGACCTTTCGGAAAGATGTAGTAGAAACATAAAGGTATCGGACCGGCCGCCTGCGATCCAAGGAATCGGTGAAATCCCGCCGGTCGGTGGGCGATCGTCGGCGGGAAGCGGTCGCTGTAGGCGAACATGGGCCATGATCACTGCAGGTGTCTCAGGAGCACAGGTAGAATGACGGGCATGCCAAGTGTCCTGCCGCTCGTGTACATCCTCACCGAGGTCCTGTTCTTCATTCTCATCGGAGCCTGGATCGGTTTCGGCTGGACAGTCCTGCTCACCCTCGTGGCCTTCATTGGAGGTATCGCGCTGGCGGGGTGGCAGTTCCGCGAGCTGGTACGCCGCACCATGAACGACAAGGAGCACCCGGGTCGACTGAGCGCCGACGCCGCACTCACCGCGGTCGGTGCCGTTCTGGTCGCTCTGCCGGGCCTGCTCAGCGCCCTGTTCGGCATCTTCCTGTTGCTCCCGCCGACCCGCACACTCGTCCGTAAGACGATCGGCGGCAGTCTGCGCCGTCAGGTCACGAAGTTCGGCGGGGCATCCTTCACCACGGTCTCCGGGGTGAGCATGCCGCAGACCAAGGACGTCCAAGGCTGGGGCGAGGTCATCGACCACCGGTATGACGAGTTCGACGGCAAGTAAGTGATCCGTTTTCTCCTCCTCACGGCCGCGTCCTTCGCGGCCGGGGTCGGGCTTTTCGCGTCCTACCAGCCCACCGGACTGTGGTGGGCTGCGCCGCTCGGCTTCGCGGTCTACTTCCTCGCGATTCACCATGCGCTGACCAACGCGGGGTCATCGACCAAGGGCGTGTGGGGCTGGTCGCTGTGGCTTTCCTGGGTCCAGGCCATGGCCTGCTACCTGTTCCTGCTGCCGTGGGTCGGTGAGGAGGTCGGTGCGATCGCCTGGATCGGCCTGTCCCTCCTCGAATCCCTCTTCGGCCTACTCTTCGGTGCCGGCCTGGCGCTGCTGGCCCTGTGGTCCCGCCGGCGCAGCAGAGCTGCAAGCAACCCAACCACCCTCGCAGGCAGCCTTCCCACCGCCATCCTGCTGATCGGGGTACCTGCCTGGTTCGTCGCCACCGAATGGTTGCGCTCCAACTGGCCTTTCGGCGGTTTCGGCTGGTCGCGGGTCGCATGGGGCCAACTCACCGGCCCGATGGAGAACTGGGTGGCCGTCGCCGGCCCCGCACTGGTCACCTTCATGGTCGTGCTGTCCGGTGTCGCCGTGGCCCTCCTCGTCGCTCGGAGATGGATCACCACCGCGGGTACCCTCGCCGTCACGCTCGGCGGAGGACTGGTGCTCGGAGCCGTCCCGACGTCCTGGGGTGGGACGACCTCGGAGTCCGCATCGGACGACACGGTCTCCATCGCCGCAGTCCAGGGCAACGTCCCGCGTCTCGGCCTGGGGTTCAACGAGCAGCGCCGGGCAGTGCTCCAGAACCACCTCGACGCCACCCACCGGCTGGCCGAAGAGGTCGACAGCGGCGACCGGGAACGTCCTGACCTGGTCATCTGGCCGGAGAATGCCTCGGACATCAACCCGCTGACCGACACCGACGCCTATGAGGACATCAGTGAGGCGGCCGCCGCCGTCGGCGTGCCGTTGCTCGTCGGCACAATCACCAGCGACGAGGTCGGCGCCCGCAACACATTCATCGTCTGGGATCCGGAGACCGGCCCCGGCGAAGAACACATCAAGAAGTTCCTCCAGCCCTTCGGGGAGTACATGCCGATGCGTGACTTCCTACGGAACTTCAGCCCGTACGTGGACCAGGCCGGCAACTTCAAACCCGGCGACGGTCCCGGCGTGGTCGAGGCCAACGGCATCACCGTCGGAGTGGCCACCTGCTACGAGGTCAGTTTCGACGCCGCCTACCGTGACGCGGTGAACAACGGGGCGACCGTGTTCGCCAGCCCCACCAACAACGCCACCTTCGGCTTCACCGACATGACCTACCAGCAGTTGGCCATGAACCGGATGAGGGCGCTGGAGTACGACCGCAGTGTCGTCGTCGCGGCGACCTCCGGGGTGTCGGCGATCGTGGATCCGAACGGTGATGTTGTCGACCGCACCGAGATCTTCCGGGCGGGTCTACTGCAGGAGGACATCGAGCTGCGGGATACTGAGACCATGTCGGCCCGGATCGGCCCGGTGGGTGAGTGGCTGCTCGCCTTGCTGGGAACCGGTATCGTGCTCTTCGCGGGTACGCGAGCACTCGTCGACACCAAGAACAGTCGGAAGAACAGGAAGAAGAGGTAGGCAACAGCGTGGCAGCAGCATCACCATTGTCCCGTCCCAGCGACCGGACCCTGGTCATCATCCCGACCTACGACGAGGTGGAGAACCTTCCGCTGATTGTGGGACGCGTCCGTGCGGCTGAACCGGAGCGCGTCGATGTCCTCATCGTCGACGACAACAGTCCGGACGGTACCGGTGAGCTGGCCGACCGCATGGCGGAGCAGGACGAGCACATCCACGTCCTGCACCGTGATGGCAAGGGTGGACTGTGCGGTGCCTACGTCGCCGGATTCCGGTGGGGTCTGGCCGCAGAGACGAACTACACCGTGCTGTGTGAGATGGACGCCGACGGCTCCCACGCCCCCGAACAGCTCGCCGACCTGCTCGCCCTTGTCGACAAGGGGGCTGACCTGGTCATCGGCTCACGCTACGTGCCCGGTGGCAAGGTGGTGAACTGGCCGTGGAACCGGTGGTTCCTGTCGAAGGCCGGCAATATCTACATCTCCCTGGCCCTCGGTGCCGGGCTGTCGGACATGACCGCCGGCTACCGTGCCTACCGGCGGGAATTGGTCGAGTCTCTGGACCTCGACGCGCTCTCGGACGCCGGATACATCTTCCAGGTGGACCTGGCGTTCCGCGCGGTCGAGGCCGGGTTCTGGGTCGACGAGGTGCCGATCACCTTCACCGAGCGTGAGATCGGGGAGTCGAAGCTTGCGGGCAGCTTCGTCAAGGACAGCCTGCTGGCCGTGACCGCCTGGGGTGTGCGCCACCGGGCCGCGCAGTTGTCGAACCTGGTGTCCTCGTTCTGGGCGTTGGGTTCGGCCTCGGTGCGCCAGAAGCTGCATAGCAGGTAGTACCCACAGGCAGGTAGACAGCATGACGGCCGGTCCCGCGGGGGGGGACCGGCCGTGATGTGTAGCAGCGTCAGTGGCGTCGCTCAGGAACCGGCGTTGGCCTGCTCCTGCTCCTTCATCAGCTTCATGGCGTTGCGGCGACGCTTACGCAGCAGCTCCACGCGCTCCTCGAGCAGCACATCAAGCTCTTCGATGGAGCGACGTTCGCGCAGCATGTCCCAGTGGGTACGCGGGGGCTTGACCGGCTTGGCCTCCTGGCCGACACCCTCGATCAGTTGGCCGAGCTGGCCGTTCTTGCACATCCACTCGTTGGGGATCTCGGCGTCGTCAGCGAAGGCGACCTCGAAGATCTCACCGGAGTCGGTCTGGTACTTCGTCATCTGGCGGGGAGCCAGGTCGTGGTCACGGTCGGTCTCGTAGGAGACGGCCCCCATACGACTGCCACGCAGGACACGATCTGCCATCGGTGAATCACCCTTCGTCACTGTGTACTCGGCGTCACGGTTCTGCGACGCCTGTCATGACTCCTCAACGGATCAGGCGCCGCAATAATTCCCGGACTGCTTAACCACACCAGTCTATCCCACGCCCCGGCTCAGCGGCGACACGCTCGCGCAGGCCACTATCGTGCGATGATGGGGGAATGGACCAGCCGACTTCCGACCGAACCACCCCAACACCGGTGCGCTGTGCCTGGTGCGGCCGGGAGATCGTGCAGCACGGACCGGGCCGTCGGCGCCGCTACTGTCGGCAGTCGTGCCGCCAGCGCGCCTATGAGCAGCGTCAGGCGCTGGCCGGTACCAGCGTGCCGACGGATGCCCTGATCCTCTCCTCGACGGCGGCCGAGGAGCTCACCGACCGGCTTTTCGAGATCAGGTGTGGTGCCGAGGACATTGCCGCGGCCGTGGCCGAGGGGGAGGACGCCGACAGTGTCACCGCGTTGTGCGGGGAACTGGTCGCGCTGGCCCGTCGTGCCGAGACGATCCGCTCCCGGGACAGGGAGGAGGGCGGAGTCATGGACGCGGACGGGCACAAGCGATAAGGCCGATTTATAGGGTTCGACGAATAGGGTTTCCGCCACCCCCACCGACTAGACTGGACAGTCATGAAGAAGGGAATCTTGACACTCGTCATCGTGGGGGTAATCGCCATAGCCATCGCGGTGGTGGTGCCTCCGGTGTACCGACTCCTGACCGACGAGGGACTGCAGACCGCGTCGATCGACGAAGGGACGGGGGAAGCCGCCACCGTCGGCCTTGACGGCCACTGGGACGTGGTCCGTGGCCAGGGCGCCAACATCTCCCAGGCCGGCTACACTTTCGACGAGGTCCTCCCGGGGCAGGAGAAGTCCACGTCCGGACGCACCGAGGACGTCACCGGCTCCCTGGTGGTCGCAGACGGTGTCCTGGAGGAAGGGAAGGTGACCGTCGACGTCGCCAGCATCACCTCCGATATCGAGAAGCGCGACATCCATGTCCGCGACAACATCCTGCACGCCGACAAGTACCCGGAGGCCACGTTCAGCATCACCGAACCTGTGGACCTGTCGTCACTGCCGGACGACGGCACAGTCGACACGGTGACCGCGACCGGTGAGCTCACCATGCACGGCACCACCAAGGAGGTGAAGGCCGAGCTGCGCGTCCTGCGCACCGGCGACAACGTGATCGTCGAGGGGCAGGTCCCGGTGGAGCGGGAGGCCTACGGGATCGTGTCGCCGGAGTTCGTGGCATCGCAGATCGCCGAAGAAGGTACCGTTGACCTATTGCTGGTGTTCGGTCAGCAGGACTAGTCAGAGCGGTCCGCGCGAGTGATTCTCGTGTGGACGTCTGGAACCCAAGAGAAGGGGAGTACCGGTGAGTAACGAGGTTATGGTCATCACCCGGTGGTTGCGACTGGCGACACTGATCATCGCCACACTCATCCTGGTCGGACTCGGTGGCACCGTGGCGTACATCTGCGCGGGTGTCTGCGTCCTCTTCCTGGGGGTGACGGTCTACCAGTTGCTCAAGCTCTACCGCGACGAGCGTTACAGGAGCTGAAACGATGACCAAGCCCCAGCCGCAGGATTTCGCCGACCAGATCGACGACCGGGACATCCCCGCGATCCAGGAGAGCCTCCAGGCGATGACCACCGTGGACATCGCCGACGAGATGACCCGCAGTGACACCTCCGAGCAGGCGTTCCTCTTCCGCCTGCTCGACAAGGACCGGGCACTGCAGGTGTTCGAGTACATGGATGTCGCCCACCAGAGGGAGCTCATCGACGAGCTGCGGGAGGGGCATTACGCCGAGTTGCTGCTGAGTCTGCCGGACGACGACCGTGCCCGGCTTCTCGGGGAGATGCCGGCCAATGTCGCGGCGAAGATGATGGCCGGTCTGCCTGAGGATCGCCGGGCGATCACCGCTAAACTGCTCGGCTACCCCGAGGAATCCGCTGGCCGCGTGATGACCCCGGTGCCGACGACCATCGCGGTGAGCAACACCCGTCAGCAGGCGCTGGCGAAGCTGCGGGGCCGTGAACTGCGTAACCGGGACATCGCCGTGCTCGCCGTGGTGGACGAGACCCGTCACCTGGTCGGCGTGGTGAACCTGGCCACGTTGGTCAGTGCCGCTGATGACGTCCTGGTCGCCGACCTGATGAACGAGGAGACCCATGCGGTCAGTGCGACAGTGGACCAGGAGGTCGCCGCCCGACTGATGCAGGAGGCTGACCTGCTGGCGCTGCCGGTGCTTGATGAGGAGGACCGCTTCCTCGGCATGCTCACTGTCGATGACGCCATGGAGATTCTCGAGTCCGAGGTCACCGAGGATGCCTACCGTGCCGGTGGTTCCGAACCACTGGAGCAGCCGTATCTTTCGGCGACGGTGTTCCACCTGGCCCGCAAGCGCGGGGTGTGGCTGCTGGTGCTGATTCTCACTGCCGTGCTGACCGTGAACGTGATGTCCTTCTTCGAGGACACGTTGGCTGCGGTGGTTGTGTTGGCGACATTCGTCCCGATGATCACCGGTACCGGCGGTAACGCCGGTTCACAGGCGGCGTCGTCGGTGGTGCGTGCCCTGGCGGTTGATGAGGTGAAACCCCGCGACATCTGGCGGGTCATCTGGCGTGAAGTGCGGGTCGGCCTGTTGCTGGGCCTGTTCCTCGGCGTGTTGATCTTCCCGTTCATCTCGTTGATCTACGAGTGGCGCATCGGCGCGGTGATGTCGCTGACGATCATCTTCATCTCTATGTGGGCCTGCATCGTCGGTGGTGTGCTGCCGTTGATCGCCCGCAAGATCGGTGTGGACCCGGCCGTGTTCTCCACTCCCGTTGTTTCCACGCTGGTGGACGCCACGGGTCTGATCATCTACTTCACGATCGCACAGATCATCCTGTCCAGCATGTTGTAGCTTCCTCGGTATAGCGTTCAGATCGTCGTATAGCACGGTATAGCAGTGCTGCAGATATCAGAGCGCACGCCCGAAGCGTTGTGCTGTTCGTGCCACAGCCTCATCGCTGAGCACGAGCACGGTGAGCAGCCATTCATGGGAGTCGACCAGTGCGGTGTAGCGTCTCCGCGTGCCATCGGACGTAGGCTCCAGTGCGCCGTCGATGCGGTGCAGTGAGAACGCTGCGGTGGCGGGGTCGGCGTCCAGTTCCAGGACCACCAGTCGGGTGTCCGAGTTGGACGCCAGGTTGTCTTCGTCGCCAGCGAAGCTTGCTTGGATCGCTTCAACCAAGTCGCCCGTGGGGCGGGGAGCAGGCACGAACCTGTTCTCGGTGACGACCATGTCCGAGATCCGGTCCATTCGGAACGTCCGCCAGTCGCGTCGGTCCCGATCCCATCCGTGGACGTACCAGCGGTGGTTGATGCTGATCAGACGGGCCGGTTCGACCGAACGGCGCAACGTACCGGCGGCACCATGGTGGGTGAAGTTGATTTCCCGGTGTCCGGAGATCGCCTGGTACACCAGGGGGAACGTTGCGCTGTCGACTGCCTGCGCTCTCCGGCGGAGAGAGGCTGCAACAGCTTGCGTTCGGCGCGGGCGGCGGCGCCGTCGGGAAAGTCGATACCAACGGCTCCCTGGGCAGCGGCGTGAAGACTGACTATCGCAGCGACGGCTTCATCTCCCTGGAGTGGCACGGAGAGACCAAGGGGCTCGCCTTCCAGGCGGTAGTGTCCGCCGGGGCCGCGCGTGCTGGTAATGCGGTAGCCGAGGTCTTTCAGCGCGGTGAGATCCCGGCGCAGCGTTCGGCCAGGCACGCCGGTGGCCCGTTCCAGGTCGTCGGCGCTCCAGCGGGCACCGTCCTGCAGCAGCGCCATGAGCCGGAGCAGTCGGGCACCAGAGGGCACGGACGACGCAGACTCAGTCATGGAGCATCACCCCTCGCAGCCTGTTGTGGACAGTATCCGGCCACAGTTGGCCATAGGCTCGACATCATGAGTAAGTCAGCGCAGATCCAGGACATCACCGTCACCGGTGCCCGCACCAACAACCTTGCGAACATCGACGTCAGGATCCCGAAGCACCGGTTCACCGTTGTCACCGGGGTCTCCGGATCGGGGAAATCCTCATTGGTCTTCGACACCATCGCCGCCGAGGCGGAGCGCGCGGCCGCGGCCGGATACCCGTCTTTCGTACGCAATCGACTTCCGCAGCATCCGCCGGCCGACATCGACCGCATCGAGGGATTGACCTTTGCCACGGTCATCGACCAGCGTCGGTTCTCCGGCAATGCCCGATCCACGGTTGCCACGGCAGTCGATGTCGCCGGGGCACTCCGGATCCTGTTCTCGCGCTTCGGCAGTCCGTCCGCAGGCTTCTCACCGGAGTACAACCCGAATGACCCGGCGGGAATGTGCCCGTCCTGCGAAGGACTGGGTGAGCAGCGGATCATCGACGAGGACGCATTGATCGACCCAGGGAAGTCCCTACGCGACGGCGCGATCCGTTTCCCGACGTTCGGCCCAGGAAGCTACCACCACAAGCGCTTCATCGAATCTGGGCTGGCCGACCCCGATGTCCCATGGTCGCAGTTGCCGCAGCCCGCGCGGAACGCACTGCTGTATGCCGTGGACCTGAGGCTGCAGAACCCGGGGCCCGGATACCCTGCCCACGGCGTCTTCGACGGCATTGTCCCTCGCCTGCGTAAACGCTACGTGGACAGTTCGCCGTCCCGTATGACCACCGTAGAGCGGGCGGGGCTTGAGCAGGTGGTACACACGCGGACCTGTCCGGAATGTGGGGGCGCGAGAATCAATGCGGCGGCGCGGCGCAGCCTCATCCAGGGCCGCTCGATCGCGGACTGGTCGGATACCCCGGTCAGTGAACTGGTGGAGGTCCTCGATGATGCCGCAACCGAGCTCGGGGATGCCGCAGCACCGGCACTGGAAACCATCGGTGAGGCACTACAAAACCTGGTCACGGTCGGTTTGGGCTATCTCACGCTGGGGCGCCCCTCGCCGAGCTTGTCGGGTGGCGAAGCCCAACGGGTGAAGATCGTTCGTCAGCTCGGCAGCCCACTGACCGATGTGACCTACATCTTCGACGAACCGAGTGCGGGACTCCATGCACATGATGTCGGGCGACTGGTCCAGTTGCTCTGTGCGCTCCGGGACCGCGGGAACACCGTGCTGGTCGTCGAGCACAATCCGGCGGTCATACGGGCGGCGGACCATGTGGTGGAACTCGGTCCCGGCGCTGGAGACGACGGTGGGGAAGTGATGCGGACCGGGACGGATACCGCCACCGTTCCGCTGACAATCACCTCGGCGAAACGCGAACCGACTGGATGGTTCACGGTGGAGAACGCCTGCAGTAACAACTTCCGCAATGTGACCGCACAGATCCCGGCCGGCGTACTTACAGTGGTCACCGGTGTTGCAGGAAGTGGAAAATCATCCCTGGTCACCGACGATTTTGCTACCCAGAACCCTGAATTCACGGTCATCAGCCAGTTGCCACTTCGGGGCGGTCGGCGCTCCACACCGCTGACTGTGCTCGGCGTGTCCGATGAGGTCCGTTCCGTGTTCGCTGCGGCGGGACGCTCACGCGGGCTCGGGTCATCGTGGTTCTCGAAGAACTCCACCGGTGCATGTCCCGAATGTAAAGGTCGCGGGAAAGTTATCACTGACCTGGCATTTCTTGACGACATAGAGCGGCCGTGCGAGGCTTGTGGCGGATCCGGATTCAACGAGGATGCCTTGTCCGTCCACGTGGCCGGCCACAGTATCGCCGAGGTTGCTGACATGCGACCGTTGGAGTTGTCGGAGCTGTTGGGAGGATCGGCAGGGCGACGGTTGCACTGCATGGAGCGTGTGGGGCTCGGCTACCTGTCGGTGGGACGGACGCTGGACACGCTGTCCGGCGGTGAGCGCCAACGGCTGCAGTTGGCGCAGCATATCGCGGATGCTGAGGCTGATGGCTCTGCGCCGTTGCGGATCATCTTGGACGAGCCGACCTCAGGACTGCACAGTGCAGATGTCGAGCGCTTGTTGTCGCTGTTCGATGATCTCGTTGATCACGGTGCGACGGTCGTCGTGATCGAACACAGTCTTCAGGTGGCCGCGCACGCTGACCATGTCGTCGACATTGGTCCGGGTGCGGGCCTGGACGGTGGCCGTGTGGTGTTCAGTGGGTCGCCGAGCGAGTTGGTGACATCTGGAACACTTACCGGGGAGCATTTCCGGGAGTCGCTCACCTAGCCATGTTACGTCACAGTGACGTTATATGGAAGGGTGAGGAGTCGGAGAGAGAAGGTTACTGGGAGCTCGATTGGCGCCCGGATCATCACCTGACAAGGTTGAGGCTTCGCGATCCTGCGAGGCGCAGCGCATATCGACCTTGGGTCAGCGAGCCCATATGGCTCGGCGACTCGATAATTCGTCGGAGCCGCCCAGTGAGGCGGTCAGTATCGTGATGGCCGACAGTAGATGTCGGCAACCAGGAATGGCCGGAGATGCCTACGATGCGCTGGTCCACCACCAGTAGCCCCTAACCGCCGATAATATACATTATGACACTTTGAGTACTGACTGCTCTGCCCCGGGCAATATGTGCTGACCTGTCTCAATCCAGTTGGCATATTTCGCACTCTATCTGGCATATTACGGATTCACCCTTCCCTTCTCACTACACCTGGCATACGCTTGCAGACACTGGGCCGTTCAACACAGCAGTCTTCGACATGGCCCTGCGAAACCTTCCGCGCAACGGAACGGACCACACGCGGGTTCTCCTGAGCCTGGATGGTGAAGTTCAAAACCTTGCCCTCCCCCCGTCACTGTCCGAGATCCCCGTCGAGCAAGCCGAACCAATCCGCGAGTTCTTCGCCTGAAGCCACAAGCGCAACTACGAGGGATACTGGTTTTCTACGACAACCCGTGACCACATCCGTTTCGAATCCCTACTGGAGCGGCAGTTCCTCATGTCAGCCGACCATGACCCGGATATTGTCGCCATCAGCGCGCAACCCTTGGCACTTCTCTGGCCGACGAAAACAGTATCTGAAAGCGGCAAGAGTCCGCGATCACACGTTCCTGACTTCTTTTGCCGCACCGCCGATGGCAACGGTCTCGTTGTTGACGGTCGGCGTCCCGACAAAACCGATGATCCACATTTCCACCTCACTGGACAGCTGTGCGATCAAGTCGGATGGCGCTACATTGTCTTCGCGGGGCTGGAATCGCCCACTGCGGAATCACTCGAGTGGCTATCCGGGTACCGCTTGACGCGCTACGCCCCCGCTACAGTGGACCGGGAAAGCATCCTCAACGCTTTCCGTATGGAAAGCTCGCTACAGTCTGGTGTCCTGATTGCCGCACGTACTACCGGAAAGGGTCGCGACGTCATTCTCGGCAATGCGCTGCACCTTCTGTTCCACGATGATCTGCAGGTCGAATACACCCAGCCGCTGACGATGGAATCAATAGTCGCACGCGGGCCCGAACCCCGGATGGTGGACACGGGGTTTTGATTCAGGATACGAGTCGGAGTCTACCCGAACTCCGGGCCTCATAGGCCTGCGGTGAGAGATAACCGCACCAGGAATGCCGACGGGTCGTGTTGTAGCGGATACACCACCGGAACACGTCCCGACGGCACACCAACTGGTTGGCGAACGTTTTGTCGCCCTTGAGGACCTCACGTTTCAACGCGGCGTTGAACGACTCCGCCAGCGCATTGTCCGAACTCGTACCCACCGCGCCCATCGACTGCCGGACCTCAAGGTCCCGGCATGCCTTCTGGAACGTTCCGGAG
>DGYFR06203__coassemble_1898_pt1 | contig 18314 bp, 16 predicted proteins | sample DGYFR06203__metabat2_high_PE_013 | metagenome-assembled genome bin DGYFR06203 | reverse complement strand
GGGACGGTGATGACGGCGTCGGTGACGTCCTCACCGAGGTAGGACTCGGCGTCCCGCTTGAGCTTCTGCAGGGTACGGGCCGAGATCTCCTGGGCGGTGTACTTCTTGCCGTCGATCTCCCCGGTGGTCCATGCATCGTCACCGATGTGGCGCTTGACGGAGCGGATGGTGCGGTCAACGTTGGTGACCGCCTGGTTCTTCGCGGACTGACCGACCAGGACCTCGCCGTTCTTGGCGAAGGCGACGATCGACGGGGTGGTGCGGGCACCCTCGGAGTTGGCGATGACGGTGGCCTCGCCACCCTCCAGCACGCTGACGACCGAGTTGGTGGTTCCCAGGTCAATACCGACTGCGCGTCCCATGTGTTGATTCCTCCTGTGTATGTGGGCCGTATTCACCCGGGTGGCGTGAGTTTGGTTGCCACCCGGGTCGCATTAAGTGAGCTTCACTCAAGTCTGCACCCCGGGTTCCGGAGAGTCAACTCAAGTTGAGTGCGCTCCACTCAATTGCCTGACATCCGGTACAACGGACCGCAGCGCAAAGTTGTTCCCACTCCACTCAACTTTTTTTCAGACAGCGCGAGCGCTCCCCTCACCTGCCTATATTCCCGGCATCCCCGACCCCGGACATGACCGAACCCCCGCAGCCGTCCGGGATGGACGACGCGGGGGTTCCGGGCCCCATGTCAGGGGCACTGTGAAATCAGAGACCGCCGAGCAGCAGGGAGAGCAGACCACCAACGATGTCGATAAGACCAGCAACGAGACCCATGTTGTCCTCCTGAGGAAAATCGATTGATTGTGAGGGGTAATGGCTGTCAGGACTGTCCGGATCAGTTCCTTGAACCACCTATGAATCTATGGGCCCCGCACTACCAGCGGATTGCATGGCTGTTTCAGGTCGGTGACAGTACTCAGACCCCCACCAGCCCACCGTGCCCAGCTTTTTCCCGCCGCCCACCACACCCCAGTAGACTGCTGCCACATGAGCCTGAGAATGCGGATCGTGGCCGCCTACATGAAACGGACCTCGCATCCTGTCATGTCCAGCGCCGAGAACACCGCCGCGGCGATCGCGGAACCGAAGAAGCCCCACAACCCACCGCATGAGCAGTACCAGGTCAACCACATCACCGTGGAGGAGCTCGACGGCTTCCCCGTCTACTCCGTGGTCCCGGCCACCGATGAACCCCGCGACACCCCCCGCGACATCGTGGTCTACGTGCACGGTGGCGCTTTCTTCCGCGAGCTCACCAAGTACCACTGGACCCTGGTCTCGGAGATCGCCGCCGCCGGGTTCAAAGTCGTCGTACCCGTCTACGGCCTGCTTCCCGACCATGATGCCGAGGACGCCTATCCGTTCATCCGCGAGGTCTGGCGACGGGCAGCTGCGGAGGCCGAGGCATCCGGCCACACCGTCAGCATTGCCGGCGATTCCGCTGGTGGTGGCCTGGCGGCGGGATGCGTCCTGCGGTTCGCCGACGAGGACGCGGCTGAACTGCCCGCCCCGACCCGGATGGCACTGATCGCCCCGTGGCTGGACCTGACGGTCTCCGACCCGCGCGTGGAGGAGATCGTCCCGCGGGATCCGTGGCTGCATCCGACAGGATTACGTGTCGCAGGCGAGGCGTGGGGGCGCCGTAGCGGGGAGCAGGACGTCCTGACCACCCCCCTGTCGGCCGATCCTGCCATGCTCGCCGCCCTGCCGCCGACCCGGATCTGGTCGGGCGGCCGGGACGTCCTGCACCCCGATGCCAGCGCATTTGCGCAGGCCACCAGCTGTGACCTCACGGTGGTCCCCCACGCCCTGCACGCCTACCCACTGGTGCCGGCCCCGGAAGGGGCCACCGGACGCGGCGAGGTCGTCAGCTGGTTATCGGCCCCAGGGCGTTAGAATGGGTCACCACTGTCCTGCAGCTGTTCCCATCAGCGGCATAGTTTGACGAGACGAAGAGACACGATGAGCAACCCCGCAGACCCGCACCGGCACCACGGCGACGACCTCCCGCGCGACACCAGCGCGTTCGAGGACACCGAGTTCGCCTACCGTGACGGCGGTGCTGACGGTTACGAGGCGGAGGCCGTCACTCCGGACGAACCGGACACCGCCGGCAACACCGGTGACAACAACGAGATCGTCGATGCGGAGGCCGAGGATCTCACCGGTTCCGACCAGGCCTCCGCCCCACTGGGCAGCACCGAGGACCCCGAGATGACCGGCATCATCCCGGTCATCGACGATTCCGTCATCGCCGAGCGCCAGACGCAGGACTCGCCGGACGCAGCGACGGAAGTGATCAGTGCTGCGGGTGCCGCTGGCGCGGCTGGCGCGACTGGCGCGGCAGACCCGGATTCCTGGAGAGACGGTTCCGGTGGCGGTGGCGATGACGGCTCTGGCGGCGGTGGTAATGGCGGTAACGGCGGCACAGCAGACGCCGACGGCGCGGACGAGCCGGGGAACGGCGACGATGCCACCGAGACTCGGCCGTGGTATGCCCGTATCCCCTCCTGGGCATGGATCCTGCTGATCGGGGCGGTCCTCGCCGTGATCACCGCTTTCATCGCCATGGGCCTGATGCGCTCCGACGACTCCCCGGACAACCGGACCCCCTACACCAGCGTGGTGCCCAGCTATGAGCGTCCTGATGCCTGGGACCCCGATGACGCGGTCACCATGGAGAACAACCCCGGCAGCGGTGGCGGGCAGGAGTACTACCCGGAGCCTCAGGAGCAGTACGTCCCCGAGGAGAATGAGGGCAACCCGGACGAATCCGAAGTGAACGGCCCGTCCGACGACGAAGACAACGATGGCTCCGGCAACGACGACGACACCGGCAACGGAAACGGAAACGGAAACGGCGGAGGCAACGACAACAACGATCTGCCCGGCGGAGGCAACGGTAACGGCACCGACACCGGTAACGGCAACGGCAACGGCGACGGCAACGGTAACGGTAACGGCACCGGCAACGGCGGCGACACTGGCAACGGCGGCGGGGGCGACGACGCCGCCGGTGACACCGGCGGCGACGGTGGGGAGACCGGCGGTGAATAGCGGCGAGTAGCCTCCCCGCACCCGACCACCGCACCCAAAAGGCGGGTCGGCGCCCGTGCGTCCGCACCAGCTGGCACAATTGTTGAAATGAGCACTGAAGACACACGCCAGCATTCCCGCGAGCCACGTCCGTCCGGTGCGCTGCGTCCCCTGGACCAGTCCACGAAACTCCAGAACGTCCTGTACGAGATCCGTGGCCCGGTCAATGCCGAGGCGGAGCGCATGGAGGCCGACGGCCAGCGCATCCTCAAGCTCAACACCGGCAACCCCGCCGCCTTCGGCTTCGACGCGCCCGACACCATCGTCCAGGACATGATCGCCGCACTGCCGTACGCACAGGGCTACTCGCAGTCCAAGGGCATCCCGTCGGCCCGCCGCGCCGTGGTCTCCCGCTACGAGGTCGTTCCGGGGTTCCCCACCTTCGATGTCGAGGACGTCTTCATCGGCAACGGCGTCTCCGAGCTGATCACCATGACCACCCAGGCGCTGCTCAACGACGGCGACGAGGTGCTGATCCCCGCCCCGGACTACCCGCTGTGGACCGCGGCCACGACCCTGTCCGGCGGCAAGCCCGTCCACTACCTCTGCGATGAGGAGGACGACTGGGCCCCGTCCATCGAGGACATCGAGTCGAAGATCACCGAACGCACCAAGGCGATCGTGATCATCAACCCGAACAACCCCACCGGCGCGGTGTACAGCCGGGAGATCGTGCAGAAGATCGTCAACATCGCCCGGGAGCACTCCCTTCTGCTGCTCTCCGACGAGATCTACGACAAGATCCTCTACGACGATGCGGTGCACATTCCCACCGCATCCCTGGCCCCTGACCTGCTGTGCATCACCTTCAATGGCCTGTCGAAGGCCTACCGGGTGGCCGGCTACCGTGCCGGTTGGGCGGTGATCACCGGTCCGAAGAGCCACGCCAAGGGCTTCATCGAAGGCCTGACCCTGCTGGCCTCCACCCGCCTGTGCGCCAATGTGCCCGCCCAGTACGGCATCCAGGTGGCGTTGTCCGGACGTCAGTCCATCGACGACCTGGTGCTGCCCGGTGGTCGCCTGCTGGAGCAGCGCAACGTGGCCTACGAGAAGCTCAACGAGATTCCCGGTGTCAGCTGCGTCAAGCCGATGGGTGCGCTCTACGCCTTCCCGCGGCTCGACCCGAACGTGCACGAGATCCACGACGACGAGCAGTTCATGTTCGACCTGCTGCGCTCGGAGAAGATCCAGATGGTGCAGGGTACCGGCATGAACTGGCCGGCACCGGACCACTTCCGCGTCGTCACCCTGCCGTGGGCCCGTGACTTGTCCGAGGCGATCGAGCGACTCGGCAACTTCCTGGCGTCCTACCGCCAGTAGCCGGAACGGCATCATGGCCACAAACGGACGGGTGCGTCGCCGCATCCCGCTGGGCGCGGTGGAGACGGTCATCGCCGCGGGCATGGCCGTGGCACAACTGTGGATGCTCGATGAACCTGTCGGTCCACTCGCCATCCTCGTTGCCTCGCTGATGGTCGGGGTGGTGGCGCTGACAGCCCGCCAACCGCTCGTCGCCGCACTACTCTCCCTACTCGTACCGACCTCTGCTCTCTTCCTGGGGAGCTTTGCAGTCCTGTTCGCTCTCTTCTACGCCGCCCTGGTCCTGGAGATTGTCGTCGTCCGGGGTCTGTTGACCGTCGGCATCTTCCTGTTCATCGCCCATTGGGCACTCTCGACGGTCGACCTGGTGCACCAGGTCCTCTACATCGACCTGATGTCGCTGGTCATGGTCTTCGTCGTCCTGCTTGTGGCCTATCTCATCGGCTGGAACAGGTTCAACCAGCATCAACGGCAACAGATGCTGCGGGATTCGCTGGCCCAGCAGGAACGCGAGCAACGCCTGGAACTGGCCCGCGAGCTCCACGACTCCGTCGCCACCTCACTGACCAGCGTGGTCATGCGCGCCCAGGCACTGGGTCTGGCCACGGAGGGAACCGGAGACACCGATACTCGCTCCCAGCTCGAAGGGATCTCCGACACCTCACGAGACGCCCTCGACCAGTTGCGCACCATGCTGCGTCTGCTCAATGAGGAGCCGGCCAGCGCCACCTTCCGCACCCGTGGTGACAGTCGACCGCTGAAAAAGGCCTTCTCCACCGTGTCCAAGGAGATGCGGGCCCATGGCCTGAAGGTGTCCACCACCGTGGACCTGCCGTGGAACGTCAACCGCGCCGCCAACCGCCCCACATTGCCGGACACACCCTCGCCGGGATCCCCCTGGTTCGACCGGGACACCGTGAGCAAGGTGCTCACCGAGATGGCATCGAATGCGGTCAAACACGCCAGCCCTCGCTCCACCGTGATGCTGGACTGCTACGTGGACGGAACCTGCCTGGTGCTGATCATGTCCAATGACATCACCGGCCAGTCACCCAGCGAGGAGGACCCTGTGCTGAGCTCCGGGCTGGGACTCGGGTCGATGCAGGCCCGGGCGTCCAAGTCCGGCGGGGTGTTGAAATCCGGCATCATGGGCCGGGACGCCACCTTTGTCGAAGCCGGACCGACCGGGAAAACCACCGGTCACGGGGAGAAGAATCTCCCCGACGGGGAAGAAAGTTCGACTCTGGTATGGCGAACCTTGCTCCGACTCCCTATTGTAGTTATAGAACCGTGACCTAATCTGGACCGGACTGCCCCGGATCCAGGCGGATCCCACCGGGTCCAGTCACATGTGTCGTCACAAGGAGAAACCCCCATGCGCTCTACCCGTACCTCTGCCGTCCGTCGTCGCCTGCTTGCCGTTGGCACCACTCTCGTCCTCGCCTCCGGCCTGGGTGCCGGTGTCGCCTCCGCCTCTTCTACTGCCGCCGCCCCGACCGCCGGCGTCGAGTCCAGCGCAGTCGGCACCAAGGCCGCCACCGGCCAGCTTTTCGACTGTAACCTCTTCCCGAACTTCTGGTTCTGCCAGTAGGTCAGCCGGAATCACCTGAACCACCTAGAACACAGTGGCATCCACCCCCATCCGCCTGCTCATCGTCGACGATGACCCGCTCGTCCTGTCGTCGTTACGTCTCTACTTCGCTGCCCCCGCCGCCGCCGACATCGAGATCGTCGCCGAGGCAGCAACCGGGCACGAAGCACTGGAGATACTGCAGGCCACGCCAGTCGATGAGCGGATCGACGTCGTCATGGCCGACATCCACATGCCTGGTATGAGCGGGGTGGAGTTGCTCGGCGAGATCCGGGCGATCGACAATCCGCCCGAGTTCGTCGCCATGACCGCGCTCGACGAAGAGGACACCATGCTCTCCATCCTCGCCCAGGGTGGTCGCGGATACATCCTGAAGAGCTCACGCCCGGAATTCATCACCGACACCGTCCTTGCGGCCGTCGGCGGCGGCACCGTGGTCAGCCCCCAACCGGCGTCCCGGCTGGTCCAGCACCTGTCCACACTATCTTCGGACGCTGCGACGGGCGTTACTGAGAACGTTACGGCGGACGATTCCGCGCCCACCGCCCCGACCACGACGGCCGGGGAACCTGGTCTCGGCGACGATGCCGGGGTGTCCGAATCGGCCGCCGCGTCACCGCAGGCTGGACGCACCCGCCGCCTGCCCCGCCTGTCCGCCTCCGAGGAGCGCGTCCTGGGGCTGATCTGCGACGGGCTGTCCAACACCGAGATCAGCAAGAAAACCGGACGCTCCGCCAGCGCAGTGAAGAAGCAGATCTCGAACCTGCTGGTGAAGTTCGGCGCGGGCTCCCGCGTTCAGCTCGCCGTGCTAGCCATAGAGGCCGGCTTCATTCCCGACCCCCACTGACACCTGTGGTCCGCCCTGCAACCCGCGGCCGACGGAGCGTCCCAACCCACGGTAACTCCACCCCGCAGCGACCCACTCCTCGGCCGGCAGGCAGTTGCGTCCGTCCAACACGACCGGACGGGCGACGCACTCGCGCGCGGCGACCGGATCCAACTCGCGGAACTCAGACCACTCGGTGGCCACGATGACCACCTCCGCGTCCGTCAACGCCTCCTCGACGGTGTCGGCGTAGTCCAGCGTCGGGAACAGTCGGCGTGCGTTGTCGTTGCCCATCGGGTCGTACACCCTGACCTGCGCTCCAGCCAGCGACAGCGAACCGGCGACATTCAGTGCCGGGGAATCACGGACATCATCGCTCTCGGGCTTGAACGTCGCGCCGAGCACCGTCACCCGGTGGCCCAGGACGTCGCCGCCGCAGGCCTTGCGGGTCAGGTTGACCAGCTTCTCGCGGCGGCGCATGTTGATCGAGTCGATCTCGCGCAGGAAAGTCAGCGTCTGGTCGGCACCCAGCTCGCCGGCGCGGGCCATGAACGCCCGGATATCCTTCGGCAGGCACCCGCCGCCGAAACCGAGGCCGGCGTGGAGGAACTTGCGTCCGATCCGTTCATCCATCCCGATCGCGGTCGCGAGCTGCGTGACATCCGCACCGGATGCCTCACACACCTCGCTGACGGCGTTGATGAAGCTGATCTTCGTGGCCAGGAACGCATTCGCCGAGACCTTCACCAACTCCGCGGTCGGCAGGTCGACCAGCACGAACGGCGACGGGGTCTGCTCGGTGACCTGATCTGGGGCGGCCGGTTCGATACAGCCGGCGTAAACCTCCCGCAGAGTCTCCTCCACCTTCTGCGCCGAAGACGTTCCCGGCTCCGCGACACCGACCACGATGCGGTCGGGGGCCAGCGTGTCACGCACCGCGCGGCCCTCGCGGAGGAACTCCGGGTTCCAGCAGACCTCCACGTTCTGCTCCGCGACATCCTTGCGGTAGCCCAGCTCATTGATCCGCTCCTGCAGAGCGACGGCGGTCCCGACCGGCACCGTCGACTTGCCGACGATCAGGTGGTCGCCGGCCAACAGGGGGACAAGCTCGTCGACGACCGCCTCCACGAACCGGGTGTCCGCCCGGTAGGAGCCCTTGCGTTGCGGGGTGCCGACACCGATGAAGTGGACACTGCCGTGCCCTGCAGCCTCGACGTAGGACGTCGTGAAACGCAGTCGACCTGCGGAAATATTGCGGGCCAGCAGTGCGTCCAACCCCTTCTCGTGAAAGGGTGCGTGTCCGTCGTTGAGGGAGTCGACCTTCGCCGGGTCGACGTCGACGCCGAGAACGTCGTGGCCGAGTTCTGCCATGCAGGCGGCGTGGGTGGCTCCGAGATATCCGGTTCCGAAGACGGTGAGCTTCATGAGTCCCATGTCTAGCAGTGAGGGGCAGACTGCGGGTGGACCGAGCATTGCGTGGAGCTGAGAAGTCAGTGGCCGTCGGGTGAACTCGGGAGCAGAACACTGCTTCGACACAGGGCCGACCACCTGCACGGATGTCCAGAGCGCCCCCGGTAGGCTTGGCGCACATGACGAGGCGAGGCGACGAGACCCCCGAGGACTCCACGCAGGACGGACTGTTCCCCGACCACCAGGGGGACTACCGGGACAGCGACCATCGCGGTGACGACCGCGGTGAGGACAGGAATGTCGCGTTGGACGACCGGGACGCATCGGACACGTCCGACACGTCCGACGCGTCCGACGCGTCCGACACCTCCGCAAAGAAGAACGACCGCCCCGAACCAATCTTCGACATCGCCTGGGGGCCGCTGCTCAACCGCTACCGGATGCGGCTGAGCTTCACCGGCATGCTCACCGCAACGGCCTTCCTCTTCCTCTCCATGTCCTCCTCACTGCTGCCCCGCGGCGCGGTGTTCCAGGGCCTAGTCAGTGGCGCGGCCGCGGCGCTGGGCTACATGCTGGGGGTGGCGGCGTCCTGGCTGTTCTGGTTCATGCTGTCGAAGGAGAAGCGCAGGATCAACGAACGCAACCACAGTTGGCTCTGGTGGGGGCCGCTGGGTGTCATCGCGGCCGTCGGCTCCATCGTCATGCTGCGCCGCTTCCGGATGTGGCAGAACGAGGTCCGCGAAATGGTCGACGTCGACCCGCTGGGCTGGAGTGTGTACATCGTCGTGCCGCTGGTGGCGATCCTGGTCTTCGCCATGCTGATGCTCATCGGACAGGGCTGGGGCCTGATGACCCGCACGATCTTCCGCTGGTTGAACCGCATCGTCCCGCCGCGGATCTCCGCGGTGACTGCTGGCGCGCTGATGGTGGTGCTCACCATGTTCCTGGCCAACGGTGTCATCGCCACCAACTCCATGCGGGCGCTCAACACCGTGTTCGCCGCGACGAACACCGACACGAAGAAGGGGACGGAGCGTCCGACCTCCGAGAGTCGCTCCGGCAGCACCGACTCGCTGGTGTCCTGGGAGTCGCTGGGCCGGGAGGGCCGCTCCTTCGTCGCCAAGGGGCCCACCACCGAGGAGTTGGAGGACTTCAACGGCTCGGAGGCCACCGAACCGGTGCGCGCCTTCGTGGGCATGGCGGACGCCGATGCCGACCTGCGGGAGAATGCCGAACTCGCTGCCGAGGAACTGGTGCGCGCCGGCGGGCTGGACCGCGAAGTCATCGCCATCGGCTCGGCGACAGGCTCCGGCTGGATCAACCAGGCCACCGTCTCCTCCCTGGAGTACATGTACAACGGCGACGTGGCGACGGTGTCGATGCAGTACTCCTACCTGCCCAGCTGGCTGTCGTTCCTGGTGGACAGTGAGCGCGCCCGGCAGGCCGGGGTCGCGCTGTTCGAGGCGGTGGACGCCAAGGTGCAGGAACTTCCGGAGCGGAAGCGTCCTGAGGTGGTCGTCTTCGGTGAGTCCCTGGGGTCCTTCGGCGCCGAGGCCGCATTCGGCACGGTGCCGACGCTGTCGGCCCGTACCGACGGTGCGCTGTTCGTCGGCCCGACGTTCAACAATGAGCTGTGGCAGGAGATGACCACGCACCGTGATCCCGGCTCGCGCCAGCGGCTGCCGGTGTACGAGGGTGGCGAGAGCGTGCGCTTCATGTCGGACGCGGAGGACCTGGCGGAGTTTGCCGAGGAGCACCCTGACGCCGAATGGGACAGACCGCGGACGGTCTACCTGCAGCATTCCTCGGATCCGATCACCTTCTGGTCTCCCGACCTGATCCTGGAGCGGCCGGACTGGATGGAGGAGCCGACTGGACGCGGCACGCCCGACATGACCTGGCTGCCGTTCATCTCCTTCCTGCAGGTGTCGGCAGACATGGCTGTGTCGCTGGACGTTCCGGACGGTCACGGCCACAACTACGTTTCCGGGATCCCGGTGGCGTGGGCGGAGGTCCTGGAGCCGGACGGGTGGACGGACGAGAAGACCGAGGAGCTCATCCCGCTGCTGTCGCGCTCCTGACGGGAGCCGGACTCAGAGGTGCCAGACGGGAGCCAATCGTTACGGATTAGCGGTTCCGCCGCCAACGAAACCAGCGATCTGTAACGCTTAGCTCCCCGACCACGTACCCGGCAGATCCCCACCGACGATGCAGAGACACTCCAGCGGGCTGCCATGGTTCTCCAAGGAGTGCTCCGTAGATTAAATGCCAGCGCCTCCGGAGAACCCCGGAGTCAACGCAACGATCATGGTGAAACCCGTTCCCCACGGAAGGACCGACATACGGTAGCTGAGCATTCTCCTCTTGAAACGTCAGCAGTGAGCCCCCGGCCAGCGTCCTGGACGCAGACCGGGGGCGAACTGTATGCGGGGGTTGCCGCATCGGGACGGCAGGACGCAGCGGCGCCACTACCGCCGGAAGTTCAGGTACGCCTTCGACGGCGTCGGTCCGCGCTGCCCCTGGTACTTCGACCCCAGGGGCCCGGAGCCGTAGGGAGATTCGGCGGCACTGCTCAGCCCGAACAGCGCGAGCTGGCCGATCTTCATTCCGGGGTACAGGGCGATCGGCAGGTTGGCGGTATTCGACAGCTCCAGGGTGATGTGACCGTTGAAGCCGGGGTCGACGAAGCCGGCAGTGGAATGGGTCAGCAGACCGAGACGTCCCAACGAGGACTTTCCCTCCAGCCGGGCGGCGAGGTTGTCCGGCACGGTGACGAACTCCAGGGTGGAGCCGAGGACGAACTCGCCGGGGTGCAGGATGAAGGCGTCGGTGGAGACCCCACCCTCCACGACCGGGACATCGTCTTCACCGGAACCGTCGCCGACCTCGACCAGCGTGGTGAGGTCCTCCTGCGGCTGGCGCGGGTCGATGTGGGTGTACTTCGAGTTGTTGAAGACCCGGAAGTAGCGGTCGAGGCGCACGTCGATGCTGGACGGCTGCACGAGATCGGGGTCGTACGGGTCCAGGGCGAGGTCGCCGGAGTCGAGTGCGGCGCGGATGTCTCGATCGGATAGAAGCACGGCACTTACTCTACCCGGCGATGATCCGCCGTAAGGTCTCGACCGGTAGCTTCGGTGAACGATCTGCCCGCAACAGACCGTTGGCTTCCTGCAGTGTGTCGGTGAGCTGCGTATAGCAGAAGCCCGCGAGGCGGTCGCTGGAGCGGATGGCCGCGAACAGGTCGCTGAGGAGTTGCTCGTAGGCCTCGGACGAGCCGACGGTGGCGTACCCCCAGGTCCCGGCGTCGCCGTCTCCGCCGTCCTCGCCGTCCTCGCCGTCCTCGCCGATGTGGGCGATGCCACCGAACTCGGTGACCATGAGCGGGGCGTCGGCGGGTGCGGCGTCCCGACCCGTGTCCGACGACAGTAGGACGCGACGACCGTTCGGCGCGAAGGACCGGAGCAGCTCGTCCGTCCGCGCGGGGTCGTTCCAGTTCTTCCTCAGAGCCGCAGCGTCGGTGGTGTAGTCGTGGACGCCGACGATGTCGCTGCCGCTGTCACCGCCGCTGTGTTCCCAGCCGTCGTTGCCGACCACGGGACGATGCGGATCGAGGGCTCGGGTCAGCGCGGCCAGCGCGGCGACGAGCGAGCGCTGCTCGGGCGCGTGGGCGAGGTCGGTGACACCCCAGCTTTCGTTGACCGGAACCCAGGTGACGATGGAGGGATGGCCGCGGTACTGCCTCACGATCTCCGCCCATTCGCTGGTCAGCGCCGCTGCCCCGCGAGTGCTGAAGGCGTAGGGTGAGGCGGTCTCACCCCACACCAGCAGCCCGAGGCGGTCAGCCCAGTAGTGGAAGCGTGGGTCCTCGGTCTTCTGGTGGACGCGCACCGCGTTGAATCCGAGTTCTCGGATGACCTCGACTTCTTCGCGGTAGGTGTCGACGGTCGTTGCGGTGAAGTGGCTGTCGGTCCAGTAGCCCTGTTCCAGGACGGAGCGGACGTAGTAGGGGTGGTCGTTGAGCAGGAAGTGTCCGCGGTCGACGCCGACGGTGCGTAGTCCGCAGTAGGTGGCGGCGTGGTCGGTGACATCATCGGCGACGACGAGTTCGAGTCCGATGTCGACGAGGTTCGGGTTCTCCGGGCTCCACAGGTAGGCCTCGCGGTGGAGCGTGTTGCGCAGGGTCGGCAGGTCGACGGTGCCGCGGACCAGGTCGTTGGACGCTCCTGTGCTGAGCCTCCCGAGGATCTCCTCACCCGAGCGCAGGGTCAGCCGCAGCTCGGTGTCCTCCCGTGGCGTCCGGCTGAGCTCCACCTCGAAGTCGACGCGACCATGCACGGGATCGTAGGTCCAGGTCGAGTCGATGATGTGGGTGGCCGGAACCTCCTCCAGCCAGACGCTGCGCCAGATGCCGGTGCTGCGCTGGTACCAGATGCCGTGAGGTTCAGGCTTCCAGTCCTGCTTGCCGCGCGGGTACTCACTCTGGATGGGGTCGTCCTCGGCGCGGACGACGAGCTTGTGGTGGGTGCCGTCATCCAGCGCGTCGGTGATGTCGAGTGTGAACGCGGTCTGGCCGCCGCGGTGCGAGCCGACGTGCTGTCCGTCGACCCAAACGTCCGCGGAATGGTCGACGGCACCGAAGTGCAGCAGGAGTCGGCGGTCAGGGTCGGACGCTGCGGCGGCGTCGGCGTCCAACGCTGCATCCAACTCAAGCTCCCGCCGGTACCAGACGACCTGGTGGTAGCCGGCGTCGCCGATGCCGGAGGCTGCAGATTCGGGGACGAACGGCACCAGGATCTCGCGGTCGAACCGGTGGGGTTTTTCCGGGGCATGCCAATGCTCGCGGCGTCCAACGTCCTTGTCGTCGTAGGCGAAGCGCCAGGGACCGTCGAGGGAGGTCCAGTGCTCGCGGACGAGGAGGGGGCGTGGGTGGGTGCCGTTCTGTGTGGTGGCGCGCAGTGGTGTCATCGCGAATCCACCTTAGCCAGGCGACCTGTGAGCTTGCCGAGGTGATGCGCTTGCTACGGCCGTGACCTGCCCGGTTGCTGATCGACCGGTCGATGCGTCGAGCGCTGGCGGTGGTGTGTTAGAGTCTCTCTCGGAGCACCTCATCGGTGCCCCTGCCGATGTAGTTCAATGGTAGAACATCAGCTTCCCAAGCTGAATACGCGGGTTCGATTCCCGTCATCGGCTCCATATAAGAACCCCTTCCCGGCCACCGCCGGGGAGGGGGTTTCAGGGTTGTACGACAGAATCTGCGCTTTTTACGGGCAGGCCGGTGGCACGCCCGCAGTAGACACACATTCTGACCATTAACCACGTGTTGCCTCACCTGGAAACCACCTACTCCCCCGGCACCAGCAGCCCACCCTCGTAGGCCAGGATCACCAGCTGCGCCCGGTCGTGGGCGTTGACCTTCGACATGATCCGGTTGACGTGCGTCTTCGCCGTGTGCGGGGAGATGAAGAACGCCTCGGCGATCTCCTGGTTCGACTTGCCCCGACCGACCTCGACCAGCACCTCCAGCTCCCGCTCGGTCAGCCACCCCAGCTTCTCCGCGACATCCGCAGAGACCTCGTGGCCCACAGCGACCTCCGGGGTGGCGACGTACCGGGTGATCAGGCTCTTCGTCGCCGCCGGCGACAGCAGCGACTCTCCGGCGTCCACCGCCAGCACCGCGCCGATGATCTCTTCGGGCTCCGCCCCTTTGCCGATGAACCCGCTGGCCCCGGCGCGCAACGCGGCGACGACGTACTCGTCCTCCTCGAAGGTGGTGAGGATCAGCACGTGCGTCCCACCGTTCCCGGTGTCGGCCCCTGCGTCGGCCCCTGCGTCAGCCCCCGGGTCGGCACAGATCTGCTCGGTCGCGCCGATGCCGTCGAGCACCGGCATGCGGATGTCCATCAACACCACGTCCGGACGCAGTGCCGCCGCCTTCGTCACCCCCTCGGCACCGTCGGAGGCGTCCCCGACGACCTCGATGTCGGGGTGGGACGACAGGATGTCGACCACCGCCTGGCGGATCAGTACCTGGTCGTCGACGACGAGAACGGTGGTCACTGGTGGTCCTTTCGGGTCAGGGGCACGGTCGCACTCAGGGTGAAGACACCGGACGCCCCGGTGGCGCTCACGCTACCGCCGATCGCCGACACCCGCTCCCGCAGGCCGGTCAGCCCCAGTCCGCCGCGCGGGGCGTCCGGCTGGTTGCGGTCGGTCGCAGACCCAGAAACCGGGTTGGACACGGCGACGGTGACCTCGTGGCGTCCAACCTCGATGCGCAAGGTCGCGGTGCCGCCCGAACCGTGCTTGTTGGCGTTGGTGAGGCCCTCCTGGGCCACGCGGTAGACAACGCGTCCGGTGAGCTCGTCGATGGTGTTGAGGTCACCGTTGGTCTCGTAGGAGACATTCAGACCCGCGTCTGTCATGGTGGTGACCAGCGTGTTCAGCTCGGCCATACCGGGCTGCGGCATGTGTTCGGCCACCACGCCCTCCTCGGCGCGCAGGTAACGCAGCAGCACGCCGATCTCCCCGAGCACCTCACGTGCGGCGGTGCGGATCGTGGACAGCGACTCCCGCGACTTGTCCGGGTTGGTCTCCAGGGCGCTGGACGCCACACCGGCGTGCAGGTTGATCACCGATATCCGGTGGGCGACGGTGTCGTGCAGGTCCTGGGCGATGCGCAGCCGCTCCTCAGCGACCTGGCGGCGGGCCTCGGCCTCACGGGTCTGCTCGGCACGCTCGGCGCGTTCGGTCATCGCCTGCGTGAAGGAGCGTCGGGACCTGGCACTCTCACCCAGCGCCGAGGCGATGGCGATACCGGCGGCGATCTGGAAGATCTGCGGGTCCAGCGCCATCTGCTCGGAGTAGACGATGCTGAGCACACCGACGATGCCGGTGCCGACGCCGCCGACGAACAGGGTGGTACGTAGGTTCGTCCGGTCCGCGACCACGTAGGACGCGACGATCGCCGCGATTCCGGGGCCGATCACCGGCGCGCCGAGCAGGACGGTGAAGACGTAGATCGCCAGGGTGGCGGCAGCGACGGGCACCGGCCAGCGGCGGCGCAGCAGGATCAGGGCCGCGGCCAGCAGGGTGGTGACCGGGACGATCGCCCAGTGGACGTTGTAGTGGCCGATGCCGGTGGAGCCGATGATGTCGAGTCCGTCGAGGCCGGTGTCTCCCCCGCCGTTGCGTCCTCCCCAGCCACCGGCACCGTCGCCGCCGCCGGGCGGGCCCTGCGGACCGGGCTCCCCCGACGGACGGGGTCCGAGGATCGCGGTCGCGATGATGATCACCGCGACGATGGCGGCGTCGACGGCCCAGGCGGGGACGCGGCGCGGGCGCTCCGTCTCCGGCAGGGTCACGTCAGTGGTCATGCGGACAAGTCTACGGTGCGGCGGGCGTTGAGATGTTCGTCCGACGAGGTCGGTGTTGACTCATCGACGTCGCTGACGGGGTCGGCCGCGGGGTCGGCCACCGGGACCGTCACTGGGACCGTCACTGGGACCGTCTCGACGACACGGCGGCGGATCGGATGCCCGGAGGTTCCGCCGACGATCTCCCAGCGCACCCTGGTCTCGACCTCGGGGGGATCTGCGGTCTCTGTGGTGCTGGCGGTCTCGAGATCAGCGGCCGCTGCGTCCGACGTAGCGTCCGGCACAGCGTCCTGCGCACCGGACGTCGCCGCCTGCGGCGATGCCGTCCAGGCATCCCGCACGATCCGACGCGGATCGTACTGCCGGAGCTGGCTGTTCCACTCCGCCGTGTTCAGCGGCATGCCCAGCTCGCTCTCTGCGCGCACCCGGGAAGCCTCGGCGAACGCCCGGAAGGTGCGGATCAGCTCCGACAGTTTCTGCGCGTACATCGGTAGTCGTTGCGGGCCGATGAGCACCGCGGCGATGAGGCCGATGATGATCATCTTCTCAAAGGTCAGGCCAAACATCCGGATCACTCCTTCGTGGTGTCGTGGGCGGTGGCGCGGCGGGATTGGCGGCGGTCATGCAGCCAGGCGATCAGCAGTGCTGCGGCGTAGAGCAGGATCATGGGACCTGCCAGCAGGAACATGGACAGCAGATCGGCGGCCGGGGTGACCAGGGCGCTGAAGATCACGATCCCCAGCACTGCCCCACGCCAACTCTTCGCCAGGGTGCGTGCCGACAGCGCGCCCGACAGGTTCAGCACCACCAGGAACACCGGCAGAGTGAAAGCCACACCGGCGGCGAGCACCAGTTTCAGCACGAAGTCGACGTAGTAGGACGCCTGCAGCATGGTGCTGTCCTCGGTGCCGGCGAAGCTGGTCAGCAGCTCCACCATCCGGGGGAAGATCATGACTCCGGCAGCACAGCCGGCGGCGAACAACGGGATCAGGGCGCCGAGGAAGCCGTAGGTGTACTTCTTCTCCCGGCGGCTCAGCGCCGGAGCCGCGTAGGCCAGCAGTTGGTAGATCCACACCGGCGACGACAGCACGATGCCGCCGTAGAGGGCGATCTTCAGTTTCAGGTCGAAAGCCCCGGTGAGACTGTCGTAGTTGATGGAGGCGTTGCGGTTCTCGGCGATCTCAAGCACCGGGGCGCGGAGCACGTCGAGCACCTGGTCGGAGAGGACGTATGCGATGACCGCCGCGACCACGAAGGCGAGCGCGGAGCGGGTGATCCTCTTCTTCGCCTCACTGAGGTGCCCGGACAACGGCATCCGGGATTCCCGGGTGGTGTCGGAGGTTGGTGCCTCTGTGTTGGTGTCCTGCGTGGACACGGTGGTCGTGGTGGTCATGTCGATCACGCAGTCCGCTGTGCCTGGTCGGTGGTGACGGCGCTACCAGCGGCGGTGGTGGCGATGAGGTTGGGGTGGGCCTGGACCTGCGACGGGGCGACGTAGGCGGTGTCATGGGTGACGACCGGTGTGTCGGACGCTGCGGCGGTGCCAGTGGTGGCGCCGGTGGTGGTGGCGTTGTCTTTGGTCTCGTCCTTCAGGATCCGGACGGACTGGCCGACACTCTTGGCGAGGGCGGGGAGCTTCGCTGCGCCGAAGAGCAGCAGGACGACGGCAAGGATGACAAGGGCGTGGACGCCGGTGAGGTTCGCGAACATGGAGAACTCCTTAGGTTCGAGGTGGGACAAACGGTTCGGGTGAAGAGATGAGTGGTACGGGTGACGTCGCAACATAGACGGAGAGGTCATGAAATGGCCTGAAAAGTGACCTCTGCATCTATGTCTTCGGACTGGCTGGGTGGTCGGGGGCGGGCTCGGGTAGGTGGGTTACGCAGCGGCGTCCTGGTCCGGCATGTCGGCCGGCGGCTCCCCTGCCGGGGGCTCACCACCGGGGCCACCTGCGCCACCCTCGCCACCGGGGCCACCTGCGCCACCCTCGCCTCCACCGTCAGGGGCCGCCCCGCCGGTCGGCTCGGTCGTGGTGTCGACCCGGACGGTGAGCGATGCGGTGAAACCGGAGTCGATGTCACCGGCCATGGTGGCCATCTGCAGCTCCCCACCGTCATCGCCGAAGACGTTGTCAGAGTCGAGGGTGACCTGCGCGAGGTTCTCGGTGGAGCCCTCGTAGGTGTCGAGCTCGTAGACCTCGGTGACGACGTCCTCCGGCAGCGCAAGCTGCGAGGTGGAGATCGCGTTCTCCGCGTCGTCGATCGAGTCGATGTCGGGGTAGACCTCGAAGTGGATGTGCGGCCAGCGTCCCGTGTAGCAGGCGGGGACGATGGAGGTATAGGTGACCTGGCCGTTCGCGTCGGCGACTTGCACTCCGCGCAGCCAGGTGGCGTCCTCCACGCCCTCGGAGTACATGGAGTAGCGCCCCTCGGCATCGCAGTGCCAGGCGTAGACGGCCACGCCCTCGAAGGGCGCGTCGTCATTATCCATGTCGGTGATGGTGAGGGTGAACTCCAGCGGCACGCCGTCGACCGGGTCGTCTTCCCCGATGCTGGAGCGGATATCGCTGCGTTCGATGCCGGACTCCTCCAGGATGTCCGGCCCGTTCGAGCCGTCTGCCGGGTACGGGCCGGCGGTCTCGTCCGGGATCTCGCCGGACGGCAGGTCGCCGGACGCTGCGGCGGCGGTGCTGTCGGCGGTG
>DGYFR06203__coassemble_1839_pt1 | contig 21002 bp, 24 predicted proteins | sample DGYFR06203__metabat2_high_PE_013 | metagenome-assembled genome bin DGYFR06203 | reverse complement strand
CGGTCATTACACAGCGTGAGCGATGGTGACGGGTGCTGACGCACCGGCGGGGAGCTGGCCAAGCTCGCCTACCAGGGCTTCGACCAGTGGTTCCGGTATGCTCTCCCGATCAGTGACGGGGCGAAGCTGGAGAATGTGCCCACCACGTTCGGCTTCGGCGGCCTCCTGACGTTCATGGCGTTGCCGAAGGACACCCGCCCAGTGATCCGCAACGACACCATCCGTGACTTCCGCGCTGGGTCTGCATCGGCCGGGTCATGCGGGGCGTCAGACGGATCCGAGACAGAAATGAACGTCGACTTCGTCGTCCACGGCAGCGAAGGCATCGCCGGCCCTGCGCGGGCTCTCGTCGCCGGAGAGCGTCTACGGCTTCACCGTCGGGGAGTCCGGTCTCATCAAGGCTGTTCGCCGCCACCTGGTGCGCGACCGCGGCGTCCCCAAGTCGGACGTGACCTTCTGCAGCTACTGGAAAATCGGCACGGCATCTCCGAGCTGACCTGGCAATACACGGTGAGATCCCCACCCCACCCGACCTCCTGGACTACCCTGGACCACGATGAAGCTCATCAGTTACAACCTCCACCACCACAACGCCGCCGGAGAACTGGCCCCGTTGGCGGAGCTTCACGATCCGGACGCGCTCTGCCTGCAGGAGGCCGACACCGAATCCCTGCCCACCAGAATCGGCGACCTGGAGCTGGTGCAGTCCACCTCCGGCAGTCGGCTCGGCCTGGCGGTGTACCTGCGTCCCAGCCGGTTCGACCCCCGCTCCCTGCTCACCATGCCGCTGGAGAAGTCCCTGCACGACGTGGTGATGAAACCCGGCGAAGAACGACTGGCCACCGTGCTGGCGCACGACAACCTCCACGGCGGTGAGGTGATGATCTCGTCCTTCCACGCCGCCCCGCTCACCGCCAGCAACTCCCTGCGTCGCCAGCAGGTCCGCACCGCGGTCGGCGCCCTGCACGATCTCGGCCCCGGCCTGCCGTCGGTGATGGCCGGCGACTTCAACTACCCGTTGTTCCAGTCCGGGTTGGCTAAACATGTCGTGCCCTATGGATACACGTTGTCCAGCAGCGACTCGGCCACCTACCGCAACTACGGTGTCTTCCGTGGCAGCTACGACCTGGCCCTGTCCCACGGCTACGTCTCCCCGTCCGTCACCTCGCTGCCGCAGGACGGTTCCGACCATTTCCCGATCCTCGTGGAGACTTCGCTGCCGACGGAGCCCGGTGACCTGGAGGTCGTCCCGAAGACCCTGGTCCTGCCGACCGGCAGGCGTTACCGACAGCGACGGCTGAAGCTGATCTAGCCACCTCTAGGTACCGCCAGCCGTCGGACCGCCTCGACCACCGAGGGCGACGCCGAGCATCCTCGTCCACCGTGTCCGCCGTGTCCACCGTGTCCACCGTGGGATCGGACGCTGCGACCACGTCGGCGCCGATCAGACAATCCAGGGGTTGATCAGCTCAACTCCCGTTCTGGCGAAATCCTTCGAGTTTCGCGTGGCACAGATTGCGCCGTGCGTACGGCAGATGGCGGCGATCTGCGGAAAACTTCCGAGATGACGTTCGTGTCAAGGACGATCATTCGAAATCCACTGCTCTTGCCCGATCATTGCGCCCAGGGATGTCCAACTCATCGACCCCACCCAGGCCCTGGGCCATGTGCATCAGTGCAAGACCGATGTTCGGGGGATCGACCATGCCCGTTTGCCTGCTCAGCCCACCTCTTCTTCACGGTCTCGTCGAGCCCGCGAACCACGATTGACGTCATCAATCTCACCTCCGCACGTTCATATCATGAATGATATCGCCCAGGGCAGCATGGTGACCATAGCTGTATTGCTAGGCTCAGCCGCATGCCCACCGTGCCGTCTATGCCGTCCGGACCGTCCGAACCGACTCCCCACGTCGTCATCTACGACCTGGACGGCGTGATCACCACCCGCGACACCTTCACCGTGTTCACCATCGAACAACTCTGCCAGCGACCGCTGCGCCTGCTCCCCGCCATCCCCCTCGCCATCAAGAGACTCTTCCTCCGGGATGACGAGCACCGGCGAATCACCGGCGTGCGCATCGCCAGGATCGCACTACGCGTTCTCGACGACCCGGAGTTCGCTCGGCGGGTGGCGTCCTTCGGCCACCGCGTCGGACGTTCCGGCCCCTGGATCCGCAGCTCCGCCGTCGAGCGTATCCGGCGGCAGAAGGCCGAGGGCGCGAGAATCGTCATCGCCACCGCCACCGAACACCGCCTCGCCCGGGTACTGCTGGACACCGCCGGGGTCCCCTTCGACCTGCTCTCAGGCACGACATTCACCACCACCCCGACCGGGATGGACGTCGCCGACCACCGGCTTGCAGAGCGCAAGGTCGAGGCCCTCCGAGAGTTGGACGTCCCGGTTCAGGACGCCGAGTTCGTCACGGATTCCTTCACGGACCTCCCCACCGCCCGTGAGGCACGGTCCGTCGTCCTCATCGGTGCGTCCGCCAGGACCCGGAAGAAGTTCCAGACGGCCGGGATCCAGCCCCTTCCCGACCAGTAGGATAATCTTCCGACGGACTGGAGAACGAAGACTGATGCGTCGCGGAGAGGTCTGGCTTGTCGAACTCACCCCCACCGTCGGCAGCAAAGCCAACAAGACCCGGCGCGTGATCATCGTCTCCAACAACGCCAGGAACAGCGTCTCTTCCCGGACCGGCCGAGGAGTTCTCACGGTCGTTCCCTTCACCAAGAACGTCCGCAAGATTCTTCCGTTCCAGGTCCTCGTCACCCCGGACCGCGTCAATGGACTCGAGGTGGATTCGAAAGCACAGGCAGAACAGGTCCGGTCGCTCGACGTGTCACGCTTCGTACGACGTCTCGGATCACTGTCCGCTGAGGACGTCTCCGGGGTGGACGAAGCGCTGCTGCTGCATCTCGGGCTGAGCTGACGTTCGCGCCTCACGGGGCGTATCTTCCCCGTCAACGAGCTCACCAGTTCCAGACGTGACGGCAGCCATCCCGACTATCCTTGTCCCTATGGCCACCGTCATCCTCGTCCGCCACGGGCGCAGCACCGCGAACACCGCCGGGGTCCTCGCCGGACGCACCCCGGGCGTCCTCCTCGACGACAAGGGCCTGGACCAGGCCGGGCGTACCGCCGAACGCCTCGCCGCCGTCCCGCTCGCCCGGATCGTCACCAGCCCGCTGGAGCGCACCCGACAGTCCGCGGACGCCATCCTCGCCCACCAGGACATCCCCACCAGCACTGCCAGCGCCGACAACACCGCCACAGAGATCACCGTCGAGGACGGGATCACCGAATGTGACTACGGCGACTGGCAGAACCGAAAGCTCTCCGAGTTGGCGAAGGAACCGCTCTGGAAGACGGTCCTCGGCGAACCCAGCGCCGCGGTCTTCCCCGGTGGCGAGTCCCTGCCCGCCATGCAGGCACGCGCCGTCGAGGCCATCCGACGCCACGACACCGAGGTCACCGAAACCCACGGCACGCATGCGGTGTGGGCGGCGGTCTCCCACGGCGACATCATCAAGTCACTCATCGCCGATGCCTACGGGATGCCGCTGGACAACTTCCAGCGCATCCATGCCGACCCGGCGTCCGTCACCGTCATCCATTACGGCAGCAGCGGTTCCGAGGGCCCCAACAGCACCCAGGTGTTCACCGTGAACAGTTCCGCCGGCGACCTGTCGTGGCTGCGCCCCGCCGCCTCGTCCGACTCTACCGACGTCCCCACCGACGACCGGATCGGCGGCGGAGCCGGACACTAGACAACTACACTTGGTGTCATGCCCATGATCACGCACGGATTCGACTGGCCCGACCGCTTCGTTGTCGGCACCGTGGGCGTGCCTGGAGACAGGACGTTCTACCTGCAGGCCACCGAACGCGATGAGACGGTCAGCGTCTCTCTGGAGAAGCAGCAGGCAGGAGCACTGGCCGACGGTGTAGAACAGCTCCTCGACACGCTGCGCTCCTCGGACGACACCTCCATCACCATCCCGGACAGCACGCCTGACCTGCTCGTCGATGAGGAGCCATTGGACATGCCGCTGCAGGAGAAGTTCCGGGCCGGGGTGCTCACCCTCGGCTGGGACCCCACCACCTCACAGGTCGTGGTGGAGGCCGCACCACCCCCGGAGCTCGACCTCGACCAGGTCGAGGCCCTGCAGGAGGACCCGGAGAACTTCGAGTTGGAGGTCGAGCCGGACGAGGTGTTCATCGTCCGCATCCCCGTCGGTGCCGCCCGCGCCTTCATCGACCGCACCCGGTCCGTCGTCGCCGCCGGGCGCGATTCCGCGTAGATGGGTGACGCCACCAACCCCGTGCCGGACGGCCCGATCGAGATCGAGGGCCAGCTCACCACCGCGTCCAACGCCACTTTCCTTGGACGCATCGGCGACACCCGGGTCGTCTACAAGCCCACCGCCGGTGAGAAACCGCTGTGGGACTTCCCCGACCACACCCTGGCCCAGCGCGAGGTGGCGTCCTACCTGGTCTCCGAGGCCCTGGGCTGGGACATTGTGCCGCAGACCTGGCTCTCCGACGGCCCTTTCGGCCCCGGCATGGTGCAACGCTGGTGCGACACCGAGCCAGGCCATGATGCCGTCGACCCTGTCGACCCTGTCGACCCTGTCGACATTGTCGGTATCGCCGAACTCCCCGCCCGCCTCACCGCCGGCTGGCTCCGCGTGTTCGACGCCGTCGATGAGTTGGACCGTCCGGTCTCGCTCATCCACGAGGACTCCACCGCCCTTCGGCGGATGGCTGTCTTCGACATCATCGTCAACAACGCCGACCGCAAGGGTGGGCACGTCCTGCCCATGGCATCCGGCCACCGTCACGGTGTGGACCACGGGCTGACCTTCCACACCGACGACCGGCTGCGCACCGTGCTGTGGGGGTGGGTCGGCGAGCCGCTGCAGGACGCCGAACTCACCGCGGTCAGTGAGTTGCAGCACGCCCTGTCCCCCGGCGCCGAACTGTACCGCCAACTCTCCGGTCTCCTCAGCGACACCGAGGTCAACATGTGCGCCCGACGCTGCGAGGACCTGGTGAAGACCGCCCACTTCCCCGTCCCGCACGGGATGATGCCCGCGGTGCCGTGGCCGGTGTTCTGACTTGTGCCGTGGTTGGGAGGTCCCTACTTCCCCATCGGCGTGACCGTCAGCGAGCGGACCGTGGCGTCCCCACCCCTCGGCGAAGGTGCTCATCCCGCGAGAGGTGGTGTCGGGGAAGATCGTGTCGGTGATCGTCCTGGTCCCGTCCTCCGAGAACACCTCGACCGAGCTGCGGTCCAGGTAGATCTGCAGGGTGACCGTGTCTGTGTACTGCCCGCCGCTGCCACCACCGACCGCCCCGGGGTTCAGGTTCACGCTCAACACCCAGCGGGTGTTGTTCGGGTCGCCGTCGACCGGCACCTCGGAGAGGTCCGGGCACTCCCACACTCCACCGACCGCGTTCGCCGGGCCGAAAATGGACAGGTAGTCCCAGTCCTTCAGGTCGTCGGCGCGGTACAGCAGGACCTCCTGGTCGGTGGCCTCGACGATCGCCATGACCCAGTAGCCCTCTCCGCCGTCACCCTCGTGCCAGAACACCTTGGGGTCCCGGAAGTTCTGCGAACCCCGGTCGAGCACCGGGTTTTCCCTCGTACTTCTCCCAGGTGTAACCGCCGTCGGTGGAGTAGGCCAACGACTGCGCCTGGATCATCGGGGCCGGTGGGTTCAGCACGGTGTTGTTGTTGGTGTAGACCGCAACCAACGGCGGGTTCGTGTCGGCGTCCTGGCCACCGAATCCACTGGTGTTGTCGTGGTCGACGACGATGGCCCCGGAGAAGATGTCCTCGACCGGGACCCCCAACTCGTTGAAGGTCTGCGGGATCGCCACCGGCTGCTCGGTCCAGTCCATCAGGTCGGTACTGGTGGCGTGCCCCCCCAGGAGATGTCACCCCAGATCCCGCCGGACGAGCCGGGGGCCGCCGACGAGCCCGGTGCCGCGGGCGTCACCGACACTGTAGCCGCCGCAGTCACTGCGACCGTCGCCGCTGCCACTGTTGCACGACTGAGAAAGGCCGCACGGGCGACCGATGATATTTTCACATGAGAAACATTAGCTGCGGCGGCGCAGCAGAACGGCCGGAATGAAGAAGATCAGACCAGCGATCGCCAGACCCGCGCCCGCCAGTGCCGGGTAGGAGTAGTTCATTCCGGCGCTGATCACCAGGCCACCGACGGCAGCGCCGGCACCGTTGGCGATATTGAACGCCGCCTGGTTCATCGCCGAGGCCAGGTTCTGCGCGTCACCGGCGACATCCATGAGTCGGGCCTGCATGTTCACCACGAGAATACCGCCGCCCACCGACAGCGACCCGAAGGACAGGATCGCCATCCACGCCACGGTGCTGGTCGCGAAGAACGTGACCAGCATGACGACCATCATCACGAAGGCGGCGATGACCGACCTGTCTTCGTTGATGTCCGCCAGGCGTCCGCCGATGGCATTACCGATGACCATGCCGATGCCGTAGACCATCAGCACGAACCACATATACTCCGCAGGGAAGTTGGCTCGCTCGGTCATGGTCCAGGAGATGTAGGTGTAGACGCAGAACATGCCGCCGAAGCCGATGGAACCGGCCAGAAGTGTCAGCACGACCTGCGGATTGATCAGGGCGCCCATCTCGGTGCTGGGCCGGGTGGCCGGCATCAGCGTCATGTGGGGCACCGAGTGCCACAGACCGGCGAGGCACAGCAACCCGATGACCACGACGAGTCCGTAGGCCGCGTTCCAGCCCAGGGTCTGGCCGAGCCACTGGGCGACGGGCACGCCGATTACCGTTGCGGTCGCCAGACCCAGCGAGATCCGGGCCACGGCCTGTCCCCGCTTCCCGGGTTCCGCCATGGATGCGGCAATGAGGTTGGCGATGGCGAAATAGGCCCCGTGCGGGAAGCCCGCGATGAAGCGGGACAGGAGCAGCAGCCCGTAGTTCGAGGTGAAGACGGTGAGCAGGTTACCGAGGACGAAGGCCGCCATGAGGATGATGATCAGCCGACGCCGCGGCACCCTCCCGGTCAGCGTGGTGATCAGCGGGGCACCGACGACCACGCCGAAGGCGTAGGCGGTGACGATGGTTCCGGCCTGGGCCTCGGTGATACCGAAGTCGTCGGCAATGAGGTTCAGCAGACCCATGGAGACGAACTCGGTGGTGCCGATGCCGAACCCGCCGAGCGCCAGGGCGAGCATGGCGATCGGGCGACGGCGGCGTCCCATTTCGGTCTGCCGCGGCACCGGTTTACGGGACATCTTCTGGGGGTGAGCCAGGCGGGTCAGTACGGCTGCGTTCTCGTTGCGTGTCACGGTGTCATGCCTCCTCATGGTGTCATCACGGAGTCGTCACGTCAGGTGCGGATCTCAGTCGCGGGCTGAAACGGCAGTCAATAACAAAGGCCCCGGAGGTGAAAAGTCATGTCCGGGGCACCTGTATCGGTTCAGCAGGTGCTCCATTCTTGACCTCGATGGCACCAGATGCAAGTGGAGGGACACGTCAATTTCCGCTGGTCGCCCGTGATTCTCGACACAGGCGTCCGAATAGTGTGATCCACCGTGCCGCCCAGGACACCCATGACAGGACGACGTACTGCGAACGCAGTACGTCCAACTCCGTGAAATACCGCGTTTGCCCGATTCGGTCGAGATAATAGGGAACCACAATGATCTCATGACTCATTCGAACGATCTCAGCCACCGGCTACGCGAGCCCAGCTCGATGCACGCGTTCAACCGGTATGAGTTGAAATACCTCGTCCCCACCGATCAGATCGAGCCGGTGCGACAGGAACTGACGCAGCGGATGCAGCGCGACCCTCACGCCGGACCCCGTGGTTACGGTGTGTGGAGTGTCTACTACGACACCGACAAGCTGCGGTTCTACTACGAGAAGATCGAGGGTCTGAAGTTCCGCCGCAAGCTCCGGATTCGCCGCTACGGCGACACCGGAGAAGCCACCACCGCTGACACCCCGGTCTCCGTCGAGATCAAGCAGCGGGTCAACCGGGTCACCCAGAAGCGGCGGGTGATGCTGCCCTATGCCAAAGCCCTCGACCTGTGTGACCGACGGGAGCGCGTCGTCCACCCCGGTGCGGACCAGGCCTTCATCGACGAGGTCCTCGACCTCGTGATCCGCCTGGATCTCCAGCCGACCGCGATGACCGGCTACCGCCGGGAGCCCTACGTGGGCGTGGACGCCGACCTCGGTCTGCGCGTCACCCTCGACCACCGAGTCCGGGGACGCGACCGTGACTTCGACCTGCGTGCCGAGACCGAAAACCGCTACATCATCCGCCCCGACCTCGCCGTGATGGAAGTCAAGGTCAATGAGCGTGCCCCCTACTGGGTCACCGACATGGCGGCCCGCAACGACCTTCAGGTCCAGCGGATCTCGAAGTACTGCCAGAGCATCGAAGCCCACGGTCTGGCTCCTCGGTCGGTCTTTCACGCACCGCAGGACCAGTTCGTCCGGCCGTAAACACTTCTGACGTCCGGAAGCGGCCACTGACACCCGGTAGTGACCGGTATCCACCGGCGCACCATCCCCAACCATCAACAACCCACTCCCACAGGAGACCTCCCCATGGACCTCGATTTCGGTCTCACCGACCTTTCCGGAACTTTCAGCGTCGCCGACGTCCTGCTGTCGCTCGGACTGTCCTTCGTCACCAGCGTCGTCGTCGCCTGGGTCTACCGTTCGACCCACAAGAACATCAGTTACAGCCAGGGGTACGTCCAGACCCTGGTGATGCTCGGCATGCTGATCTCCCTGATCATGCTCATCGTCGGATCCAACATCGCCCGTGCATTCGCCCTCGTGGGCGCGTTGTCGGTGGTGCGCTTCCGTAACGCCATCAAGGAGACCCGCGACGTCGGCTTCATCTTCCTGGTCATGGGTATCGGCATGGCCTGCGGTACCCGCTTCTACTCCCTGGCGATCATCGCGACCCTCGTGATATGCGCGGTCATCCTGGTGATGCACCGGTTCAACTGGTTCGCTCTGGACGTCCAACGCCAGGTGGTCAAGCTACAGGTCCCGGCCGACGGCGGGGACTACAGCGACTACATCGACGACATCCTGATCCGCCACACCACCGAGTACGAGCTGATCAGCACCGAGAGCGTCCGTGGCGGCTCGCTGACCGAGTACAGCTACACCGCCCGCCTGAAGAAGGGCTCGACCTCGGCCGATCTCGTCAACGACCTGCGCACGGTGAATGCGGGACAGAAGGCGACCGTCCTCACCGGCTACGACCAGACGGACATGTGACATGACCTCCCCCAATTCCCGCACGCCGCTCCACCACCGGCTGCCGGTGCGCCTGCGCCACCACTGGAAACTGCTTGCAGTGATCGTCACAGTGGCGCTGGCTACGGCGCTGGTCTTCGGGGCTAGCATGGTGCGCCCGTACATCACCTCGGACCTGGTGTCGGAGACGGTGATCACCAACAACATCGAGGGTGACACCGACCTGTTCGACGACAGCGAGCACACGATCGACATCAGCTTCAACCAGGACGAGTACGAGGAGATGATCAAGACTTTCCAGGATGACGGTGGGAAGGAGTTCATCCGGGCAGACATCACGATCGACGGGACGTTGATCGAGAACGTCGGTCTCCGGCTGAAGGGCAACTCGACCCTGATGTCCCTGCGGTCGGACGGTCAGGGACCGGGCGGCGGCGAAGGCGGTGGCCCCGGTGGGCCCGGCGGTGGCGGAGGCGGCGGCATGACCCAGCTCGACGAGAGCGCGCCAGAAGAACTCCCCTGGCTCATCAGTTTCGATGAGTTCGAGGAAGGGCGCGCCTTCGAGGGACGCACCGAGATCGCCCTGCGTCCTGCGGCAAGTGGTTCGGATGTCGCCCTCAACGAGGCTCTCGCACTGTCGCTGACCGAGGAGAGCGGACAGGATACCCAGCAGTTCAGCTTCTCCACTGTCACAGTCAACGGTGAGGATTCCGCTTCCCGCCTGGTGCTGGACTCCCCGGATGCACTGTGGGCCGATGACCTGGGCGACGGCGTGCTCTACAAGGGCCGCGCCAGCGGTTCGCTCGACTACCTCGGCGACGACCCGACGGACTACGAGGAGGCCTTCAACCAGATCAACGGCGAAGGCGCCTATGACCTGCAGCCGGTGATGACCTTCCTCGACGTCGTCAACAACTCCTCCGACGAGGAGTTCGCCGAGCAGCTCGAGGACTATCTCGACACGGAGTCCTTCGCCAAGTACCTGGCGACCCAGGAGCTCATCTCCAACAACGATGCGATGGACGGCCCAGGCAACAACTACTACCTCTGGTACGACACGGAGGAGGAGCAGTTCACGGTGCTGTCCTGGGACCTGAACATGGCCCTGTCCGGAATGGGCGGTGGCATGGGAGGCGGCATGGGGCCCGGCATGGGCGACACGACCGAGGGCGAGGCGACCGAAGGCGAAACCGCTGAAGGCGAACCAGCCGACGGCGCCATGCCGGAAGGTGAAATGCCCGAAGGCGCCATGCCTCGGGGCGAGATGCCCCAAGGCGAGATTCCCGAAGGTGACCCCGGTGGAGACGGCGACGAGGAAGGCGGCCCCGGCGGAGGCGGAGGCAGCCGCGGCAGCGGCAGCGGCAGCGGTGTCCTCAAGGAGCGCTTCCTCGACAACGAGGAGTTCTACGCGATGTACGAGGAGGCCTACTCCGAGCTGTACGACGAGCTCATCGCCAGCGGCTACGCGGAGTCGACTCTCGGGGAGCTCACCGAACGCGCCGAGTCCATCGGCGACGAGGGTGCGACCACTCTGTCAGAGTCCCTGCGCTCGACAATCACCTCGATCGTGGCGGAGGCACCCCAGCCCAGCTCCGGAATGGGTGGTGGTCCGGGCCGTCGCGAAACCCAGACCGGAAAAGGCGACGATGAATAGTCCCGCCTAGCTCCGGCTAGGTCCGTTCAGCCCCACACCGGAAGCCGGTCCCGCACGACACCGACCAGTTCATGGGCTTCGGCGACGGTTCCGGCGGCACGGAACCACGCCACTCAACCAGCTTCTGCTGCGCCTCGCGAACGGTACACAACCACGGACCTCAGCAGGACGACCAGGATGACCAGTGCACACCCGACAATCAGGTACATTCCGATCACGCCGACATAACCCCCGGCAACCCGGTGGGGGTCGATGACACCGTACGGGAACCACCACGGTTCGTCCGAGAACGGCGCGTCCACCAGCGGTCCACGCACCTGGGTGTACACCGCCCATACCGCCGGGAGAACCAGCGCCGACCCGACGATCCTGCCTCGGGAGGCGATGTGTGCCCCATGCCGCGACTCCCACAGGTCCACCAGCATCACCGCCGGAACCACGGCGTGCAGCACCAGGTTCGTCCACCAAGCGACACTGCCCACCGGATCAGTGAGTCCACCGAGCAGAGTGAAGTAGCCGACGCCGGCGACCAGCGTGTAGGCCGCCGCACTGATCCGTATCGTCCCCGACCGGACGAGCAGGGCGATGACCGCCATCACCGCCGACAGGGTGGTGAAGAAACTGAACCAGTTGATCACGGCGGTGGTCACCGCCGCCCCATCCAGCCCGGCGTCTTTCGCGACGCCGATCGTGTCGGCGAGTTGCAGCACCAGGGTGACAATGATGCCCACCGCGGCGACGGTGCGTGGCCAGGTAGTCGCTGGGGTCATCCCTCGATTATCCCTGCAGCAACTCGGTGGTGCCGTTGACCAGCAGGGTCACCGCACCGGCGAAGGCCAGGAGGGTGGCGAGCTTACGCATGCCGTCACTGGACATCCTCCCGTTGAGCTTGTCCCCGAAGTAAGCACCGATAAAGATCGCGGCGAGGGCCACGATCCAGATCCACCCGGGCAGCCCACCCATGTCCAGGTTGCCGATGAGGATGATCTTCAGCAGGAAGGACAGGGTGTTCGCCACCAGGATCACCGGGTGCAGGGTCGCGACGAAGTCCCGGTAGTCCCATCCGGTGATCCGGGCGTAGACAGTGAAGGCCGGGGCGGCGATACCGACGACGGTGCTCATGAAGCCGCCGGCTGCACCGGCAATGACCATCGGTACCCGGGCGTTTTCGCTGAGCTGCATGCGGTCGGTCTTGATCATCGTCGCGCTCAGCGCCAGCAGCACCAGCGCGCCGAGGGTGACCATCAGCCATGGACCGTCGATCGCCATGACCACGAAGACCGCCGGCAATGAGCCGATGAGCAAGCCGCCGGTGAGGAAGGAGAACCGTCGCCAGTCGGTACGGTCACGCACGGACCAGGCGTTGTTCGCGGCGTTGACCACGGACAGGCCGTTGACCACGGTGACGCCGGCGGCGGGCCCGAGGACGACGGACAGGACCGGTCCGGCGACGAGGCCGAGGCCCATTCCGGTGATGCGCTGGAGGACCGCCCCGATGAAGACGGCCGCCAGCAGGATGATCGTGATGGTAAGCACGAAGGTCCACCTTATGCCTGCATGTACGTGGTGGAAACTTCACCCCCCCGGTCATCATGGTGCCCCCAGTCGGACTCGAACCGACACTGCGCGGATTTTAAGTCCGCTGCCTCTGCCAATTGGGCTATAGGGGCGATGCCGCGGTCGCGCCGTGACCGTCAGCTTCGGTCGTCACCCGTGGTTGCGGGCGATGACCTCGGCGAGCATCCCGTCAAGGATATCTTTCTCGCTGATGGTGATCGACGACAGCCCCTCTGCCAGGAACCGGGTGGCGAAGGCGTCGATCACCAGTGCCCCACCGCCGATCACATCGGCGCGACCCGGGTGCATCGGGGCATGTGCCCGACGTTCCTCGACCGTCTCGCCGAGCAGCCCCAGTGCGGTGTCGCGGAACTCCCCCAGGTCCAGCTGCGCCATGTGGGTCGCCTCGGGACGGTAGTCGGTCAGCCCCAGCTGGATCGCCGCGACGGTGGTCACCGTTCCGGCGACACCGACCACGCGATCGACCGAGGACAGGTCCACCTTCTCGTCGACCACGGTCATCAGCTCCGCGACATAGCTGCGGGCCTCGGCGATCTCGGCGTCCGTCGGTGGCACCGACTGCAGGTAGCGCTCGGTGAGCCGCACACACCCCATGTCCGCCGAGTACACCCGACCGTCGAGGATCCCGGACTTCCCGGGCTCGGTGGTACCGACGACGAACTCGGTGGAGCCGCCACCCAGGTCGATCACACAGGTCTGCCCGGAGGTGGCAGGACCGGACTCGCTGGCCTCGCCGGTGGCGTCAGCAAGGTCGGCCACGGCCCCGGCGAAGGACAATTCTGCCTCGCGCTGACCGGTCACAACCTCGGCCTGGGCCCCCAGGGCGACCCTGCCGAGGTGTCGACCGGTGATCGCGAAGAACTCCTCCCGGTTCGCTGCATCGCGGGTCGCCGAGGTCGCTCCCATCATCACGTCGGAGACGCCGTGGCGGACCATCCGGTCGGCGTAGATCGCCAGGGCGTCGTCCACCCGCTCCAGGGCGGCGTCGGCGAAGCGGCCGGTGGCATCGACCCCCTGGCCGAGCCGGACGATGATGTTGTCGCGGTTGATCTCCCGGGTCGCTCCCGACTCATCCACCTCGGTGATCAGCAGGCGGATCGAGTTGGTCCCGCAGTCAATCGACGCATAGGTTGCGGTACTCACTGGTCCTCCTCGTACAGCATCTCGTCCACCGCACCGTGGTCCTCGAAGGCCTCGGCGATGGAGGTCCCGAGCTGCTCCGGGGTCGGCCAGTCCGCCGGGATGGCGGTACCGGAGAGCTTCGGCATGTGCGCGGCGGCCAGGGCGACTGCCTCGGTGCCGAGCCGTACCCGGTCCGGGCCCTCGGCCAGCGCGTAGGCGATCAACACGTGCAGGCACTTCACCCGGTCGGGCATGCCGCCGCCGGAGAAGTCGGTACCCAGTGACTCGATGGCGTTGCGCTCGGCGAGGTAGTGCTCGTGGGCTGCCTTGTAGTCGGCGGCCAGGTCTTCGTCGGTGGCCAGCCGTGCCTGCATGGTGCGCATGACCCCGGCGACCTCCAGGCGGGACGCCTCGGCGGTCAGCCGCGGGTCGGTGAGGTAGTACAGCGTGGGGAACGGCGTGCCGTCCGGCAGCTTCGGGGCGGTCTTCACCACGGCGGGCTGACCGTCGGGAGTGCGGTAGGACACCTCCAGGGCACCGCGAATCTGGCGTCCGAGCTGCTTGGACATGATCTCGTTGTCGGCCTGGCTGACGGCCATCACTGTGCTCCCTGTTGTTGCTGCTGTTGTTGGTCCTGCAGCTCACGCTGCACCTCGGGATCGCCCTCCTGGGCGGGTTCCTCCGGCTGGTTCGGGTCGATAGGCAGGTTGGATGACTCGCCGTCACCGCCGGTGTCGGAGTCGGTGTCGCCGTCTCCGCCGGCACCGTCCCCGGAGTCGCTGTCCGGCGGTGTGGCCACCGAGCCCCAGAGTTGGGTGTACCACGGGTCCGGATCGCCCTCGGTCTCCTCGGCACCGGTTCCTCCGGGGGCAGACGGGTTGATCCGCGGATCCATCAGGCGGAACGCCGACTCCCCCGGTTCAACGACGCCTAAGCGGGTACGTGCCTGTTCCCGGATGTAGGCCTCGCTCTGGTAGCGGTCCAGCTCGGCCTCGAGGCGGTCGCGTTCCTCCTGCTGTGCCTCGATCTCGGCGTGGATCTCAGCCAGCTCCGCCTCCTGCTGGAAGTAGTTCCGCAGCGGGGTGGCGACCGACAGAGCCACGAACACGACGACCAGCAGAACCGCCAGAGCAACGATCGGATTCATCTTCTTCGGCAGGGCGACGAACGTCCGGGCGAGTTGCCTCGGAGCCTGACGGACCTGCCGGTTCCGGCGGTCACGCTGCTCGACCGACCGGGGACGCGGCAGGCCGACCTGACGGCCGTCCTGCCGGTCGCCCTGCGCCTCCTGTCGATCCCTCGTTCCCATGAGCGACGATACTAGCCGGTGGAGTCGGTACTACTTGGCAGTGAACCGCGGGAAGGCGGAGGCACCGGCGTAGACCGCGGCACCCTCCAGGTAGCTCTCGATGCGCAGCAGCTGGTTGTACTTCGCCACGCGCTCGGAACGGGCTGGCGCACCGGTCTTGATCTGGCCGCAGTTCAGGGCGACGGCCAGGTCGGCGATGGTGGTGTCCTCCGTCTCACCGGAACGGTGGGACATCATGGACTTGTAGCCGCTGTTGTGTGCCAGGGCGACGGCGTCGAAGGTCTCGGTGAGGGTACCGATCTGGTTGACCTTGACCAGCAGGGCGTTGGCGACATCCTCGTTGATGCCGCGGCGCAGGCGCTCCGGGTTGGTGACGAACAGGTCGTCGCCGACGAGCTGGACCTTGTCGCCGATCTCGGCGGTGAGCTTGGCCCAGCCCTCCCAGTCGTCCTCGTGCAGCGGGTCCTCGATGGAGACCAGGGCGTACTCCTCGACGAGCTCGCCGTAGACCGCGGCCATCTCCTCGGCGGTGCGCTTGCCACCCTCGAAGTTGTAGGCGCCGTCCTCGTAGAACTCGGAGGCGGCGACGTCCAGTGCCAGGGCGACATCGGTACCCAGGGAGTAGCCGGCGGCGGTGATGGCCTCGTCGATGAGGTCCAGGGCGGCACGGGTGGAGTCGACGGACGGGGCGAAGCCACCCTCGTCGCCGAGGCCGGTGGACAGCCCCTTGTCCTTGAGGACCTTCTTCAGGGAGTGGTAGACCTCGGCACCGATGCGCAGCGCATCGCTGAAGGTCTCCGCACCGATCGGGGCGATCATGAACTCCTGGACGTCCACACCGGAGTCGGCGTGGGCGCCACCGTTGAGAATGTTCATCATCGGAACCGGCAGGACGTGACCGTTGGGGCCACCGACGTAACGGAACAGCTGCAGGCCGGCGGAGTCGGCGGCGGCGCGGGCCACGGCCATGGAGACACCGAGGATGGCGTTGGCGCCGAGACGGGCCTTGTTGGGGGTGCCGTCCAGCTCGATCATGGCCTGGTCCACCAGGCGCTGGTCGTCGGCCTCGAGACCGGCGAGGGCCTCGTCGATCTCCTCGATGACGTTCTTCACTGCCCCCAGGACACCCTTGCCGAGGTAGCGGTCGCCACCGTCGCGCAATTCGTGGGCCTCGTGGACACCGGTGGATGCGCCGGACGGAACGGCAGCGCGGCCCACGGAGCCGTCGTCCAGGCCGACCTCGACCTCGACGGTGGGGTTGCCGCGGGAGTCCAGGATCTCGCGGGCGATGATCTGCATGATTTCGGCCATTGCTTCGTCAGCCTCCTCGGCTGTGTTGGTGGAGTAGGTGGACCTCGGTGGACGTCAAAAGGTCCTCGAACGCGTTTCCCCCCTATTCTGCCTTATCCACCCGACCGCTGGTGTCGAGACCACCCTGACTACCCCACCGTTACCCCGCAGCTACCCTGCCGACTGCCCGAGCGCGTAGTTGGCCGCGGCATCGCGCACGTCGATCATGTACTGCTCGGAGTGGTTGTAGCTGTACAGTGCCTCACTCCACCCTTCCGGGGTGGACAGGTCGCGCTCGGTGTCATTGCTGGTGCACAACAACCGGGCGGCCGCGGCCGCGGCATCAGCGACGTCGTGCGGGTCCCCACCGGCACCGTAGAGCCGCCAGGAGTCGGGCAGGAACTGCATCGGCCCGACTGCCCGGTCGAACTCGGTGTCCCCGTCGATCTCACCTCCGTCGGTGTCGGGGATCCGCATGAAGTCGCCGGTGCCGTCCAACCGGGGGCCGATGATCGGGTCACCGTTGGCCCCACCACCGTAAGCGCCGTGGCGGGACTCGATGTAGCCGATCCCTGCCAGGGTGTTCCAGGTGACCCGGCAGTTCGGCATCTCCTGGGCGGCGTTCGCCGCTCCGGCGGCGTACCCGGCGAGGTATTCCTCGGGGATCGACGTCTGTGCCGACACCGCCGGCACGTCGTGGACGCGCGCGGCCGCCGCCGGGGGCACGTTGTCGGGCACCGGGACGCGTTCGACGGGGTCCTCCCGTCCGTCGTTGACCATGAAGACACCGACGAGGACGACAACGAGCAGGACCGTCACCACCAGCCCCAGCAACCGTGCACAACCCCCGCCTGCGCTGGGTCGACTGCCTGACCGCCCTTCAACCGGCCGGCCGTTGCCATCGGTCACGCGCGCGCCTCACCCTGCGCAGCGTCCTGCTCGTCCTGCGCCTCCTGCGGCTCCTGCGGCTCCTGCTCGCCCTGCTCATCCTCCGCCTGGCAGAGGATGCCGGCCAGTGACCCCACCGACACCTGCACCTCCCGACCGTTGACGACGAGCACCGCCATGTCCGGGTAGGGACGGTCGGCGACGTCCACGTGGGTCCCCGGGGCGATCCCGTTGTCCTCCAGGTAGCGCAGCAAGGCCGGGTCACGGTCACTGATCCGGTCGACAAGGACCCGCTGACCCGGGTCAACCTCGGCCAGCGGGACGGTCTGCGGAACGGCGACCTGTCCGGAGGCGTCCGGAATCGGATCCCCGTGGGGGTCACGGGTGGGGAACCCCATGACCGCGTCGATCCGGGCGATGAAGGTGTCGGAGACCGCGTGTTCCAGGATCTCGGCCTCGTCGTGGACCTCGTCGACCCCGTAGTCGAGCTCACGCAGCAGGTAGGTCTCGATGAGCCGGTGCCGGCGGACCATCTGCAGGGCAAAGGCCAACCCGCTGTCGCTCAGGGTGATGTCACCGTACGGCGCATGGTGGACCAGCCCGTCGGCGGCGAGCTTCTTGACCGCTTCGGACGCGGTGGACCGGCGTTGCCCCAGTTCTTCGGCGAGATCAGAGAGGGATGCCCCACCCTGGCCCCAGTCCTGCAGATCATAGATTTTCTTGAGGTAGTCCTGCGACCGGTCGGGGAGATCGGAGACATGCATGCAGGTGAGTGTACCCGAACGCGCCCCCGGAACAGCAGTACCGGTTGGCTGTTCAATACGAGAACGGCTAGAGTTCAAGTTATTGAACTTTGATGTCTCTACAAGGAGAACTGATATCGACCATGAAGCACCCCTCCCTGCTCCGCCCGCTGGCCGCAACTGTCGCCGCAACCACCGCCGCATCGCTGGTCGCCTGCTCTGATGACGGGGGCGGCTCCGGCTCAGGCAGCCCGGACGTGCTGGCCACGTTCACCGTCGTCGCCGACATCGCCCAGGAGGTCGCCGGTGAGCACCTCACCGTCGAGTCACTGACCCGCCCGGGCGCGGAGGTCCACGGCTACGACCCCACCCCCGGCGACATCCGCTCCGCCGTCGACGCCGAGATCATCCTCAGCAACGGCCTGGGCCTCGAGGACTGGATCGAGAAGCTCACCGCCGACTCCGATGCCACCCGCGTGACCGTCACCGAGGGCATCGAGCCCATCCCCATCGAGGGATCGGACGCCCCGAACCCGCACGCGTGGATGAGCCCGCACCTGGTCAAGACCTACGTCGACAACATCGTCGAGGCCTTCTCCGACCACTCCCCCGAGAACGCCGATGACTTCCGGGACAACGCCGAGGACTACAAGGCGGAGCTCGACGACGTCCAGCAGACCCTGGAGGACGGACTATCCCACCTCCCGGAGAACCAACGGGCCCTGCAGACCTGCGAAGGCGCCTTCAGCTACCTCACCCGTGACGCCGGGCTGACCGAAAGCTACATCTGGGCGGTGAACTCCGACGAGGAGATCACTCCGTCGCAGATCCGTAGGGCCGCCTCCTTCGTCAACGACAACGACGTCCCGGCCGTCTTCTGCGAATCCACCGTGGACCCCGGTCCCAAGGAGCAGCTCATCCGGGACACCGGGGCTGCCGACGGCGGCACCCTCTACGTCGACTCCCTCACCGACGCTGACGGCGAGGCGCCGACCTACCTGGACCTGATCCGCCACGACACCGACACCATCGTCGCCGGGTTGGGGGGTCGGTAGTGAGTCTCGAAGTCCGGGACGTGACTGTGGACTACGGCTCAGTTCGCGCCCTGCAGAACGTCTCCCTGAGCCTGGCGGACGGCCAGATCCACGGGCTCATCGGCATGAACGGGTCCGGCAAGTCCACCCTGTTCAACACCATCGCCGGATTGATCCGTCCGACCACCGGCACCGTCAACAGCGCCACACGACACAAGCCCGGCAGCGTCGCCTACGTCCCCCAGTCCGAGAAAGTCGACTGGACCTTCCCGATCAGCGTGCGTGACGTGGTACTGACCGGACGGTACGGACACATGGGGCTGCTGAAGCGTCCCCGCACCACCGACCGGGACGCCGTCGCCGATGCACTGGAGCGCACCGACCTCACCGAGCTCGCCGACCGACAGATCGGCCAGCTCTCCGGTGGGCAGAAGAAGCGCACCTTCGTCGCGCGCGGCCTGGCGCAGGACGCCGACACCATCCTGCTGGACGAGCCCTTCGCCGGCGTGGACACCGTCAGTCAAGCCACCATTTCCGAACTGCTGCGTTCACTGGCCGACGACGGTCGCTGCGTCCTGATCTCCACCCACGACCTGGCGTCGGTGCCGCAGCTGTGCGACACGGTGACCATGCTGCAACGGAGGGTCATCGCCCACGGCGTGCCCGAGGAGGTCATGACCACCGAGAACCTGATGGCCACCTTCAGTCACCCTGGTACGCCGGCGGACACCACCGGCATGGAGGAAGATACTGGAGGAAGCGAAGGAACGGAGGACGCGGACTGATGGACTTCTCATGGATCATCGAACCACTGAGCTACGGCTTCATCCAGCGCGCGCTGCTGGTCGCCACCGTCACCGCCGTCATCGCCGGACTGCTGTCCTGCTGGCTGGTGCTGATCGGCTGGTCCCTGATGGGCGACGCCGTCTCCCACGCCGTCCTGCCCGGAGTGGTCATCTCATACATCATCGGTTGGCCCTTCGCCATAGGAGCATTGGTCGCCGCACTGGTGGCGGTGGGACTGGTGGGCACCATCGGCCAACGCACCACCTTGAAGGGTGACACCGCCATCGGGGTGATCTTCACCGCCTTGTTCGCCCTCGGCCTGGTCCTGGTCTCGGTGACCCCGGCCGGGACGAATCTGCAGGAGATCCTGTTCGGCAACATCCTGGGCATCTCGCAGGACTCCCTGAAGCAGGTGCTGATCTTCGGCGCACTGGCGCTGGTCCTGATGCTGGTCATGCGCCGGAACATCACCGCCTGGGCTTTCGACCCTGACCACGCCCGCATGGTCGGGATGCACACCGGGGTGATCCGCTGGTCGGTGATGATCAGTCTCGCACTGGTCGTCGTCGCCGCCATGCAGGCGGTCGGTGTGATTCTCGTCGTCGCACTGCTGATCACCCCTGGTGCGACCGCGTACCTGCTGACCCGCCGGATCAACCGGATGATGCTCATCGCCCCGGCCGTGGCGTGGTTCAGCTCGGTCGCCGGCATCTGGCTGAGCTTCTACCTGGACATCTCCGCCGGTGGCTCCATCGTGCTGGTGCAGGCCGGGGTGTTCACCCTGGTCTACCTCTTCGGCCCCCGCGAGGGCCTGATCACCACCGCAGTGGCCAAGCTACGCGCCCCAGCGGTCAGCTGAGTCCTCTGCGGCATCGGCACCGTTGTCCCCGGCATCATCGGTGCCGGACGCGCTGTCGTCGCTGTCACTCTCACTATCGGTGCCGAAGCGGAACTCCAGTTCCCGGCGGAACGCCTCTACCGCCCCGAACAGACGGTTGTCCGCGTCGCCGACGGTGTCGAGTTCCAGTCCCACCATCGGGAAGCGGATATCGGTGGGGATGTCGGCGTCGTGCAGGCCGTTCTCCCGTGCCAGTGCGATGACCTCTTCCGCCGCCCCCAGTGCCGACCAGCCGGTCGGCGGGGTCTGCGCAGGCTGCGTGCCAGTCGCGCCAGTCGTGCCGGTCGTTCCAGTTACGCCGGTCGCGCCAGCCACAGCAGCTTCTACCGGTGCCGCGGCCGTCTCTCCCGATGCCTCGCCGGGTGCGGCGGAAGCAACCTCCTTGTACGGCTCCTTCCCCT
>DGYFR06203__coassemble_1813_pt1 | contig 22084 bp, 24 predicted proteins | sample DGYFR06203__metabat2_high_PE_013 | metagenome-assembled genome bin DGYFR06203 | reverse complement strand
AACCAGGACCCCCACCCGCGCGGGTTGGCTGGTCTCCCTGATGTTGGTCACGTTCGCCATCGGGACGGACGACTTCGTCATCGCGGGGATCCTCCCGGACATCGCCGATGATCTGGCGGTCAGCGAGGCCGCGGCCGGCCAGCTGGTGACCGTCTTCTCCATTACCTATGCTCTGGCCGCCCCGGGCAGGGACGGCCGTGCCCTGGGCGTCGTCGGCGGATTGACGGTCTCCTTGTTCATCGGGGTTCCGCATCGTTCCGATCACCCGCTCGCTCAGCGGTCAGGAGGGTGCATGGCTGGCAGTGTTCATCGCGGTCGTGGGCGTGGCCGGCGCGGTGGGGACGTTCGTCGGCGGACGCCTCACCGACCTGTGGGGTGCGGACCGTACGTTGGTCTCGGCGTTCGCGTCGATGGCCGCCGCTGTGATCTGCCTGGTCAGCCTGGCCGCGACGCTGGTGATCGTGCGGCGGTTCCCGACATACGGTGATGGCAAAGAGTGTGTTATCCCGGATGCCAGCAGACTGGCACTGACAGCGCCGGTACGTGTCCGGACCGCACTATATAGTTCGACTCGGTGCGGCTCATCGTCGCCGCCCTCCTCGCTGCTGCGTGGACCCTTTGCTACCCGGTCACCCCGGGTCTGCTGTGAAGGGGTTCGTGTTGCTCGGGCGCGGGTCCACGTCTGACGGCGTGGGGCCATCACCGTTATGCGAAGGAGGCGGTTGTCTTGGTTGATTCACCCTCGGGTGAGGATCCCGACAACCGGCCTGGTCGCGATAAAAAGTACCTCGCCGCCACCATTCTGATAGGGATCACCGTGGCAAGCGAGGTTACAAAGATCGTGACCGACATCCTCGGATGGTTCAGGTAGGAGCCTGAACCGAAGAGGTCGGGCACGTTGGTGCTCGGGCAACCCTGGCGGTGGACCAACACCGCCGGGGCTGTTTTATGCGCAGCGCCTCCGACCGGAGCCGAAAACTCTGACATCCATGAGAGTACACACCCTCTCCGACACTGTCACCGGACACAGATGACCCCCGGCTCCTGACGAACCGGGGGTCAACTGCTGACGTTTCAAGAGGAGAATGCTCAACTGCCGTATACGGTGTGTGTCCTTTCGACGACGTTCCTGTCCTATCACCTCACCCCGAGGTCCCGATCAAGGGTCAGCGTGACGAGCGCTGCGTTGGGTTCCTGTGACGATGAACCCTCCCTCGGAGGCGATAATTTCAATCTACGACCCGGTTGTTGGAGTTCCCTGGTAACGATCTGCGATGTCCGTCAAAGTGCCGTCACAGTTCAGTCAGGACGCCTCGCAGGTCAGCGTCCACCGCCGGCATCCGCGAGTGGATCGATGCCGCGGCCGGCACCTCGGCCACCTCGGGCACCCCGCATCATCGTCGTGTCCACCACCACCGGTTGTTCCATGGCCGGGTCCGCCGCCAAGGCAGCGGTGAAGGGGTTGAAGAAGAAGCGGGTCACCGCCACCCGTGGCGAGGACTTCACCGTGACGGACGTCCCCGGCCCCCTGGCAGCAGGCGAGAAAGAAAGGGCCCGCGCCTGGGCGCGGACCCTTCTCTGACTTGCCGACAACTACCGTCAGGCACCCACCTTCGGCAGGTGCTCGCGCGTGCCGTCGAAGGTGTTGAACAGCACCGGGGTGCCGTTGGACAGAGAGCCGACGATGTGGCGCTTTCCGTCACGACCGGCGATGTGCAGCGGCGACCCGGAGTCACCGGCGATCGCCGGGATCAATGCGGTGACCTCCTGGGACCGCACGTTGACGTCCAGCACCGGACCACAGGTCCGTCCGGTCATGGTGCCGTCCTTGCACACGATACGACCCACGAGGTTCTGGGACACCGGCACCGGCTCGCCCAGCGGCATCGAGTGGCCGCGCAGCGCATCATCGAGCAGCGGGATGCCGGTGTTGGCGGTGCTCGACACCGAGGACGCCTTGGCGGTCACGCTCTCGTCCAACCGGAACCAGCCGAAGTCATCCAGCGGCGCATTCGGGTCAAACGGGGAGGCGGAGCCGCCGCTGACGTATCCGCCGGCGGCGATGTCCTCCTTGTCGGCCAGCAGCTGGCCGGACTCGGTGGTGACCTTCTCCGGGGTAGCACCCAGTTCGGTGGGGTTCAGGCAGTGCCCGGCGGTCATCCCGTAGAAGTCCCCGTTCTTCTCCGTCACCGAGTTCAGCGTGCACAGTCCACCTGCGCCGTGCTCGTCGGTGACGATGATCCCCGCTCCGGCGTGGGTGGAGGTGGCCCCGGTTGCTGTCGGTGCCGCGACCGCACCACCGGCGACCACTGCCACAGCAACGGCACCGGCGGAGAGGACACGGTTGAAAGACTTACGGAACATACGACATGGTCCTTACTTGTAGCTAGGGGACGATTATTCATACTCGGAAAACAAGGGGTACGGGCAGTCTAGCGTCTGACGGCCGATTCGTCCCGCTTCTTTCTGTAGCCTGTGTCACATGGACACCCCACCGAATTCCACTGAACTGACCTACCCGCGCAGCCTGGTCGGGGTGTCGACCTATATCCATCGTCTCGCTGACCTCCCGGAGCTGGCCGAGCGCCTGGAAACCTCCGGCTTCCACACCCTGTCGCGCACCGAGGTCATCGGCCACGGCCACGCGGACATGACGCGGGCGGTCGACAATCTGCTGACCGGACGCGCCCACCGTCGGGCTGGTGCCCTGCTGCGCCGTGACTCCTGCCTGATCGACGAGGAGCACCCGTTGACCTCCGGTGACACCGTCACCGTGGCCTTGGGCGTCGGAGTGTTCCGGCCCATGACCTCACCGTGCCTGGTGCTCAATGCCGGACGCCGCGACACCAGCGCTCTGCCGCTGGCGGACTCCTTCGAGCTGATCTACGGCACGCTGCCCGGGCACCTGGAATCCGGGGAGGAACGCTTCGCGGTCACCCTGGAGAACGACGGCACGGTGACCGCCACGGTCAGCGCCTTCTCCCGCCCCGCCCGGTTGCTCACCCAGATCGGCGGACCGGTGGCCCGTCTGGCCCAGCACCGGATGGCGACGCTCTACATCCGGGGGATGTCGGCCTCCCGGTAGGTCTCGAAACCGGTAGGTCTCGAACTCAGTAGCCCCGCGACGGCTCGAACTCGGTGGGCATCCGCTCACCGGCGACGAAGGCCCGGTAGTTCTCGGTCACTGGTTCGGCGATTTGCCTGTCCATCGACGCCCGGGTGTTGGCCGAGTGGGTGGTGATCGTGACATTGTCCATCGCCCACAGTGGGTGACCGTCCGGCAGCGGCTCCGGGTCGGTGACATCCAGCCCCGCTCCCCCGACCTGACCGGACTCCAGCGCGGCGACGAGGTCGTCGGTGACGATCACCGGACCGCGGGCGACGTTCACGATCGTCACCCCCGGCCGGCAGGACGCCAACAGCTTCGTGTCGAACAGCCCCCGGGTGTCGTCGGTGAGCGGCAGGGCGATGATGACGTGGTCGGCGACGGCGAGGACGTCCTCGAGCCGGTCGACGGTGACCGTCTCACGCGCGCCCTCGACCGGCCGTCCGCTGCGGTTGACGGCGAGGACCTCTGCCCCGAACGGTGCCAGCATCGCCGACAGGTGGTGGCCGATGCCACCGGCACCGACGACGGCGACGGTGGAGCCCGCCAGCCAACGGGTCTGCTCGTCGATCTCCTCCCAGATGCTCCACGACGCGGCCTGTGCGATGCGCTTGTGCAGGTGGGTCACCGAGAGCAGCAGGCCCATCGCACTCTCGGCGACCTGGCGTCCGTACATACCGGCGGCATTCGTCCAGCGTCGGGTGCCGGACGCTCCGGCGGTGACGATCCCGGCGTCGAGGTAGGCTTCGATGCCGGCCTGGCAGAGCTGGACCCACCGCACCCGCTCAGGCAGTTCGGGGAACTTCTCGGGTGAGACGCCGTGGGCGATCACCGCGTCTGCCTCGTCGAGGTTCTCGACGATGGCGGCGCCGGCGTCCTGCAGGGCGGCCTGGGTCTGCGGCAGCGGGTGGCCGGCGAAGTAGACGTTCGCGGAAGCTGAAGAATCTGTGGTGTTCATGTGCTCCTTGATACCCGGATCAGTCTCCCAGGCGCACTGCGAACATTTCTACCGGCCGTTCCTGAACTGTTCAGTCAGCCGCTCGAGCTCGTCGAGGCCCTCGTTGAGGCGCTCTTCGATGTCGGTGCCGTCCGGGAGTTCGGACGGCAGGTCAGGCAGCTCCGACGGGATCTCCCAGTCGTTGGGTAGGTCGCCGTCGTCCGGGTTGGAGTCAGGGTTGGTGTCCGGATTGGTGTCCGTATCAGGTTCCGGATCGTTTTCTGTGGTGGTCACCGGTGCCGGCGCCGGGGAGTCGTCGTCGCCACCCAACAGGTTGACCGCCAGGAGCACCACCGCGATCAGGGCGGCGATGACCAGCACCACGACGATGATCAGCCCGGTGCGCCCCTTCTTCGGCGGGTTCGGTTGGTTCCGCTGCGGTGCCGCACCGAACTGAGGCTCGGCGTACTGGTCCTGGTACGGGGGCTGCCCCTGATACTGGTCCTGGTACTGGTCCCGGTAGTAGGGCTCCCCCTGCTGCTGGTACGGGTCCTGGGGCTGGCCCGGATTCTGGCCCGGGTACGGACCGAGGTACTGGGTCTGGTCCTCCTGCCGCTGGTACTGCGGCGGCTGCGGCTTGTCTCCCCCGACACCGGGGAACACCTCGGTGGGGTCCTCGTCGGGGTTCCCCCATTGGTTGTTCGTGTTCATTGACACGTCCTTTCCTTGCTGCGATGGGCGTGAACTTTACAGCACCACGGCCCCCCACATATCCACCCGAGGGGCGGGCCGTGTTCGTGACCACAGCCTCCACCCACTATGATCAGGGACGAACTCGATGCGACTGACGAGATTGTGACGACCCCAGGAGAACATGAGATGACCCGCACCCGCCGGACCACCGCACTGATCGCCGCCGCTGCCCTGGCACTCGGAGTGACCGCCTGCAGCCCTCCCAACGAGAAGGAAAGCGACAACACCACCGTCGTCACCGAGGTCACCCCCGACCCGGGCTACGAGGGTGCCGGCAAGGCCACCACCTCCGGCGAGGCTGAGGCCGATGACGAGGCCGAGGCCACCGACGAGAACGGCGCCCCCATCACTGAGGGCGCTGAGGGCGCTGCAATCGACGGTACCGGGGTCGCCGAGGGCACGACCGCAGTCGAGGGCGGCGAGCCGGCCGAGGCACCCGCCCAGTAACAACTGGACGACGACCCTCTAGACGGGGTCGAACAGGATTTCCTGTACCCGGGCCTGCGACACTGGTCGCAGGCCCCAGGCGTCTACGCCGACGTCGACCATTCCGGGGCCCGTCACCGGCGTCGGGGAATGCAGGTGGCCGTGCACCAGCAGGGGGACGTTGAGGCGCACGTTGTCATGGCGCGAGGACATGTCGTCGTGGTCGAGGCCGGGCCGGGGGAAGTGACTGAGCCACAGTTCCTGTTTGCGCCACACCATGCGCTGATAGGCCTGCACTGAGGCGAAGGCCTGCAGGTAGTCACGCTGGCGTTGGTGGGCCCGGCGGTGCAGGGGGTGGCAGCTGTCGTGGTTTCCCGCCACCAGGTGGGCGGTGACCCCGGCGGTGTCGAAGAGCTCGGCGAGCAGCCCGATGGCCCGGTCCTCGTGCTCCCGCGGCCCACAGCTGATGTCGCCGAGGACCCACACCGCGTCACCGGGACGCAGCGCCGAGCCGAGGTTGTCCAGGATCACCTGGTCATGCTCCTCGGTGTCGTCGAATCCGCGCAGGTCGGACACGAACCGGTGTCCCAGGTGTAGGTCACTGGTGAACCACTGCTGCCCCATGGCACCGCTTTCTGATGTTCGGGCGGGTCGGACGTCTGACGGTCACCCATCCTAGCCGCCACTGCAGCCGTCCTCGGACGCCCCACTGTCGGTGGCGGGGTCGCGGTACCCTGTCCGGCATGACGACATGCGCTGTCCCTGGATCTTCAGGACCACTGATCCGCCGCGCGACCACGACGGATGTCGACGATATCCAGGCGCTGGAGCGCCGTGCGGGTGCGCCGTTCAGGGACATCGGTCTGGACGCCATCGCCGACGACGATCCACCCGGTGACGACGACCTTTCCGCCGCCATCGGAGACGGGAAGATCCACGTCGTGGACGCCCCGACCACCTCCCCGGACCGACCACGTCTCGCTGCCTGGTTGTGGCTCGGGCAGGCGGACGGCGACCTGTTGATCGAACAGGTCTCGGCGGACCCTGCCTTCCGCGGCCAGCGGATAGGCACCCGGCTGGTGGAGTGCGCCGTCGCGCTTGCCCGCGAAACCGGTGTCCCGGGGGTGTGCCTCACGACCTTCTCCGAGGTGCCGTGGAATGGTCCGCTGTACCGGCGTCTCGGCTTCGTCGAAGTACCGCCGACCGAGCTCGGTGATGACCTCCGCCGGATCCGGGTGGCAGAGGGCGCCGCCGGTCTGGATGTCTCCCCGCGGATCGCTATGCGACGCCCCGTAGACGTCTAGGTTCGGGATCATGAGGTATCCACCACGACCTGCATTCAGGGTCGCCGCTGCCGTCGCCACCGTCAGCGCTCTCGTCCTGTCCGCCTGCGGAACCGAGGATGATCCCGACGGTTCCGCCGACCCCACCGCCGCTGCTCCCCCGTCCGAGACCGTCACCGTCACCGAGGAGGTCCAGGTCGAGGAACCGGCAGGTGAGGACGACGCCGACTGGGAGGTCGATCCGGAGTCCGCGGTCATCACCGACGGTATCGACAATCTTCCGCCGCCGGGACTGGCGGACTCGACGTGGGTCTACAAGGGTGACTTGAACATCAACGTCTGCGACGACCTCACCTACGCCACCGTTGAGCAGGACCCGCAGGGGCTCTTCCACCAGGGCGGGTACTCCGGTTTCCCGCAGGCCGACGCTCCCCAGCAGCACACGGTGGTCGACACCACCGAGGACTCCGTCACCGGCGAGTTCAAGGACTGGGAGGCCCTGGATGAGGAAGGTGGGGCGAATGTCGAGGCCCCGAACTACACCGAGGAGGTCACCTTCCGCTGGGTGGACGGCACGGTGGTCACTGAGGGACGTATCCCCAACGAGCCCTAGAAGCTGGCCCTGGAACTGCTCACTCGATCCCCTGCACCGGAAGCCCGTTGTCCCTACCCCACTGCGTCCACTGCGTGACCGTCTTCGTGGCGAAGAATTCGGTGAGGGCATCGGCGGTGACGTCCTCGAACCCGGGCACCCCCAGTGCCTGGGCCAGGCCGAGGACGAAGTGCGGCTCAATGGCCGCAACCGCAACGTAACCGTCGGCCGCAGGATAGACACCGTAGGTCGGCATGGCTCCACCCAGCGCGGTGCCCGCACCGCTGAGTCCGAAACGCACCGAGGCGGCCATGTCCTCCACGACGTCGGCCAGGGCGACTTCACGGTATCCACCTCGCCCGCTCCGGGCCGCCTGGAACAGCAGGGCAACCGCATCCGCCACAGATCGCTCGGCACCTCCCAGGTCCGCCACCGGCAGCATCGGCAGCTCCGGGGGTTCCCCCAGCGTGCCAGCGACCGCCTGGTAGGTCAGATCGTGGCCGGGCACGTCGGCGTCCTCGCCGCCGTGGCCCACGATCGCCACCTGCGACAACGTCGGAAAAGCCGAGTGGAGTGTCTCCCACCCCAGCCCGAGGCGTTCCAGCGCCGCCGGACGGTGCGAGGTCAGCAGCAGGTCGGCATCGGCCAGCAGCGCGTCCAACTCGGCCCGTCCTGCCGGGTCCTTCAGGTCCAGGGTCAGCACAGTCTGCCCGGCCGACAACCACTGGTAGTAGTCGGATGCGGCGAGACTCAGCATGTCCCCCGACGGCGGCTCCACCTTCGTCACCGAGGCACCCAACGACACCAGCCTCCGTGCGGCAGCCGGCCCCGGCAGGTTCCCCGCCAGGCTGACGACCTGGACACCCTCCAACGGCAACGATGTCATCAGGCGGCCCCGGTGGTGGTCGTGTCGGGCAGGAACGCGGCACCGACCATGGCAACGGCGAAGGCACCGACCATGATCAGCCACACCGTCTTCCACCGACGTTCCGGGATCTCCGGCAGTGCCTCGGGCCGGGAGAACAGTTCCTTCTCGTCGGCGGCGAGCATCTCCCAGTTGGCCTGGTAGTCCCGGTTCGCCACCATCCAGTTGGTGACCAGCTTCGAGTCACGCCGGTTGCACAGCAACCAGTACCCGCCCGGGACGATACACAGGGTCCCCAACCCGATGCTCATCAGGATATCGCCCACCAGACTCTCCCACGAAGCAGTGAACACACTGGTCAACATGATGATGCCGACACCGAGAGACACCCAGGCGGCGACCTTCTTCCCGGTCGTCGGACGGTAGAGGCGCAGCCGCATCGCGGGGTCCACGGCGGCCGGGTTGACGAAGGAGGACATGTCGTCCTGGTACGGGCTCATGGTCAAGAGATTACGTCATGGAGCGGACAGGAAACCTCTCCTTACGCCCATTCGTTCGAACACGTAGCATCGACCCCATGCTGATCCACGGTTTCACCCGCTACGGCGGCCCGGAGGTCGCCGGCCTCCTGGACGTGCCCGACGCTGAGTTGCCCGGCGATTCCACCACCGCAGTGCTGGTCGAGATGCTGGCCACCACGGTCAACCCCGCCGACATCAAGGTGCGCCAGGGCGGGCGCATCGGCAAGGTCGAGGTCGCCTTCCCCATGGCGATGGGACGCGAAGCCGCCGGACGTGTCCTCGCCGCCTCCTCCGGCACCGGATTCGAGGTCGGTGACCTGGTCGTCGGCGGCACGCTGGCGGGCACCGGGAGTTACGCCGAACGGGTCCTGCTGGACGCCACCCAGACCACACGGGTTCCGGACGGTGTCTCCCCCGAAGAGGCTGCGTGCGTCCCGGTCGCCCTCGGCACTGCGTGGGACGGCCTCCATGAACTGCGGGACGCTGGCCTGCCGGACGGTGGCACGGTCGTCGTCCCCGGTGCCGGTGGCGGAGTCGGTCACGCCGCGGTGCAGTTGGGACGCCACCTGGGCCTTCAGGTCGTCGGGGTCGCCTCGGAGTCCAAACGCGAGCTGGTCACCGAACTGGGCGCGACGTTCGTGGCCTCAGGTGAGGGGTGGGTGGACCGGGTCGCGGACGCTGATGCCATCCTCGACACCGTCGGACCACCGGTACTCGAGGAAGTCACCGCCCGGTTTGCCGAAGCTCCCGTGCGCAGTACCGTTGGTGGGCCTCCGGTGACCCGGCGTCGTTCGGGGCCGGTTTTCGCCGAGATCCTCACGCTGATCGCCGCCGGCCATGTCCGCCCCCACATCAGTGCCGTCCACCACTTGTCGGATGCTGCGGCAGCGGTCACAACCGTCGAGGACGGCCACACCGCCGGGAAGGTCGTCATCGTCACCTGAGGTTCACCGTGCATACCGCCCATGTCCATGTCGCCCTCATCACCACTGCGCCTTCCCCGACTTGGAGTAGAGGTGCTCGGGACGCCCCGACTGCCCGTAGCGCAGCCGGACGATCACCACGCCGCGGCTGGCCATCGTCGCCAGCCGTCGCTGCGCGGTCGCCCGTGACACCCCGGTGAGCTCGGCGACCTCGGTGGCGGTCCGTTCCTCGTCGCCCACCGCGGCAAGGACGAGCTGCTCGGTGGCCGAGGCCGTCGCGTCCCACTCCAGTTCGATCGTCGCCGTCTCCGGCATGGTCTTCGCCGCCGCGACCCTGGTCGGCGTCCTCAACGGCACCGGCATGGTCGACGCCATGGCCGAGTGGGTCACCACCGTCATCCCCGACTCGCTCGGTGGCTACCTCGCTCCGATCACCGGCCTGCTGTCGATGCCGTTCACCTTCTTCATGTCCAATGACGCCTTCTACTTCGGAGTCCTGCCGGTTCTGGCAGAGAGTGCGTCCCATTACGGCATCGAACCGGTGCAGATGGCGCAGGCGTCGATCACCGGGCAGCCGGTGCACATGCAGTCCCCGCTGGTGCCTGCGATCCTGCTGCTGGTGTCCCTGGCCAACGTCGGCCTGGGTGCCCACCACCGCAAGGTCCTGTGGCGCGCGGTCATCGTCTCCTTGGTGATGCTCGCCGTGGCGATACTCATCGGAGTCATCCCCTTCTACACCGGCTAATTGCTAGGCGTACCCTTGGTAACTATGAGTGAAATCACCACAGTTACCGTGCTGGGCACCGGCGTGCTCGGCTCACAGATCGTCATGCAGGCCGCCTACGCAGGGAAGGACGTCGTCGCCTACGACGTGAAGCAGGAGTTCCTGGACAAGCTCCCCGAGCGCTGGGAGTGGATGCGCGCACACTACGAGCGCGATCTGGACGACTTCTCCGACAACAAGTTCGACAGCGCCATCGAGCGGATCACCACCTCCACCGATCTGGCCCAGGCCGTGGGCTCCGCGGACGTGGTCATCGAGGCCATCCCGGAGAACCTGGAGCTGAAGCAGGAGGTCTGGGGCAATGTCGGTAAGGCGGTCAAGGACTCCGCGATCCTGCTGACCAACTCCTCCTCACTGCGCCCCTCCGATTTCGCGGACGCCACCGGCCACCCGGACCGTTTCCTGGCTCTGCACTTCGCCAACATGGTCTGGCGTCTGAACACCGGTGAGGTCATGTCCACGCCCAAGACGGATCCGGCGGTCTTCGAGCGCACCATCGAGTTCGCCCGGGAGATCAACCTGCAGCCCTTCCCGGTCCACAAGGAAACCCCCGGCTACCTGCTCAACAGTCTGCTGATCCCGTGGTTGGACGCCGCATCGAACCTCTACGTCAACGAGGTGGCCAACCCCGAGGTCATCGACAACGACTGGAAGGTCTCCACCGGTGCCCCGAAGGGCCCGTTCGAGACCTACGACATCGTCGGCTTCAATGTGGCGGTGAACATCGCCCGCGGCAACCCGAACTCCACCGAGGCGAAGCAGAAGTTCGCCGACCTGCTCGATGAGCGGGGCATCCAGGAGGGCAAGGCGGGCCTCGGCGACGGTGTCGGATTCTACGAGTACGACGAGGAAGGCAATATCGTCCGCCCCAACCCGGACTGGGTCATCTACGAGTAGGGACGTCACGAGTCACCTGTTGCACTGATCAGCCCCCCCCCCGGTGAAAGGGGCAGGAACCCGACCAGTCAGCCTCAGTACACCGTCTGCGACCTGTCCAACTCCCCGGCCGCCCGCCGCACTCCCGGATTCCCGGCGTCCGTCAGGTAACTCGCCCCGTGGGACAGTCCGGCGTCCGGACTCAGCACCTCCCCGTACAACCAGTCCACCTGCGTGCGGTGGTGGTCGATGTCCACCACCATGTGACCGTGGCGGGTCAGGTCGACGTACTTGTACCAGGAGTCGACCTCGGTGATGATCCGCTCCCCCTGCGTCAGCACCTCGTCGATCACCGGTTTCACCTCCGGTGCAGGGGCGATGGAATCATAGGCGCTCGCGGCGGTGACCGACGGGGTGACGAACTCCGCGGCCGCCGCGGTGGTGTCCCTGCCCAGCCGGTAGGCCCCAGCGTCCACCGGGATGTCGGACGCCCAGGATGTGTGGATGTCACCGGTCAGGAACACCACATTGCCCTCGCCGCGGTTGTTGCGGTCGGTAATGAGGTCCACGATCCGCTGACGCTCGGCCATGTAGCCGTCCCACTGGTCGGCGTTGAGCGCGATGCCGTCCTCCGGCAGGCCGAGCTGGGTCACCAGCCAGTCGTGCACCCGCGGGTCCAGGGTGTTCGGCAGGGTCATCGGGGCGAACATCACCGAGTTCCCGATGACCTGCCAGGTGGTCGGTGAGGTGGTCAGGACGTCGGCGAACCAGTCGAACTGGGTGCGTCCCAGCATGGTGCGTTCATCCTTGCCGACCGAGCGTAGGTAGTCCGGGTCGGCGGGCACCCCGGACTCCGATTCGGACATCAGCACCTGGGCGTCCCGGTAGGTGCGCAGGTCCGGGATGATCAGCTCGAACAAGGTGCCGTAGCGCAGGTGCCGGTACAGGTGGCGGGTGTCGGTGGTGCCGAATCCCTCGCCGGCGCGCACCGGCATCCATTCGAAGTAGGCCTGGGTGGCGGCCTGCTTCACCGCTGCATAGTCAGGGTAGTCCGAGTCGCCGGTGGCACCGTCACGCCAGGCATTGTCGTAGAACTCGTGGTCGTCCCATACGCAGATCATCGGCTTGGCGGCGTGCAGGTCCGCCAGGTCCGCGTCGCGCCGGTGGTGCCCCTGTCGGATCCGGTAATCGGTGAGCGTGGTGGTGCGGTTCGCGGGCGCGGTCCTGCGCACGATGTTGTCGTAGGCCGCGCCGTATTCACCGGTCTCGTACTCGTAGGTGTAGTCACCCAGGTGCAGGACGAACTCAACGTCGTCGCGCTCGGCGAGCGAGCGGTAGGCGCGGAAGTAGCCTGCCTCATAGTTGGAGCAGGACACCACCCCGAAGCGCAGTCGGCCGGGGTCGTCGCCGTCGGCCGGTGCGGTGCGGGTGCGTCCGACGCGGGAGGACGCCCCGGCGGCCGGGCCGTCAACGACGACGAAACGATAGTGGTAGGTCGTCGCCGGTGACAGCCCGGTGACGTCCACCTTCACCGTATGGTCCCGGTCGGCGTCGGTGGTCAGGGTGCCGGACGCGACGGCCGAGCCGAAGTCCGGCGTGGTTCCGACCTCCCAGCGCACCTCGGTGGGCTCCCCTGCCCCGGATCCCGGGGTGGCGTCGGCGGTGGGGGTCACCCGGGTCCAGATGACGACGCTGTCGGATCGGGGGTCACCCGAAGCGACGGAGTGGGCGAAGACCTCGTCGGACCGTGCGGAACCAGAGGATTCGCCGCCAGTAGCCTCGTCTGTGGCTACCCCGGCGGACGCCTGTCCGACGAACCGTGCGGCGACGACGCCGGCTCCTCCTGCTGCTGCACCTGCCAGGAAACGGCGGCGTTTCATTGAAGTTCTCCTCGGTGACGTCTGTGGATCATGACGTCACGAGAGCCTATCGGTGCCCACCGGGGTTTGCCAATTGAGCCACCTGCGACAACGCAATCGTCGGCAGGTGTTCATCCCGGGTTCACCCTAGAGCAGGGAGTAGTCCTGCTGGGTCAGTCGGGCGGTGACGCCGTCGGCGGAGATGAGGGCTGCGCCGTCCTCGGTGAGGTCGACGACGAAGCGGTCACCGACGCGGGTGACCGTGCCCGGCTCGAGCTCACCGACCAGGTCGACACCGGCGGCGTTGCCGAGCAGGGCGTAGAGCTCCGGGTCGCCACCCTTGCGGTAGGCCACACCGTTGGCGTCGCCACCGCGGGTGGCCGGCCACTCAGTCTCGACATTGGCCTGGCAGCCCCAGTCGAAGCCGTCGGCTTCCTGGTCCTCGCGGAACATGCAGGTCAGTGCGGTACCGTCGCCCATGGTGACGGTGTAGTCACCGAGCTCGACCTGGGTGGCTTCCTGCTCCTGGTCCTGATCCGGCTGCTCCGACTGCTCCTGCTGGGTCGCCGGTGCCGGTGCCGGTGCGGAGTCGCCGAGGGTGGGATCCGGAGCGTCAGATTCAGACGCTGCGTCTGAGCTCGACAGGGCGGCGTTGACGTGGTCGTCCTCCACCGTGGAGTCCGAATCGGAACTGCACGAGGTCAGCCCCAACCCCAATGCGACCGCGACAGCGGCTGCAGCAGTGGTGACGGTTGCGGGTCGGCGGGTACGACGCACGGCGGGACCTCTTTCACAGATGATTGTCAGTGTCTCCCCTCCACCGTGCCATGTTACGGAAGTTAATGAAAGTGGAGAAAGTGATGAGGAGTGCCTTCCTGCTACGGCCCCGGGCATCGCCCCGCCTATTCCGACGCTAACCTGGCGTGAATGACGTCAGGAGAAGAATCAGTGTTCCGGGACCGCCGCGGCCCCATCCTCATCGCCATCATGCTGTCCTCGGCACTGATGGCCGTCGACGCCACGATCCTGGCCACCGCCGTCCCCAGCATCGTCGCCGACCTCGGCGACTTCTCCCGCTTCCCCTGGCTGTTCTCCGGATATCTGCTGGCCCAGGCCGTCACCGTCCCCATCTTCTCGAAGCTGGCCGACACCTACGGACGCAAACCGGTCATCCTCACCGGCATCGCCATGTTCATCATCGGCTCGGCGATCGCCGTGTTCGCCCCGTCGATGACGCTGCTGATCATATGCCGCATCGTCCAGGGTATCGGTGCCGGTGCGGTCCAGCCGATGGGCCAGACCATCGCCGGAGACATCTACACGGTGAAGGAGCGGGCGCGCGTCCAGGGTTACCTGGCCAGTGTGTGGGGCCTGTCTTCGGTGATGGGGCCTTTGATCGGCGGTGTGTTCGCCCAGTATGTCTCGTGGCGTTGGATATTCGTGATCAATGTTCCGCTGGGGCTGCTCGCCGCGGTGATGGTCTGGCGCAATTTCCAGGAGAAGGTCGAGCGTACCCGCCACCGGATCGACGTCGAAGGTGCGCTCGTGCTCACCGTCGCCCTCACCCTGTTGCTTCTGGGGCTGCTGGAAGGCGGCACCGGATGGGCCTGGGCCTCCGAGGAGTCCCTGGTCTGCTTCGGCGGTGGGGCATTGGCCCTCGGGGTCTTCGCGCTGGTGGAGCGCCGCGCAGCTGAACCGGTGATCAGTATGCATCTGCTCAGCCGCCGCCTGATCATCAACGCGGTATGTATCTCCGCGTCCATCGGCGGCATTGTGCTCGGCCTCACCAGTTTCGTGCCGACCTACCTGGAGCGCGCAGCACACGCGACCCCGGTCGCCGCTGGCCTCGCAGTGGCAGCCCTGACGATCGCCTGGCCGCTGGCGAGTGCGAATGCAGGACGTATCTACATCCCCCACGGCTTCCGTGCATCGATCACCATGGGTTCGACCATCACAACGGTCGGCGCTCTGTTGCTGCTGGTCATAGTGGGTCACCCAAGTGTGTGGTTGGTGGTGGCCGTGGCACTGGTGATCGGCGCGGGCCTAGGGTTCGTCGCCGCGCCGAACGTAGTCGCTGCCCAGGCATCGGTCGGGTGGTCCGAGCGAGCGGAGGTCACCGGGCTGACGATGTTCGCCCGTTCGGTGGGAAGTGCCGTGGCCGTGGCCGTCTACGGTACGGTCTCCAACGGGATCATCGCCGACGGCGCCGGGCCGGACGACCCGGCCACCATCGTGGACGCCACCACCGGCGTGTTCTACGGCGTCGTGGTTGCCGCCGTGCTGCTGCTCGTGTCGGCCTGGTCACTGCCGCGCACACCGGGGTCGCGGCCGGTCCGTCCTGTTCACGGCGATGAGAAATGAACCGCGTGACACGAATACCCGGGTCGCTGCGGTGACGACGACGGACGGACGATCACGATCGGCGCTCAGGGGCGATCGCGTCGGCTGACAAGCAGGACGAAGCGGTACAACCCGTGCTGGCTGGCCTGCACATCCTGCCCTGGATCGACTGGCTTCCGGACCACGGTCATCACCCCGTCGACCGGGCACACCAGGACCGCGCCGGGTGCCAGTTGGTCGACGAGTTCCTGTGGCACACTGCCTCGGGCATCCGCGGACACAAGGATGCGGTCGTCCACCCGGACCCGGATCCGACGTCGAGGACGTTGTTCCCGGGAACCGGGTCGAGCAGTTCCAGCATGGTGCGCACGGTGGTGGGCTGCGAGCAGGTTGAACCGCCTCCGATGGGGAGGGCGATGTCGAAACCTGCGCTGCCCTTCTGCTTCTCGGGAAGGAAGGCCTCGCGGGCCACAGTTCGCATGGCATCGTCGATGCGGCTCGTCCCCCCCCAGCCTAGCGACATAGGATCTCTCGAACACTGTGTTCGAACGCCAACATTTCGTGTCCGGACGCCCCGGTAGTCTCAATGAGCCTCAGTGCCACACCCCTCGACAAGGAGACACCACGACACCATGTACAACCACCCAGACCGCTTCGACCCCACCGCCGCTGAACCCCCTACTCACCGTGATCGCCGTGATGAGAATGATGACCGTGACAAGGATCCGGACCTCATCATGGAGGCCCTGAACACCATGCACGCACACTGCACCAAGGCCAAACAGCACAGATTGGTGATGGACCATCTCAGCCGCCTGGGGCTGATCCCGCTGGTCGCACCGTTCAACGCCTCGATCGCGCTGACGACGGATCCGGAGGCGACCTACCTGGCCACCCCGGACGAGTGGCACCGGTTGAACAGAGCTCCGAAGCCGGGAAGCAATCCCATCTCGATCCAGAAGGCGCTGGGGCCGGTGTCCTATGTCTGGGACATCCGGAACACCGTGAAGATCGGTTCGTCCCAGTCCCCCCCGCGGTTTCCTGGCCCCGCCGGAGATCCACCGACTCACCGTGACCGACTACCCCGCGTCCCTGGACGACTGTCTCAAAGAGATCATCAAGATCACCCGCAGTATGAAGAGCGGCTCGGAGCGCAGGGGCGATGACGCCGACCAGGTGAATATGTTCCCGCAGGTATGGGAAAGGAAGGTCGATGCGCAGGTCGAGAAAGCTCTGAACGCCACCGACGGTAACGCCGACGAGAAATTCGGAGCGGTGGTCCGCGCTGCTGCGACTTGATGCGCAGTACAGGGCGGCGGTGCATGTGCCCACCCAGCCGGTCGCCGGCTGACGCCGGCCCGAGTCAGGCGGCCTGCTCGAACGTGACGTCCGACATCGTCGCCGTGACGTTCACGGTGAGGGTGTGGCGGGTGTCGCTGTCATTGCTGCTGTTCCCCTCGACGACGGTGCCGTCCATCGTCCTGCAGTCGACGTCACTCATGGTCAGGCTGTCGCAGTTGAGGTCGAGGACGTAGGAGTCACCGTCGGTGCGCTCCGGGAACTTGAGGACGACCGAGCTCATCGTCGTCGTCAGGTCGATGGTGCTGTCACCGGTGACGGCGGTCTCCTCGAAGTCCATGGTCTGGGAACTCATCGTGTAGTTGACGCTGCGGCTGCCGTCGAGGTCCTCGACTGGGCGGCTGTCACCGACCATGGTGCCGTTGTAGTCACCACCATCGTAACTGGAGACTCCTCCCCAGTTGGAGAACAGTGCGCCGAAGGCTCCGGAGATCGCCAGCACGATCGCCAGGATCACACCGACCAGCAGGACCTTCAGACCCCGACGCTTCTTCTTGGGTGCGGCGGTGAAGCTCTGCGGCTCCTCGTCCTCCGGGATGCCGGGGTCCGGCAGGTCCCAGGCGAAGGGCGCGGTGCCCAGCGGATCCCACGACGGCGGCTGCTGACGTTGGACGTCGGACTCCTCGAAGCCTTCGGCGGTGTAGATGTCGGTCAGGTTCACCGTCGGGGCCGACGGGGCTGTCGGGGTCTCCTGCACCGGGGAACTGTCACGGTCCCCGGCCATCAGACCGGCAGGTGCGACCGGGGTGCGCTCGTAGAGCAGCCACCAGATCACACCGGTGACACCGACGGAGACGATCAGGCCGGCCAGTGTGACGCCGCCGCTGAAGAGTCCGCCGAACAGCAGGAATACCGCGCCGACGATGAGGGTGCCGATGGCGATGGACCGGTCCTCGTCGTAGCGGGGGTCACGTTCGCTGCGCAGCAGCACCTCCAGCGGGGTCTTCGGCACCGAGTAGCGGCGGAAGAGCAGGATGGCCGCGCCGTAGACCCACACGCCGATGCCGCCGGTGAAGGCGAGCAGGACGAACAGGAGGCGGACCAGCACCGGGGAGATCTGGTAGCGCACGGCGATGCCTTCGCAGACGCCGAAGAACCAGGTCCGCGGCGACTGGCTGCGGGGGAAGCGCACGGGCCGGGTGGCCCACATGTCGCGGATGGTTGATTCGAAGGTGCCCCGGGAGCCGGGGCTCGTGGACTGGGTGTTGTGGCTCATGGCTCTCATTCTTGATGTGTGACCAGCAAACCACATCGGGGATGGCCCTGAATCCGTACCCGGACTTTCATCTCAGGGTCATCCCCGATACCGGGTGTCCGCACCACCTGGCACAGTGGGGTACATGTCCCCGACCCCCGTGTCCCTGCCTGGTGCCCGGCCAGATCCCGCCCCACCCGCCCCGGAGCTGCTCCGCGTGGACGAGGGCCGGATGCTCGCCGGGGTGTGCACCGGTGTCGCCGCACACCTGGGCGTGCGCCTCACCGCGGTGCGCTTGGTGTTCGCCCTGCTCAACGCCGTCGCCGGTCTCGGCCTGGTGGCCTATGGTGCGCTGTGGGTGTTCACCGGGCGGACATCGTCGCCCGACGAGGCGGTTCCGGCGGCCGCCCGTGCCTCCATGGCTGCCCGCGGAACATCCCCCAGTATCGTCAACCGACCACGGATCGGCCTGGACTGGCTGTTCCTGCTGCTCTCGGTGGTGTTCATGGCCGCCGGCGCGGCGACCCGCCCGCAGGTGGCGGTGAGTGTGGTCCTGCTGGCCGGCGGTGTGTTCCTGGTGTGGCGGACCTTCGGGCCGGACGTCGTCACCGGGCGCACCCCGGGCCTGGTGCAGTGGGCCAGTCTGGTCGGTGGCCTGGTGCTGCTGGTCGTCGGCATCGGCTTCACCATCTTCGGCATCGGTGGTGGCAGCGGAAGCGCCAACGGTGCCGAGGTGATCCTGCCGACGGTCTTCGCCGCGGTCGCCATGATCCTCGGCCTGGTCGTGGTGCTGATCCCGCTGTGGCTGCGGCTGTGGTCGATGGCCAGCACGAACGCCCGGGAACGCGCCGCGGAGGAGGAACGTGCGAAGATCGCCGCCCGGATCCACGACTCGGTGCTGCAGACCCTCACCCTGATCCAGAAGAAGTCGCACGACCCGGAGATCGCCCAGCTCGCCCGCAGCCAGGAGCGTCAGCTACGCCAGTGGTTGTTCGCCCCGGAGGAATCGGTGCGCACCGAGACGGTGGCCGGTGCCTTGCGGGTGGCCTGCGGCGAGGTGGAGGACACCTTCGGCGTGCAGATTCGTCCGGTGATCGTCGGTGACGACCGGGAAGCCACCGAGGCCGACACCGCCCTGCTGCTGGCGTCCCGCGAGGCGATGGTGAATGCCGCGAAGCACTCCGGGTGTTCCGAGGTCAACGTGTACCTGGAGATCAGCGGGGATGCCCTGGAGGTGTTCGTGCGCGACCGGGGGCCGGGCTTCTCCGTGGATCAGATCCCGACGGACCGGCAGGGGGTGCGTACCTCGATCCTCGACCGGATGGAACGGGTCGGCGGTACCGTGGACATCGACAGCGGTGATTTCGGCACCGAGGTCATTCTGCGACTGGAAGGATCCGCCCCGTGACGATCGAACCGTCCCACCCGGTACCGGTGTTCCTCGTCGACGACCATTCGATGTTCCGGACCGGGGTCCGGGCTGAGCTGGACGCCCACCCCCAGGTCGAGGTCGTCGGCGAGGCTGGGTCGGTGGCCGAGGCGGTCAGCGGCATCGCCGGTGCCGCGCCGCGGGTGGTCCTGTTGGACGTCCACATGCCCGACGGCGGTGGGCTTGCGGTACTGCAGCAGGTGCTCGACGCTGCCGCCGCCGGCGAGCCGCCGCAGTTCCTGGGCCTGAGTGTGTCGGACGATCCGACGGACGTGATCAGTCTGATCCGCAGCGGGGCGCGCGGCTACGTCACCAAGTCGATCGACGGGAAGGAACTGGTCGACAGTATCCTGCGCGTCGATTCCGGCGACGCGGTCTTCTCCCCTCGCCTGGCCGGCTATGTCCTGGACGCCTTTGCCTCGGATGCACCGGAACCGGAGGATCCTGTCGAACCCACCCCGCTGCCGGACGACGCCGATGAGTCGATGTTGTCGTCCCTGACGCCCCGGGAGAAGGAGGTGCTGCGGTTGCTGGCCCGTGGCTACACCTACCGGGAGATGGCGCAGCGACTGTTCATCTCGGTGAAGACGGTGGAGACCCACGTCTCCAATGTGCTGCGCAAGACCCAGCAGGCCAACCGGCATTCCCTGTCCAGATGGGTGACGGACAACCACCTGGGCTAGGCGGACGTGGTTAGGATGGGCGCCATGCTGAACAACTCTTTTGAGGTCACCGTGGTCCGCGACGAGGGCACCTGGTGCGCCGTCGTCGACGGGGTGGACGGTGCGCAGGTCTGGGACGACGAGTTCGAGGGTCTGGAGACCGGGATCCGGTCCAAGCTCGAGGAACTGCGCGGCGCCACCGACCCTGACCTGGTCTGGCACGTGGATTCATGAGTGATACGCGCTCTGCCCTGTCCACCCGTTACGGCCGCGACCAGGACTGGACAGTGGCGTCCAACGAGACCGTCGACACCCTGCTGCGCCACCGTTCGGTGCGCCTCTGGCTGGACCGGGAGGTCGACGAGACTGCGCTGAACACGATGATCGCCGCCGCACAGTCGGCGGCGACCTCCTCGAACAAGCAGGTGGTCTCGGTGATCGCCGTGCGGGATGCTGCCATCAAGCAGGCCATCGCCTCGATCGGCAAGCGGATGTCCTCCCATGTCGCCACCGCCCCGGTGCTGCTGGTGTGGCTGATCGACTTCTCCCAGCACCGCTTCCTCGCCGAACGCGAGGCCGCGCGGGCTGCGGAGGACGGCGAAAACGGAGCAGCCGAGGAGGTCCACGGCGTCTCCTCCCGCCCGCCACACGACCTGGGCGCATTGGAGTACCTGGACGAGCCGATGCTCGCCGCCCTCGACATCGGCATTGCCGCGCAGAACGCCGTCGTCGCCGCCGAGTCCCTCGGCCTGGGAACGGTCTACCTGGCCTCGCTGCGCAATGACATCGCGCAGGTCCAGGAGATCCTGGACATCCCGGAGACGGTGGTCCCCTTCCTCGGCCTGGCGGTGGGCTGGGGCGACCCGGCGGAGAATGCCGGGGTCAAGCCACGCCTACCCCGGGAACTGTTCGTCCACCATGACCGCTACAACCGTCGGGAGGACGCAGCGGGCCAGGCCGAGCGCACCCGGCTACTCGCCGACTACGACGACGCCCTGGAAGACTACTTCTCCCGCTACGGTTCGCACCCGCAGTGGTCGGCGCAGACCCTGCACCGGATGTCCGGGACGGCGGCGACGAGAACGAAACGTCACCTGCTGCGACGCATCCTGGAGAAGGCCGGCTTCCAATTAAGGTGACACGTCAACCACATACGTCTATCATGGACTTATGAGCACCGACACCACCCTCCCGCTGCGCCGCCTCGGCTTCCTGACCATCGGAACCTTCGACCCCGCCGACCCCGCGACCGGCATCGAGGACACCCTGGACATCATCGAGTACGGCGAGAAGCTCGGATTCGACAGCGCCTGGCTGCGCAACCGCCACATGCAGCACGGCATCACCTCCCCGATGACCGTCCTGGCCGCTGCGTCCCAACGCACCAGCCGCATCGACCTGGGCACCGCGGTCACCCCGCTGGGGCCGGAGAACCCGCTGCGTCTGGCCGAGGACATGGCCACCGTCGACCTCCTCACCGGCGGCCGACTCAATCCCGGGGTCTCGGTCGGCACCCCCTTCCGCTACGACGGCTGGAAAGACGCCCTCTACCCGGACACCGCCGAGGCCGAGGACTTCTCCAAGCGCCGGGTGGACCGTCTGGTTCAGGCCGTCCGCGGCGACGAGGTGGCGTCCTTCGAGACGATCGAGAACACCGAGGAGTTCACCAACCGGGTTCAGCCGCACGCCGAAGGGCTGGTCAACCGCCTGTGGTACGGCTCCGGCTCGCGGGCCTCGACCCAGTGGGCCGCCGAGAGCGGTCTGAACCTGCTGAGTTCCAGCGTGATCTCCGCGGAGACCAGCGAGGACTTCGACGAGAACCAGCGCTCCCAGTTCGACCTCTACCGCTCCCACTACCGCGACGTCCTCGGTGGCACGCCGCGTATCTCCCAGGGCCTGGTGGTCATCCCCACCGACTCCGCGACGGAAGACCAGAAGCGCCGCTACGAGGCCTACGTCCAGCACCGTAAGGATGTCGGGGTGGGACGGGTCCAGGCATTCGGGCCGAAGAAGATGATCACCGCCCCCGACCTCATCGGCACCTCCGAGCAGATCGCCGAGCAGCTGAGCAACCTCTCGGCCTTCCAGGTCATCGACGAGGTCGCCTTCGCCCTGCCCTTCGACTTCGAACGGGACGACTACCTGCAGATCCTCGGCGACATCGCCGGCTCTTT
>DGYFR06203__coassemble_1801_pt1 | contig 22683 bp, 21 predicted proteins | sample DGYFR06203__metabat2_high_PE_013 | metagenome-assembled genome bin DGYFR06203 | reverse complement strand
TACCCGAAGCCAGTGGGTTCCGCGGCTACGAACTGGTCAGCCCTGGGGGCTGCTGACAGGATCCTCCGGATGGCAGAACTCTCCGCAGAAGCTGCTGCTGAAGCCACCCGAGCGAACGCTGAGGCCACCCGGGCGGAAGCTGACGCAACACGAGCCGGTGCAGAGTCGGTACGGGAAGACGCCGCTGCGGTCTGGCCCGTCAACAGCTCTCGGTGGCGAGAGGCTCTACTTCCGCACGCCGAAAGATGATGGGCGAAGACCGTCTATGAGCGCCGAGCCAGTGCCGCCAGGTCCACCCCGCGTAGCCGGGCGAACTCCGCAGTCGACCCGGTGACCAGCACATCCACCTTCTGCAGCTCTGCGACCGTCGAAGCCCCCAGCAACGTCATCAGGGTGCGGACCTGCTCGGTCCAGTCGTGCAGTTCCTCCACCAGGGCGTCGTAGCCGTTGGTGAGCAGCACGTTCAGGAAGTAGCCGGACACACCCACCGCCGAGGCACCGAGCGCCAGCGCACGGATCACGTCCAGCGGGGTTGACACCGCGCCGGAGGCCAGCATCTGCACCGGCGAACCCGAGGTGCGGACCAGCGGAGCGCCCTCAACCTGCAGGTCCAGCAGGCACTCCGCCGCCGTCTGACCCCAGCCGGAGAGGTACGCGTACTCCTGCTTCTCGCGGCGGCGGTTCTCGATGTCGATGAAGTTCGTGCCACCACGTCCACTGACGTCCACGGCCGCCACACCACGGGCGGCGACCTCGGCCACCGTGCGCGGAGACACCCCGAAGCCGACCTCCTTGACGACGACGGGCACGTCCACGCCCTCGACGATCTCACCGATGCGGTCCAGCCAGTGGCTGAAGTCCCGGTCGCCCTCCGGCATGACCAGTTCCTGCGCCGGGTTGACGTGGATCTGCAGCGCATCGGCATCAATGAGCTCCACCGCTGCACCGGCCTGTTCCACGGTCATCTCCGGGCTGATGTTCGACATCAGGAACGCCTCCGGTGCGTTCTCACGCACCACGCGGAAGGTCCCAGCCAGTTCCGGGTCGCGCAACGCCGGGCTCACCGAACCGGTCGCCATCGCCACCCCGGTCTGCGCCGCGGCACGGGCCAGGTCGGCATTGATCCGCCCGGTCTTCTCCGAACCGCCGGTCATGGCGTTGATGTGGAAGGGCACCGCCCAGTCACGACCGCACACCACCGTGGAGGTGTCCACCGCGTCCCGTGCGATCCCGGGGAAGGAATGGTGCACGAAACGGACATCGTCCCACACGCCGGGGTGCCCTGCACCGGCGCCGGACGCAGCGGCAGCACGCTCGCCGCGCAGCCCCTGCGCCAGGTCAACGTGCTCGTCCTTGCGGTTAACCGGGGCTGCCCCACTACCGGCCTGTACCGCCATATGGGCACGGTCGCGCTCGATGCTCATCTCACTCCCCTTCTGCGCCGGACACAGCGTCCGGCTGGTGCACGTGCAGGTTCAGCATCCGGATATCGGCCCGCTCCCAGGTGGCGAGCAAATCATCGATGTCGGACACCGAACTCTCCGGGTCGATCAGCACGATACCGCAGTCCCCTCCGCCGGCACCGGAGGTCTTCGCCGCCCCACCATGGGCCTCGGCCGTCTCGATCAGCTTGCGCAGCGTCGGGGTCTCGATCGTGGTCCCGGTGAGCTCCCCCAGTCCACGCAGCAGGTCCCGGTTGCGTCGGATCGCGGCGAACACCCCGGTGCTGTCGTCCCGGTCGACCGCATCGATGAAGTCCTCCACGCACTGACGGGACTGCTCCAGGAACCAGGCGTAGTCCCCGGGCCCCGGCGACCGTGCCTCATCCGCGTCCGTGGCCGTGCCTGTGCGCTGGGCCCCGGACACGTCGGCTCCCTCGGTGTTGGACTGCACATCGTCGACCAGCCGGGACGTCGAGGCCGGCGAACCGGTCCAGCCCACCAGCAGACGCAGGTGCGCCGGCGGGGTCAGCGGACGCACCGACAGCCCCGGCCACGGCGCGGCGATCAGCTCCAGCAGGTCCCGGCCCGGACGCTGCTGTCGCGCCCATTCCCGGTCGAAGGAGGTGTAGGCGATCCAGCCGCCGAACATGGAGGCCGCCACGTCCCCACCGGAGCCGGACCGCTGCACCTCGATACTGGCCAGCAGGGCCAGCTTGAGCTGTTCCATCAGGCCGAGATCCAGCCGGTAGTGCTGGCACAGGGCGCGCACCGTGGCCACGGTGACGGCCGCCGAGGAGCCGAGGCCGAACTTGCGTCCGGAGTCGTCGTCCAGCTCGCTGGTGATGTCCAGGTCATAGACCTGCAGTTGAACCCCGAGCGCGACCGCGGCCTCCTCCACCACGCGCACGGCGGCCAGCACGAAGCTGAACTGGTCCTGGTCCGGTTCGATGACCATGGAGTTCGGGCTGTCGGCGGTGCCACGGCGGTACCACTCCAGGCGACTTCCGGCGTTCTGGTCGGTGGTGATGTGACCGGTGTCGGATGCCGCGGGGCTGACCCGCACGGTCAGGTAGCGGTCGACGGCGATGAGCACGGCAGGGTGGCCGGTCTCCACCACGGCGTACTCGCCGGCGATGTAGAGCTTTCCTGGGGCGCGGACCTCGGTGATCATCGGGTGACCACCATACCCTCGCCGGACCTGGCGATCACCGTGGACAGTCCCGGCACTGTGTCAGCCAGGTGGTTCTTCAGCCAGGCGTCGAGCTCCCCGACCTTGTCGGCGGTGGTGAGCACCTTGACGTTCGGACCGGCGTCCATCGTCGCCCATGCCGGCAGGCCGGCCTCACGGGCGGCCTTCACCGCGGCCAGGGCGGCCCGGCTGGCGTCGGTGAGGTAGTCCACCGGGGGCACGGCGGTCTGCATCGTGCGGTGCATGCCCGCGGCGTTACGCTCGGCGATCTCCCCCAGGGTCGCCAGGTCCCCAGCAGCGACGGCCTCCAGTGCGCCGGCGAGGTCGTTCTTGTGGCTCTCCACCCACGGCCAGTACTCCGGGGAGGTCTCCACCGTGTGGGCCATGCCGTCGCGGCTGGAGACGGACTTCTCGCCGGCGTTGAGCACCAGCACCACCATCGCCAGGGAGGACGCCAGGTCGGTGGGGTCGTCCACCGGTTCGGCGTAGGACGATCCGTCGTCGGCCCCGGCATGCCACATCGCCAGGCCGCCGTAGATCGAGCGGGAGGCCGAGCCGGAGCCCCGGCGGGCCAGCCGGGAGAGCTCCCGGTCGTCCAGATCCAGGCCTGCGGCGGCCGCGGCGGCTCCGGTGAGGGCGGCGAAACCCGAGGCGGAGCTGGCCAGACCGGCGGCGGTGGGCACCGTGTTCACCGAAGTGACCTGGGCGGCGGCGGCGATCCCGGCGCGCTGGCGCACCAGGTCGAGCAGGGCGGTGATCCGGGCCATGGCTTTGCCGGTGACCGGCTCGCCGTCGAGGGTGGCGGTGTCAGTGCCCGGCTCCGCACCGAAGGTCACCGTCGTGGTGGTGTACAGCGCGTCGAGGGTCAGTGACAGGCTGGGGGTCACCGGCAGGATGAGCTCGGCATCGGCCTTGCCCCAGTACTTGATCAGCGCGATATTGGCGTGCGCGACCGCGGTGGCCGACATGGCCGCCGGCGTGGAGTCAGTCACTTGGTGCCCTCCTGCGGGACGGCTCTGCTGCTCGCACTGGTTGCGCTGGACGCGCTGGACGAACCGTTCACCCGCTCGGGCACGTGCACCCAGGCTGCAGCCGCGCCGGCGTCCAGCAGGGCGTCCTCGATGCGCCGGGCCTGCTCGGCGGTCTCGGCCAGGGCGATCATGCACCCGCCGCGTCCGCCACCGGTGAGCTTGGCGCCCAGGGCCCCGGCATCCATTGCCGCGTCCACGAGCCGCTCCAGTGAGGGGTCGCTGACCCCCAGCTCCTTCAGCAGGCCGTGTGACTCGGTCATGCGCCGGCCCACCGTCACGGTGTCACCGTCGCGCAGGGCCTCGACCACCTCCCCGGTGATCTCGCCGAGACGTTCCAGCGCCGTGTTGGTGGACTCCGGCTCGGCCTCCCGCCGGTCACGGACATGCGCCACCGCCTCGCGGGTCGCGCCCTCCACACCGGAGTCGGCGATGACGATCCACCCCTGCGGCACGACCTGCAACTCGGTGGACTCACCGTCCTGGAAGTACACGGGCACCTGTGAGGAGGTGGTCACCGCGTCCAACCCGGACGGCCGACCGTGCGCCACGGTCTCGGCCTCCTGGGTCATGTCGAAGAGCTCCGCCGGCGTCGCCGCGACGTCGAAGGCATCGAGGACGGCACGGATCACCGCACCACCGGCGGCGGCGGAGGAACCGAGGCCACGCTCCGGCGGGAAGTTGGCATCCGTGGTGATCGTCAGCCCGGTGCCGGGGTGTCCAGCGAAGCGGGCGGCGATCTCCGCGGCCTTGACGATGCTGGCGAAGCGCGCCGGAGCGTCCGACAACAACCCCGACCAGCCCAGACCGGTCAGCGTGCTGGGTCCGTCCACCGGCTCAACGCGGGCGGTCATGAACAGGCTGCGCAGCGGCAGAGCGATCGCGGGGAATCCGTAGACCACCGAATGCTCGCCGAAGAGGATGATCTTCGCCACGGTACGGCCGTGCCCGACATGTGGAGTCACATAAGCCTTTCTGCTGCAGAAGTGGAGAGAGCGTCAAGACGAAAGATTACAACGTGGACAGGTCCACACCGTAAACCACCGCACGTCACCGCAAGTCACTGTGGGGTCCGACGTCCCAAGCGTGCCACATCCGGTGGCCCGCCACCGGGATTCGTCGCCCCAATATCGCTGGGTCTGCCACCCGCCAGCCACCCGCCAGCCGACCGCCAGCCACGTGCTGCCGCGATTCCGCTGTTCACCGGGTCGAGGCATACACTTACCCGGCAATCCCCTGACGTTTCCCCGTGAAGAGAGCCCATGAGCACGCCCACACCGGCCACGACCGCGGCCGCCTCCCAGAAACACCCGGTTGACCAAGTCCCGGCGCCCGGAAAACTGGCCGTCCTGTCCACCCAGCACGTCCTGGCGTTCTATGCCGGTGCGGTGATCGTCCCGCTGCTCATCGCCAGCGGCCTGGGGCTGGACGCCGAGACGACCATCCACCTGATCAACGCCGACCTGTTCACCTGTGGCATCGCCACCCTGATCCAGTCGGTCGGGTTCTGGAAGGTCGGTGTACGCCTGCCGATCATCCAGGGTGTGACCACCACCGCGGTCTCCCCGATCATCGCCATCGGCCTGGCCACCACCGGTGGCGAGGGTGGCACCGAGGCGCTGCCGGCGATCTACGGCTCGATCATCGTCGCCGGCCTGTTCACCTTCTTCGCCGCCCCCTACTTCGCGAAGTTCATCCGGTTCTTCCCGCCGGTGGTCATCGGCACCGTACTGACCACTATGGGCATCACCCTGCTGGGTGTCTCCGCCAACGACATCACCGGCTTCGCCGACGGCACCCCGGCTGCCAAGGACCTGGCCTACGCCGGTCTGACCCTGGCGGTCATCCTGCTGGCCCAGCGCTTCTTCAAGGGCTTCCTCGGCACCCTGGCCATCCTGATGGGTCTGGTCATCGGCACCGGTGTGGCGATGATCCTCGGCGACGCCGGGTTCAACGACGTGGGCTCCTCCGACTGGGTCGGCTTCACCACCCCGTTCTACTTCGGCGCCCCGGAGTTCGTGCTCACCGGCATCATCTCCATGGTCATCGTCATGCTGATCACCATGGTGGAGACCACCGGTGACGTCTTCGCCGCCGGTGAGATCGTGGGCAAGCGCATCACCAAGGGCCACATCGCCGCCGCCATCCGCGCCGACGGCCTGTCCACCACCCTCGGTGGCGTGCTGAACTCCTTCCCCTACACCTGTTTCGCGCAGAACGTCGGCCTGGTGCGCATGACCCGGGTGAAGTCCCGCTGGGTCGTCGCCGGGGCCGGCGTGATCATGATCGTCATCGGCCTGATCCCCAAGGCCGGCGCGGTCGTCGCCGCGATCCCCGGCCCGGTGCTGGGCGCGGCGTCGCTGGCCCTGTTCGCCAATGTCGCCCTGGTCGGTATCCAGACCCTCGGCAAGGCCGACCTGTCGGACAACCGCAATGCCGCGGTGATGACCATCTCCATCGGGCTGGGCATGCTGGTGGCCTTCAAACCGGACATCGCCCAGATCTTCCCCGAGTGGGCGCAGGTGTTCTTCGCCTCCGGCGTGACCACCGGCTCCATCGCCGCGATCCTGCTCAACCTGCTCTTCTTCCATGTCGGACGCCGCCCCTCCCCGGAGGTCACCCGGGACGCAGCCGGACGCGCCATCGCCCTGGACGACGTCAACGCCATGGACTCCGAGACCTTCGTCTCCACCTTCTCCCCACTGTTCAACGGGGTCAGCTGGCCGCTGGAGCGAGCCCACGCCGCCGGGCCGTTCGGCAGTGTGCAGGAACTGCGTGACGCCGTGCAGGAGGCCGTGCTCACCGCCGACCGTGAGGAGCACACCGACCTGATCGGCAGCTACCCCTCGATGGCCGAGCTGTTGCTCGACGACAACACCGCCGACGAGCGACTGTCCAGCTTCGCCGGGTCGGTGGCGCTGGAGAACCTGGACTCCATGGACGACGTGGAGCAGGAGCAGCTGCGCGAGCTCTCCACCAGTTACCAGAAACGCTTCGGTCTGCCGTTCGTGATGTGCCTGGGACGCCTGGACTCCCGCTCTCAGATCATCAGCGAAGGCGTGCGGCGCCTGGAGAACTCCCCGGCCCAGGAGCGGTTGCAGTTGCTGGGTGAGGTCGTGGAGATCGCCAACGACCGCTTCAACCACATGATCGCCGACGCCAGCCCGGTCGCCTCGGCGTGGAAGAGCAAGTTCAACCACCTGGATTAGGCAGCCGACCGCCTGCAGCGGGACAGGAAGGAACCCCGGGCGCCAGTGGGAGGGTCGCTGGCATCCGGGGTTTTCTGTGTGTGGGGGACGCGTCCTACGCGGAGCGCACCTGCGACACAGCTGTGGACACCGCGCTGACCGCCTGATCCATGGCCTTGCGCGCTCCTCGCCACACCGCCACCGAGTTGGCGAAGGGGTGCACCAATCCCCGGTGGCGGACCATGGTCACCGGCACGCCAGCTTCCTTGAGCCGGGCCCCGTAGGCCTCCCCCTCGTCACGCAACGGGTCGAAACCGGCAACGGCGATATAGGCCGGTGCCAGGCCGGAGAGGTCGTCCGCCAACAGCGGGGACACCAGCGGGTCGGTCGGGTCGACAGGGGTACCGAGGGCACCACCGCGTCCCAGGTAGTGGTGCTCGTACCAGGAGATCTGCTCCTCGGTGAGGTAGAAGCCCAGTTCACCGAACTCGACCCGGCTGGCGCTCTTGTTCGCCAGGTCGGTGACCGGTACGAACAGCAGCTGCAGCAGCGGCTGGTCGCGGCCTTCGGCGCGCAGTCGCAGACAGGACGCGGCCGCCAGGTTGCCGCCCGCGGAGTCGCCGCCAACGATCAGCCTGGAGGTGTCCACCGGCACACCGATGACCCGCTCCACCTCCCCACCCCGGGTGGAGTCCTGTACGGCGGTGACCACCTCGAAGACATCGTCCAACGGAGTGGGGAACGGATTTTCGGGTGCCATCCGGTAGTCGACCGACACCACGGTGACCCGGCCGTCAGCGCACAGGCTACGGCAGGCGGCGTCGTGACTGTCGAGGGAGCCGGTGACCCAGCCACCACCGTGGGCGTAGATCAGCACCGGGCGCGGACCGAGGTCCTCATGTGGTGATGCGTGGTGATAGACCCGAACCCCGATCCCGGCGATGGCGCTGTCGTGCACGTGAGCCACCGGAACGGTGCCGGCGGCGATGTAGGCCTCCTTCTCCACGATCTTGCGGGAGTGCACCGGGGGAACCTCGACGATGTCCAGGGAGCTGATGACCTTCAGTGCCAGCAGCGACGCCCGGACGTCGGCGTCGAGCAGGTCACCGTCCTTGTTGCGGACGGTGCCGAGTGCGCGAAGAACCGGTACGGGAATCTTGCTGAGTAGGCGTCCGCCGAAGGCGGTGGCCTTGTCAACGAAACCCGGTCGGTACACCCCGTTGCCGGGGTTGGTGATGTGGGATGCCGGAGAGGGGTGCGCTGGGGTGTTGTTCGTCATGTGCCATAGGCTGCCATACCATGTGGCATATGTCACACACGGGGGTGAACTATTTCATACGTGATAGCTCCCGGAGGTCGTCAGACCATTCCGGCATCCTTCACCGTCTTCCACTCAGCCTGCAGCTCCTTGACCGTAGCAGTCAGTCGTTCCTGCTGGTCATCGGACAATTCCAGGCCCTGGACGATCTCCCATCGACCATCGACGCTGCGGCAGGGGAAGCTGCACACCACCCCCTCCGGGACTCCGTAGGAGCCATCGGACTCCAGTGCCACGGAGGTCCAGTCGCCCTCCGGAGTCCCGGCCACCCAGTCGCGCATGTGGTCCACCGCCGCCGAGGCCGCCGACGCCGCCGACGACGATCCGCGCACCTCGATGATCTCGGCGCCACGGTTGGCGACCCGGGGGATGAACTCCCCGGCGACCCAGGCATTGTCCAACTGATCTGCGACCGGGGAACCGTCGAGCTGGAGCTCGGCGACATCCGGGAACTGGGTGGAGGAATGGTTGCCCCACACCGTCATCCGCGACAGCCGGGCCGGGGCGACATCGAGCTTCTGGCCGATCTGCGACAAGCCACGGTTGTGGTCCAACCGGGTCATGGCGGTGACCTGACCACGGGGCAGACCCGCGTGTGCGGCAAGGATCGCGGCATTGGTGTTCGCCGGATTGCCGACCACCAGCACCTTCACCCCTGGCGCGGCGTTCTCGGCGATGGCACGGCCCTGGGGACCGAAGATCCCCCCGTTGCCGATGAGCAGATCCGAGCGCTCCTCCCCCTTGCCACGCGGCTTGGCCCCGACCAGGAAGGCTGCGTCGGCACCGGCGAAACCCTCCGCCGCATCATCGGTGACCACGATCTCCCCGAGGTGCGGCAGGGCAGCGTCCGACAACTCCATCGCCACACCTTCGGCGGCGCGCCGGCCTGCGGGGATCTCCAGCAGGCACAGGTTCACCCGGCGGTCGCCGAAGACGTCGCCGGCGGCGATGCGGAAGAGCAGGGAGTAGGCGATCTGCCCGGCCGCGCCGGTGACCGTGACCGTGACCGGCCTGGCGCCTGCGGTGTCGGCGTTGGCGGTACTGGTGTTCATGGGGATTGCTCCATCATCTGTGTCGTCGGTTCAGGGTCGACCCGCACCCGTGTCCCACAATGGTGGAGGTCACACAGGTGCTTCTGACCCCAACCTAGCGAAAAGGAGCCTGGTGGCGTGTTCGCGACCGTCCCGGACAACCCCCGGTGACCCCATCGTAGCGCCCCTTTCGGACACCCCCTCGCCACCCGGACTACCCCTGTTCAAGTGCCCCCTGTCGAGTGTATTCGTGCCGGATACAGACCTACCACGGCAAAATGGTGACAACAGGTGTTCCAGGGGCCGTATCCTGGAAAGACTGTGGACCGCCCGACCCCGGCACCACAACCACCGGACACGCCACCGGGTGCACACCCCCGCACCCCTGATGAGGCCACCCGACCCACTCCAGGAGACCCGCCGCCATGACCACCGACCCGGACCCGTCCACCACGCTTCCCGGCACCCACCGTCGTTACGGCTGCTCGGTCGAGGACTACCGACTCGTGCTGGACACCGCCATCCCCGAACTCGTGCGTTCGGGCCTTGCGGCCGAAACTCGCGACATCGCCGTCGGGGCCGGGGTCTCCCCCAACCACCCGCTGCTGCGCGACACCCAGGTGCTCTACGACGAAGCACTGCGCTACGCCTTCCGCCTGATGTGGCCACGTCCCGAAGACCTCGATGTCGAGAACCTCGTTCCGGCCGAAGCAGTCCGCACCCTGGTGCGCACCGCCTACCGCCGACACCGGGCACACCCGGACGCCGTCCGGCTGATCGTCACGGAGAACATCGCCGGGTACGGACATGTCGGCGGACGCCACGACGTGCTCGAATCCTCCCCGGTGGTGCTGCAGATCGACCGGGTACTGATGCGTGGCCAGGACTACGGTGCGTTCCGGCCGGGAATCTCCGCCGAGGATGTCTACGTCCTGATCACCTCATTGTGTTGCTTCCCCGCCTCCCAGGGCACCACCTTCCACACCCACTACGGCACCGACCTGGACAATGCGCAGACGGTTGACGGCCTGGAGAAGTTGGCATGCGATGCGGTTCTGGCGTTCCTGACCACCTCGATGCCCACCACGCAGGGCAGTTCCTACACCCACGCCAGCCCGACGAAGACCACCCCCTCCTCCGTGTCGGCGTCGCTGTACACCGCCGGGGATGGCGGCGGGGTCGAGGGAGTGGTCACGTTCCAGGCGGGCGACGGGCATGACACCGAGGAGCTCATGCGCATGGCGCAGGCCGGTTACGACCACGAGAACGACGAGGTCGTGGGCCACGGCGGGCACTCCGGGCACACCGCGTACGCTGCGTCCGCTGACCCGGACAGCTCGGGTGACTCGGGTGACTGGAGTGCGGATGAGGAGTCGGCGGCGACCGGCGTGGATGAGGACGCGGCGGGGGCCCTCGATGCAGCTGATCACGCTGGCGGTGCTGGCGGTAACGGCTCTGTCGAAGATGGTGGCACCGTCGACGGTGCCGAGAGCACCGAAGCCGACGGAGCCTCCGACACGGCTGGCGACATGGACACCGTGGACGTCGGGGACGCATCGACGGCGGACGCTACTGCTCCCGCTACTGATCGGAATGCCGGAGAAAGCGGGAGTGATCAGTTCAACGGCGCACACGGTGCTGACCGCACTGACGGCAACGACGGCGCTGCCGGTGTCGATACCTCCGGTGAAAAATACACCGAGTTCGACAAGCTGGTCGAGGCCACCGAGGCCGCGGCCGAACAGTCCAGCTACCAGGGCTACCAGGCCTACAACAACTTCTGGGACCCCGACGAGGACTCAGACCCGGACGACGAGAACACCGCCGACGACCACATCGCCGGGCTGTACGACGACTGAGTGTTGCGGGCGGTCGAGGCCTGCGTCAGGCGCTGCGCTGCTCGCGCTCGGCGACCTCTTCATGCGTCAGCAGCTGCGGCTCACCCTCCCCCGTCACCGTCCCGCCGGTGATGATCACCTCACCGGTGTCCTCGTCATCGGGGATCGAGTACATCAGCGGCAGCAGGATGCTCTCGACGATCGAGCGCAGACCACGGGCTCCGGTCTCCCGCTCCAGTGCCTTGCGGGCGATGGCACGCAGGGCGTCCTCCTCGAAAGTCAGCTGCACCCCGTCCATCTCGAACAGTCGCTGGTACTGGCGCACCAGTGAGTTCTTCGGCTCGGTGAGGATCTGCATCAGCGACTCCTCGTCCAGGTGGCCGACGTGGGTGATCACCGGCAGACGACCGATGAGCTCAGGGATCAGCCCGAACTTCACCATGTCCTCCGGCTCCACGTGCCGGAACGGATCCGGATCCTCGTCGGCCTTGCCACGGACCTCGGCGCCGAAGCCGACACCCTTGCGTCCGCGCCGCTCGGAAATGACCTTCTCCAGGCCGGCGAAAGCGCCGGAGACGATGAACAGCACATTCTTCGTGTCGAACTGGATGAGTTCCTGGTTCGGGTGTTTCCGTCCACCCTGCGGCGGAACGGCGGCGACGGTGCCCTCCAGGATCTTCAGCAATGCCTGCTGTACGCCCTCACCGGAAACGTCACGGGTGATCGACGGGTTCTCCGACTTGCGGGAGATCTTGTCCACCTCGTCGACGTAAATGATGCCTTGCTGGGCCTTGGCCACGTCGAAGTCGGCGGACTGCAGCAGCTTCAGCAGGATGTTCTCCACGTCCTCACCGACGTAGCCGGCCTCGGTGAGGCTGGTGGCGTCGGCAATGGCGAAGGGCACGTCCAGCATGCGGGCAAGCGACTGCGCCAGGTAGGTTTTGCCGGAGCCGGTGGGGCCGAGCATGAGGATATTCGACTTGGTCAGCTCGACCTGGTCGTCACTGCGCCGGGCGGTGGCGTCCGAGGACTCGGCGCGGATACGCTTGTAGTGGTTGTAGACGGCGACGGCGAGGGTGCGCTTCGCATCGTCCTGCCCGATGACGTACTCGTCGAGGAAACGGGTGATCGCCGCAGGACGCGGCAGGTCACCGGAGTCATCACCGGAGGAAGCACCGGCGGCGAGTTCCTCGTCGATGATCTCGTTGCACAGCTCGATGCACTCATCGCAGATGTAGACACCGGGACCGGCGATGAGCTTTCGGACCTGCTTCTGGCTCTTTCCACAGAACGAGCACTTCAGCAGCTCGGCACTTTCCTGCATCGATGGCATCTGGGGTGAACACTCCTGGGAACTGGTGGGTGTCAGGGACAATTCCACCCGATTGTACCCCTCTGGGGGCGGTGGTGAGCGCCGGTTGTCGTCGGCGCGTCAGCGACCGCCAGCCCACCTCGAGACTCCGGGATGTTCAGTACGCTGAACACCATGAGTATTCTCCACACCCGCATCACCGGACGCGGCCGCCGCACCGTGGTCCTGCTCGGCGCCCTGGGCTCGGGCGTGGACATGTGGACCGGCGTCCAGAACCGACTCAGCGTCCCCGGCCCCGGCACCGACAGTGTCCCCGGTGCCCGCGTCATCGCCGTCGACCACCGTGGTCACGGTAGCCACGGTGGTCACGGTGGTTCCGTCCTGCCGGACGGCACGCAGGACGCTCCGGTGACCATCGCCGACCTCGCCGGCGACGTCACCGAGACCCTCGACCGACTCGGTCTCGACGGTGGGAGTGACGCCACCCGGATCGACCTCGTCGGCCTGTCCATCGGCGGCGCGATCGCCCAGCACCTCGCCGGATCCCCCGACGCCAGCCACCGGGTACGCACACTGACCCTGATGTGCACCGCGCCGAGCTTCGGCTCCCCGGAAACCTGGACAGCGAAAGCCACCGCGGTGCGCGCCGGTGGACTGGCCACCCTGCAGGACCTCGGCGAGGACACCGTCCAGCGGTGGCTGACACCTGGTTACCTCGCCGACCACCCGGCGACCGCGGCGTCCATCGTCGCGATGATCGCCGGAACCTCCCCGGAAGGCTACGCGCAGTGCTGCGAGGCCCTCTCGTCCTTCAACGGCACTGACCTGCTGGGGCAGGTCACGGTGCCGACGCTGACGGTGGCCGGCGCGTCCGACCCGACCTGCCCGCCGGAGACGCTGAAGGCGATGTCCGAGGCCGTGGCAGGCAACGGTGTCTCTGACGGCGTGGTCCGCCACGAGGTCATCGAACCCGGCGCACACCTGCTGCCGGTACAGCAGGCCCAGCGGGTAGCTGATCTGCTGCAGGAGTTCTGGGGGCCGTAGCTGGTGTTGTGGGCCGTCACCAGTAGTGTTGACCCCTGAGCAACCCTCGTTCTGGCCACTCGGCCCCACCCCACACCTGATCCAAGGAGTACACCCGTGTCCGCGTCCGGCAACACCATCCCGTCCCTGGTCGACCAGGCCTGCCTCATCGTCCACGGACCGGACCAACCGGGCCTCGTCGCCCACATCACCGCCGCGATCACCCGCAACGAGGGCAACATCACCGCCCTGGACCAGTACTCCAGCAATGACCAGGACGGTGTTTTCTTCCAGCGCATCGTCTTCCACCGCCACAACCTCATCACCGCGATGGACGACATCCGTGCCGACCTGTCCGAGACTCTGGCGTCCTGCAACATGAGCTGGTCGTTGAGCGACCGGTCGCAGCCCAAGCGCATGGCGGTCCTGGCTTCGGCCGGCGACCACTGCCTGCTGGACCTGCTGTGGCGACACCGGCGCGAGGAGCTTCCGGTCACCATCCCGATGGTGATCTCCAACCACACCACCACCGCAGACGACGTCCGCACGTTCGGTGTGCCCTTCTTCCACGTCCCCTCGCAGAAGGGGCCGGACAAGGCCGAGTCGGAGGCGGAGATCCTCAAACTCCTCAAGGGCAACGTGGACTTCGTGGTGCTGGCCCGCTACATGCAGGTGCTCTCCAATGACTTCCTGGAGAAACTGGGCGTACCGGTGATCAACATCCACCACTCCTTCCTGCCGGCCTTCGTCGGCGCCGACCCCTACCGTCGGGCGTGGGAGCGCGGCGTGAAGCTGATCGGCGCGACCGCCCACTACGTCACCGAGGACCTGGACGAGGGCCCGATCATCGAACAGGACACCGTGCGGGTGACCCACCGTGACTCGGTGGCCGACCTGCGCCAGCGTGGTGCCGAGGTCGAGCGGTCCGTGCTCTCCCGTGCGGTGACCTGGCACGCAGAAGATCGTGTGATCCGCAACGGGAACCACACGATCGTGTTCTAACACTACGGCAGCCACTGCGCTCCTCGGGCAGTCACCGGAAAACGCTGAAGCCCGCGGGGAGGTCCCCGCGGGCTTCGTGCTGTGACGCCGAAGCGTCCTACTGCTGTGTCCTACTTCTGGGCCGACAGCTTCCGGTACTCGAAGACCTGGTCGACGATGCCGTACTCCTTGGCACCCTCGGCAGTGAGGAACTTGTCGCGGTCGGTGTCCTTACGGATCTGCTCCTCGGTCTGGCCGGTGTGCTGGGCCAGGGTGGACTCCATGAGACGGCGCATGCGCTCGATCTCATTGGCCTGGATCTCCAGATCGGAGACCTGACCCTGGGTGCCCTGGGTGGCCGGCTGGTGGATCAGCACACGTGCGTTCGGCAGTGCGGCGCGCTTGCCCTTGGTGCCGGCGGCCAGCAGCACAGCGGCCGCGGAGGCAGCCTGACCGAGGCAGACGGTCACGATGTCGGGACGCACGTACTGCATCGTGTCGTAGATGGCCATCAGCGCGGTGAAGGAACCACCGGGCGAGTTGATGTACATCGTGATGTCACGGTCCGGGTCCAGTCCCTCCAGGACCAGCAGCTGGGCCATGATGTCATTCGCCGAGGCATCGTCGACCTGGGTACCCAGGAAGATGATGCGCTCCTCGAAGAGCTTGTTGTAGGGGTTGGACTCCTTGGCGCCCCAGGAGGAGTGCTCCACGAAGGACGGGAGGATGTAGCGCGACGTCGGCATCTGGACACCAGACACCTCTCCGGTCGGCGCTGCCGTCCCTGCCGTGCCCGTCAGCCCCGACAGTTCGGTGGCGTGGGTGAATCCGGTCATGTTCTCGCTTCCCATGTGTACTTCTTCTCCCTACTGGTCCTTGGCCGAGCCGATGACGTGATCGACGAAGCCGTACTCCAGTGCCTGCTGTGCGGTGAACCACCGGTCACGGTCGGAGTCCTTCTGGATCTGTTCCAGGGACTGTCCGGTGTGCTCGGCGATCAGCTCTGCCATCTCCCGCTTGGTCTGGGCGAACTGCTCAGCCTGGATGGCGATGTCTGCGGCGGTACCACCGACACCGGCCGACGGCTGGTGCATCATGATCCGGGCGTGCGGCAGGGCGTAACGCTTGCCCTGGGTGCCGGCGGACAGCAGGAACTGGCCCATGGAGGCAGCCAGGCCCATGCCGTAGGTGGCGACGTCGCACGGGGCGTACTGCATCGTGTCGAAGATCGCCATACCGGCGGTCACCGAGCCACCCGGGGAATTGATGTACAGCTTGATGTCGCTGTCCGGGTCCTCTGCGCTCAGCAGGAGGATCTGTGCACAGAGCTTGTTGGCGATCTCGTCATCGACCTGGGTGCCCAGGAAGATGATGCGCTCGCGCAGCAGGCGCTCGAACACCGAATCGTTGAGGTTCATCCCCGTGGCCGCGGTCATCTGCGCCGTACGCAGTGCCTGACCGGCGGACATGTCGTTTGTGCTCACTTATGCTCCTCGCTCAAGTTCACGTGGTTGGAATGAGGTCCAGCGTAGTCAAGTGCCGGGTCGTATGCGGCTGTCAGGTGGCGTGTTCGCTGTCAGCGCACGGGGTGCGGTGTTGGGTGACGGACTGGGCGGTGCGCCCATGGTGTGCCGTGGTGCGTTGACTGGTCAACTGACATCAGGACGCTACCGCCGTCCTTCTCCACGTACCCCAGCATTCGTCACACCTGGTCGATCGACATGGTTGCATATGCAACGCCGTAACCTGGGAAAACAACAGAACACCTCCCGCGCAGAAAACGCGGGAGGTGTGGTGTTTGACGCCCGGGGCGGGCCGATGCCGACGACCCCCGGCTGGCCGGAGTTCTGGAGGAACCCGGCCTGACGACTACTTCTCGGTGTCCTCGGTGGCCTCGACGGTGATCGTCTCGGTGGCCTCGGCGTCGGCATCCGCCTCAACCTCGGCACCCTCGGCACCCTCAGCTTCCTGGCCGAAGAAGTCCTTCGGGTCAATGGATGCACCGTTGGTGTCGGCGACAGTGACCTTGCAGATGTTCAGGGCCAGTGCCTTGCCGCGACGCACGTCGGCGAAGAGGTTGGCGATCTGGCCGGACTGCTGCAGCTGCATGACGAACTGGTTCGGGTCCATGCCGTAGCGCTGTGCGGTGAACATGATGTGGTCGGTGAGCTCCTGCTGGGAGACCTCCGGCTTCTCGATGTCCGCCAGGGAGTCCAGGAACAGCTGGGTACGCACGGAGTCCTCCGCGGCCTCGCGGGTGTCCTCCTCGAACTTCTCCCGGGTGATGTCCTGGGCGGCGAGCATCTGCTCGAAGATCTTCTCGTCGCCACCGAACTGGCTCAGCAGCTGCTGCAGCTGACCGTCGACCTGCTCCTGGACCACGGACTCCGGCAGCGGAACCTCGGTCTTCTCGAGGGCGGCAGCCAGGACCTTGTCGCGGATGTCGCCGGCCTGCTGGCCCTTGAGCTGCTCCTCGACCTGGCCCTTCAGGGAGTCCTTCAGCTCGTCGAGGGTGTCGAACTCGCTGGCGAGCTGGGCGAAGTCGTCGTCCAGCGCCGGCAGCTCGCGCTCCTTGACGGAACCAACGGTGACGGTGGCCTGTGCGGCGGAGTCGGCGTGCTCGCCGGCAACCAGGGTGGTGTCGAACTCCTTGGACTCACCCTCGGACAGGCCGATGAGCGCCTCGTCCAGACCCTCGACCAGGGACGCGGAGCCGACCTCGTAGGACAGCCCCTCGGAGGACGCCTCGTCGACAGCCTCGCCGTCGACGGTGGCGTTCAGGTCGATGGAGACAAAATCACCGTCCTGCACGGCACGGTCGACAGCCTTGAGGGTGCCGAAGCGGGCGCGCAGGTTGGTCAGCTCGGACTCGATGGCCTCGTCGTCGGCGACCAGCGGCTCAACCTCGACGGACAGCTCAGCGAAGTCGGGGACATCGATCTCCGGGCGGACGTCGACCTCGGCGGTGAAGGTGACGTGGTCGTTGTCCTCGAGCTCGGCGATGTCGATGTCGGGCTGGCCGAGAGCCTTGACGTCGTTCTCCTCGATGGCCTCGCCGTAACGGCTCGGCAGCATGTCGTTGAGGACCTCGTTCAGGATCGCGCCGCGGCCCAGGCGGGCCTCCAGGATCTTCGCGGGGACCTTGCCCTTGCGGAAGCCCGGCAGGCTTACCTGCTGGGCCAGGGTCTTGTAGGCGTTGTCGAACTCGGGCTTCAGCTCGTCGAAGGGAACCTCGACGGTGAGCTTGGCGCGGGTGGCACTCAGCTGTTCAACGGAGCTCTTCACGGATGCACACTCCTGTGTGTTCTTGTCTGTGTACGGTCGGCCGGCGGGCACGGACACCACCCGGGGGTTGACCCGGGTTGGTGTGGTCGTCGCGTGCCGTCCAGTCTGTCACCCGCTGCCCCCGTCAGTGACGGCGGGGACGGGGACGAGCCGGAGGCGGCCACCGGTTTCATGGTCGTCGCCGATTTTATCGTGTGGCCGAGACGGACGGGCAGGGGGGTCGGTCCTTTGGCCACATCTGTCGCCAAATGTCTCCAAAGGGCCGGAACCGCACCTGCCCGCCATTCCAGCACCCGTCGGGATAGCGGGATTTGAACCCACGACCCCTCGCTCCCAAAGCGAGTGCGCTACCAAACTGCGCCATATCCCGGCGGCAGAAATCGATCTGACGGTGCAGTCGTTCTGCTGCTGTGTGATGTTACGGGGTCGCCGTTGAGACCGGCAACGTCGGGTACCGCTTAATCGCCGAGGGGCGTCGACTTCGCAGCGTCACGGGAGTTCGCGTTCCACTCCGGGATCCAGGTCGGCACGTCCCCGTGCGCGGCCGGCGGCGCCGACAGCAGGTCGGCCATCTCAGCGTCGGAGACGGTGCCGCCTTTCTTCTTCAGGACGCGAAGACGCACCACCGCGTGGGCACAGACGGTTCCTTTGTGGACGAAGGCCTGCTCGACGAAGACCGCGCGGGCGTCGCCGCTGAGCAAGCGGGTGCGGATCTCGAACTTCTGCCAGGGCATCAGTGAGCGACGGTAGTTGATGGTCTGCCCGGCGACGACGAGGTAGTACCCGAGTTCCTCGCTGCGGCGGTAGAGGCCGGAGCGCATCATCAGTTCGGTGCGGGCCAGATCGAGCATCGTCAGGTAGCGGCCGTTGTTCATGTGCCCGAGAGTGTCGAGGTCATTGGGCAGCACACGCATCGGCGTGGAGACCGTGTCCCACGGATCGAGGGCAGGCAGTCGGCGGCTGCGCACGATGGTGAGCAGCAGACGAAGATAAAGGTTCATGGAACGGTCACTCTAGTACAACGGCCCCGGTAAGCGGCATCCTATCCGCACTGTAGGCTGTGCGCAGGACGTTCACCGAGTAGACCCATGGAAATCATCACCGCCGTATTCGATGCTGTCGTCGGCTGGGTCATCACCACAATCACCAACGCCATCGACTGGCTCTGGCCCACCGTCAACTGCGATGAGTGGGAGCACCCGGCCGACCACTACCCCGGCGGGACCTGGCCGGACGGATCCCCCATCCCCGAGGACATCACCTGCGGAAGCCCCGATCACTGGACGGACCCTGCGGACTAGAGGTACTTCCCGGGAGGGGGAAGCCGGACAGGAATGACGAAACCCCCTCCGGTTCTGGCCGGAGGGGGTTTCTACGTGGAGGGAATGACGGGAATCGAACCCGCGTCTTCAGCTTGGAAGGCTGAGGTATTAGCCACTATACGACATTCCCCTTGTTCCGCCGACGACGATACACCACCTTCGCCTGACGCGGAAAACCGGCAGGCTACAGTCCCTTGAAACCGGAGGGACGCGGCACATTACGCAGATTCGACTTCGCCAGGTCGAACATCTTGCCCACTCCACCTTCCAGCACCGTGCGCGTCGCCGCACGGGTGAAGCCAGCGACCTGCTCCAGGGAGATCTCCGGTGGGATGGACAGCGCATTCGGGTCGGTGACCACGTCCACCACCGCCGGACCGTCATAGGCCAGCGCCTCGGCGAGAACCGGCCTGACGTCCTCCGGATCCTCGATGCGGAACGCCTTGATCCCGCATGCTTCGGCGATGTCGGCGTAGTTGACCTTCTCGTGGTCGGTACCGAAGTCCGGCATTCCCGCGACCATCATCTCCAGCTTGACCATGCCGAGGGTCGAGTTGTTGTAGACGATTGCCTTCAGCGGCACCTGGTGCAGTTTCATGGTCAGCAACTCCCCCATGAGCATGCCCAGGCCGCCGTCACCGCACATGGCGATGACCTGCCGCTGACCTTCCACCGCTTCTGCGGCACCGATGGCCTGCGGCAAGGCGTTCGCCATCGTCCCGTGGCGGAAGGACGCCAGCAGTTTCCGCTGTCCGGTGGGAGTGATGTAGCGCGCGTGCCAGACATTGCACATGCCGGTGTCCGCGGTGAACACCGCGTCGTCGTCCGCCAGCTCGTCGAGAACGTAGGTGACATGCTCTGGATGCAGCGGCACCTGGTTCTCGATGTTCTGTGTGTATGCGTCGATGACGTGGCGGAGGTTGGCCTCCTGCTTCTTGAGCATCGTCTCCAGGAAGCTGGCGTCTTGCTTGGTGTCGATCATCGGCAGCAGGTCGTCGATGGTCGCAGCGACATCACCGGTCACCGGGTAGCTCACGTTCGTGCGCCGACCGATGTTGCCGCCCTTGTTGTCGACCTGGGCGGTGGGAGTGGTGCGGGGCAGGAACTCGGTGTACGGGAAGTCGGTACCCAGCAGGATCAACAGGTCCGCCTCGTCGAAGGCCTCGGAGCAGGCGCCGTAGCCGAGCAGTCCGGACATGCCCACATCGAAGGGGTTGTCGTAGTGCAGGTACTCCTTGCCGCCGTAGGCGTGGCCCACGGGTGCCTTGATCTTCTCCGCCAGGGCGAAGACCTGGTCCCGGGCGTCCTTGCAACCGGCACCGCCGAAGATGGTGACCTTGCCGGCCTTGTTGATCGCCTCAGCGAGGTCCGCGACCTCACGCGAAGACGGGTGGACGACCGGAGGGTCCGTCGCGATCCGGGACTTCAGCTGTGGCGATTCCACTGCGTTGTCGCCGGCAATGTCGCCGGGAACGACAAGAACCGAGACGCCGTTGCCCGCCATCGTGGACTGGATGGCGTGGTGCAGGATCGTCGCCCCCTGTGCCGCGGAGTTCACCATCTCGCAGTATCCCGAACACTCGGAGAAGAGCGCCTCGGGGTGGGTCTCCTGGAAGTAGTGGGATCCGATGAACTGGGAGGGGATGTGACTGGCGATGGCCAGCACCTTCCCTCCGTTCCGGTGGGAGTCGTACAACCCCTGGACCAGGTGGGTGTTACCGGGCCCGCATGATCCGGCACAGACCGCGAGATTGCCGGTCACCAGGGACTCTGCCCCGGCGGCGAAGGCGGCGGCTTCCTCATTGCGGACATGGAACCATTCGATACTGCTTCGCTTGACGGCGTCAACGACCGGGTTGAGGCTGTCGCCGACGAGTCCGAAGATACGCCGGACGCCCTGTGCCTCCAGGGCGTCGACGAGTTGTTCTGCGTAAGTGCGTGCCATGAGGTTCGCTCCTGACCAAGGTGTGCCCGAGGTGTGCCCGAGGTGTGCCCGAGATGTTCAATTGGATGGTGTACGTGTACCCCTACCGAGGGTAGGCCTCCTCGCCTGTCACTGCATGACACCGTCCCGATGCCCCGACAGCACCAGCACAAGCTAATACCACAATAAATAGTTGCATATTACTAATAGGGTATTTTCAGTGGGTCAGATCACATGGAGCGAATCTTACCTGGTGTTTTACCGGTGACAGTCGGTGACGTATCGCAGTTTCCAGAGCAGTAAGTACGGTTTAGGCATGCGCCCGACCATCATTGACTCAGACAGCGGACGGCCCCTGTGGACCGCCGCGCAGTGTGCGGAGTACTCCGGCACCGCCCGCGGAACGTTCACCAGCTACGCCGGCCGTGGCCGCGCCCCCGAGCCGGTGACGAAGTACCAGGGTCTTACTCTGTGGGATTCCGAAGCCGTGAAGGGCTGGCATGAATCGCGCCAACAGCGCGGCGGCTTCACCAGCCGAGCCGGCGAAGCGTCCTGACCGCCCACCCCATCCCGCCCCTAGAAACGACAGGGCCCGAAGACCGAAGTCTCCGGGCCCTGTCCCATGCCTGCACGCACCTGCACCACAGGTGAGTGCGCCGCAGGTTGATCCGCTAAGCGGACGGCAGCTCGGGAGTTTCCCCGGTCTGCTCGTACTCCCCCAGGATGTCGATGCGGCGCTGGTGACGCTCAGCACCCGACCACGGCTGGGAAATGAAAGCGTCGACGATCTCCAGGACCTCGGACTCGGAGTGCATGCGGCCACCGATCCCGACCAGCTGGGCGTTGTTGTGCTCGCGGGCCAGCTTGGCGGTCTCCACCGACCAGGCCAGGGCGCAGCGGGCACCGACGACCTTGTTCGCGGCGATCTGCTCGCCGTTGCCGGACCCGCCGAGGACGATACCGAGCGAACCCGGGTCATCCACGGTCTTGCGGGCCGCTTCAATGCAGAACGCGGGGTAGTCGTCTTCCGGATCGAAGGTGTGCGCACCGCAGTCGACAACCTCGAGACCCTTGTCCCGGAGGTGGTCGGCGATGAGATTCTTCATCTCGAATCCAGCATGGTCAGCACCAAGGTAAATACGCATGTCGGTCAGTTTATCCGAGGTCGGCCACCCGTAGGTCAAGCTGGTGAACTTTTTCCGGCACAACGTCCGGCAGGACGTCCTACCGGAAAAAGCCGGGGGGTCGGTGCGCACTGCTGCGCACTGAACCCACCCGACGTGGACGACCATGTTACCGGTCAGCGATCGGCAACCGATCCGATCAGACTGATGGTGTCCGTCGGGTTCTCGTCGATCAGATCCTCGAGCCCCAGTGAGCCGATGGCGGAACCAACCAGGCTTCCGCCGACGTCACCGGCGCCGTCGCTGCCAGCCAGGGAACCCTCGGAGCTGATCATGGTGTTGTCACCGTTGATCACGCCGGTGAGGATCTCCTGAAGCTGACCGAGGAGTTCGACCAGTTCACCCATGTCGACTACCCCTACTCCGGGAGGTCGGAGGAGCCGGCGACGGAGCTCTCAGCACCGTCACCCTCGCCGCCACCGAGGGAGGACCCCTCGCCACCGGTGACGCCGGCCAGGGAGCCCTCGGTGCTCAGAACAGATGTGTCGCCCTGCAGCAGGCCGACGACAATCTTCAGCAGCTCGCCCAGGTCACTAGCGATGTCCGCAATCTCGGAAGAACCCATTGATGTGCTCCTTAAAGCATATTGAGGTATGAAAACTGTGGTGTGACCAGCGG
>DGYFR06203__coassemble_1763_pt1 | contig 25856 bp, 24 predicted proteins | sample DGYFR06203__metabat2_high_PE_013 | metagenome-assembled genome bin DGYFR06203 | reverse complement strand
GAGGTTGTCGGCCATGGTGTTGCGCAGGTTCTGCAGGTGGTCGTAGGGGGCGGTGGGGAAGTAGCCGCGCTTCTGCCGGACCTTGTGGCCCAGGTTGATGGTGCCGTCCGGGTCGGTGAGCTTGCCGGTGTTCCACCAGCCCTCCTCCGAGTCCACGATGTGGAAGGAGGAGTTGCTGGTGGAGTCGAAGCGGACGGAGTCGAAGATGTAGAACTCCGCCTCCGCACCGAAGTAGCAGGTGTCGGCGACACCGGTGGAGGCGAGGAATTCCTCGGCCTTGCGCGCCACATTGCGTGGGTCGCGGGAGAACGGTTCGCGGGTGCGCGGGTCGTGGACGAAGAACTGGATGTTCAACGTGGTGGAGTCCACGAAGGGGTCGATGTAGGCGGTGGCGAGGTCCGGGAGCAGCAGCATGTCGGACTTCTCCACGCTGGTGAAACCACTGATCGAGGAACCGTCGAAGGCCAGCCCGTCGGTCATGGCCTCCTCGTCGAAGGCGGCGGCGGGGACCGACAGGTGCTGTTCGGTGCCGGGGACGTCGGTGAAACGGACGTCAATCCAGCGGATGCCGTTGTCGGTGATGAACCGTCGCACCCCCTCCGGCGTCGGATCCGACAGGCGGGTGTCGGCCTGGTTGCGGGGCGGTTGGTTGGACGGGACGGCCTGGTCGGCCATGGGGAGGTCACTCCTGACAGTGAGGTTGGTGATGCTGTTGATGATGTTGTTGGTGATGCTGTTGGCTGCGGCGACGGGCAGGACCGGCGGTACCTGCCGCCCGGTTACGTGAGCGCGGGGCTGTCCCATAGGTTCAGCGTGGTGCCGATGTCCTTGGCCACGGCGTTGTCGTAGATATCGGACGCCCAGGCGACATCCTCGACGGGCATGCCGCCGATGGAGTAGCAGAAGATCTGGTCGTCACTGGTGCGGCCCGGGGCCTTGCCGGCGGCGATGTCCCCGATGTTGACCAGCTTCTCCTCCGGAAGGGAACCGTCCTTGAACATGTCCCACCAGCGGTTACCGGGGATGCCCAGCAACTGCTCGTAGGTGACGTCCGGCCCGTTCTCCTCGTACCACTCCTGGTAGAGGCCGGTGTAGTCCACGACCAGGTTGGCCTTGTCGCTGCGGATGAAGTCATCGTCCAGTCGGGCGGCCGCGGGCATGAGCAGCAGTGCACCGGGCTTGAGCCAGTCGGTCTTGAAGTACGGGAAGCCGGACGGGCCGTCGGGGGAGGTGGAGGTGCCGGCGATGAGGATGTCGGAGCCCTCGACCGCCTCCTGCTCGGAGTCGACGACGGTGACGTCCTCGATCTGCGGCAGGTTCTCCCGGATCCACTGGGCGGCACGCTCGGTGGAGCCGGCGGAGCGGCCCTTCACCTTAGCCTTTTTGATGGTGGGCCGCTGGCTGATCGCGGCGGAGAGGATCGTCCGGCTCATCACGCCGGGGCCGATGATGCCGACGGTCTCGGCGTCCTGAAGTGCCAGGTGCTTGACGCCGACGCCGGGGACGGCGCCGGTGCGGTAGGCCGACAGCAGGTTGGCGGACATCACGGCACGCGGGGCGCCGGTGTCGGCGTCGTTGAGGGTGAAGAGATGGATGGAACGCGGCAGGCCCTTGTTGCGGTTGTCGGTGTTCGACCCGTACCACTTCACGCCGCTGGCGCGGAAGCGTCCACCGAGGTAGGCGGGCATGGCCATGAAGCGACGGTCGGGACCGTCGGCGGGCATGCCCTCGTGGGTGGGGTTCTCAGGGAAGTTGATCTGGGCACCGTGGGAGTTCGCGGACGCTCCGGCCATGCGGTAGTCGCCGTCGGCGAGCAGGACCAGTGTCTCCTCCATGGTGTCGACGCAGGCGGCGATGTCGGTGACGCCGGCGGCGATCATGTCAGGTTCGCTGAGGTAACGGAAGTCGATACGCAGGGAGTCCGTGACGTTCTCGTTCATGTAAACCTTTCCGGTGCATGACAGGCACCGCTGTTCAAGATGTGTGGATACCTCTGTCGAGCCTACTGATTCCCAGGGTAGGGCTTTCAGACGTGCAATTCCGGGGGGTCTGGCTGCTCTGGACTGGTGCGCCCGATGTGGTATTGTTTGATTAGTCAGTCAGTTAATGGGAAAGGTGCGCAGTGGCGAGAAAAGTCGACCCGGAGAAGGTCGCGCAGAAGAAGGCGGAGATCGCCGAGGCGGCCGCCAGACTCTTCGCGACCCAGGGCTTCGAGAACACCTCCGTCGCGCAGGTGGCGAGGGAGGTCGGCATCAGCCCGGCCAGTGTCTTCTACTACTTCCCGGACAAGGCGTCACTGTTCCGTGCGCCGTTCGAGTCGGACGTCCCGACCGCCGAAACGTTGCTTGCCGAGCACCGAGACTCCACTGACCCGCTGGCGTCCATCCTCGACATCCTCACTACCCTCGCTGCAGAAGCTGCCTACCCGTACGCCCAGGGCATGCTGGTGGAATCACTGCGGCGCATGGGGCACGACCCGGAGCTGATCGCCGCCTCGGAGAAAGCGGCGACCCTACAGAATGCGGCGCTGGCGGACCTGCTGGGCCGTGCGATCCAGGCAGGTCAGGTCGACCCGGCGCTGGATCCGGCGCATACCGCCCGTTGGCTGCTGACCATTGTCGACGCCTGCTACCTCAACGCCGAACCCGGGCATGACCCGTCCGCCGAGATGCGCCGCACCGCGCTCGGGTATCTCAACCCCGGTAACCCTGGCAGCCCCGGTAACCCTGGCAACCCCGGCAGGCGCGGCAGCGCTGCCACCGCTCATGAGAAAGGGACCGACCATGCCTGAACCAGCTGCTCCCGACCCACGATCCGGCGCCTCTGCCGCGCCGACCACCGTCGCGATCCCGGGAAAGTACACCTGTATCTTCAGCGCCGGTGGTGCGGTCGTCGGACTGATCGCCGCCTTCATCGTCGGCCCCGTGGTCGCCTGGCTCCTCGGGCTGATCGGTGACGCCCCCGGCCCACTACGTCTCGCCGCCGAACTGCCCTTCGTCTGGGCGGTGCCGGTGCTCACCATCATCGGCGCGGTCGCCGGATTCCTCATCGCGGCCAGCTGGGCCGAGGACGCCGGCACCATCGACGTCACTGACGAGGGCATCACCGTGCACACGAAGAGTACGGACAAGTTCATCGCCGCCGGTGGCATCGCCACCGTCGCACAGGCGGGGAAGAAGGAGATGGTCATCCTCGACAGTGACGGGCGTGAACTGTTCCGTGGCGGGCTGGAGGAGGAGATGGTCGCCGGACTCCGCGCGGCGCTGGCGGAGCACGGCTACCCGGCGCTGGAAGCATCAGACCCCTTCGATGCCGCCTTCACCACCTGGGTGGACGGCGATGGACGACTGGATCCGGACATCGAGAACCTTCTTCGTGCCCGTCGCCGAGCGCTGACCGACGAGAAGCCGGGTGCTGCGGAGGACGCCCTGGACAGTCTGCGCACGGCGGGGGTGATGGTCCGCGACCGCGACGGACGCCAGCAGTACCGGGTGGTCGGGACTTCCGCCTCCCCGTCCCATGAGGCCGACCACCCCGGCCACTGACCCCGACATTCACACTCACACTTCCGCCTCCCGGTAGTTCGCCACCGACACTGACGCGGTCACCTCACTCCCGCTCCCGGGTGGTTCGGAGGGGTCTAAACCACCAGAGAGTGGGAGTGAGGTGACGGGGGGCCGGGGTTAGCGAGCCCCTCGTGCGTCCTACGCCGGGTACTCCATCGGAGCGCCCGGGCCCAGCGGGATCTCCAACGCCCACCATGCGACGAAGAACAGGAACCAGCCGACCATGATGGCCAGGCAGTAGGGGATCATCATCGACATGATCGTGCCCAACCCGGCCTTCCGGTAGTACTTCAGGATGAAGGCGAAGGCCATGGCGAAGTAGGGGTTCATCGGTGAGACGATGGCGGTCGCGGAGTCGCCGATACGGTAGAGCATCTGGGTGACCTCGGGGGAGATGCCGATGTACATCATCATCGGCACCACGACCGGCGCCATCAGCGCCCACTGCGCCGAGCCGGAGGTGATCATCAGGTTGAGGAAAGCCACCATCAGCACGAACAGGGCGAACAGCACCACCGTGGGCAGGTTCCAGCTCTCCAGCAGATTGGAACCCTTGATGGAGATCCAGATGCCCAGGTTGGACGCGTCGAACCAGGCGACGAACTGTGCGACGACGAAGAACAGCACCAGGATCGGCAGCATGGTCTGCAGACCCTGGGCCATGAACTCCGGGACGTCCGTGGACTTGGTGATGGTCTTGACCGTCAGCCCGTAGGCCAGACCCAGGATGAAGAAGATGACCGCGATCGGCACCGCGATATTGGTGATCAGCGGGCTGTCCATCACCGAACCGTCCTCGCCCTGCAGCGGGGAGCCGGAGACGAACAGCAGCGAGAAGTAGACCGACATGCAGGCGATGAACACCAGGCCGGTGAGCTTGAGGCCCTTGACCTCGCTCGGGTTCAGCTTCATGGTGGTGACGACCTCGCCCTTGTCGTCGGTGAAGTTCACCTGGCTGTAGTCCACCGCGTCGTGGTTGACGATCTGGTGGATCTTCTTGTCCATGAAGAACTCGGTCAGCACCGTGATGATTCCGGCGAGCACGACCGACGAGCCGATGACGAAGTAGTAGTTCGACAGCGGGTTGACCTCGTAGTTCGAGTCGACCAGCTGTGCCGCCGAGGTGGAGATACCGGCCAGCAGCACATCGGTGATGTTGAGCAGGAGGGAGGCGTCGAAGCCCGCGGCGGAACCGGCGAAGGCGACGACGGCACCGACGATGGGGGAGCGTCCCAAGGCGTTGAAGGCCATCGCGCCCAGCGGGATTACGATGATGAAGATCGCATCGGAGGCGACCGAGCCGATGATGGCGGTCAGTGCGACAACGAAGGTCAGCGTCTTCGGGCCGGTGCGGGCGACCATGCCGCGCACGGCGGCGGAGATCAGCCCGGCATGTTCGGCGACGGCGACACCGAGCATCACGGTGATGATCACGCCCAGTGGCGGGAACTCGGTGAAGTTGCTTACCGCGTCGGTGACGATCATCTGCAGGCCGTCGACGCTGAGCAGGTTCTCGACCTCGACGATCTCGCCGGACTCGGGGTCCTCGGCGGACATGCCGATGAGGGAGCCGATCCAGCTCAGTAGGAGGACGACGCCGCCCAGGCAGACGAACAGCCAGAAAGGGTTCGGTAGCAGGTTGCCGAGGCGTTCGACGACGCCGAGGAACCCTGGGGTGCGGTTCTCCCCGTGTTTCTCCCGGTACTTCTCGGACCGTTTCTCGGCCCGTGTCTTCGTGGCGGTGTCGGTTGTCTCGGTCGGGGGCTTCTGGGACGTGTCCGGCGAGTCGGTGGACGTGGGCTGAGGATTCTCTGGAGAGCTCTCTGATGAAGTCATTGTTTGCGGAGACTACCAATTGGAGAGCCTACGCGCAGTCGGTCCTCGGCAGCTTTGGACTCCAACCACGCCAGCCCCATCAGTCACATCCGTTTCATTTGCCACAGTAGTCGGGTACGGTAGCTGGGTGATCACTTTCGACAAGGTCTCCAAGACATACCGGACCTCGACCCGCCCCGCCTTGCGGGATATCTCGGTGGACATCGAGAAGGGGGAGTTCGTCTTCCTCATCGGCCCGTCCGGCTCGGGTAAGTCGACGTTCCTCCAGCTGATGATCCGTGAGGAGGATGTCGACAGCGGCAACCTGCAGGTCGCCGACTTCCACGTCAACACCCTGCCGAAGCGGCGCGTCCCACAGCTGCGCCAGAAGATCGGCTACGTCTTCCAGGACTTCCGACTGCTGCCCAAGAAGAACGTCTACGACAACGTCGCCTTCGCCCTGGAGGTCACCGGCCGACGCCGCGAAGCCATCGACAAGGCCGTGCCCGAGGTGCTCGAGATGGTCGGCCTGGCCGGCAAGGGCCAGCGCATGCCCGACGAGCTCTCCGGCGGTGAGCAGCAGCGCGTCGCCATCGCACGCGCCACCGTGAACCGTCCGCTCGTCCTGCTCGCCGACGAGCCGACCGGCAACCTCGACCCGGACACCTCCGCCGAGATCATGGCCCTGCTCACCCGGATCAACCGGGGTGGCACGACTGTGGTGATGAGTACCCACGACGATGTCGCGGTGGACTCCATGCGCAAGCGCGTCCTGGAACTGCACAACGGCAAACTGGTCCGTGACGACGCCCACGGCGTCTACGCGGTCGGACGATAGAGGATAGGGAGAACGCACCATGAAGATTCGCTTCGTCCTCAAGGAAGCCCTCAGCGGGCTGACCCGCAACGTGACCATGACCGTCGCCATGATCATCACCACGGCCATCTCACTGGCGCTGTTGGCCACCGGTGTGCTGATCACCAACATGACCGCCGACACCAAGGAGCTCTACCTCGACCGCATCGAGGTCATGGTTCAGCTCGACGACGACACCTCCGCCGAAGACCTGGACTGCTCCAGCCCCACCTGCGCCGACGTCCGCAGCACACTGGAGGACAATGACGACGTCCAGTCCCTGACCTTCCGTAACAAGGAGCAGAGCTACCAGCGCTTCGTCGAGGTCTTCGGTGAGTCCGACCCGCTGCTCGTCGAGCAGACCTCGCCGGACGCCTTCCCGGCCGCGCTGCATGTCCGCCTGGCTGATCCGCTGGACACCAGTGCGATCGACGAGATCACGGAGATGGACGGTGTCGCCACCGTCGTCGACCAGGGTGATGACCTGCGTGGGGCGACGAAGAACCTGGACGCGGTGCGTAACGCCAGTTTCGTGCTCGCCGCCGTGCAGGCCGTCGCCGCGGTGTTCCTCATCATGAACATGGTGCAGCTCGCCGCCTTCTCCCGCCGCCACGAGATCAGCATCATGCGCATGGTCGGTGCGACCCGCTGGTTCACCCAGGCCCCGTTCGTTCTGGAGGCCGTCATCGCCTCACTCATCGGCTCGGTGATCTCGGTCGGTGTGCTGCTGCTGGCGAAGTCCACCCTGCTGGACTCCGCCCTGTCCTCGCTCTACGACGCCAACCTCATCGCGCGGATCACCACCGGCGACATATGGGTGATCGCCCCCTTCGTCGTCGTCATCGGTGCGCTGATCGCCGGCGTCACCGCGCAGGTCACCCTGCGCTGGTACGTCAAGAAATAGCGGGGGCGGACCGGATCGGGCGGGGAATGGCCGCCACGTAGGACGAACCGGTAAACTCGGACGACGCTATGGCGAAGAAGAGCACACCGGTGGATTCCGGACGAAGCAAGGGCGCGAAGACCGCCAAGGCCGGTAAGTCCGGCATGGTCGCCGGCGGCAAGGGCGGTAAGCCGTTGACCGTCGCCACCAACCGCAAGGCCCGACACGACTACCGCATTCTCGACACCGTCGAGGCCGGTATCGCCTTGGTCGGTACCGAGGTCAAGGCGCTGCGCGAGGGCAAGGCGTCCCTCGTCGACGCCTTCGCCACCATCGACGACGGCGAAGTGTGGCTGCGTAACCTGCACATCCCCGAGTACGCCCAGGGGACGTGGACGAACCACGCCCCACGGCGGGTGCGGAAACTCCTGCTGCACCGCGGTGAGATCGACTCGCTGATGGGCAAGGTCCGCGACGGCAACAACACCCTGGTACCGCTGTCGTTGTACTTCGTCGACGGCCGGATGAAGGTCGAGTTGGCGCTGGCCACAGGTAAGCAGGAGTACGACAAGCGCCAGGACATCAAGCGCCGTACCGAGGAGCGCGAGGTGACCCGTGAGATGGGTCGACGGATCAAGGGAATAAAGGGTTGATCTGGTAGCGTTACACCTACTACCGTCGCCGAGCTTTCCGGCGGTGGGGCTGTGCTTCGGTGTACCGCGGCACGGCGATGACCACGGGGTTGATTTGGTTTCGACTCTGTACATCGAGCCAGGGGAAGCGTGCCGGTGCAGGCTGGAGACCACCGTAAGCGTCGCAGCAACCTATAGGCGCCGAGAAGAACACTCAGCGCGACTACGCTCTCGCTGCTTAATCAGCGAAGCGTGTCTGTCAGCCCGGGCTTGTCCCTGACCCGGTTCCTGGCATCAGCTAAGGGACTTGACGCTGCCGTCCCGTCGTCCGGACGAGCAGCGGACATCGCAGGACGACTGGGCTCATCATCCGGGCATGTCCGCCTGACCCGGAGAGCCGAGTAGAGATCACCGTGGACTGCGCACGGAGAAGCCCTGGCGAGGTTGCAGAGGACCCGGGTTCAATTCCCGGCAACTCCACCGATACGCCCCCTGACCAACACCAGGTCAGGGGGTTTTTCTGGTCCACACAGTGGCCTTCAGTGGTGTACTCGCGGCCTACCCCCCCACTCTCTGGACCCCGGCGGACTTCACTGGATCGTCGGTGATGGCACGGTGATACTCGCCCGCTCATCTGCGGCGGGAGGGTTGTCGGGCACGCATGCGGGTGGTGTTTTGTCACGTACCCTGGGCGAATAGCTGTCCGGGAGCTATTATCCTGTCTTTTCGCCGGGGTGATCTGTTACGCAGTGCGGAACCCGGACACACATTCTGACCATTAATCCCGTGGGCAGGTCCATGAGCAGCTGAAGGTGTAGGTGTACGTGCTGGATGGCAGGTCACCGCCGAGGTGCTTATACTTACACCGAAATTCCCCAGTTGTTCATTGCTGTCCCCACCTCTCATAGGAGACACCGTGCGATCCTCTCGCCGTTCCACCCGCCGCGCCGCGGCCCGCTCTGCGCTGGCGGCGGGATTGCTCACCGTCACAGCCGCCACTGTCGCTCTCGCTGCACCGACGGCGTCCGCCCTGGGATTCTCAAACGGCACCGTCGCCACCCCGAACATCCCGCGGTGTGAGCCGAACATCGTCGTGCTGGTCCCCGGCGGAGGCAACACTGTGCCCGGCCTGCCCGACAACTTCCCGGTCGGCGCGTACATGTCCGACCTGGGCGCGATGGTGGAGAAGCCGGGACGATCGACCTCCCGCACGGTGTCCTACAATGCCGCCCCGTTCGTCGCCACCGCCTACACCGAGTCCCGGTCCGACGGGATCGCCAAGACCCGGAAGCTAGTGGCCAAGACCGCAGCCCAGTGCCCGTCATCAACGATCAGCCTGGCCGGCTACTCCCTCGGCGCTGACATCGCCTCGCGGGTCACCGCCGACATCGCCCATGGTCGCGGTCCGGTGGACGCAGACCGCTTCGGCTCCACCGCGCTGCTGTCGAACCCCTCCCGCAGCCCGGAGACCGTCGTAGCCGGTAGTGCGACCCGTGGCGAGGGTGTCTTCGGTGCGCTGCCCGGCGGCTACGGCAAGCTCACCGGCCGGGTGATGGACGTGTGCAACCAGCGTGACTACATCTGCAACTCGACCGGACGCACCGACAACACCCGCGGCCATGCCGAGGCGTTCACCGAGGTGGCGGTGGCGAACCGTGACGTGGCGACCGTCGCGGCGATGGAGCCGGGGGAGGCCGCCCGCCTGGCGGCGGAGGTGCCGTTCGACCTGGTGCCCGGGCAGGCGGCCCACGCCAGAAGTTACGGCGGGTCCGGGGGAGTGAACCCGGCCTTCGGTTTCCTGCGCAAGCACTTCTGACCCGCATTGCGCCAGCGGTGGGCACACCGGTGCCGGCGTGCCCAGCGTCCTGCCGGGCGCAGCGTCCTATTCGCCCTGCACCGCTTCGTCGCGTAGCACGTTCTTGCGCACCTTGCCGGTGGAGGTCCGTGGCAGCTCCTCGATGATGCGGTAGTCACGCGGCACCTTGTATCCGGCGATCAACGCCCGGCAGTGGTCCACCACCGACCCTTCGACCTCGGCGGTCGCGTCGGTCTCCGGGGTGAGCACCACATAGGCGCGTAGCTTCTCGCCCCACTTCTCGTCCGGCACCCCGATGACCGCGACGTCCGCGATCGCCGGGTGGCTGATGATCGCCTGTTCCACCTCGATGGTGGAGATGTTCTCCCCGCCGGAGATGACCACGTCCTTCGCCCGGTCGAGGATCTGGATATAGCCGTCGGGGTGTTGGACGGCCAGGTCACCGGAGTGGAACCAGCCGCCGATGAACGCCTCGGCGGTGGCGTCCGGATTGTGGAAGTACTCCTTCATCACCAGGTTGCCGCGCATCACGACCTCGCCCATCGTCTCGCCGTCGGCGGGGACGTCCACCAGCACGGTGTCCGGGTCGGCGTGCCGGTCGACCTGCTCAACGACCCTGACCTCCTCGCTGGTGACGATGGCGAGTCCCTGCCGGGCCTTCAGCGTGGCGCGGTCCTCGACGGACAGGGCTGCCCAGTCGGGCTGGGCGGCGCAGGAGACGATCGGCCCGTACGTCTCGGTCAGTCCGTAGACGTGGACGATGTCGAGCCCCAGGTTCTCGCAGGCGGCGATGGTCGTCGGCGACGGCGGGGCACCGGCGGTGGCGATGGAGATCCCGCTGACCTGGTGGGCCTCCTCGGCGCCGACGATGGTGTTCAGCACCGCCGGGGCGCCGCAGAGGAAGCTCACGGCCTCCTCGTCGATCAGCCGCCAGATCTCCGGGCCGCGCACCGCACGCAGTGCGATCTGGGTGGAGGAGGTCGCCATGGACGCCCACCCGGAGCACCAGCCGGAGCAGTGGAACATCGGCAGCGTCCACAGGTACACGGTGTCCAGGGTGAAGCCGTAGGTCACCGACAGCCCGAGGGCGGCGAGGTACGCCCCGCGGTGGGTGTAGACCACGCCCTTGGGGCGTCCGGTGGTTCCGGAGGTGTAGTTGATGGCGATCGCGGCGTTCTCGTCGGCGACGGAGAAGGGGAAGGACGCATCGGAGTCTTTGTCATCACCGTCGCCGTCACGCCATTCGCCGCCGGCGAGGTAGGCGTCCATGGTGGTGACCGTGCCGCTGTCGGGGTGTTTCGGCTGCGGCTGGGTGCCGTCGCCGTTAGGGATCAGGACGTAGGTCTCGACCAGGTCGGCGCTGTCGAGGGTCCGTCGGGACGCCAGGATGAGGTCCTGTTCGCCGAACAGGGTCCGGATGCCGGCGTGGTCACAGATGTAGCGGACCTCGGCGGGTGCCAGTCGGGTGTTGATCGCCACCAGGACTCCACCGGCCAGTGGGACGGCGAACTGGGCCAGCAGTGCCTCGTAGCTGTTGGACGCCAGCATGCCGACCCGCTCGCCGTCCCGCAGACCGTTGCGTCGTAGGGCGCGGGCGAGGGTCACGGCGTCCTGCCGGAACGCTGCGAAGGTGATGCGGCGGGGGCCGTCGATGCAGGCGATGCGTTCGGGGTGGACGGTGGCGCTGCGTTCGAGGAAGCGCAGCGGGGTGAGGGCGGCATTCAGACCGGCGGTGGAGGTGGTCATGACAGTGGGCGGGTCCTTTGGGGGTGGGGAGCAGTTGTCCGTCGACTCTAGGTGTGAGTGCCGTCACGTGCACCGGGACGATGATGATCCGGTGCCAGGTTTACCCCCGGGGACGGGGCACACCGGGGACTTTTCCCCACGGAAATGAGGTGGGTTTGTCGGAACACATACACTTGGGCGAACACCCGTTCCTACCTAGGAGGCTTTCCGTCATGAAGACGACCACCACCCGTCGCCGCGCCGCGGCCGTTGTTGCAGGCCTGTCGATGATCGGCGCCCTCGCCGCCTGCTCCGACGATGATGACAGCGGTGTCACCACCACGGTGACCAAGACCGTCACCGAGGGTGCCGAGGCAGCGGACGACGGTGCGTCCGACGAAGCCTCCGCACCGACCGAGGACTCCGGCGCGACGAATGGTGCCGACGGGGACGGCAGCATCGCCAGCGTGGTCTTCGACGGCGACGACGTCACCGACCGCTTCACCACGGTGCAGTGCCGGGCCGACAACGACAGTGACGACAACGACAATGAGTTCGAGATCGACCTGCGCGGCGAGAATCGTGGCGACAAGGTCGAGATCGACCTCGACCTCACCAACGATCCCTTCGTCGAGGGCCTGAGCATCGACCTGGACGACGTGGAATGGGAGAGCGAGGACCACCACGTGCGGGAGGCCACCGTCGATGTCGATGGTGACACCTACACCGTCAGCGGTGAGGTCGAGATCGACGACGACCACGCCGATGCCGGTCAGACTGCCACTCTCGAGGTTGAGGTCAGCTGCGCCTGAGCTGACTGAACCGACAGCAATACACGACCCCCGCGCCCGGGATGGGCGGCGGGGGTCGTGGTGTTCTCCGGGAGGCGTCAGCCCGGGCAGCGTCAGGCGTTCACGCCGCCGGGGCCGGAGGATCCGGACGAGCCGGTGGATCCGTCGGAGTCTCCATGGATGTCATCGGCGTACGTGCCGTACATTCTCCAGGGGCTCTTCTGCTCGATGAGGAACTTCTCGACGTCCTTTGCGCTTGCCCGCAGATCCGGGTCGAAGTCCAGGTAGGCCTTGGTCTCCCGTGCGATCATGCCGGAGAGCAGCAGCAGGCCGATGAGGTTGGGCAGCGCCATCAGGCCGTTGGCCAGATCCGAGAAGGTCCATGCCACGGTGAGCTCCATGGTGGCACCGACGGCGACCACACAGGTGAAGATGATGCGGTAGGGGATCGTCGCCCAGTCGCCGAAGACGCGCTGGGCATTGCGCTCGCCGTAGTAGGACCAGGCGAGGAGGGTGGAGAAGGCGAAGAAGACGATGGAGATGGTCACGATGTGGCCACCCCAGTGACCCGGCAGTGCTTCAGAGAACGCGTCGCTTGTCATGGTGCCGGCGCGGTCTTCGCCCTGGTCCCACACTCCGCTGGTGATGATCACGAGGCCGGTGAAGGACACGACGATGATGGTGTCGATGAAGGTCTGGGTCATGGAGACCAGGCCCTGGCGCACCGGGTGTGTGGTCTTCGCGGCAGCGGCTGCGATGGCGGCCGAGCCCATGCCGGACTCGTTGGAGAAGATACCTCGGGCCATACCCATCTGCAGGGCCAGCATGATGCCCGATCCGACGAAGCCACCGGTGGCTGCGGTGCCGGTGAAGGCGTCGGTGAAGATCAGGCCGAATGCCTCCGGGATGGTGCTGGCGTTGATGGTCAGGACGACAAGACCACCGATGACGTAGATCGCGATCATCATCGGGACGAATCCGGAGGTCACCTGTCCGATCGCCTTGATGCCGCCGAGCAACACAGCGCCGACGAGGATGAACAGGACCGCGCCGGTGACCCTCGGGTCGATGTTGAAGGTGTTCTCGAGGTTCTCGGAGACGGCGTTGGCCTGGGTCATGTTGCCGATGCCGAAGGACGCGATGATGGCGGCGATGGCGAAGAACCATGCCAGGAACTTGCCGACGGGACCCTTGATGCCACGTTCGAGGTAGCGCTGCGGTCCACCGGACATATGGCCCTTGCCGTCGGTGACGCGGTAGCGGACACCGAGGAATGCTTCGGCGTACTTCGAGGCCATGCCCAGCAGCCCGGTGACCCACATCCAGAACAGTGCGCCGGGGCCACCGATGGAGATCGCGGTGGCGACACCGACGATGTTGCCCACGCCGACGGTGGCGGCGAGCGCGGTGGTCAGCGCCTGGTACTGCGAGATGTCGCCCTCGCCGGCGTCGTCTGAGCGGTCTAAGAGTCCGAGTCGCATCGCCGGAATCAGCTTGCGGAACTGGACGCCACGAAGACGGATCGTCAGGACCAGACCGGTGGCGAAGAGGAGGGGGATGAGGAGCCAGGGGCCCCACACGAAGGAAGCGGCTTCATCGAGGCCGTCCTCGAAGCTCGATGCGAGCACAAGTTCTGTCGTCTGCATGGGGGAAACAATATTCCTCCCGGGGGCGGGGCGGAAGCGGAACCTCCCATTTTCTCGTGACAATCTTGTGAACTTCCTGGAAGCCCGTGACAACGGGGTCAGTCTGTGGGTGTGCTGTGAAACTCGGGTGAGGGTATAGCAGTTCACTGGGAATGCTGGTCAAGTGTCGGTACCACGGTGGAGTCGGCTGTGGTCCAACCGCTAGGGTGTAGGAGGATTCCGCGCCCGGTCCGCTAGGTGCCGTGCGCGGTATGAAGACTGAGATCATGTAGAGACCGTCAAAAGACCGTCAAAGAACCGCTGAAAGGTTGGAGCTTCGTGAGCCAGAAGATCAAGGCGCCGAACGACAAGAACCGGAGTTTCCTCTGGGGGATCGTGGCGCTCATCGTCATCTGTGCGGTGGTCATCGCGGTGATGGTCATCAACGGGCGGAACAGTAACAATGAGGACCTGACCGCCGCTGACGTGTCCTTCTCAGTGTCGCTGGAGGACGGCGCCGTGCAGCTACGTGGTGAGGACGCCGCGGATGACGCGGTCTCTGCCGAGCTCTTCGAGGATTACGCCTGCTCGTACTGCGCCCAGCTGGCTGAGGCCGACAGTGAGTCCATCCAGGATGCCGTCGAGAACGGTGAGATGAACGTGGACCTGCGCACCGTGAGCTTCGTGGACCAGGGCGGAGCCTCCACCCGCGGTGGCGCCGTGGCCCTGGCGATCGCCGACACCGGTGACGCCGGCGCATTCTGGGCCTTCCACAAGAAGGGCTTCGGCGACCAGACGACGGTCGCCCGCACCTGGGAATGGGACGACTACGCTGATGCTGCAGAGCAGCTCGGCATGGACGCTGAGCTCGTCGACTCCATCCGCGACGGCTCGGTCGAGGAGACCTACGGCTCCATGCTCGAGGCCAACGGCGAGAACCTCAACGAGCGCATGCCGGAAGGCGCGGCCACCCCGGCCCTGTTCGTTGAAGGAAACCAGGTCGAGCTCCAGCAGGGTGAAGACGGCGGATTGAGGGACTGGGTGCCGGACGTGCTGGCAGCCCGCGCTGACGCCGCAGATTCGGACGCTGACGCTACCGAGGGTGCAGACGCCACCGAGGACACCGACGCTGATAATGCTGACGCGGACTCCGAGGAGTAACTCCCGACGCTGAGGTAGGTACCGCAGCTTTCACGGCACCGGGAACCATCACTGATGGTTCCCGGTGCCGTGTTTCTACGTCCGGTCCGCTGTCTGGTCCCTGGCTTTCCCGAGAAGTCCGCCGACCAGGTCGTCGATGATGTCGTCGGTGGGGGTGTCCGGCATCAGGGGACCGGTGAGTCGGTCGAGGACGAGTCCCTCGATCGCGTAGTGGAACAGGGCGATCTCGCGGGGGCCGCAGGGAAGTCCCGCATCGGTGTTGAACTGGACGTCCCCGGCGAAGCCTTCCCTACGCCACCGGTCGAGGACGCCGGCGACCTCGGGGCGCCGCATGGCCTCCAGCCGGAGCTCGAACAGGGCGATCGTGGCGTCCCGGTCAGTGGTGAGCCGACGGACGATGTCGCGCATGTAGTCGGCGAACAGGTCAGGACCGGGGGGCTGACTGCTGCGGCGGGACAGGTCCTCCGGTGCCGGCGCCAGGCGTTCCCCGATCCGGTCGACCAGGGCGCTGATCAGAGCGTCCCGCGTCCTGAAGTAGTTCGTCGCCGTCCCGGTCGGGACGCCCGCCTTGCGGTCCACGGCGCGGTGGGTGAGGCCGCGCGCGCCTTCGCCCGCGAGGATCGACAGGCCGGCGTCGGCCAGGGTCCGGCGTCGTTCGATATTGCGTGCCATGGACACACTCTAGCGCCAACCACGACAGGTGGTGTGGTTTCGGAGATGAACCAACCACTACATCTGATGTGATTCAGATGAGGGACGGAGGCCACCATGCGTGAGCTCGTGTACTACGTCGCCGTCGCGTCGTTTGCGATGGGAGCTGGAAGCGCGTTCTTCTACCCGGCCTACAGCTCTTATCTTCCCGAGGTGCTTCCGCCTGAGCAGCTCCTCGCGGCAATCGGACTAGCCGACAATCTGATCGTGATGCTTGTGGCCCTGTTCATCGTCGGAGCCACGACAGGGGCCGGGGTCGTGATCTGGGGAACCCTGCTGCAACGGCTTGTTCCACTCGACATGATCGGTCGCGTCGCAAGCCTCGACTTCTTCGTCTCGATCGCCTTCATGCCCGTTTCCATTGCTCTTGCGGGCCCACTATCTCTCCTCGTCCCTGTTCCGGTGATCTTTGTGGTTGCCGGAGTGCTTCCCCCTCTGGTCGCGGTGGTGGCGCTGGCCGCGGGGCGAATGAGACAGGCTGAAGCGGGACATCCGCTGGATGCTTCGTAGACCACGGAGTAGGCAGGCTCGATTCCGCCATCACCCAGCACAACTCGTGGCCGGTGGTGGAACGACGAAACCCGCCGGTCGATGGTGACCGGCGGGTTCCCGCATGTGGTGGAGCTAAGGGGACTCGAACCCCTGACCCCCACACTGCCAGTGTGGTGCGCTACCAGCTGCGCCATAGCCCCGCACGCGATGCTGTTCCGGAGCTCCGGACACAGTGTTGCGAACGAGGGATAGACTACAACGCAGTCGGGCGAAGCTCCAAATGGGCAGGGCGCTCCGACGGTCCCCGCAGGGGAGGGGCGCAGTCCGGCGGCCGTGGCATTCTGACTCCTGCTCTCGGTTGGTGCAGGCCATGGAAAAGCAACCGAGAGCAGGAGTCACGGGATACATGGAGATGTGGTGTCTCGGGATCGAAAGGATACGACAATGCGCCGTACAGCGGGAGTCTGGCCGCAATGCGAAAGACCCCGGTCGGCATTTCGGCCGACCGGGGTCTTTCCCAGGGTCTTTCCTTCTGGTGGAGCTAAGGGGACTCGAACCCCTGACCCCCACACTGCCAGTGTGGTGCGCTACCAGCTGCGCCATAGCCCCGCACGCTTCTCGGCAGTGACTGCCGTGTTGCGAACGAGGTTTAAGCTACCCCATTCCCGGCGGACCGCACAAATAGGCTGGTGGTGGAGGGGAAGTTCATGGGGGAGCTGGTGTGGGTAGGTGATGCTGTGAGGTGGGTGAGAGGCCGTTGTGATGCTGTCGTGTATCGCGGGAAGGTTATGGACGCATCAACAACCCTGTGGTTGTCTGAAGGAACATCATGCCCATTCCCAGGGGACACATCGCCGATACGTCCGTCCCCGCGCCGAAGACGGAGAGCGCCTCCGCACCCTTCCGTAACGACAGGAGCGGAAACAAGAGCGGCCGCCGTGCCAGCCTGCCGCTGATCTCCGGTCTGCTCGTCGGCCTCATCGGCCTGGCGTTCGTCATCGGCGGTGTGGCTGGCTGGTTCACCGTCAAGAGTGAGCTTGTCGACGAGCAGGTCACCGTCGCCGACGATGCCGAGCGCTTCGCCGACGAGCAGGTCGATGGTCCCCTCGGCGCCTACTACCAGGCGGACATCGTCAAGCAGCGCGTCCTCGAATCCACAGACGGGAAGACCTACGCCGAACTGGGGCAGGACGACCCGGCCCGCGAAGTGGCTCTGCAGGGTTCGACCGTGCGCTCGGCGCTGATGACCTCGGTCACCTCCTTCGGCGTCTCGGCATTGGCGTTCGGGGCGGGCGTCGCCGCAGTGATTGCCGGTGTGGGTCTGGCGTCACGCCGGACGTCCTGAGCCTTGTGCTGACTTCAGTCAAGACATCTCCGTCGGGGGTCACCGACCGCGGTGACCGGGGGTGTGCTGGAGTGAGTGACCTATGTCCGGGGCTCCGCCGGGACTATTGTGGGGGACAAGGAAACCGAAAGATACAGGAGTGTCAGTGGTGACGACGGCAGCGTCCACAGATCCGACGGGCCAGGGAGCTCACGCAGCCCAGGCAGGGGCCACCAGGGGGACGTGGGGAGCGTCCGCGCTGTACGCGTGGGCGACCACCCTCTTCGGCGTCATCGGTCTGTTCATGTCCGGTCTGATCATGTACGACAAGATCAAGCTGATGGAGGACCCGGACTTCTCCCCGGCCTGCACCATCAACGACGTGGTGTCCTGCACCGACGTGATGAACTCCGGGCAGGCGTCCGCCTTCGGCATCCCCAACCCGTTCATCGGGCTGGTGGGCTTCTCCGTGGTGATCTGCATCGGCGTGGCGCTGCTGGCCGGGGCGCGGTTCCGGGCCTGGTTCTGGTACGGCTTCCTGGCCGGCCTGGCGTTTGCCGTCGGATTCGTCCACTGGCTGGCCTATGAGGCCCTCTACGACATCCAGGCGTTGTGCCCCTACTGCATGGTGGTGTGGGCGGTTGTCCTGCCGCTTTTCATCACCACGGTGGTGGGGATCGGGCGTGCCCGTGCGCGGGACCGGGGCGATGAGGTGACCACCGGGGCGAGCGCCATATTCGGCATGCCGCTGATCGTGCTCGTGGTCTGGTACCTCGGTTTCCTGGCGCTGATCCTGCAGCAGTTCGTGTTTTAGGCCGGTGCTGGGCAGTCGCTAGGCAGTCGCTACTTCAGCGGTTTGGATTTCGGCTCCGCCACAGGCTAGACTTTCGTGCTGTGTCGCGACCCGGAACCCTCCGGGTCTGCTTGCTGTGGAACCGGGCGGACGTTGTTTCTCCGGTGGCAGCGAAGATCATCTACTGGTCAACACCGATCAACACCGTGCCGACGGGTTGCACATCGCAGCCACGGCCGAATGACGAGAAAGGAGCGCCCAATGAAGGTTCGTAAGTCCCTTCGGTCGCTGAAGAACAAGCCGGGCGCCCAGGTCGTTCGTCGCCACGGCAAGGTCTTCGTGATCAACAAGCGTGACCCGCGTTTCAAGGCTCGCCAGGGCTAGGACGCCGGTCCCGCACCGCGCGGTTTTCACTGCGAACACCCCTTCCGCTCATCGTCCTCTCGGGGACGGCAGCGGGAGGGGTGTTGTCGTATGCGCCGGGCGTCCCCCGGGGGGGGGCGGAGGATACGGAGGATACGGAAAATACTGCGGTGGATAAAATTACCTCCATGTTTTTCAGCCACCACATGTAGTGCCGGGCTTGATCGGCCACCTGCGAATACGCACCTTGTAAGTACCATATGTAGTGTTCGACCCTTGTTATTACCCCCATATCTCGTGTCCTTTTGGGTTGTGTGGCCCGCGCGTCCCGGTGTAGGGTCGTCTTCACACCGCCCGGTACGCCGGGCAGCAAGACCTTGACTCGCCACCTATTTCGACCACGTACTCCATCCCCATCCAGCCTCGAACTTCCAGGGAGACTTCACGATGATCACCGTCTACACCAAGCCCGCTTGCGTCCAGTGCACCGCCACCAAGAAGGCCCTGGACAAGGCTGGCGTCGACTACGAGATGGTAGACATCAGCCTCGACGACGAGGCCCGGGACTACGTGATGGCCCTCGGACACCTGCAGGCACCCGTCGTGGTCGCCGGCGAATCCCACTGGTCGGGCTTCCGCCCGGACCGCATCAAGGCGCTCAGCGCCGCAGCGGCCTGACCCGCCACCCGCGACATTGGGAAGGACGCTGCCGGCTGGCAGCGTCCTTTCTCTATGTGCTGAACCCCTCCCCGCTGATCTTCCTCCTACAGGTGGTGCACATCCATGATGGCTCGTCCGGAAGGGCCGCGGCGTAGAGCCGGACGCTCGGTGTTCCGGTCGATGCTGGCCGATACGACACCGTTGCAGTCGCCGGAGTTCAAACGCCTCTGGATCGCCAACATCATCACCGTCATCGGTGCCCAGCTCAACGTCATCGTCGTGCCGATGCAGATCTACGTCATTACCGACAGTTCTGCCTACGTCGGCCTCGCCGGAGCGTTCGGCCTGGTGCCCCTGGTGATCTTCGGTCTCTACGGCGGTGCCCTGGCCGATATGGTGGACCGCCGGAAACTCCTGGTCATCACCACTGTCGGTCTCATCGTCACCGCCGTGGCATTCTGGGCCCAGGCAGCAGCAGGTCTCGACAACGTCTGGCTGATCCTGTGGATCTTCGCCCTGCAGCAGGCCTTCTTCGCCGTCAACCAGCCCACCCGTACCGCGGTGACCGCCCGGATCGTGCCGGACGGTTCCATCGCCGCGGCAACCTCGCTGAACATGACCGTCCAGCAGGCTGGCGCGGTGGTGGGCCCGGTGCTCGGTGGTCTGCTGATGCCGCTGACCGGCTTCGCATGGTTGTACTTCATCGACGCGGTCTGCCTCCTGGCGACACTGTGGGCGGTCATCGCCCTGCCTGCTTTGCCGGTGGACACCCCGGACGGTGCCCGTGCGGTGCGGCGCAACGGCAGACAACGCAAGACCCCAGGATTCCGCAGCATCATCGAGGGATTCGTCTTCCTCGCCGCGATGCCGATTCTGTTGATGAGTTTCATCATCGACCTCATCGCCATGGTCTTCGGCATGCCACGCGCCTTGATCCCGCAGATGTCCACCGTCGACTTCGGCGAGTCCGGTGAGGGCGGGCTGTTCCTGGCCCTGCTGTACGCCGCCGTACCCGCCGGCGCGGTCCTGGGAGGCGTGTTCTCCGGAACGGTGACCCGGCTGCGACGCCAGGGTCTCGGCATCGTCGTCTCGGTGCTGCTGTGGGGCGTCGCGATCATCGTCATGGGCGCCGCAGTGATGCTGGCGGACGGACGCGCCGGCCTGTGGGCCTGGGTCGCGGTCATCGCCTTCGTCTTCGGCGGACTGGTCGACATGTTCTCCTCGGTGCAGCGCTCGGCGATGCTGCAGGAGGCCGTCGACGACCACATGCGCGGACGACTGCAGGGTGTGTTCCTCATCGTCGTCGCCGGCGGCCCGCGACTGGCGGACATGCTGCACGGTTGGGCCGGTGCGTCCTGGGGAGCTGGCATGGCCACCCTGGCCGGTGGTGTCGCCGTGGTGGTCGGGACGCTCATCGCCATCGCACTGGTCCCGTCCTTCCTGAAATACGTTCCTGCCCGTTTCGCCACCCAACCGGTTGTTACACAGTAGAAAGGAGTCACCATGTTCATCGTCTACTTCTCCTCCACCACCCGGAACACCGAACGGTTCGTCCAGAAGCTCGATATCCCCGCCGCACGCATCCCGCTGCGCCGTGCCGATGCGCCACTGACGGTCGACGAACCGTTCGTGCTGGTGTGCCCGACCTATGGAGGTGGGGCGTCAATCACCGGCGACAATTCCCGTCCGGTGCCGAAGCAGGTCATCCAGTTCCTCAACGACCCGTCCAACCGGGAGCTGCTGCGCGGGGTCATCGCCGCGGGCAACATCAACTTCGGCGAGGACTTCTGCAAGGCCGGTGACATCATCTCCGCGAAGTGCCAGGTTCCCTACCTCTACCGCTTCGAGCTGATGGGAACCCCGACCGACGTCGAGCGGGTCAGTGAGGGACTGGAGGAGTTCGAAGCATCGTTGCGGGCCGAGGGGCGCTGGGACTCCCGGCAGGTCAGCGGGGCCACCGTGACCTGAGTGGCAGAGCAAGAGACGACACGGTAGACATGAACAGATATGCGCCAGCCATCGTGGAGCGCAGAGCACTAAGGGGTAAGAATGACCACTGATCTCGGCAAGACAGTCGCAGAGCCCGTCGACACGGCGGAGCAGCTCGACTATCACTCGCTCAACGCGTTGCTGAACCTGTACGACGCTGACGGCAACATCCAGTTCGACAAGGACCGCGAAGCCGCCAACCAGTACTTCCTGCAGCACGTCAACCAGAACACCGTCTACTTCCACGACCTGGAAGAAAAGATCGGCTACCTCGTCGACAACAAGTACTACGACCCGCAGGTGATCGACAAGTACGACTTCGGGTTCATCAAGGCCCTGTTCAAGCGGGCCTACGCCCACAAGTTCCGGTTCCAGACCTTCCTCGGCGCGTTCAAGTACTACACCTCCTACACCCTGAAGACCTTCGACGGCCGACGCTACCTCGAGCGTTACGAGGACCGGGTGTGCATGGTCGCCCTCGGGCTGGCCGACGGTGACCGGGCGATGGCCGAGAACCTCGTCGACGAGATCATCGAGGGCCGCTTCCAGCCGGCCACCCCGACGTTCCTGAACATCGGCAAGGCCCAGCGCGGCGAGCCGGTGTCCTGCTTCTTGCTGCGCATCGAGGACAACATGGAGTCCATCGGACGCTCCATCAACTCCGCGCTGCAGCTGTCCAAGCGCGGTGGTGGTGTCGCCCTGCTGCTGTCCAATGTGCGTGAGGCCGGGGCCCCGATCAAGCACATCGAGAACCAGAGCTCCGGTGTCATCCCGGTGATGAAGCTGCTGGAGGACTCCTTCTCCTACGCCAACCAGCTCGGTGCCCGTCAGGGTGCCGGTGCGGTGTACCTGAACGCCCACCACCCCGACATCATGCGTTTTTTGGACACCAAGCGGGAGAACGCCGACGAGAAGATCCGCATCAAGACCCTGTCGTTGGGTGTGGTGATCCCGGACATCACCTTCGAGCTGGCGCGGCGTAATGACGACATGTACCTGTTCTCCCCCTATGACGTCGAGAGGATCTACGGCAAGCCCTTCGCCGATGTGAGCGTCACCGAGCATTACGAGGAGATGGTGGAGGATCCGCGGATCCACAAGAAGAAGATCAATGCCCGCCAGTTCTTCCAGACCCTCGCCGAGATCCAGTTCGAGTCGGGTTACCCGTACATCATGTACGAGGACACGGTGAACCGGGCGAACCCGATCGAGGGTCGGATCACCCACTCCAACCTGTGTTCGGAGATCCTGCAGGTCTCCACCCCGAGCGTGTTCAACGCGGATCTGACGTACTCGCACATCGGTGAGGACATCTCCTGCAACCTGGGGTCGATGAACATCGCTGCGGCGGTGGATTCGGCGGATTTCTCGACCACGATTGAGACCGCGATCCGTGGTTTGACTGCGGTGTCGGACCAGACGTCGATTGATTCGGTGCCGTCGATCCGTGAGGGCAACAACGGTTCGCACGCCATCGGGTTGGGGCAGATGAACCTGCACGGTTTCCTGGGGCGGGAGCGCATCCACTACGGCTCGGAGGAGGGCCTGGACTTCACCAACGCCTACTTCGCGGCGGTGATGTACGAGTGCCTGAAGGCGTCGAACACGATCGCCCGTGAGCGCGGGGTGCGGTTCGCGAACTTCGAGAACTCGGAGTACGCCTCCGGTGCGTTCTTCGACCGTTACGACCCGGCTGAGTTCCAGCCGACCACCGAGCGGGTCAAGGAGATCTTCGCCGGTTCCACGATCCACACCCCGAGCGTGGAGGACTGGGCCGAGCTGAAGGCGTCGGTGGCTGCCCATGGTCTGTACAACCGGAACCTGCAGGCTGTGCCGCCCACCGGCTCGATCTCCTACATCAACAACTCAACATCGTCGATCCACCCGATCGCCAGCAAGATCGAGATCCGTAAGGAGGGCAAGATCGGTCGTGTCTACTACCCGGCGCCGCATATGACCAATGACAACCTGGAGTTCTTCGCCGATGCCTACGAGATCGGGTACGAGAAGACCATCGACACTTATGCGGTGGCGACGAAGTACGTGGACCAGGGGTTGTCGTTGACGTTGTTCTTCCCGGATTCGGCCACCACGCGTGACATCAACAAGGCGCAGATCTACGCGTGGCGTAAGGGTATCAAGACGTTGTACTACATCCGGCTGCGTCAGACGGCGTTGACCGGTACCGAGGTTGAGGGCTGCGTGTCCTGCATGCTGTAGGACCCTCAAGCCAGAACAACCACATTCGATCGAGAATCTTCTGAACGGAGTCGTTCGGCGGATTCTCGATCGAATGTGGTTGTTCGTCAAGCGAGCATCGGGGGAGAGGGGATACGTCCCCGGCGGTGGCCGGGTCACTCCCGCAGTCCGGGATGTCGGATGGTGCTGCGGTGACTACCGCAGTACTGCGCAGTACTGCAGGGACTACTCGGAGCTGCGGCCGCCGAGCTTGGCGTCGATGCGCAGCAGGCCGGAGCCGTCGTTGCCGACGGTCTTGATCCAGTCGATGATGTCGTTGACGGTGGACTCTTCCTCGATCTGCTCGGCGAGGAAGAAGTTGATCAGCTGACGGGAGTCGATGTCACCGGTCTCGTCCGCGGTGCGGGCGAGGTTGCGGATCAGCTCGGAGACCTTCTGCTCGTGCGCCAGGGCAGCCTCGAAGGCGTCGAGCGGGGTGGCGATCTTCAGGGACGGCAGCTCGATGTCGGTGAGGTCGACACGCGCTTCGCGGTCGAGCAGGTGCTCGGCGAACTTGGCGGCGTGCTCGCGCTCCTCGTCGGCCTGGGCGCGGAACCAGTCGCGCATGCCCAGGAAGGAGAGGCGGTCCATCTCGTAGGAAAGCTGGGAGTAGATCAGGGACGCCTGGTGCTCGGCGACGACCTGCTTGTTCAGGGCTTCTTGGAACTTCTCGTTGATGCTCATGACATTCACCGTACTGATCGGATTAACCTCTCTCTAGGAAATTCAGCCTAACCAATTGCTTATATCCGCAGGTGAAAAGGCCTGTCTGCCCTAATTGTGCATTGCCTGTGCTTTCTGCGATTTTGTACTGTTTCCGCAGGTCGGCAGAGACGTGTCAGGGAAGATGGTCGAAACTGGCACCCCGGCGGTCGTTCGGCGCTCTCCATGGCATGTGAGCCTAGCCTGATGGTAAATACCCTTATTTGGGGGTGGCTGAAGGGTCGTGATCGATTCAGGACGCCGCGTCGGTGACGCGTCCGTCGGGGTATCGGCCGGGGTGTCAATCGTCTGTCAGTTAGTCATGGATCGACCGGCAGCGCGAGCCTCTGATGGGCTAGACTGGGCGCGTTCACGCACTATTTCTGTGCGCGGCCGCCAGAGGTACAGGAGAGATACATGACCACGTCCAGTCAGGCACGCACGCCCATCCACCACGCAGAGGGCGGGCCGGTGACCGCGATCAACTGGAACTCCATCCCCGATGACAAGGACCTGGAGGTCTGGGACCGGCTGACCGGTAACTTCTGGCTGCCCGAGAAGGTGCCGCTGTCCAACGACATCCCGAGCTGGGGCACGCTCAACGATGTCGAGAAGCAGGCGACGATGCGGGTGTTCACCGGTCTGACCATGCTGGACACCATCCAGGGCACCGTCGGTGCCACCAGCCTGATCCCGGACTCGCTGACCCCGCACGAGGAGGCGGTGTACACCAACATCGCCTTCATGGAGTCGGTGCACGCCAAGTCCTACTCCTCGATCTTCATGACTCTGGCGTCCACCCCGGAGATCAACGACGCCTTCCGCTGGTCGGAGGAGAACAAGAGCCTGCAGGACAAGGCCGACATCATTCTCAACTTCTACCGGGGCGATGACCCCCTGAAGAAGAAGATCGCCTCCACCCTGCTGGAGTCCTTCCTCTTCTACTCGGGCTTCTACCTGCCGATGTACTGGTCCTCGCACGCGAAGCTGACCAACACCGCCGACGTCATCCGACTGATCATCCGGGACGAGGCCGTGCACGGCTACTACATCGGCTACAAGTACCAGCGGTCCCTCGAGAAGGAGACCGAAGCCCGCCGGCAGGAGCTCAAGGACCACACCTTCGAGCTGGTCTTCGAGCTCTACGACAATGAGTGCCAGTACTCCGAGGACATCTACGACGACCTGGGCTGGACCGAGGACGTCAAGCGCTTCCTGCGCTACAACGCCAACAAGGCACTGAACAACCTCGGCTACGAGGGACTGTTCCCGGACGACGAGACCCGGGTGTCGCCGTCCATCCTGTCGTCACTGAACCCGGGCGGCGACGAGAACCACGACTTCTTCTCCGGATCCGGTTCGTCCTACATCATCGGCAAAGCCGAGAACACCACCGACGACGACTGGGACTTCTAGTCCCAGTCACCGCGGTGGTGTCTCGTCCGGTGGCAGGTGGCTACCGGCCGAGGATCCTGGCGAAGAAACCTCCTTCGGAGGGCTCTTTAGGGTGGCCGGCGCAGCGGTCGGATTTCGGGACGCCGGCCATGACCTGGTCGACGTGCATGCCGCAGCCGGCCCAGGTGGTTTTTCCGCATTTCTTGCAGGTGATCGGTCGACACATGATGGTTTCTCCTTCAAACGTGGGATGGAGTGCCCCGGGGACCGGGGCGGGGACGGCGGGGGAGGTTGGGGGATTTCAGGGGACGATGGGGGG